>Ga0210396_10007274_pt1 | contig 10533 bp, 6 predicted proteins | sample IncBWH17OmetaG_FD_155466 | JGI IMG/M metagenome (GOLD analysis project Ga0210396, IMG submission 155466) | Forest soil microbial communities from Barre Woods Harvard Forest LTER site, Petersham, Massachusetts, United States - Inc-BW-H-17-O ... | reverse complement strand
TCGGACGCAGAATGGTAATGATCGCCCACGCGCGCCGCCCAGGAACCCGGCGCAAACCGCCCGCCGGCCCCGTCGCGGAGTCCTCCTGCCAGACCGCTCGCGGCCCGCGCAAGCTGCCCGCCCCTGCCTGATGCGCCTGCGGCCGGTGAGAATTTTCGCCGCAGCTGTGACGACGCCGCCCGCCCGCACTATGCCTCTGTGACGTCACGTTCGCGTCCCTCAGCATGATCACGAAAGAAAATTGCTGCTATCACGACCACAAACCTTCGTGATCATGGAAAAACGCGCCGAGCGGCAAAATAGCCGTCGGCGCGTTAGTCAGGGGAACTCACCACCTCCAACAATGCTCAGGGTTTCCACTGAGCACTCTTGGAGGTGCCGGGAATCGAACCCGGGTCCTTCAGTACCTCACCAGGACTTCTCCGAGCGCAGCCTGTATTTGCTTTTCTCAGCCCCGGCGATCACGCAGGCAAGACGCCGACGGGCTCAGCCACTGTTAGATGTCCTAGCCTGCCCCGCGGCCGGGCCGGCCAGTAAGCCTTCTAGCTGATGCCAGGTCCGGGCCGAAGACAGTCCCGGGCTGACAGTTCTCGCTTACTCCGCTTTAGGCGGCGAGAGCGAGAGCGCCCTTGACGGGCAGAGTGCTCTTTGAGTTGGCACCTATAGTTTACGGTCGCATTATTAACGAGGTCACCACCGTCACCCTCGGCTCGCTTCTCCTGGATCGACTACCGAAGTCGAAACCGTTCACCCCCCTGTTTAGTTGTAAGCCGGCCGCACGTGGCTTGCCAGCCACCTATGACCTTACCCCGATCAACACGGGGGAACCAACGGGGATTCCCCGCAGGCGGGGCCGCGCCCCGCGCGCTACGCGACCTTGTGGACCCAGCCGAAGGGGTCGGGGCGGTGGCCGTACTGGATGCCGATGAGCTCCTCGCGCAGCCGCATGGTGACCGGACCCGGTTCCCCTGAGCCGATCGTCCAGCCGCCCGACGGGCCGTCGACGGCGCCGACGGGGGTCACCACGGCCGCGGTGCCGCAGGCGAACACCTCGGTGATCTCGCCGGCGGCGCAGGCCTGCCGCCAGTCGGGCACCGAGATCCGTCCCTCGGCCGCCTGGATGCCCAGCGTCGGTGCGAGCTTGAGCAGCGAGTCCCTGGTGATGCCCGGCAGCAGGGTGCCGGTCAGGGCGGGCGTCATGATCCGGGCGCCGGCGCCGGAACCGTGCACGAAGTACAGGTTCATGCCGCCCATTTCCTCGACCCACTGATGCTCGGCGGCGTCGAGCCAGACCACCTGGTCGCAGCCGTTCTCCACGGCCTGCTGCTGCGCGACGAACGCCGCGGCGTAGTTGCCGCCGCACTTGACCGCGCCAGTGCCGCCGGGGGCGGCGCGGGTGTAGTCCTCAGACAGCCACACCTTGACGGTCGTGGCGCCGGCGCCGAAGTAGGAGGCGGCCGGGGAGGCGATCACGCAGAACAGGTAGGAATCAGACGGGTGGTTGACCCCGAGGCCGCGCTGCGTGGCGATCATGAACGGGCGCAGGTAGAGGCTGTTCCCCTCGCCTTCGGGGATCCAGTCCTTGTCCTGGGCGACGAGCAGCTCCAGGGCCCGCAGGAACGTCTCCTCGGGCACCTCCGGCATCGCCATCCGGCGGGTGCCGGCGATGAAGCGCGCCGCGTTCGCCTGCGGACGGAACATGACGACCGACCCGCTCTGCTGGCGGTACGCCTTCAGCCCCTCGAAGAGCTCCTGCGCGTAGTGGAACACCGCGGTCGCCGGGTCGAGCGCGAACGGGCCGTACGGCTCCAGCTTGCCATCGTGCCAGCCGCGCCCGGCCGACCAGCGCATTGTGATCATGTGGTCGGTGAAGTTCTGACCGAATCCCGGCGCCGCCAGTATCCGCTCGCGTTCGGCGGCTGGCACCCGTGCCTGGGAGGGGCGGATCTCGAAGTCGATCTCGGTGTCGGGATGTGCGGACATGGCAGTGGTCCTTTCTGGGCAGTACCGGATAGGTCGGATCGCCCAGCACGGGGTGCGGGGCAATGCAGGCTTGTGGCCCGCTATCCGGCTACTCGCTCGGCGATGTCGTCGCCTACCTCCACGGTAGTCCGTGCTGCCCATTCACCCTGACGCTCGATCACGTCATCCGCAACCGCCTGCTCGATCTTCGCTGCCTCGCCCGACAGGCCCAGGTGCGAGCACAGCAGCGCCGCGGACAGGATCGCCGCGGTCGGGTCGGCCTTCGACTGGCCCGCGATGTCCGGCGCGCTGCCGTGCACCGGCTCGAACATCGACGGGTACTTGCGGGCGGGGTTGATGTTCCCGCTCGCCGCGAGCCCGATGCCGCCGGCCACCGCGGCGCCCAGGTCGGTCAGGATGTCGCCGAACAGGTTGTCGGTCACGATGACGTCGAACCGCTCCGGCTGCGTGACGAAGAACATCGACGCGGCGTCCACGTGCTGGTAGTCCACCGAGACCTCGGGATACTCCTTGGCCAGCGAATCCACCGTGCGCTGCCAGAGGTCCCCGGCGAACGTCAGCACGTTGGTCTTGTGCACCAGCGTGAGCTTCTTCCTCGGCCGCGCCATGGCCTGCTCGAACGCGTACCGCGCGACCCGCTCGACGCCGAACCTGGTGTTGAGGCTCTCCTGGGTCGCGAGCTCCTCAGGCGTGCCGCGCCGCATGAAGCCGCCGGCCCCGGTGTACGGTCCCTCGGTGCCCTCCCTGACGACCACCATGTCGATGGTCTCCGGCGACCCCTTCGCCAGCGGCGAAGCCACTCCCGGGTACAGCCGGACCGGCCGCAGGTTGACGTAGTGATCAAGTTCGAAGCGCAGCCGGAGCAGCAGCCCGCGCTCGAGGACCCCGCTGGGCACCGACGGGTCGCCCACGGCGCCGAGCAGGATCGCGTCGTGCCCGCGGATCTCCTCGAGCACCGTGTCGGGGAGCGTCTCCCCGGTGCGGTGCCAGCGCCGCGCGCCCAGGTCGTAGTCGGTCACCGCGAAGGTGACGTCGGGCGCCGCGGCCCGCAGGACCTTCAGCGCCTCGGCCGTCACCTCCGGGCCGATGCCGTCGCCGCCGATGACGGCGAGTCGTAGTGATCCCATGCGAGAACCTTAGTCCTCGCTGTCCGACAGCCAGCTCATCAGCGGCCGGAGCTTCGCGCCGACCTGCTCGATCTGCTCGGACTGCTCCGCCTCGCGGCGCTTGAGGAAGTTGGGCTTGCCGGCGTCGAACTCCTCGACCAGCTCACGGGTGAAGGTGCCGTCCTGAATCTCGCCGAGGATCTTGCGCATTTCCTCGCGGGTCGACTCGTTGATCAGCCGCGGGCCGCGGGTGTACCCGCCGTACTCGGCGGTGTCCGACACGGACCAGTACATCTTGGAGATGCCGCCCTCGTACATCAGGTCGACGATCAGCTTCATCTCGTGCAGGCACTCGAAGTACGCCGCCTCCGGCTGGTACCCCGCCTCGACCAGCGTCGCGAAGCCGGCCTTGATCAGCTCGGAGACGCCGCCGCACAGCACCGCCTGCTCGCCGAACAGGTCGGTCTCCGTCTCCTCCTTGAACGTGGTCTTCAGCACCCCGGCCCGGGTGCCGCCGATGCCCTTGGCGTACGACAGCGCGAGCGCCAGCGCGTTGCCCGACGCGTCCTGCTCGACGGCGACGAGCATCGGCACGCCGCGGCCCTCGTTGAACTGGCGGCGGACCAGGTGACCGGGCGCCTTGGGCGCCACCATGCACACGTCCACGTCGGCCGGCGGCCGGATCAGGTCGTACCTGATGTTCAGCCCGTGGGCGAAGAACAGCGCGTCACCTTCGACCAGCGACGGCGCGATGGCCTCCGCGTACACCGCGCGCTGCAGGTGGTCCGGGATCAGCACCATCACCAGGTCGGCCTCTTCGCACGCCTCGGCCGGGGTCAGCACGCGCAGGCCGTCGCTTCCGGCCTTCTCCCGGCTCGCCGAGCCGGCCGGCAGGCCGACCCGGACGTCCACGCCCGAGTCACGCAGCGACAGCGCGTGCGCGTGCCCCTGGCTGCCGTATCCGAGGACGGCGACATGCCGTCGCTGGACGAGCGAGAGGTCGGCACTGTCGTCGTAGAAGATCTCTGCCACTGGAATTATCTCTTTCTTGGTGTGTACGGGCGTCAGGCGGAGCGCTCGAGCGGGCGCAGCGTGCGGTCCGTGATGGACCGGCCGCCGCGGCCGACGGCGATCGCGCCGGACTGGACCAGTTCTTTGATACCGAACGGCTCAAGGACGCGCACCAGCGCCTCCAGCTTGTCATGGCTGCCGGTCGCCTCGACGGTAACCGCGTCCAGCGCTACGTCCACGACGTGCGCGCGGAACAGCTCCACGGCCTCGAGAACCTTGGACCGCGTGTCCGTGTCGGCGCGGACCTTGACCAGGATGAGCTCGCGCTGCACCGCCTGAGCCGGGTCCAGCTCGACGATCTTGAGCACGTTGATCAGCTTGTTGAGCTGCTTGGTGACCTGCTCGAGCGGGTGTTCGTCGCAGTTCACCACGATCGTCATCCGGGAGATCTCCTCGTGCTCGGTCGGCCCGACCGCGAGTGAGTCGATGTTGAAGCCGCGCCGGGAGAACAGGCCGGCGATGCGCACCAGGACCCCCGGCTTGTTCTCCACCAGCACGGAGAGCGTGTGCTGACTCATTCCTCCATCGCCTCCCAGTCGGGCGCTATGCCGCGCGCGAACTTGATGTCGTCGTTGCTGGTGCCGGCCGCGACCATGGGCCACACCATCGCGTCCTTGTGCACCACGAAGTCGATCACGACCGGCTGGTCGTTGATGGCCATGGCCTGCTCGATGATCGCGTCCACGTCGTCTTTCTTCTCGCAGCGCAGGCCGATGCAGCCGTAGGCCTCGGCCAGCTTCACGAAGTCAGGCACGCGGGTGCCCGCGACCTCCGCCTTCTTGTCGCCGAGGTTGGTGTTCGAGTACCGCTCGTTGTAGAACAGGGTCTGCCATTGGCGGACCATGCCGAGGCTGCCGTTGTTGATGATCGCGATCTTGACAGGGATGCCCTCGATTACGCAGGTGGCCAGCTCCTGGTTGGTCATCTGGAAGCAGCCGTCGCCGTCGATCGCCCACACCTGGGTGTCCGGCATGCCGACCTTGGCGCCGAGCGCGGCGGGGACCGCGAACCCCATCGTGCCGGCCCCGCCTGAGTTGATCCAGGTCCGCGGGTTCTCATAGTCGATGAACTGCGCCGCCCACATCTGGTGCTGGCCCACGCCCGCCAGGTAAACCGCGTCAGGGCCGACCAGCTTGCCGATCCGCTCGATCACGTACTGCGGCGCCAGGCTGCCGTCGTCTGGGTCCGTGTAGCCGAGCGGGTACTTGGACCGCCACTGGTTGAGCTGGGCCCACCATTCGGCGTGGTCGGTCTCGCGGCCGTGTGCGTGCTCGGCCTGCACGGCCGTGATCAGCTCGGCGATGACCTCCTTGCAGTCACCCACGATCGGCACGTCCGCGCGCCGGTTCTTGGAGATCTCCGCCGGGTCGATGTCGGCGTGCACGATCAGCGCGTCCGGCGCGAAGGTGTCCAGCTTCCCGGTCACCCGGTCGTCGAACCTGGCGCCGAGCGCGACGATCAGGTCGGCCCTCTGCAGCGCGCCGACCGCGGCGACCGTGCCGTGCATGCCCGGCATGCCCAGGTGCTGCGGGTGGCTGTCGGGGAACGCGCCGCGCGCCATCAGCGTCGTGACCACCGGCGCGCGGGTGAGCTCGGCCAGCTCCTTCAGCTCCGCGGCCGCGTCCGCCTTGATGACGCCGCCGCCGACGTACAGCACGGGCTTTTTCGCGTCGGTGATCATCCGCGCGGCCTCCCTGACCTGCCGCGAGTGCGGCCTGGTCACCGGGTGGTAGCCGGGCAGGTCGTACTGGACCGGCCAGGTGAACTCGGTCATCGCCTGCATCGCGTCCTTGGCGATGTCCACCAGGACCGGCCCGGGACGGCCGGTGCCCGCCAGGTGGAAGGCCTCGGCGATCGTGCGCGCGATGTCCTCTGGCTTGGTGACGAGGAAGTTGTGCTTGGTGATCGGCAGCGTGATGCCGGAGATGTCCGCCTCCTGGAACCCGTCGGTGCCGATCAGGCTGGTCGACACCTGACCGGTGATCGCCACCACGGGGACGGAGTCCATGTACGCGTCGGATAGCGGCGTGACCAGGTTGGTGGCGCCGGGGCCGCTCGTCGCCATGCAGACCCCGACCCGGCCCGTCGCCTGGGCGTACCCGGTCGCCGCGTGACCGGCGCCCTGCTCGTGCCTGACCAGGATGTGCCGGATCTTGTCGGAGTCGAGCAGCGGGTCGTAGGCGGGCAGCACGGCGCCGCCAGGGATCCCGAACACCACCTCGACGCCGATCTGCTCCATGGCCATGACCAGCGCCTGGGCACCGGTGACCCGCGCCTTGATCGCAGGCCCTGAGGCGACGGTCCCGGCGGCCTGACCCGTGCCGGCGGGCTGCGCCGTGGCGGGCTGCGCGGTGGCCGGGTGGGACGCCGCGGGCTGGGACGCGCTCGCGGGCTGCCCATTCTGCGGCCGGCCGGCTGGCTCCGCCGCGGCCGGCTGCGCCGGGGCGTCACGGCCGGCGGACGGCGCCGGCCGGGGCGGTGCTGCCTTCTGAGGGGCCGGCCTCGCCGGGATGTCCAGCGGCGAGGGACCGGGGTTGGCCCTTCCTGGCGGCTGGTCCGCTGGCCCGGAGGCGGTGTGCGCCTTGGGAGGGACTGGGCTCGTCTGCTCGGTCATCGGTGTGGCTTCCTTGTCACGAGTGTGGGGCGGCTAACGGCATTAAAAAACCCCTCGCGCCGGGACGGCGGTCGAGGGGTGCGCGCAGAAGCCGACTGGTCAGCTTGCTGCGCGCCAGCCAAGTACGAGGATGTAGTTCCGCTTCACGGGTACCACCCTCACCTACGACACGGCTCCACGTCAAATTATCACCGTCGCCATCTCACTATCCGAGACACCGTGTCCGGAAATTTTCGCTACGCGGCGGGGACGCCCGGCTTCGTCGCGCCGTTGACGTCCGCCGGGGCGGCCGCCCCGGCGGTCTCGGGCGGAGCTTGCGCGGCGGAGGTGCCTGTCGCGGTGCGGATCAGCGCCTCGACGCCCGAGGCGGCCATCGGCCTGGCGACCAGGAAGCCCTGGCCGTACCCGCAGCCCATCTCCCGCAGCTCGGCTAGCTGGCGGGGCTGCTCGATCCCTTCGGCCACCACCTGCATGCCGAGGTCCCTGCCGACCTGGACGATGGTCCTGGTGAGCAGCGTCAGAGTCGGGTCCTGGCCGAGGCCGGCGATGAACGACGGGTCGATCTTGACGATGTCCACCGGCAGCTGGCGCAGGTGAGCCAGCGAGGCGTAGCCGATTCCGAAGTCGTCGATGGCCAGCTTGACCCCCAGGTCGCGCAGCTCGGCCAGCCGGTCCGCGACAAGCCCGGCGTCCTCCACCAGCATCCGCTCGCCCACCTCGACGGTGAGCGCGCCGGGCGGCAGGTTGCTCTCCGCGAGCGCGGCGGCAACCTGAGCGGGGAACTGCGGCGCGTTGAGCTGGCGCAGCGAGAGGTTCACCGACACTCCGACGTCCCAGGACGCGGCCCGCCAGGCAGCACCCTGCGCGCACGCCTTGCGCAGCACCCACTCGCCGAGCGGGACGATCAGCCCGGAATCCTCCGCCACGGCGAGGAAAGCCCGTGGCGGCACCGCCTCGTCCCCGCGCCACCAGCGGATCAGCGCCTCGGCGCCGGTGACCCGCGAGGTAGCCAGCTCGACGATCGGCTGGTACTGCAAGGTCAGCTCTTCCCGCGCGATCGCGCGCTGCAGGTCGCTGGCCATGTCGAGGCGCCGGACCACGTCCGCGTGCATGTGCGCGGCGTAGACCTCGACCCGGGCGCCGCCGGTGTCCTTGGCCCTGGCCATGGCCACGTCCGCGTTGCGCAGCACCACGCCGGGCGGGCTCTCGTTGGCCAGCGCGACGCCGACGCTCGCGGTCATCCCGATCTCCCTGTCGGCGACCCGGAACGGCTCCCCGGCGATCGTGCCTGCCAGCCGTTCGGCGAGCTCGACGATCTCCTGGGTCGCCGTCGCGTTCTCCATGAGCACCGCGAACTCGTCGCCGCCCCACCGCGCGACGGTCTCCTGGGCTGGTACGACCGCCCGCAGCCGCCGCGCCGCCTGCGCGAGCACCAGATCACCCGCGCCGTGCCCCACCAGGTCGTTGACCGCGGTGAAGCCGTCGAGGTCGAGGAATATGACACCCGCCCGGCGGCTCCTGCGCTCGGCCCCGGTGGTGTCGGCGTCATCGGGGATGCCGCTCTCCGGCACGGCGAGCGCCTCCCGCGCCCGTTCCTCCACGTAGGCGCGGTTCGGCAGGCCGGTCAGCCCGTCGTGGAACGTCAGGTGGGCCACCTGCTGGCGCAGCGCGACCTCGTCGCTGACGTCCCTGGCCGTCACCAGCATCTGCGCGGGCTCGGCGGGCTGCCGGTACATGAGCACGGCGCATTCGACGTGGCGCCAGGTCCCGTCCACGGCGCGCAGCCGGCAGGAGAAGCGACCCGTATCGCCCGCGGCGCCAGGCTCCGCGCTGTCCCCCATGGCCGCACTCTCCGCGAGAACGAGCACCTGCTGGACCGCAGCCCGGGTCGCCGCGACGTCCTCCGGATGGACGAACTCCACGAGATCCTTGCCGACCAGCGCCTCCGGCGGGTAGCTGAAGCCGCTCGCGGCCGGGCTCGCGTAGGTGATCGTCCCGTCGAGGTCGCAGATCAGCACCATGTCGCCGGTCCGGTCCGCCAGGTCGCGCAGGCCGTCGGCTGACTCCCGCCACATCCGTACCGCGACGCTGTTCTCCCTGACCAGCATGAAGATTCGTATCCCGACCACGAGCACGGCCGCGCCCCCGGCGATGACCAGCGCCAGGCCGGTGGCCGGTGCGCTCGCCAGGCCGTTCACGATGACGACCGACGCGGCGACCACCACGGCCGCCGCCGCCACGATCGTCGCGGCGCCCCCGCTCGTGACCAGCGTGCCCGGTGCTCCCCGCGCCCCTGGTGAACCGTCGGCCTGCCCGTCCGGCGGGTGCTCGTCGCTGCGCCAGACCGGCAGTCCCAGCCTGGCGGCGATCGCCGGCACCCAGGGCGCGACACCGAGCAGGCAGGCCGCCAGGATCATGGCGAGCTGCTCGAGGATGCCCTGGTGGCCGCCAGAGATCCTGGCGCCGACGCCGAGGGAGTCGGCGACGGTGAGCACGAGCAGCGCGAGGTACGGCACGAGCACGCGGCGCCAGGCCACGGTGAGCACGGGCAGCAGCGCGCCGAGCACCGCGAGGTCCGCGAGCGGGTGCAGCAGGTCGAGCAGGAATGTCGACGGCCGCTCACCGGAGCGGTGGAACTCCGAGCCGAACGCCACCACCCAGCCGATGACGAGCAGGGCGACTGCCATCACGTACCCATCGGCGAGACCGGGCAGCACCGACCCTGACGTGCCGTGCTCCGGGTGCTCCCCCTGCTGGGCGGCGCGCTGCGATGGCGACGGAGAAGCCAGCACCATGATGCCGGTCGCGGCGGCCGCCAGCCCGAGCAGCGGCGCCACGTCGGCCAGCCCGAGCGGCTCCCCAGAGGAACTCACCGATCCGGCGACGACCGTGTCCACGATCAGCCCGGCACACCAGAACAAGGCGGCGCCGCCCAGCCACCGGTAGCCCCTGGCTACGGAGCCAGTGTGCCGCGTCGCGCCCACCCAGAGGCCGACGACAGCTCCGGCCGCGGCGAGCATGACGACAATGCTCACCGTCTGCCCCCCCTGCCCGTTGGGTGCAACCGGAACTCCTTCCGTGGACGGCTCTCGCTAAACGCGTAGCGTGCTGGCATGGCTATTCACTGAGGATCCGGTAACGGATCTGCAACGACCCGTTACCGTTGACGAGCGTCCCGCGGCACCCGCCGATAGCCGGTCTCGCCGCCCCAGGAGCACGGTCCGGCGATCCGGCCTTAGCCATCACTCTACGTACCCGAGATCACGCTTCGGTTGAGGAAGGGCGTCCACCGGGAGACAAGTCCTGTCACTAAGAGCCGGTATGGGCCGCGTCCTGCGAACATCCCGGGACAACCACCGTCAATATGTGCCGGTGATCACATTCCGCAGCTGATCGCCTCGCAGGTACGCCTCGGCCTGTTCCCGCGCGAGCCGGACCACCCGCTGCTGTGACACCGGCGTCGACGCCGCCACGTGCGGGGTGATGAACACCCCAGGTAGCGTCCACAGCTCATGCGAAGGCGGCAGCGGCTCGGGATCGGTCACATCGAGCGCGGCCCGCAGCCGGCCGGCCGCCACCTCCGCGCACAGCGCCGCGGTGTCCACGACCGCGCCCCTGGCGGCGTTGACCAGCAGCGCGCCGTCCTTCATCCGGCTCAGGAAACCGGCGTCAACCATGCCCTTCGTCTCCGGCGTGAAGGGCACCAGCAGCACCACCACGTCGGCCGCGGGCAGCAGGGCGGCCAGCTCCGCGAGACCG
>Ga0210396_10007273_pt1 | contig 10534 bp, 7 predicted proteins | sample IncBWH17OmetaG_FD_155466 | JGI IMG/M metagenome (GOLD analysis project Ga0210396, IMG submission 155466) | Forest soil microbial communities from Barre Woods Harvard Forest LTER site, Petersham, Massachusetts, United States - Inc-BW-H-17-O ... | reverse complement strand
GCTTCAGCCTGTCTGCCTTTCTGCCGCGTGGCAAGCCCACATTCAAGAAACGCAGCAGGCGATTCCTCGAGGTTCGAGCGAAACGCAAGGTTGGCCGGGATGGGGGAGCCCGCCAGCCATTTTTTTTTGCGTTGTGGTTTAGTGGCGCAGGCTTCAGCCTGTGGGGGTTAGTCCTTGCAAAGACCAAACCCCACAGGCTGAAGCCTGCGCCACTGACCCCGCCCCGGCGATCAATACTTATGAGCGCGCCAACCACAACCGTCACGTCCCCGGCAAATTGCTGGAGTTGCTCCGCCTCAACCGGCGGCGCTCACTTCTGCCCGGCTTGCGGAAAAATCCAGCCGCCCGCGCGCGGCGCCGACTACTTCGCGTTCTTCGGCATGCCGCAAAAATTGACGCTGGACCTGGCGACGCTTGAGCAGCAATTTCATTCGCTCTCCTGGAAGCTGCACCCCGATCGCTTCGCGCGCGCTTCAGAGAACGAGCGCCAGCTTTCGCTCGACCTCACTTCGCAATTGAACGATGCCTACCGCACGCTGCGCGATCCGGTCGCGCGCGTCGAGTACCTGCTCAGCCTCTCCGGCATGCGCAAGGAAGGGCAGAAGAAACAGCAGGCTCCGCCCGAACTGCTCGAGGAAGTTTTTGAATTGAACGAGTCACTGGACGAGCTGCGCGAAGCGCGCGCCTCCGGCGGAAGCACGCAGCAGATGGCAGGCCTGCGCGCAAAGCTCGAATCGGCGCAGCAAAAATTTGAATCGTCGCTCGCGGACGTGGATCGGGAACTCGCAGGCGTTTCATCCGAATGGGACGCCGCCCTCGATTCCGCCGCCGACGAAGCCGCGAAGAAAAAAATAATGGAGCGGATGAACGAAGTCCTCAACCGCCGTTCGTACATCCGGAATCTGGTGAATGGAGTAAGGCAGGAATTATCGGCAACGTGACCCGTGCCCCGCGACACGTGTCCCGTGCGGATTTTCACGGACCACGGGTCACGAGCCACGGGACACGCGTCAACACGTGGGGGGATTACCTACCTTGGGAAGAACAGTCGGCATCGATCTCGGCACGACCTACAGCCTGATCGCTTATCAGGATAAGCGCGAGGGCCGGCCGAAGTGTATTCCGGGGCCGTACGGCACGCCGCTATGCCCTTCGGTCGTGAGCGTGGACCCGGACGGATCCATCATCGTCGGGCAGGCCGCCCAGCGGCGGCTCCTGACGCAGCCCGAGCGCACGATTTATTCCGTGAAGCGCTTGATGGGCCGCGGCCCCGCCGACGTGCAGGAAGAACTGAAGATTTTTCCGTTTCGCATCGACCCGGCCAGCAAGAACGTGATCCGCGTGCGGCTCGGGGAGCGCGTGTTTACGCCGCCGGAAATTTCCGCGTTCATCTTGCGCGAGCTGAAAAGCTGGGCCGAAAATTATTTTCAGGATTCGGTCGAGCGCGCGGTAATCACCGTGCCCGCCTATTTCAATGACGCGCAGCGACAGGCCACGCGCGACGCCGGCCGCCTCGCGGGCCTCGAAGTCCTGCGCCTCGTGAACGAGCCAACCGCCGCCGCGCTGGCCTACGGCCTGCACGAACAGAAGCGCGGCAAAGTCGCCGTCTACGATTTCGGCGGGGGCACGTTTGACATTTCAATTTTGAAACTGATCTCGACGAGCGACGGCGACATCTACCAGGTCCTTTCGACCAACGGCGACACGCACCTCGGCGGCGACGACATCGACAACGCGTTGCAGGCCGTGGCCCGCGAGGAAATTCGCGGCCTCGGCGTGGACCTTGCCGCGCACCCTGAAGTGGTCCAGGAATTGCGCAAAGCGTTGATCGCCGCCAAGCATGAGCTCTCGGACGCGGATAAGGCGGAAATTAAATTTCCGCTTCCCAACGGGGGCGTCTATTTCCGCGAAATTTCGCGCGCGGAATACGAGCGCTGGATCCGCCCGATCGTGGACCGCACCATGGCCCCCGTGCGCCAGGCGCTTGCCGACGCGAAGCTCGCTCCCGCGGACATCGAGGAAGTGGTGCTCGTCGGCGGGTCGACGCGCGTGCCGCTGGTGCGGCAAACCGTCGAGCAATTCTTCGGACGCCGCCCGCACTCCGAATTGAACCCCGACGAAGTCGTCGCGCTCGGCGCGGCGGTGCAGGCGGACATTCTCGAAGGCGGCGTGAACGATATGCTGCTCCTCGATGTCACGCCGCTGTCGCTCGGCATCGAAACGATGGGCGGCGTGGTCGCGAAAATTATTCCGCGCAATTCGACCGTGCCGGCGAGCGCGCAGGAACTTTTCACCACCGGCGTCGAGAACCAGACCGGAATCGACATCCACGTCCTGCAAGGCGAGCGCGAATTGGCCAAGGATTGCCGCTCGCTCGCGAAGTTTCAGCTCAAAGTTCCGCCGGGCCCCGCGGGCCTCGCGCGTATCGAAGTGAAATTTTTGATTGACGCGAGCGGCATCCTGCAAGTTTCCGCGAGCGATTTGCGTGCGGGCACCGAGCACTCGATCGAAGTGCAGCCGACCTACGGCCTCGACGACGCCGAAGTCGAACGCATGCTCGAGGAATCGATCGAATTCGCCGAGCAGGATTTTTCCGAGCGCCAGTTGATCGAAGCGCGCAACGAAGCCGAAAGCATCCTGCAGCTCACGGAAAAAGCCCTGGCGCGCGAGCTGGCGGAAGCGCCGGGCGAGCTTCCCCAGGAAGAGCGCCGCGCAGTCGAAGACGCCGTCGCCGCGCTGCGCGAAGCCATTGCCGGCACGGATTACAAGCGCATCAGAGCATTTGTGGACGTCCTGAACCAGGCTTCCACGCCGCTCGCCGAACGCATGATGAACCGCGCGCTCGGTGCGGCCCTGGAAGGCAAAAAGCTCGGAGAAGTGTAAACATATAAACGCGTTGTAGCGCCCGCCTTCAGGCGGGCACATTCGCGTCAGACAGATGCCCGTCCGCCGCGACGGACGGGCGCTACAAAGGCATCTCGAGATTTAAATTTGGATAGGGCATTGAGCAAGTAAGAAGGAGAACACCATGGGCGGCAGCAACCCCTACATTGAAAAGGCGCAATACACGCCCGCGACGAAAAAGTTCAAGGTGACGTTTGTCCGCGAGGGCAAAACGGTCGAGGTGGATCCCGAAAAAGTTCCCTACGCGCGCGAGGGTCTCCCCGGCAGCATCCTGGACATTGCCACGGGATTTCACATGGGCCTCGATCACGCCTGCGGCGGCGTCTGCGCGTGCTCGACGTGCCACGTCATCGTGAAGGAAGGCCTGGAGTCCTGCAACGAACCGACGGATGCCGAACTCGATCAACTGGACGATGCGCCGGGACTGGAAATGAAGTCGCGCCTCGGATGCCAGTGTGTTCCCGACGGAACGTGCGACCTGGTCGTCGAAATCCCGGAGTGGAACAAAAATTACGCCAAGGAAGCGGAGCACTAGATCGAATCATGAACAGGGGCGAAGTTGGTTTCGTTTTGCTGTAGCCCGCCTCTTCAGAGGCGGGGATTTTCCGCAACAACGCGAGCAACCCCTCGCCTCTGCATAGGCGAGCTACAATGCCTTGCCGAAATCCGTTAAGAACATCTTGAAAGGAAGAATTTTAATGCCCGCCACATTCGATTGGGACGACGCGGAAGAAATCGGAATCCAGCTCTCTGAAAAATATCCGGACGCGGACCCGCTCTCGGTGCGCTACACCGACCTGCACAAGTGGGTCACCGGCCTCGACGGTTTCGTCGGCGATCCCAAGCAGTCCAACGAAGGCAAGCTCGAAGCCATTCAGATGGCCTGGCTGGAGGAGCACAACGAGAGAAAAGCGTGACGGGCTTGCGATGGGGCCGCCGCAGTGGAGGAATAGTGACTGGTGATTGGTGACTGGTGACCAGTGAAAACCGTTCGCCAAAAGGTAGTCACCGCGCATCCTAATTTGAAATCTCGACTGTGAGATCCCAAATCAGATTTCAAATCTCAAATTTGAAATTTCAAATTTGAACTCACACCCTTAGCGCCCTCAGCGCCGGACTCCGAACTCTCATCCCTCAACTCCAAACTCTAAACTCTAAACTCTAAACTCTAAACTCTAAACTCTAAACCCTGAACCTTTCCCTTCGCGCCTCCCGCCGAAGCGTCCATCCCAACAGCGCGAGTATGCTAGAATTCAAGAACGCCAGGCACGCCTCGCGTGATCCCTGTGGCCCGGTAGAGTAATGGTTAACTCGTCGCCCTTTCAAGGCGAAGATTACGGGTTCGACCCCCGTCCGGGCTACCAACGCCTTTGTTGAATCCTCCCCTCCTTTGTGGCATCAAATCGGCAAGCTGCCGGCGATAGGAAGTTCCCGTTGGCGTGCGGCTTCATTTACAATGAACCTCCCCTGGCGCGCGGCCCCGTTGCCCCCAACAAAAGCGCCAAGGAATAGTTCAAAGGAAAATAAGTTATGGCTGATGACCATCCATCCGGCTCGGCAGTGGACACCGTCAGTGAATCCGCGCCGCCACTGCCTCCGCACTACAAGCGCTCGAATAGCCGCAGAAACATTGCGATCGTCGTTGTCGTTTTGATCCTTGCGGTGGCCGGTTTCTTTCTTTGGCGCTATCTGGGTAGCTATGAATCCACCGACGACGCCCAGGTGGACGCACACCTTTATCCTGTCAGCTCGCGCGTTTCCGGCTATGTGACGAAGGTAAACGTGGACGACAACCAGTATGTGCAAAAGGGAACTGTGCTCGTCGAGATCGATCCGAAAGACTACGAAGTCGCCGTGGAGCAGGCCAAGGCGAATCTCGCGAGCGCGGAAGCCACCGCGCAGGCGTTGAATATCGACGTTCCAATTACTTCCGTCAACGCGACGAGCCAATTAAAATTTACCGCGTCGGGCGTCGAAGACGCCGGCGCCGGCATCGCCAACGCGGAAAAGCGGTTCAGCGCCGCGCAGGCACAATTGGAAGCGGCCCAAGCAAATGACGTGAAATTGCAGGACGACCTCCGGCGGTACAAGTCGCTCGTGGACAAGCAGGAGGTTTCCGAACAAGTGTATGACCAGGCGCTGGCAGCATCGAAAGCGAGCACAGCGGACGTGGCCGCTGCACGCGACAATGTAGCGGCAGCGGAACAAGCGGTGCAACAGGCGCGCAGCCGCCTCGGGCAATCCGAAGCCAGCCGCCAATCCGCCGAAACCGGCCCGCAGCAAGTGTCCTCGACCCAAGCCCGCGCTCGCGCCGCCATTGCCGACGTGCAGCAGAAACGCTCCGCCCTCGAACAGGCGCAGCTGAATCTGCAATACACGCGAATCGTCGCGCCCGTCAGCGGCGAAGTGAACAAGACCGTCGTGGTCGGCCTGAACGTGCAGCCCGGCCAGCAACTGCTCACCGTGGTGCCACTCGATGAAGTCTGGATCACCGCCAATTTCAAGGAAACGCAACTGCGGCAAATGAAGGTCGGCCAGAAATCCGAAATTCACATCGATTCGAGCGGCCAGACATTCAAGGGCCACGTGGATAGTATTGCCGGGGCCACCGGCCCGCTGTTCAGCCTGCTTCCTCCGGAAAACGCTACCGGCAATTACGTAAAAATCGTGCAGCGCATCCCGGTAAAAATAGTTCTCGAGCCGGGAGAAAATCAGGATCATCAGCTTCGCCCGGGCATGAACGTCGTGCCCGACGTCTACGTCCGATGAGCACCGCCGCGTCCCTCACGGCCGATCAGGAGATCTGGCGGCCGAAATTTAATCCCTGGCTGATTGCCGTGGTCGTGGCCATGGCCGCGTTCATGGAGGTGCTCGACACGAGCATCGCCAACGTGGCCCTGCCCTACATGGCCGGGAATCTGGGCGCGAGCAACGACCAGAGCACCTGGGTGCTCACTTCTTATCTCGTCTCCAACGCCATCGTCCTGCCGATCAGCGGCTGGCTCGCGGGCGCCCTCGGGCGCAAGCGATTCTTCACGATTTGCCTTTTCATCTTTACGACCAGTTCTTTGCTCTGCGGAATCGCGCCGACCCTCGGCGTCCTGCTTTTCTTCCGTGTCCTGCAGGGCGCGGGCGGCGGCGGATTGCAGCCCATGGCGCAGGCCATCCTGGCGGATACATTTCCGCCGCAGCAGCGCGGGCTGGCTTTCGCGCTGTACGGCATCACAGCCGTGACCGCCCCGACCATCGGCCCAACCCTGGGCGGCTGGATCACCTTCAACTATTCCTGGCGATGGATTTTTTTCATCAACCTTCCGGTTGGCCTGCTGACGCTTTTCCTCGTGTATCAATTCGTCGAAGATCCGCCATACCTCGCTCGCATCAAGGCTGCGGGCGTCAAGCTGGATTACATCGGCATCGCTCTGCTCACTTTGGGCGTGGGTGCACTGCAAGTGCTGCTCGACAAGGGCCAGGAAGACGATTGGTTTGGTTCGCGATTCATCACAACGCTAGTCGTCACGGCCGTGGTCTGCCTGGTCGGGCTGGTGATTTGGGAGTGGTACCAGAAGTCGCCCATCGTCGACGTGCGGCTATTCAAGAATTTCAATTTCGCCAGTTCCAACCTGATGATGTTCACCCTCGGCATCATGCTGTTCAGCAGCCTGGTTCTGATGCCGCTATTCTTGCAGACCCTGGACGGGTACACGGCCCAGGTGGCGGGGCTCGCGATTTCCGGAGGAGGGGTGTGTCTGCTGATTGAAATGCCCATCATGGGCACGCTCACGACGAAGATTCAGGCGCGGTACCTGATCGCCTTCGGATGGCTCTCACTGGCGATCGCCATGTACTATTCCACGAAGCAGATCGATTTGACCATGAGCTTCAGTACGGCGATGTGGCTGCGCATCGACCAGGTTTTTGGGATGGGATTTCTTTTCGTGCCGATCACGCTGGCGGCCTACGTGGGGATTCCGCCGGAAAAAAATAATGCGGTGTCGGGCATGGTCAACTTCATGCGCAACATCGGCAGCAGCGTGGGGACCTCGATTGTTACGACGTTGCTGGCCCGCCGCGCCCAATTTCATCAGGAGGTTCTGATTGGTCACATTCGCTATGGGAATCCCCGCCTGCTTGGAGCAGTGAACGGTCTGTCGCAGCAACTGGCCCATTCCGGTTTGGACCAGCACACCGCGCGCATGACCGCCTACGCAAGAATTTATCAGTCTATCCAGGCGCAGGCGGGCGCGGCAGCTTATATTGACACCTTCAAGGTACTTGCCGTAGGGTCTGGCATCATGTTCTTCCTCTCGTTCATTTTGAAGAAGAACGATCCCGGCGGGGGCCACGTCGTGGCGGAGTAAGACGATCGTATAGTATCGTTCTGAGCGAGTAGTGTGGGCCCTGCGGGATCCGGCACTCCTGAGGAGTGCAGTCTGGAGACGATATGATCAAAATCGTCACAGTGGAACGCGAGTACGGATGCGGCGGCGGCGAAATCGCCCAGCGGCTGGCGCAACTGCTCGGCTGGAAACTTTGGGACCACCAGCTCACGGAAGAAATCGCCCGCCTCGCTAACTGCTCCCAGGCGGCCGTGGAACAGCGCGAGGAACGCACCGATCCGCTCTATTACCGCCTCTTCAAATCGTTCCTGCGTGGCAGCTACGAAGGAAGCATCAACGCCCACAAGCTGAATTTGCTCGACAGCGAAAATATCCTGAAGATGACGGAACGCGTCGTGCAGCACGCCGCGAAAAAAGGCGAGTCCGTGATCGTAGGCAGAGGATCGCAGCTTTTTCTGAAGGACCGCGCGGACACCCTTCGCGTCTTTTTGTACGCGCCCCGTGAAAATAAAGTGCGCCGCCTGCTCGCCCGCGGCAAAAGCGAAAAGGAAGCCCAGGAGCTGGTCGACACAGTGGATCGCGAGCGCGCCGGCTTCATCGAAAAATATTTTCACGTCGCCTGGCCCGACCGCGCCGTCTACCACGTCATGATCAACACCGCCATCGGCGACGAACCCGTCGTGCAAACCATCGTAAATTTCTCGAAGGCCTTCGATACGAAAGACCAGAATTCAAGACCGCATTTGCCATAGGTCGCTCGTCCTCGAGACCCAAATCAAAAAAAGAACCCGGCCCGTGAGGGCCGGGTTCATCGAGCTGGATTCGGCTTCGGCAGGACTACTGGGAAGTTGTATTCACCCAGCTGAGTCGCACTGGAATGGGTGGATTCGGGGTTGCAGAGTACGTGACGGTCGAACCAATCGTGGTGGCCGGGAACCACGGCGGCGCGAATCCGCCCCCAGCAAATCGTTGGTCGAACCAGATGTTTCGACCGTTCTGAATCGAGGACCCGTCCAAGGCGTTATTCTGAACGCGGCCCCCAACGATGATGACCTGATTGATCGAGTTCCAGGAAGCCTGAATCCCACCGGATCCTCCGTTGGAAATCGTGGCGATCGATGCATCGATTTCCAGGTTCTGACCCGACGCCGTTGGCTTCAGGTCGACGTTTCCGCCTGGGGTAAAGATTCCCAGCACGTTGGTGGGTACGGGACTGACCAACGTATCGGCGGCGTTCAACGAAACCGGCTCCGTCGAGTAGGTAAGACTTCCCGTAATGTCAATTTCCCCGGTCGCAGTGACCGTGAGCGCCGAGCCATTCTGAATGGCCGCCCCGGAACTAGGGCCCGAGAGTCCAGTGGGCGTGCTGCTCCCTGTATTGCTGCTGATGTTCCCGTTGACATACAGCATGCAGGCTTCGGTCGGGGGGTTGGCGCCCAGGTTCTCAGGAACTCCCTGGATAGTTGTGGTGGTCGTACCGTTCGTGACGGTCGTCGTGTTTCCTGTCAGGTCTATCGTTACGGTTGTCGTGGTGGATGCTTGCTTGACGGCGATCACCTGCAGATTGTGCTTATTCGCACCTGAACCGGAGGTGGAAGCAGTCAGAGTGACCTGCGCCGCGTTGCCTTGGACGTAAATTCCCCCGCCCGTGAAGGTGTTTGTAGTTACGCCTCCCGTGGTAGTGGTGGAATAGGGAAGGTAGACCCCACTGGAAGGCTGCGCCCCTGAAGTGGGCCACTGGTTATGGTTAACGTCCTGCAACACTCCCATCTCAGTTTGCGCGACCGCTGGGCAAGGGGATACCATGCAAGCGCCGTTGCCGTTCAGAACCGAGCGTTCCTGGTTGTAGGAATCCTGCGGCAATGGAATCGCGGGCTGGCCGGTGAGCCATCCTCCAGTAAATGTCGGAGCGATGGTAGTGCCGTCCGCGGTGTTCGAGCTCGCCGCCGACGGGTCGCAGCCCGACCCCTGGTTACTCGAGTGAAAATACCCTGCTTTGGCGTTGGCGATACCCACGGTTCCGGTGAAAACATACTTTGTCGAACCAACCGTGTTCGCATCTCCGAAGTTCAAGGAGTCATTGGAAAATATAGCGCCGGTCATCGTGCCAGGGACCCATGGGGCGCTGCAAAGACCGAATTTGTCATACAACGTACCCCAGCCGGAGAAGGACGTCGTGGTGCCGGCTTTACTTATGACGGGAACGTAAAAAGTGAAATACCCGGTCTCCACAACCTTGTTTTGCTGGCCGCTGATGGCCTGCCCAATCACTCCGATACTATAATTATAGTTATAAGTATAACCAGTAATGGTATATGCGGCTGCGGGATTGCCCGGAGAGGTGCACGTTGGCGGAGTGATCCCAGTGATTCCAGTCGTGGCGAATGTAGTCGTATATTCGGCGCCCATGCATTGCTGTGTCAGCGTGGTGTTCCCGTAGGAATTCCCGTTTACGACGGTGGGGTCCAGTGTAAAACTCGCGGGCCAGGAAGCTGTCTGCGACCCGAGAATGGATTGGTTTGCGCCGAATCCGGTGGAAGCATTAATAAGCTGGCTCCTGATGCTGGCATCGGTTCCAACGGGGATCGGCGGCGTAAACGCGACGTAGGGCGTCGTCACATTGCTCTGGATCAATGACGTCAGGTACGCCCGCGCGGCGTTCGCCCCGGAGTCGGCGGCGTAGAATGCCCCGCGATAATTGCGGTAATAGCCGTTGATCAGCGTGTCCGAGCTGGTCGCAATCACCATCGCCAACGTCATCGCGGTGAACAGGAGCAATATCAGAAGGGTGATGACGAGCGCGACGCCTCGCGAACTATTCGGGTTTTTCTTGCGATTGTCTTTGGGGTTCATGTAAGTCCTCAATCCTTAAAAGTTCATGTTTCTTGGGTTGACAACCACGGAGACTCCCTGAATCTGATAGGGGCCTCCGTCAAAGGAATTCTGGAATGTATAGCTCGGATCGGGATTCGGCGTGGTCCGACCGATCATCGAGACCATGACGGAATGGATCTGTGTGTAGTCGTAACCGGAGCCGGTGCCGAAAGTGCGGGCGTCAAAGTCGTACGTCGAAGTGTCGGTGGCGCCAAGCGTCAGCGTAGCGCCCACTTTGAAGCCGATAATCTGGTTCGCCAGCCCTATTCCTGTGGAACACGCAGGCGTGGTTGCGTCGCCGACCAACTGGATGCGACGAAGTGTCGGGTTCGTCGGATCGGTGGCCGTGTCCACGCAATATTGGATCGGGATCAGACGAACGACGAAATCAGTCGCGCAAAATGTTGCGCTTGCCT
>Ga0210396_10007272_pt1 | contig 10535 bp, 6 predicted proteins | sample IncBWH17OmetaG_FD_155466 | JGI IMG/M metagenome (GOLD analysis project Ga0210396, IMG submission 155466) | Forest soil microbial communities from Barre Woods Harvard Forest LTER site, Petersham, Massachusetts, United States - Inc-BW-H-17-O ... | reverse complement strand
GTCTGGCTGTGGTCGGTTGAGGAGGCACCGCCGCCGGGAAATGTGACCAGCACCTGAACCGGACCGAGCGCACCGGGTCCGAGCGCTTCGGATGCCGCGCCCACCCCGGCACGGATCTCGTGCGAATAGTCGAATTGTCGCAGCAAGCTGTTGCCCAGCACCATCGATGTCGCCGGTGCCGCCATGACCAGCAGGACGATCGATGCCGCCAGCGCCGACATCCACGGCCGGCGCATCACCCAGCCGACCCAGCGGTTCCAGAACTGAGATTGAGTGCTTTCCGGGCGGCGCGACCAGTGCAGCAGGGCCGACCTCTTGGCGGCCGCCCTTCCGAAGGTCGCCAGCACCGCCGGCGTCAAGGTGGCCGACGTCAGCATTGCCACCGCGACGGCCAGAATCGCTCCGGTGGCCATCGACTTCAGCGCCGGGGTGTTGATCAAATAGATCCCGGTGAGCGAGGCGATTACGGTCATCCCGGACAACACCACCGCCAGCCCGGAGGTGGCCATCGCGGCGTCGACGGCTTCACGCGGCTGACGGCCGGTACGCAATTCCTCGCGGAAGCGCATCAAGATGAACAGCGAGTAGTCCACCGCGAGCGCGATGCCGAACATGGACACCGTCGACGTCACGAACACCGACATGGTGGTATACGCCGACAACAGATAGACCAGGCCCATCGTGACCACAACCGTGCAGACGCCGAGGGTCAGCGGGATCGCCGCCGCAGCCAGCGAACCGAATACCGCGAGCAAGACGACCAGAATGATCGGCAGGTTCCACCGTTCCGCCTCGGCGATGTCGTGTTTGGTGTTCGCCGCCGCGGCAGCACTGAGCGCGCCTTGCCCGATGACGTAAAGCCGTACTCGGCCGTTCGCGGTCTGCCCGGACTGGTCGCCCTTGATGCCAACCTCTTGGCGTAACTGCTTGGCGATGTCGCTGGTGCCGGAGTTGCGGGGATCCAACCGCAGCGACACCACATACGGCCGGTCGGGCTGCGGAGGCCGCTGGGTGGGGTTGGGCACCTCCGTGACGCCGGGGAACTGGCCGGCAATCTGTCGCAGTTGCGCCACCGCGTCGTTGATGTCTTGGTAGCTGGCATCCGGGCGGGGGGCCGCCACCAGAGCCAACGAGGACGCCCCCTGCTCGTGATATTGATCCTCGAGCTGATCGTGCACCGACAGCGACTGCGAGCCGGCCACTTCGAAACCACCGCCGGTGAGATTTCCCGACTGCGTCAACGCCAGATAGACCGCCGGCACCAGCGCCAGCAACCAGCCTGTGAAGACCAACCAGCGGTGCCTGCGCAGGCTGCGGCTTAGGCGCATCATGAACTGCTGGATTTCAGGCTCCCCGGTCTTCTCGCGTAACGCGTGCTGGCGAGAATACCGCAGGACGCTGTGGATGATGGCCGCTTATCTGGTTCCTGAGCTGCGGAGACACCGATGTTGCCAAGACGCTGCGAAGCCGTTGTGAATCGGTGATCAAACGGGATCTCGATCACATCAGGTGGCAGCCGCGCTACCGGGGATGGCAGGATGTCGCTTGCCGCGCGGAGCGTCGGGGAACTTCGCGACAAATCGGGCCCTCTATCGCAGCAGTTTGCGAAGTGTCAGAACTCGCGAGACTTCGCAAACCGTAAGGAGTTATCGATGAAGACACCTACTGCGACCGGACGCCGGAGGCTCTTGGCTGGGCTGATCGCCGCCGCAGTGCCGGGCGCTGCTGTCGCGGTTCTGGCGGGGCCTCCGGCGACCGGTGCCAACGACCCGTGTGCGGCCAGTGAAGTCGCGAGGACGATCGGGTCGGTCTCCAAGTCGATGGGCGACTACCTGGACTCGCATCCCGAGACCAACCAGACGATGACCACCATGCTGCAGCAGCAGGCCGGGCCGCAATCGTTGACATCGCTGAAGTCCTACTTTGAGGCCAACCCCAAGGTTGCCGGCGATATGACGTCAATCGCGCAGCCGCTGACCAACCTGTCGATGCAGTGCAAGCTGCCGATCACCATCCCGCAGGCGATGGGCCTTATGCAGCAGGCGCAGGGCGCGACGGGTGGGCTACCCGCGTTGCCCGGCAATGCGGGCGCGTGGCCGTTGGGTGGCGCCGCGGGCACCCCGCCCGCGGCGATCGGGCCGGTCCCGCCCGCAACGGGCGGCACGCTTTCGGGGCCGCCGCGGCAGAACAACGTCGGCTAGCTGTACAGCTAGCCGTCGTTCTCTGGATTTCGATCTGGCGGCGGTAAGGGTCCCTGCAGGGCGGCCTTGGTCGGATCGGCGACAGGGTCGCTTTGGTGCCGCACAACAGGCAGCGGACCGGTAATCGGTTCGTCGTCGTCCGAGCCGGCGATGTTCTCGGTGCGAAACATGAAGAAGAACACCACCCAGCCGATGGCGCCGATGAGCAGCCAGCTGATCAGCCGATAGAGCAGCATCGCCGAGATGGCACTCGGCAACGACATGCCGCTGGAGACCAGGCCGGGCACCAGCACCGCTTCGACGATCAACAACCCGCCCGGCATCAGCGGTATCGTGCCGACGGCGCGGGCGGCCGCACAGGCGACCATCAACCCGGCGACCGACGCGTGATCACCGGCCGCATAAGCAGCGAAGCCGAGGCACGCGACATCGGTGACCCGGTTGAGAATTGACCAACTGAACGCCGCCGCCAAGTCGCGGCGGCTCAGGCTGACCGACTCCAGCTGCGTGAGTATCTCGCGCCACTTCGCCAGGCCGGTGTCGGCCGGCCGGCCACGAACCGAGTTGACCCACGACAGCACCCGGCGCCCGATCCCTTCGATCAGTTCCGGCCGCGACGCCACCGCCTGGGCCAGTAGCAACAACGCGACGAAGCCGCCCAGTGTGAACAGCAACGAGAACGGATTGTTCTTCGCGCCCAGGAAGAAGGCGCCGCCCAACCCGAGGAGTGCCAATCCCACCGCCTGCAGCACACCCGACATCACCAACTGCCATGACGCCACCACCGTGGAGGCGCCCCAGAGCCGCTGCTGACGGAACAGGAACGTGGCCGACAGCACCGGTCCGCCGGGCAGCGTGGTGCTCAGCGAATTGGCGGCGTAGAAGGCGGCCTCCGACCGCAATTGTTTGACGTGCACCCCTGCGGATCTCAGCAGGGTGCGCTGGATCTGGGCGAAGCTGTGCATCGAGGCGGCCGCTGCGAGCACCGACGCGAGCAGCCACCACCAGTTGGCTTCATACAGGCTCATCCAGGCTTTGGCGAGCTGGTCCCAGCCCAGTGCGATCTCGACGGCAAGCACGATTGCGACGATGGCGAGCACCACCCATCGCACCCACCAGTACTTCCCGCGCGTTGTTGTTTCCTGGCGTGGGAAGGCGAGCTTGCCGGCAAGTGCGTCGTGCGACACGTGCATTAGGGTAACCGTGCAGGTGGCGCCGCGATCGAGCCGCAGCTCCGACCGTGTCGTCGTCGTAACCGGATCGTGCCGCCCAGGCAGTCCGTGACCCGACCCGCAGACCCGTCCGGACACGTTTGGCGGCACCCCCCGGCGGATAGGCTGGCTAAATGCCGGCAAACATCGACGACACCGCGGTCGAACCGCTTGTCCGCAAGAGCGCGGCCTGGGCGTGGCGTTTGCTAGTAATCCTGACCGCAGGGGTCGCCCTGTTGTGGGTGATGAAAAAGCTTGAAATTATCGTCGTCCCGGTGTTGCTGGCCTTGATGATCAGCGCGTTGCTGGTGCCGGCGGTTGACTGGCTGGACCGGCGGGGCCTGCCGCGGGGTGGCGCTGTCGCCGTCGTCTTGCTGGGCGGATTCGCGATTCTGGGCGGCATCCTGGCGTTCGTCATCATCCAGTTCATCTACGGTTTGCCCGATCTGACCGAGCAGGTGACCCGCAGCATCGAATCCACCCGCAGATGGCTGATCGAGGGCCCGGCGCATCTGCGCGGCGAACAGATCGACAACGCGGGAAACGCTGCGATCCAGGCGCTGCACAACAATCAGGCGAAGTTGACCAGCGGCGCTCTGTCCACCGCGGCCACCCTCACGGAGCTGGTCACCGCGGCGGTGTTGGTGCTGTTCACACTGATCTTTTTCCTCTACGGCGGCCGCAATATCTGGCAGTACGTCACCAAGATCTTCCCCGCCGACACCCGCGACCGGGTGCGCGAGGCGGGCTGCGCTGGATACGGGTCGCTCATCGGCTACGTGCGGGCCACATTCCTGGTGGCCCTGACCGACGCCGCCGGGGTCGGTACGGGGTTGGCGATCATGGGTATTCCATTAGCCCTGCCGCTGGCCTCACTGGTGTTTCTGGGTGCCTTCATCCCGCTGGTCGGTGCCGTGATCGCAGGTTTTTTGGCCGTAATCGTGGCCTTGCTCGCGAAAGGTATTATCTACGCGCTCATTACGCTGGGTTTGCTGGTTGCGGTAAACCAACTCGAAGCCCATTTGCTGCAGCCGTTGGTGATGGGTCGCGCGGTGTCCATTCACCCGCTGGGGGTGGTGCTGGCTATCTCCACCGGCGGTGTGCTGGCCGGGATCGTCGGCGCCCTGCTGGCGGTTCCGACGGTCGCGTTCCTCAATAACGCGATCCAGGTGCTGCTTGCGCCGGATCCATCCGCCGAGGCCGAGAAGCAGACCGAGGAAGCCGACGATGCGGGGGCCATCGTCCAGGCAGAGCCGGACAGCCCCGACGACAAACCCGCCGAGGGCTTGACGGCCTGAGGGCCTACAGACGTCCTTCGCGGCGCAGCAGATCCTGGGCGGACAGACCGCCGCCGCCGCGGCGGCGCGGACGCGAATTGTCGCCATTATCGCCACTGTCGCCCTGCCCGCGGGCATTCAGCTTCTCGGTGGCCGCATCGGAGTCCTCGGCCTCCGGCAGCATGGCCGGGAGGGCGGCGGCGGGGTCGTTGTTGTTCTCGCGGTTCGTCGGAACCGGCATGGCTTTGGTCTGACCGTCCGACGGTGCTGGCGCCGGTGGTGGAGGTGCCTGTGCCGGGGGTCGTGTCGGCGGCCCCGATGGGCCGCGCTCGTCGGCCGGTCGTTCGCGACCGGATGCGGCCCGGTCGCCGGGAGCCGCGTTGGTGTTCACGGGGTCGGCGGGCACTGAGAGGCGCGACGTCTGGGCCTCGGTCGGTTGGCTGGGCTTGCTTTGAATGCGTGTGGTGTTCACACCCGAGGGCAGCTCCTTGGCCGGCCTGACCTCGGGCTGGCTGGCCGGGCGTGGCCGCGACGGCTCTGGGGGCGCGCCGGGATGACTGGGGTCGTGTGGTGCACGCGCCGGGGCGGCAACCAGGCTGGCCGCAGCGACCGGAGGCCGCGTGGGTCGCCCGTTGACACTAGGCCGCTTGCGTTCGTCGGGCAGGTCGATCTCGCCCAGCCCGATGCGGTTCTGCAGCCGCCGCGCCCAGCGCGGAGCCCACCAGCAGTCATCGCCGAGCAGCTTCATCACTGACGGCACCAGGAACATCCGCACCACGGTCGCATCCAGCAGCAGGGCCGCCATCAAGCCGAATGCCAAGTACTTCATCATCACCAGGTCGGAGAACACGAACGAAGCGGCGACCACGGCGAGAACCAATGCGGCAGCGGTGATCAGGCGGCCGGTGGTCGCGGTGCCGATCCGGATGGCCTCGGCGGTGGACATGCCGCGCTCGCGCGCCTCGACCATCCGGGACACCAGAAACACCTCATAGTCGGTCGCAAGCCCGTAGCCGACCGCGACGACCAGCGCGATGATGACCACCATCAACGGTGTCGGCGTGAAATTCAGCCACTTTGCGAAGTGCCCGTCGACGAAGATCCACGTCAAGATGCCCATGGTGGATCCCAGTGTCAGCGCACTCATTACCGCGGCCTTGATCGGCAACACCATCGACCCGAAGGCCAGGAACATCAACAGCATTGTGGTCGTGACCAAGACCACCAGCATCAGCGGAGCCTTGTCGAACAAGGCGTGGATGCTGTCCTGCTCAAGGGCCGGTGTACCGCCGACCGAGACGGTCAGACCCTTGGGCGGGCTGATCGACCGTAACTCGTTTATCTTCTTGGCGGCATCGCCGCGGTTGACCAAGCCGTTCTCAATCACCCGTACCGAGGCGTCTTCCGGATGGGTCGTGCCGTTGGGTCCCGCAACGCACGGATTGCCGGCGATGCCCGGGCAGGGCCGTTCGTCCCATTGTTTGTTGGTGAACCCACTGATCGTGGAGACCTTGTTGCGGATATCGGCGACCTGCTGGTCGGTCACCGCGCTGTGATTGTCGCTCTGGATTACCAGGGTCAACTGCTCGGTGCGGTAGCCGGGAAAGAGCTTGTCGAAGTGCTCCTGGGCCACGCGGACGGGATTGTCAGGCGGCAGGTACTTTTCGCTGATCCCACCGAACGACAGGTTGCCCAGCGGGATGACCAGCAGGATCATGCCGACGACGATGGGGATGGCGAACATCAGCGGGCGCTTCATCACGAAGTTGACCAGCTTGCCCCAGAATCCGGCCTCGACCTCTTCGCGGGTCTTGGTCTTCTGCAGCCGGTCAGCCAGCCAGTTGAGGTAGGCGCGCGAGACTTTCCAGTTCCGCAGGAACGGCACCCGGAACGCCGTCCGCACGCCGAGCGCGTCGACGTGTTTGCCGAGAATGCCCAGGCATGCGGGCAGCAGCGTGATCGACAGCAGCGCCGCAAAACCCACCGCCGCGATCAGTGCATAGGTCAGCGACTTCACGAAGCCCTGCGGCAGCAACAGCAGAGTGGCACCCGAGGCGATGATCAGCACCGCCGAGAACGTCACCGTGCGCCCAGCCGTCATGACCGTTCGCCGCACCGCCGTTTCGGTGTCGTAGCCTTCCGCGATCTCTTCCCGGAACCGGCTCACCACGAAAAGCCCGTAATCGATGGCCAGACCCAATCCGATCAGCGAAACCACCGGCTGGGCGAAAAAGTGCACCGGCCCAAAGAGTGAGATGAACCGAAGAATCCCCAGCGCGCCTGCGATGCTCAGCCCGCCCACCATGGCCGGTAGGCCGGCGGCGATCGCACCGCCGAACACTAGGAACAGAACAACCGTCACCAGCGGCAGCGCAAGAACCTCCATGCGGCGCTGGTCGGTGGCGATGGTGCCGGCCAACGCGTTGGCGATCGGCTCGAGACCAGCGAGTTCGACGGTGCCACCGTCGAGTTTTTGCAGGTCGGGTGCGATGGCCTTGTAGTTATTGAGGATGGTGTCGTCGTCATTGCCCTTGAGCGGGATGCTGACGAAGGTGTGCTTCTTATCCTCGGTTGCCATCCCCTTGATCAGCGGGGGTGCCTCGGCGGGGTTGGAAAGAGCCAGGTAGCCGGCCCATCCGAGGACCTGGTCGGAATGGTCGCTCTTGAACTTGTTCAGCTCGTCGACGATTTTCTGACGCCATGCCGGATCGTCGACGGTCTTCCCATCGGGGGCGGTGAAGGTGGCAACGATATGGCCGGTTCGGTCGCGGCCATAGACCGTGTCGCCGATTATCGAGGCCTTCACGGATTGACTGCCGTCGTCGTAGAAACCGCTTTGCGTGACGTGCTTACCCAGGCTCATCCCGAAGATGCCGCCGCCGAGGCACAGAGCCACCATGACCCCGATAACGATGTACCGGTAGCGGTACACGGTTCGACCCCACCAGGCGAACACGTAAGCTCCTTACTGGATCTCTAAGGACCCGCGCATTGGTTTCCCAGTGTCACACACGCGTGGTCAATAGGGCGGACAGCGGCCGGAACGGCTGCAGCCACGCTCCCTGGTCGGGCAGCGAATCTAGGCCGATTCGCGGCAACGGCTCCCGGAAAACACCCGCGATGTCCTCCAGGTCGACGAAGTCCAAGGTATCCGACGCTAACGCCCAACTAGCGTGTTCACGAAATCCGATCACTTGGACGCCGACCCCGGTGCGCGAAATTTCTTCCAGCGGTTGACGGAACGCTTGACCGTCAGCGGACGCCACAACCAGCGCCGCAAGCCCTTCTCGGCGCCGCTGTTCGATGTGCGCGAGCATGTCGCGGTCGACGTCGCTGTCCTCGTCGATCTTCGGCTTGGCGAAGACCGCGAACCCGACGTTACGCAGTGCGTCCACCCACGGTCGAACCACGTCGGCGCTGCCCGGGGCGATATTGGTGAAGACGGTGGCCTCCGGTTCGATCACGACGCCTGGACGGCCGGCGCTGACCTCTGCGGTACGGGCCAGCAGCCAGCGGCCGAGCGCGTCGAAACGTGGGCGTTCCAGGGCTGTCGGGCGGCGGCCCAAGATCGAGCCGAGGCCCATATCGAGGTTGGGAGCGTCCCATACCAGCAGGACGCGCCTGGCCGGTCCTTCGAAGCTGTCCAGACCACCGGACAGGACCGCCGGTGATTCGAGCGGTTCGGGTGCTGCTGCGGTCTCTTCCGTCAGGCTCATGCTCATCGCCCACTCATCGTCGAAGCCAGATCAACTCGGTCACGGCGCTGCCCGCTTCTTTAGCTTTCGTCTCGTACTTGGTGGTCGGGCGCACGATCGAGATCGGCAGTCGGCTGCCGGGCTCGACGCGACACAGCCGGGGTTCGGCATCACCGACCTGGGCGATCTGCTCGGCGTACCCGGGGTGGTCCGTCGCGGCGTGCAGGACACCACCTGGGAGTAGCCGATCGGCGATCAGGCCAATCGTGCTCGGTTGCAGGAACCGGCGTTTGTGGTGGCGTGCCTTTGGCCAGGGGTCCGGAAAGAAGACGCGAACCCCGCTCAGCGACCCCGGTGCAATCAGATATTGAAGTACGTCGATCGCGTTCCCCCTGATCAACCGGACATTGCCCACCTGATCACGGTCGATCGTTGACAGCAGCTGCGCCAGTCCCCGGCGGTAGACCTCCACCGCGATCACGTCGACATCAGGCTCGTCGTGCGCCATAGCCAGTGTGGACGTGCCGCTGCCACAGCCGATCTCGAGCACCACCGGCGCCTCGCGGCCAAACCACGCTCGGGTGTCCAGCGGTTCCACGCGCCGGGGTATCTCAGACACACCTAGTTGCGGCCACAGCCGTTCCCAGGTCTGGCGCTGGGCGCCGGAAAGGGCAGAACGCCGGGAGCGAAAACTCGTCGCCGGAAGGTAGCCATGCTCAGGACGGTCCGAATCGAGCGGCTCCGGTGCTGGGGTCACGTCCTCTCCGGTTCTCGCCTCCACCGGCGTGTCGGGACGTGTCCCCACCCCGGGTTGCGCATGCATTTGTCCATGGTGGCCCATGAACGCCTGATGTAGCCGCTCCTGGTCCAGATTGATACCCAACAGTTGCCTTCGGCTGGTATCAGATAAACGGTGGCTCGCATCTCGGTGACACAGGTGCCACCATTCGGTGGGACCCGATCTGCTGTTCGGCAAACTGACCTTGCATCGGCGACGACCCCGCAGCCGATGGCGGCAACGTTGGCCGGCGGATCGGGCCAACGGCATCGAGCGGGCAGGACATGAAGGGACAGGGACACCAGATTTTCGTTGACGAGCTGGCGCGATTTGCTGCCGAGCACGCTGATGCGCGCGCGACGGCGATCGCCGAACGAGCCGCCGCACCGCTGCGCGTGGCTGTCCGCGGGCGTCGGGGAGTGGGGCGCAGCACAGTGGCGCGCGCCCTGGACCGCGCCGGAAGTGCGTCGGGGATCGCGGTGTCATCGCCGGGATGCACCGGCGACCGCGACGTCGACGTCATCGTCTACGTCACCGCCGAGGTGATCAAGCCCGAGGACGCTGACGCGATCGCCGCCGCCGGGCGACCGGTATTGGCGGTGTTGAACAAAGCCGATCTGGCCGGCTCGCTATCGGGCCGAATCGGCGACGGGCCCATCACGGCCGCGCGGACTCGCTGCGCGAACCTATCCGCGCTCGCCGGCGTACCGGTCGAACCGATGATCGGTTTGCTTGCCGTCGCCGCGCTCGACGATCTGGACAGCACGTTGTGGGCCGCACTGGGGGAGCTGGCCGCCCATCCCGGGGGCGCTGTTTCCCTCGACGGCTCCTTCGACGGATTCCTGGTGGCCAATAACCCAGTGCCCGCAGAGGTGCGGCTGCACTTGCTTGACACCCTGGATCTGTTCGGCACAGCGCTTGGGATCGCCGCGATCCGCCAGGGCAGGACGGCGGCGCAGGTGCGCGCCCTGCTGCGCCGGATGAGTTGTCTTGATGCCGTCATCAACAAGCTGTCGGCCGTCGGGGCCGAGGTGCGCTACCAGCGGGTGCTCGACGCCGTCGTGGAATTGGAGGCTTTGGCCGTCGGCAAAGCAGGGATCGGGGAGCGGATCAGTGGATTCCTTTCCCGCGACGACACGGTGGTCGCCCGGATGGCCGCCGCGGTCGACGTGGCCGAGGCGGCCGGGCTGGAGGTCGGCCCCGTCTTCGCCGACCGCGACGATCCGGCCGCACACCTGCCGCGGGCAGCGCGATGGCAGCGCTACAGCCGCGGACCGGTGAGCGACCTGCACCGCGCCTGTGGTGCGGATATCGCCAGGGGATCGCTGCGGCTGTGGTCGCAGACCTGCGGGTCACTGCCCGACGCGGCTGGG
>Ga0210396_10007271_pt1 | contig 10535 bp, 9 predicted proteins | sample IncBWH17OmetaG_FD_155466 | JGI IMG/M metagenome (GOLD analysis project Ga0210396, IMG submission 155466) | Forest soil microbial communities from Barre Woods Harvard Forest LTER site, Petersham, Massachusetts, United States - Inc-BW-H-17-O ... | reverse complement strand
CATGTGGACCATGGAAGAGACTGCTATAGCTCGTAATTGAATACACTTTATGAATCCCTTCAACAAATCGCACGCCCTTGATTCAGGTCTCCAAACGACTTTGATCGAAGAGCTCCGCCAAATGAGAATTGATGCGCTTAGGCTAAACAGAAACGTATTGGAGCATCTGAAATCTTTTCAGCAAGATGACGACTCGTTTAATACCCTACCTCCACCAAAGTCGAAGACTCGTGCTGAAGATCCGAATATCAGCATTGGTTCGACTTGTACCGCGCTGATGGCCCTCCTAGCCACGAGAACGCACAAACAGCTGTGGTCAAAAGCAAAGGGGATTCGGGACAAGACTCCGGTAGATATCGCCAGGCTTTTTGCAGAAGTGGTTAGGTCGAAATGGGAGAGCTCGGGGCTTCCGGACGGGAACGCATTTACAACAGCCCTAGTGGTGCGGACCGCTGGGTTCGTTGTACAGGGTCGAATCCTAACCTCTGACGAGGTAACTGCATTGCCGCACCCGCGCTATGACTCCAAGAACGAAAAAGGCGAACCCTACGTCGACCACACTGTCGCTGATAAAAGCCTTAAACAAATCATCAAATCGAAGGCGGAATTACGAGACAGCCAGCAGGAACCGTCATTCAGCGTCAGCGGTTATCCTTCCAAAACAACGATCGCTTATTGGTTTCTGGACGGAGCGATCAATGCGGGCGCGGATCTTGGGAACAATCTTGAAGAAATTGCAGTTTGGGCAATGAAGAAATTTCATCAGCAGCTCATCTACGTGTCTGCGCGGAATGATTCACTCATGGACCCGCCCGAATTAGCCATGGCTGCGTGTTTAATTAATCGAATTCATCGACTGTCTACTGAGAAGCCGGAGAGCGCCGAGATAAGTAGATTGCTGCCTTCTCATGTGGAGTTAATGTTCGCTGTTAAGCGGGTTCTCGCCGAGCAGCCTGAATCGGGTATTTGGCACAAGTACTTTCCCCTGTTTCATTTTCCAGGTGGTGGCGGGGCGGCTGATTATTGCTTCAGCTTCGAGTTCTTGGAGGCTATCCTCACTGAATTTGGCAGTTCTGCACTGGCGACCTCGGATCTCCTCGAGCATTTCAAAAGGTCGCTTCTATGGTGCGACAATCACGTCCTTCGCTATGTATATGGAGAAAAGCATTATCGCGGATGGAGCTCTGGTGGAGAGGTTACAACTCTTGCGGCCGGGATGCCTGAACTGTGGGCGACGGCCGCTGTCCACATGTTTTTAAATCAGCTTCATCTCAAGATCAGTGATCTCCTCGACGAGCTAGTGCTCAAAGAAGAATTCGCGATAGACCGCCTAGCGGTCGTAGGGTCCAAGGACGCGCTCAAGCATCTGATCGATGTAGATATCCAATTCCCGGGCGAAGCTCAGACAACTTTAACGAAGGTGATCCGCAATGAAGTGTTGTACAACGCCCAAAAGTCCAGAAAACAGCGCCCATTCAAGTTAAACGCTCCTAGGTCTGCTCTGCTATTTGGACCACCAGGCACCTCGAAGACGGGCTTGGCGAGGGCCATAGCTGAGCACCTGGGTTGGCCAATCGTGAAAGTCACGCCTTCCAAATTTCTAGGTGGTGGCTTGGAGCAGGTTCATGCGCAAGTTGATAGAGTCTTTCGCGATCTAATGGACTTACGAAAGTGCATTGTGTTTTTTGATGAAATGGATGCACTAGCGCAAACTCGTGAGGAAGCTCCTGAGGACGAAAACAGTGACTCTCTTGACGTGACTCGTCTGTTGCTAACGACCAGCATGCTGCCCAAACTTGCGGATCTTTGGGACCAAGCGGGAGTTATCTTCTTGATGGCTACAAATCACAGACGACATCTCGATCCCGCGATTACGCGAGCGGGTCGATTCGATCTGCTCCTCTGCGTGGCTCCTCCCCCTTGGTCAAGAAAGAGGTCGGCGGCTAAACTCAAGAACATTTTGAAGATCGTGGATGCTGAGGAGGTGGAGAAGCGACTTAGCCTATTGGTAGCCGCGGCATCGCCTACAGAACATCACCTGGATCTATTTACGGTCTCAGAATTAGGTACTTTCTTCGACCATCTGAAGCGCACGAATAAGGCGAACAATTTGGTGAATGCCCTCAAGACCTATAAGGATGGGGATGATTTCTCAAAAGAAGTTGCCAGTTGGGCCAAGAATGTGATTGCGCTTCGTGAAGGAACTCCGACCAAGAAAGAATACGACAACGATCCGAATGCGGATGTGAACGCGTCGCGACGGCAGTATTACCGCAAGGAAGAAAAGAACGGGTTAACACCCAAGGCGCGTCAGCCTGCAGCGCCTTCGGGAAAGCGGCATCCAGGCACCAGCCCGAAATCCGCCAAGAGGCCAACCCATGGAAGACGGAAATGACGTTCCGTGCCAAGTTCGCTGGCAAACCGCATGTCTATGTAATTGCTAAGACAAACTGAAATCACACTTTGTCTAGCCCCGTCGACTGGACAATCTCGGCGAGCTTTGGGTAGTTGAAGGCTGGCGATCGCGGTACGATCAAGTAATCCTCATTCGTTGTGCCGAGAGCAATGTAATCATCTGCCAGATAGAACAATCCGACAAGAGCAGACGTAATCGCGTCCACCTCATCATGCGTGACTTTCATTGTCGCAAACTCGCCTGTGATTCCGGCACGAACTAGTCCAAATTTTAATTCCTCAAGGCTCGCCTTTTTTCGAGGGATCCCAAGGATGTCCTGCGCCGCGCCGGGATAGCTCTCGATTACATTAAGGCCATGATTCCGGAACTCCTGCGCCAACTTTATTCCCCTCCTAGTGAGCATCTCCATGGTTGGGAGTAAACACCAGAAAACAGAAATCCCCATCCTTTTGAGTGCAAGTTCACACTTGCGGTAGATAGGGACTCCCGGTTTGCCGTAGCCTTCCGGCAGAGAAAGCGGAGAATCGATAGAGACCAAGTCCGGCCTCGCAGTAATTGTTTCTTGAATCAAGTCCTCGTCTGTACTGAGGGACTTCGTAGTGGCCGCTGCGCCTTCCATTAGTGCCCATCCTGTCGCTCTCTTCGCGCTGCCAGTCAGATCAATCCCAACGATCCTCGGCCCAGTTGTTGTTGCACACCTCTGCAGCAGCCGCGAGACAGGTGATTCGACGTTTGAATCGCTTGGCGACTCCCTCAGAACACTTGATCTGTTGGCGAGAGGCATCTCGCCAACTCCCGTGAAGATAGGGGCTGTCGCATTTTCCAGGTAAGCCGCAGTTTGCTCGCACAACTTGTCATAAGCCATTTCCATGATCGCTTTGAGATGGACAACATCCTCGGTGTTGTATTGGATCAACTGTTCAAGAGCGGCCTTGTCGCCTCGCAGATGCTTTGCCCACAAGACGGTTGCATCGTAACCCGAGATGTCCTCCAGTTCTTTCGGCCGTTCCAGCCCAAATTTTCCTTCAACGGCCTTTAGACCACCTTTGAAGCCCAACTTTCGTGTGACCCAGCGCAAATCGATGTGAACCGGTGGGAGCGTCATCTGAGGAAATGCCAACCTTAAGAACCTCAGATCAAAGCTAGTTCCATTGAAGGTCACCACTACCGAATACCGGCCAAGCTCAGCAGGCAGCTCCTCGAGATTTTCACCCTCAACGAAAAGCTTATATTTCCGCCCGTCATAAAGACCCACGACCGTGATTCTGTCAAAAACAGCGGATAATCCGGTCGTTTCGATGTCCAGATAAACGCATTGATCGGCGAACTCGGGAAATATCCGCCAGGCTTCCCCTAGGGCCGATAGCCTCTCGAAAAAAGCGGCGTCTTTGCGTTTGATAGCGTCACGTGACGCCGGAATGTATTCGTCCAATCTTTGCTGGAGGCGAGCACCAACGAGGCCAAACCTTTTTTCGAAGAGGTCGGCATCATCCCAGTTGTGAATACCGCCTTTCCATAGTTCGAGCTCGGTCTGTTTTCCAATACCCGGAATGTGGATGAATGTGTGCTGCAGCATGAGTTCTTCCGCCTCTATTGTGCCAACTTCTGTTTACCTTTGCGAGTCATTTGATGACCATAATAGTTGTCATCTGGCATGAGAAATATCTAGAATTGGTTTACTTTTCAACAGGTTTATAGGTCCTGTTGACAACAAAAGTGGACATATGAATTGGAAGCACGAACTCGGCCGACAAATCAAACACGAGCGAGAATCCGCCGGTCTGACGCAGGCTGATCTAGCCGATCAGCTCGACCTCAGTAGGCAAATGATCGGTCGATATGAAACCGGGCAAGCCGCACCCGCCGTTGATGTCCTCGTCGAGATCGCTCGAGTACTAGATATCGAGTTTCAGGTAAAAGGTGTATTAGTGAAATTCGAACAGGGTGTCAGACGCCCGGGACTTCTTCACAAACATCTGAAGTTGGAGTTTGAAAAAACTCACAGGTTCGACAAAGCTCAAATCGAGATTACCCCTAGCGAGGGAAAGCTCCTGATCACAGCAGAGATTCCTGCCTGAGTCTTCGCTCACCGACTAGCAAACGAGTCACGGTTGAAAGTCCGAGATCACGAGAAACGGCGATCGTATTCTCTCGATATGCGCGTCAGCATCGCGCCATATTCCGCCACCGTTTCCTTTTCGTCGACCCAACTGAATGGATAAGGTTCGACGTTGGTTGCGACGAAACGGAGGAATAGGAACTCATCGAACGCCGGTTGCGCTCGTTCCCGCAGGCGCGCCACAGCCGCAGCCGCTTCCTGACTGGGATGTTTGTGCTTCTTGCCGTCGGTCGGATTTGGCCGAGACCCTTCGTACCCGGTATACGAAGGCGAAAAGTTCACGCCCACAAGTCCCACGCAAATTGGCTGGCCGCCTCCCCGCTTGAACTGCTCAATCTGCCGCACCAGGTCACCGATGACGCGGTCAATTTGCTTGATCATCGCTTTCGCCAAAATCTTAGTCTCGGTGCCGATTTCGATGGTGGCAATTGCGCCGCGCGCGACTACAAAGCCCGGCACTTGGGCGGAGGAAGTTCCCGGAACGATCTCCCCAAACGTACCATCGCCACGACGCCGGAGCTTACCAACGGTCCGATTTTGGGCATTCAGAACTCGTTCTTTCCCCTCTACGCGAGCGCTGAGCCTGGCCGACTTGCCAAGCAGAACCAGATCCTCGTACAAAAACGAAGCGATGCGATCACCCAGGCTTGAATCTCTGTGGAAGTACGGGTGCCCTTCAAACAGCTCTCGGAATCCTCGTAAGAGCACGTAGGAAGGCACGGTCATTTTTGCTTGCGAGTTGTCAACTTGGGCGTGAAAAGGACATTGCTGGACGGACTGGAAACCACCTCGTGCAGGCGAGTGCGCGCGAGGTCCAGGTACTTCGGTTCGATTTCGTTCCCAATGCTGCTGCGGCCGGCGGCCACCGCTGCGAGCATCGTACTACCCGTGCCACAGAACGGATCAAGTACGGTGTCCCCTGCGAAGGAGAATAGACGAACCAGGCGCTCTGCGAGGGAAGTAGGAAATGGAGCGGGATGTCCGTTACGCGTGGACTGACCCTTGATATCCGTCCAAGCCGTCCGCAGCCAACTCTTCATCTCCTCCTTGGTGAGCATCGACAACGCCTTCTGCAACGTGGACGGGGATCGGTACGCTCCGCCTTTACGAAGAAAGAGGATGTACTCAAAATCATTCTTGATGATCGATCCGGGCTGGTACGGTTTGCCGTAGAATCCGGCCCCATTTCCCTGCGCTTCAGTAACACCATTCGCGATCTTAAACCACAGAATCGGCGTTAGACAGTCCAACGCAAGTCGTCGGGCCCGAACCATGATGTCGGCGTGCAGCGGAACCAAATGGTGGCGCCCGATCTTTCTACGCGGTATGCAAACGTCGCCGACGATGCAGCAAATTCTTCCACCTGGAGCCAACACCCGTTCGCATTCTCGCCAGCACTTGTCGAGTTCACAAAGAAACTCTTCATAATCTTCGAGCGAGCCAAGCTGCGCTGCGTGTGGCTCGTACTTCTTAAGAATCCAATAGGGGGGCGAAGTAACAATGAGATGAACGCTTTCGCTAGGAATCCACGAGAGGTTTCGAGCATCGCCCAAATGTAGCCGATGGGTTGTCGTAGAAAATTCTTTCGGCCACGGATGAGATCGATAGTACGAATTCACCGACTGCAGTTCCGCGATCACGCCCTTCTTGTTGTCGGCGATTCCGGACAGCAGAGGCACACGGCCCTCGACCGCCGTTGGCGCAGCGATATTCGAAACCGGGTGAAGTGGCAATTGGAGCGACATGTTCAAGTAACAATACTACAAGACAAGGCCACCTTGATGTCCTTCTCAATGAGCACGAGACCGCGCCATCTCAACCTATTCGCCGGTGAATGCTTATCGACCCGAGGATGGACTTGGACAGGCGGAGGCGTCGCAATAGCCGTCGGATTGATCGAAGAACGAGACGCAAGACAGAACTAGTGTCCCCCCTCGGCATCGTGAGCGCCAGCAGATCTAACGGTATGCTCTAGAGTGTCAAAAAGAAGTTTATGTCCTTGCCATAGATTAGCGCGAACTGCTGAAGCTCGACAAAGTCAACTCGTCGCTCTCCAAGTTCACATTTGGAGACATAGGTATGGGATTTTCCAAGCCGTCGAGCGACTTGCACTTGAGTCAATCTTGCGTTCTTACGAGCGGTCACAAGTCGCTTCGTGAACTCTCTATAGGCGCGCTGATACGCGTAGTCTCTCGGATTCACCCTGTACGGTATAGTCAATGCTTGACAAGTTCCCCAAAATAGGGAATCGTGTTTTTAGGCGCGGTCAGCTATACCCCGGCCTGAAGTTCAGTCTTTAGACCACATCACGGCGGGTTCGAGGCTGGCAGTTCCTATTTGAAATGAATCACGCCGCCACAGCTCGAGTTCAGTTTCGTGCCTCAGTCTCGCAGACAGACGAACCCTGTGAAACATCTCCCGCGGTTCTTGCCCTTTCCGAGGACGGAGATGATGAGGCCCTTTTCGAACAAATAGCGCGCGGCACCCAAGAAGCGCTAGCGGTGTTATTTCGGCGATACGCCAGACGCATTCGCAACATAGGCTGGAGAATCCTTCACGACGCCGGAGAAGCCGATGACCTGGTGCAAGAAGTCTTCCTATATGTGTTTAGAAAAGTAAGACTCTACAACCCCTCAAAAGGACCTGCACGATCTTGGCTCATTCAGGTTGCGTACACCCAAGCCTTCCTCCGTCGAAGGGCACTCAACTCGCACGGGTTTTATGCGTCCGAAGTCACCGACAGGCGTGTCGACAGTGATCCGCCGTCCATCCGAAGAACACAACACGAGTGCACCGTTGAGGGGTTTTTCGGCAGAAATGGATGGAAGACGGTCTGGGATAGCCTAACTGAGTGCCAGCGGGAGACCTTGCGGCTACACTTCTACGAGGGTTGCACGTTTACAGAAATCGCTGAAAAGTTGGACCAATCCTACGCTAACATCCGTCATTTCTATTATCGAGGTTTGGAAAAGCTTCGAAAGCACGCGGATGAGAACGATCTGAATTGGCCATAATTCGTGTATTGCGTCGAACACAAGTCGAGAATCTCGAGGGTTTGTAGCAAATGGATTCGCATGAGAAGTACCTAGAATTGTGTGCGGCTTCGACCGCGGGTGAGCTGAGCGCCGGAGAAGAGCAGAAGCTGGAGGAGCATTTTGCCGTTTGCGCGTCCTGTCGGCGGGCCAAACACGAGTTCGAATCGGCAGTCCAAAGAGCCGTCCCGGCTTTAGCCGATGAACTTGCTTCGAATCCAGAACAATGCGACCCCGCATGGCCCGTGGAGCAGGCGGAGAAGGCTTTTTTCAAGCGACTGGAAACCCATCAGAACACTGGTGCGGCTGCTCAGGGCGCAGTAGAAGAGCCGGAGACCGAGACGGCGGGGCGCCGGTTTACGTATCGTCCATCCCGAATTCCCTGGGCCGAGCTTTGGATGCCCGTTGCGGCGTGCGCTCTCTTGGCGATCGCCTTGGGAATCGTGGCGTATCGAAGCGGGCTGAAGCGGGACGCCGACACCACCCAAAAACAGGCGGTGACAACAACACCGTCCACCGCCTCTCTCGAAGAGCGGATCAGCGATGCCGGCTATGAAAGAGCTCGACTCCTGGCGACACTGGCGCACGACGATCAAGCGATCAAGGATTTGCAGCGGGAAGTAACGCTGGAAAACGACGAAATCAAACGGTTAAGGGACGTGAACGACTCCGCTGTGGCAAACGGATCAGATGGGATTTCTCGTCGTGACGCGGAACTTGTCTCGGCAGAAACCAGCTTGAAAGAGCTACAAGCGAAGGGAGCGGCACTGAGCGAGCAACGCGATGCGGCGGCGAGCCACGCAGCGGTCTTAGAAGCCAAGGTCGACGATTTGACGCAACGCGTGCGCGAGCGAGACCAGGTGCTGGAGCAACAACAGGCACAGCTTGCGAAACAACAGGAATTGCTGGACCACGACCGCGACATCCGTGAATTGATGGGCGCGCGAGACCTCTACATTGCCGACGTTCACGATGTTGCTGAAACCGCGAAGACGGACAAGACTTATGGCCGCATTTTTTATACCAAGGGGAAGTCGCTGATTTTCTATGCGTATGATCTCGACCAGGAAGCGGGGTTGAAAAGCGGCAGCACGTTCCAGGCCTGGGGACGGCGCGGGGCGGATAAGCAAGAGGCGCTCAGTCTGGGAGTCTTCTACGAAGACAACCCGAACAAGAAAAGGTGGATCCTGAAGTTCGACGATCCGAAAGCCATGGCAACGATCGACGCGGTATTCGTAACGGTCGAACCAAACGGGGGAAGCCATCATCCCAGCGGTAAGGAACTGATATTCGCCTACCTGCGTGTAAATCCGAACCATCCGTAGCGGTTGCCGCCACGAAGTATTCTTCTTCCCTGGTGCCAATTGTCTTAATCCGGCTGAACTTGTTCTACCTTTCTTAGCGTGGATCATCCGGCGCCGAAACGCACCGTCCATTGGATAGTTAGTGTTACAAGTCACGCCGCCGTCCCCCATCGGCCGCGCCAAATCAGTTACAGAACTGTTTGCCCAACATCGCCTAGAACTGCGAACGGTGAAGAACGTAACATTTTCACCCTTCACATCATTCTTCACCCAGGTCTTCACGCTGTGGCTCCGCACTCCGCTGAAAGAGAATGCGATGCCTGAATCGAATCCCCAAAAGCAGCGTCCGGAAAACTACCAAAACGGGCGGGAGCGACCCCACTTTTTCGGCTTTCAGCCGCCCAAAAAAGTTCGTGGGGTCGCTCCCGCCCTCGTCAACACGACGCGACAGTTGCACTGTCGCGTCCACAGGCGACCGTACGGAAGAGTAGTAACTCGGACATAATGACGGAATCCTTCCAGAGCTCGCAGAGTTGAGGGCGAAATTATCTTCATCTCTCCGCGACACAAATTTCTTTTCCAGCGCTGAATAGGTAAGTAGAGGAAGAGATCTTGCCTCAATCTCTTTCTACGCGGGAGCCGCTACGGAGCCCGCGTTATCAACCATCAACCAATCCCCAGTCGTCGCCTGCCGGCTGGAATGGGGTCTGATGGACACGCCCTAGTCCATCAGTGAGGTAGCCCCACTTCCAGCCTACTAATCTCGGCGACGAGAACGAATCGGTGGGCCTGGTTCGTTAGCACATGTGACCTGTAGCACCGATGATTGAAGGGCCGGCCCAGAGCAAGCGAAGTCGAAAGGAGAAAAGCTGTGGCAATCCTAAAATCACCCCCGATACCGCCGAAGAATAAAACGCTACAAATTCGTGTCGAGGAGCAAATCAAAGGAAAGCTCCACAGGTACGCTGAGTTCATTAATTCTTCTGAATCCTACGTCGTCAGCGAAGCTCTGAAACTGCTATTTCGAAAAGACATAGAGTTCAGAACTTGGCTTGAGGGACAACCTCGAAGCGGCAATCAACCACAAGATGAGGGAGCTTCTCTTACTGAGAGTAGTGTGCCATGAATCAACAAATGCTTAGTGAGCTCAAGGAACCGAGCCCTCGAGATCAGGAGGAATATCCGCTGACCGTGCGAGCGGCCGCAAAGTTTCTTGGCGTGAGCGCACAGACTGTGTATCTTTGGGTTGAGCGAAAGCAGATTCCCCATCTCCGCGTCATGGGTCGAAACATCCGGTTTCTCAAGTCGGACCTCGAACCATTCCGCGCTTCGTTCAAACAGGAGATGGAGAATGAGCAGACCAATAGAGCATGACGGCGTTGTCTATCGGCGTGAAGGATCCAAATTCTGGTGGATGTGCTATCGGGATAGAGCCGGCAAACGCCAGAGAGAATCATCCTTCACGCAAGACTGGCAAGCAGCCCACAAAATGTTACGCACGAGGCTTGAAGCGCGCGACGGTAACGTTCTGCAAGCTGTTCGTAAGGGTGAGAGCCTGAGTTTTGGCGGCTGGGCGGATATCTTTCTGGAGAATTATTCTAAACCGCCTATTCGTCAACCGGGGACGCACAACGCGAACATGCGCTGCGTCCAACATTTGAAGA
>Ga0210396_10007270_pt1 | contig 10535 bp, 4 predicted proteins | sample IncBWH17OmetaG_FD_155466 | JGI IMG/M metagenome (GOLD analysis project Ga0210396, IMG submission 155466) | Forest soil microbial communities from Barre Woods Harvard Forest LTER site, Petersham, Massachusetts, United States - Inc-BW-H-17-O ... | reverse complement strand
GTCGATGCCCGACATCGACATCGACTTCGACGACCGTCGTCGCGGCGAGATGGTGCGCTACGCCGCCGACAAATGGGGGCAGGACCGGGTCGCCCAGGTCATCACCTTCGGCACCATCAAAACCAAGGCAGCGCTGAAGGATTCGGCGCGGATCCACTACGGCCAGCCCGGGTTCGCCATCGCCGACCGGATCACCAAGGCGCTGCCGGCGGCGGTCATGGCCAAGGACATTCCGCTGTCGGGGATCACCGACCCGAACCACGAGCGGTACAAGGAAGCCGCCGAAGTCCGCGGCCTGATCGAGACCGACCCCGATGTTCGCACCATCTACCAGACCGCGCGCGGCCTGGAGGGCCTGATCCGCAACGCCGGCGTGCACGCCTGCGCGGTGATCATGAGCAGCGAGCCGCTGACCGAGGCCATCCCGCTGTGGAAGCGACCGCAGGACGGGGCCATCATCACCGGCTGGGATTACCCGTCGTGCGAGGCCATCGGCCTGCTGAAGATGGACTTCCTGGGCCTGCGCAACCTGACGATCATCGGCGACGCGATCGAGAACATCAAAGCCAACAGGGGAATCGACCTCGACCTGGAATCGGTGCCGCTGGACGACGCGCCCACCTACGAGCTGCTGGGGCGCGGCGAGACCCTGGGCGTGTTCCAGCTCGACGGCGGGCCGATGCGTGACCTGCTGCGCCGTATGCAACCCACCGGCTTCGCGGACATCGTCGCGGTGCTCGCGCTGTACCGGCCCGGCCCGATGGGCATGAACGCCCACAACGACTACGCCGACCGCAAGAACAACCGGCAGGCCATCAAGCCCATTCACCCCGAATTGGCCGAGCCGCTGCGCGAGATCCTCGCCGAGACCTACGGCCTGATCGTCTATCAAGAGCAGATCATGCGCATCGCGCAGAAGGTGGCCAGCTACTCGCTGGCCCGAGCCGACATTCTGCGCAAGGCGATGGGCAAGAAGAAGCGCGAGGTGCTGGAAAAGGAGTTCGAGGGCTTCTCCGACGGCATGACGGCCAACGGCTTCTCGGCGGCCGCGATCAAGGCGCTGTGGGACACCATCCTGCCGTTCGCCGACTACGCGTTCAACAAGTCGCACGCCGCCGGCTACGGCCTGGTCTCCTACTGGACCGGCTACCTGAAGGCCAACTATCCCGGCGAGTACATGGCGGGCCTGCTCACGTCGGTGGGTGACGACAAGGACAAGGCCGCGGTTTATCTCGCCGACTGCCGCAAGCTCGGCATTACGGTGTTGCCGCCGGACGTCAACGAGTCGGGTCTGAACTTCGCGTCGGTGGGTGCCGACATCCGCTACGGGCTGGGTGCGGTGCGAAACGTCGGCGCCAACGTGGTGGGCTCGTTGATCCACACCCGCGGCGACAAGGGCAAATTCACCGACTTCTCGGACTACCTCAACAAGATCGATATCTCGGCGTGCAACAAAAAGGTCACCGAGTCGCTGATCAAAGCCGGCGCGTTCGATTCGCTGGGGCATTCGCGCAAGGGCCTTTTCCTGGTGCACACCGACGCGGTGGACTCGGTGCTGGGCACCAAGAAGGCCGAGGCGATGGGGCAGTTCGACCTGTTTGGTGGTGGCAGTGATGACGGGGGCAGCGCCGGGGACCCTGTGTTCACCATCAAGGTGCCCGACGACGAGTGGGAAGACAAACACAAGCTGGCCCTCGAGCGCGAGATGCTGGGCCTCTACGTGTCCGGGCATCCGCTCAACGGCGTCGCGCACCTGCTCGGTGCGCAGGTCGACACGGCCATTCCGGCGAGCCTCGACGGTGATGTCGCCAACGACACCCAGGTGCGGGTGGGCGGCATCCTGGCTTCGGTGAACCGGCGGGTCAACAAGAACGGAATGCCTTGGGCGTCAGCTCAATTGGAAGACCTCACTGGCGGCATCGAGGTGATGTTCTTCCCGCACGCCTACTCCGCTTACGGCGCCGACATCGTCGACGACGCCGTGGTGCTGGTCAACGCCAAGGTCGCGATCCGGGACGACCGGATCGCCCTGATCGCCAACGAGCTTGTGGTGCCCGACTTTTCCAGCGCACGGGTGGACCGGCCGCTGGCGGTGAGCCTGCCGACCCGGCAGTGCACCCTCGACAAGGTGAGCGCGCTCAAGCAGGTGCTGGCGCGCCACCCCGGCACCTCGCAGGTACATCTGCGGTTGATCAGCGGGGACCGGATCACCACCCTGGAGCTGGACGCCTCGCTGCGGGTGACACTCTCGCCGGCGCTGATGGGCGATCTGAAGGCGCTGCTGGGTCCGGGTTGCTTGGGTGGCTAGGGTCTAATCACCTGCAGCGCAGCGCGAACAGCTCTGGATGGACCATGTCCAGGGGCCCGGTCATTTCGGGCCATCCCTGCTCGTGGGCCGCCTCGCCGGTGGCGAAGACGATCACGTTCTGCCGATACCACCACTCACACCGTTCGTCCCACCACAGCCGGCTGCGGAGCAGGTCATAGGGTTGGTAACCGTGCGTGGCGAACAGCTCAGCCCAGAAGCTCAGCCACCTCTCGTTGACATGGCCTGTCCCGCCCTGTCCTGGGACCGCCGCGGAGAAGACGACCACGTCCGCATGCCTACAGAGGCTATTGATTAGCGTCTCGGCGGCCTCCGCAGGCAGGTGTTCAGCCACTTCAAGGCATGTGACCAGGTCGAAACGGCGACCCAAGTCCAGCGGGGCGGCCAGGTCGTGATCCATGAAGCGGTCGGCGGGAACGCGCAACTGATCGCGCGGCACATAATCGCCGTCCACACCAATCGCGTCGACGCCGCTGTCCAACCACGTGGCGACCCAGCCCCCCACGCCGCAGCCAACGTCGAGCACGGAACTGGGGTGGTTCAGCGCGGCGAACATCGGCACCATCACTGTGGCCGAAGAGACCGATCCCGCCGACTGCCCGTTGTAGAAGGCCGAGGTGTAGAGGGTCGTTTCGGCGCTCCCGCCATGCTGGACCGGGGCGATGCAGAGCACCTCGTCCAGGCTGGCGGTACGCAGCCCGGCGGAGGCGGCCCGCCGCCCGAGTCCAGCGATCGGGTCCGGGTCGTTGCCCTGTATGCCGCCGGCGCGATCCAGGCGCCCGGTGTCGAACATCGCCGGGCCGCCTGCCGGCGCGTCGGTGAGTACGTAGCGGCCGGCATCGGGGGTGCGGCGTACGGTGTCCTCGGCCGCGCAGGCGCCGGTCAACTGGACCGCGTCGGTGAAGTTGATTCCCACCTGGAACACCTGGTGTTCGGCCTCGAGCACCGCCGTGAGGCGAGTGATGAGATTGTCCGGGGCAAAAAACCGCCAGCCTCGGTCCAGATGGAGCCAGAACCGTGCGTCGATTTGAGCGCGGATCTGACCGATTTGGGTGCCGGGTTGGGCAAACTCGAGGAATCCGTAGCGGTCGCGCAGCAGCGCGAGGTCCTGGGCTGATAGTCCGGCGTCGATCACGAGGAAACGCCCGACCCGCGACACATCGGTGCAGCAACGCAGAAACGAGTTCAGCGTGAGCTCGGTGCCGGCGCGATCCGGCCCGGCGACCAGGCTGACCACCACCTCGGGGTCGCGTGCGGCCGAGTGTTGCAGGGACTGCAGCTGGGCGGTGTCGGGGTAGGAGGATGCGGCGGCGATCATCGTCTGCGCACACACGTCGCGGTTGCGCGCGATCCTTTGCCGCTCGTCATCGGGTAGGTCGGTTCGGGCCAGCAAGTCACGGCACAGCGCGAACGCCTCCGCATGTTTGTCGATCCAGGACGCACACACCGCCTGCTCGTCGGCTATGCGCCAGGCATAGATGTCGGGGCGGACAAACAGTGCCTCCTGTTCGGGGAATGGGATGTCGGCGGCGCGGCTGGCGAACAAGTATCCGAGCCGGTAGCGCTGATCGGCGCGGCAACGACGTGCGATGGCATGCAGCGCTTCGGCGCGGGCAGGTCGGAACTCCCAGGCCCGCAGGTAGGCGTCCTGAACATCCGGCCATGGCTCACCGAGTTGCTCCATCGACATCGCGAGCTTGTACATCGAGTAGCCGACCTCCTCGGCCCAACCACCCAGCTCGATTCGCCGCGCATACCACTTGCGTGCGTTCACCAAATCGGCCAGGCAGAAGTAACTCTGGGCCAGGTAGAAAGCCGACCGGGCATCTTCGGGGTTGCGTTCGAGCTCTGCCAGCAACAGATCGCGGTCGCGCGCGTACTTCTCCCCAGACAGGTTGCGGGTGCTGAGGTGACGATCCTCGATGTTGTAGTCGCCCTCGAGACGTACGACGACGCAGGAGTCGTCCCACTCGGCGTACTCGTGGGTGACGCCTCGCCAGCGCACGCGTGCCCCGTCGCGGAACAACAGCGCGACCCAAAAGACGTCGTTGTCTCCGAAGTAACGCATCAGGTAGATGTCAGCGGTTAGCCGGGTCAAGTCAGGTGTGCCCACGATCGTGTCGTCGGCATCCATGACCCAGATGTAGTCGGCATGGCCCTGGGCGAGGGCCAACGCCTCGGTCCGGTTATCGCCGAAGTTGCGCCACGGGCGTTCGTGAAGCTCACCGGGGATGCCGAGGCGGCCCATGTGCTCGCGGATCAGATCCTGGGTGCCGTCGTCGGAGCCGGTGTCCACGATCACCCACGAGCTGATGTACGGGGCCACCACGTCGAGCACCTCGGCGACGATGTGCACCTCGTTTTTCACAATCATGTTCAAGCAGATCGTCGGGCGCGCGGTCACAGGGTCAGACACGGCCCAGATCGTACCCGGTGCGTTCGCCGCTCATCATCGGATCACCCGCCCGAGCTGGGTCAGTCGCTGCCGATGACGCTCTCGCCCGTGCTGATGACAGATCCGTGGAAGCTGCTAGGTTCAGGGTGCTTGGGCGACCAGTAAAACCCTATTCTTGGCGCATCGGGTCGGTGTACTCGAGATCAAGGGGCCCCGATGACAACCGCGGATTCCAAGGCGCATTCCACCTGCGCGGCGTGTGGAACTGAGTTGCGGGCGAGTGCGCGATTCTGTGACGGCTGTGGGTCGCCGGCGGCGCCGCAGAAATCGGCCGAGTACAAGCAGGTGACGGTGTTGTTCGCCGACGTGGTGCGTTCGATGGACATCGCGGCGGCGCTCGGCCCGGAACGCCTGCGCGAGATCATGACGAAGCTGCTCGATCGCTGCGCGGTGACGGTCCACCGCTACGGCGGCACCGTGGACAAGTTCACCGGCGACGGCATCATGGCGGTTTTCGGGGCGCCGATCGCGCTGGAGGATCACGCTGTTCGCGCGTGTTTGACGGCCTTGGAAATCCAGAAAGAGATGGGCGGGCTCACCGCCGAGGTGCAGGCTAGAGACGCCATCGACGTCCAATTGCGGGTCGGGTTGAACTCGGGTGAGGTGATTGCGGGCGAGATCGGTTCCGGCGCATGGAGTTACACCGCGGTTGGTCATCAGGTCGGCATAGCCCAGCGAATGGAATCAGTGGCGCCGCCCGGTGGAGTGATGCTCAGCGAGTCCACGGCGGCTCTAGTCGCCCACACCACGGTGCTCGGCGAACCGCGAGAGGTCCACATCAAGGGCTCCAACGAGTCGGTGGTCGCGCGGCCGTTGCTGTCGATGGGGACAGGGCGCCAGCCCATCGGCCGGTGGGCCTCGACGCTCGTCGACCGCAGGTGGGAGCTGGCCACACTGACCGCGATGCTGGATCAGTCGACGCAGGGCCGCGGCTGCGTGGTGCGGGTGGTCGGCCCGGCCGGTATCGGCAAAAGCCGCATCGTTGCCGAGACGGCGGCGAGTGCGGCGAGCCGCGGTATTCCGGTGCTGTCGACGTACTGTGAGTCGCACACCAGCGAGGTCCCCTTCCTGGTGCTGGCGCGGCTGCTGCGGGCGGCGTTCGGGGTGGACGGGCTCGGCGACGACCAGGCCCGGGCGCTGCTGCGGGACACGGTTCCCGGCGCCGACCAAACCGACCGGGTGCTTCTCGAGGACGCGCTGGGCATCCGTGACCCCGCGGACGAGCTGCCCGACATCGCCCCCGATGCGCGACGGCGGCGGTTGACAGCGCTGGTGAACGCTGCCGCTCTGGCCAGGAAGGCGCCGTGTGTTTACGTGATCGAAGATGTCCACTGGATCGATCCGAGCAGCGAGTCGCTGCTGGCCGATTTCTTGACGGTCGTTCATCAGACTCGTTCGTTGGTGCTGATCACCTATCGCCCCGAGTACCGTGGCGAGTTGAGTCATACCGCGGGGGCGCAAACGATTTCGCTTGCACCCCTTGATATTTTGGAGACAACGGCGCTGGTCACGCAGTTGTTGGGAACCGATCCCTCGGTTGCCGGGCTGACTCTGCAGGTGGCCGAGCGCGCGGCCGGTAACCCGTTCTTCGTCGAGGAGATCGTGCGCGACCTGTGCGATCGAGGGGTGCTGGCGGGTGAGCGGGGCGCACACGTGAATGCCGGCGGATCGACCGACGTGACCGTGCCGGCCACCCTGCAGGCAGCGATCGCCGCGCGCATCGACCGCCTCGACAGCGCGGCGAAACAGACGTTGTACGCCGCGGCGGTGATCGGTTTTCGCTTCCGCGCGGACCTGCTGGCGACCCTCGCCGATTGCACTACGCTGGCCGGGCTGACGCAGTCCGAGCTTGTCGATCAGGTGATGTTCACTCCGGTCGAGGAGTATGCATTCCACCAGCCGTTGATCCGCTCGGTGGCCTATCGATCGCAGCTCAAGGCGGGCCGCGCCGCGTTGCACAGGCGGGTGGCCGCGGCGATCGCGGAGCGCGACCCGGCGTTGGCTGAGGAGAACGCGGCGCTGATCGCCGAGCATCTGGAGCTGGCCGGCGACCTGCAGGAGGCGTTCGGGTGGCACATGCGCGCCGCAACCTGGCTGACCCGCCGCGACGTGCACGCGGCGCGAACGGCCTGGCAGCGTGCCCGTCACGTCGCCGACCAGCTGCCGGGCGACGCGATCGGCCGGGCCGCGATGCGGATCTCACCCCGGTCTCTGCTGTGCGTCACCGCCTGGCGGGTCGGCGGAAGCGTCGACGACACCGGCTTCGACGAACTGCACCAACTGGCGACCGCCGCCGGCGACAAGGCGTCGCTGGCGATCGGCATAACCGGACAGGTGTCCGCACTCGTCGTCTATGGGCGCTACCAGGAGGCGTGCCGGCTGGTCCCGGAACTGCTCAACCTCGGCGACTCCGTTGGCAATTCGACGCTGACGAACGCGCTGTTGATGGCGGCACTCACCGCGAGGTTCGGAACCGGTGAGCTGACCGAAGTCATGCGCCTGTCGCGGCGGATCAGTGACGACACCGACGCGGATCCGCGGCGGGGCAATTTCCTCATCGATTCACCGCTGACGGTCGCGCTGATGATGCGTGCCGCCGCCGGGATGTGCAAAGGCATCCCGGGGTGGCGGGCGGAGGTCGACAGGGCGGTTCCCATGTGTGCCGAGCTGGAGCCCGGCATTCGGGCGGCGCTGATGCTCTACGTCTACGCGATCGGCGTCGCAAACGGGCTGCTGCTTCCCGACGCGGCGATGCTGCGCGAGTCGGCCGAGGCACTTCGGGTCGCCGAGGAGCGGGGGGACGAGTTCGCGCTGGCGTTGGCCCGGTTCCTGGGCGGCCTCATTCTGGCGCAATGTGACGGCCCGCGGCGCGCGGAGGGCTTCGAATTGCTTGCGCAGTCACGCGAAACCGCCCTCCGCGACCGGGTCAACCAGGCCGCGTTGCAGCAGCTCAAGGTGGAACGCGCCAAAGAGGAGGCCCGCACCGGTGACCTCGACGCCGCGGTGGCACGGCTCCGTGCGGTCGTCGAGGAACAATTCCGCAGCGATGCGGTGATGTTCCTCGGCGCCGGCGTCACCGCCTTCGTGGAGGCACTGCTGCGGCGCGGTGGCGAGGCCGACATCAGCGAGGCGGCCGCCGCGATCGAGCAGCTGGGCGCGGTGCCCACCGAGCCGGATTTCGTGTTGTTCGACGTTGCGCTGTTGCGCCTGCGCGCCTTGCTTGCGCGCTCCCGCGGCGACGAGGACTCGTACCGCGACTTCGCCGGCCGTTACCAGGCGGCCGCCGCGTCATACGGCTTCGAAGGACATCTGGCGCTGGCCCAGCTCCTGTAGCTCACCAAACCTCGCCAGCGCGGGCCCCGCGGACGTACGCTCGGCGATGTGATGTGGGCAACACTGCTCCGGCGTCGAGGAGAACGGACATGACCGCAGCCGAACGTCCCGCCATCATGTATGAGGCATTCCAGCGCACCGCCGCAATCGATCCGGGTGCGGTCGCGCTCCGGACGCCTGGCGGCACGGCGTGAACGGGGGACGGGTAACGGTCGCGCGGGAGTTGGGCCGTGCCGGGATGCGAAAAGTGTTGCAGCGCACCGGAATCATCGAGGAATCGGTGGCGCCGTTGTCGACGGATCCGTCCGAGGTGGTCCAGCTGCTGGACGCGTGGTGGTATGAGGAGCGATTGCAGAAGCTGGCGGCTGAACTCGGGCGCGACCCTGAGAGCGTGCGCGCCGAGGCCGCGGGTTACCTGCGCGAGATGGCGGCCTCGTTTGACGAGCGGGCGGTAGATGCCTGGCGCGGATTCAGTCGCTGGCTCATGCGGGCTTACGACGTGCTCGTCGACGAGGACCAGATCGCCGCGCTGCGCAAGCTGGATCGCAAGGCGACGTTGGCGTTCGCCTTTTCCCATCGTTCCTACCTGGACGGCACGCTGCTGCCCGAGGTGATAGCAGCCAACCGGCTGACGCCCGCGCGCACATTCGGCGGCTCGAACCTGAACTTCTTCCCGATGGGCGCGTGGGCCAAGCACACCGGAACGATCTTCATCCGTCGCCAGACCAAAGACATCCCCGTCTATCGGTTCGTGCTGCGCGCCTACACGGCGCAGTTGGTGCAAAACCACGCAAACCTGACCTGGTCGATCGAGGGCGGCCGGACCAGGACCGGCAAGCTGCGGCCTCCGGTGTTCGGCATCCTGCGCTACATCGCCGACGCCGTCGACGAAATCGACGGTCCCGAAGTGTATTTGGTGCCGACCTCGATCGTGTACGACCAGCTCCACGAGGTCGAGGCCATGACCACCGAGGCCTACGGTGCCGCCAAACGGCCCGAAGACCTTCGCTTCCTGGTCCGGCTCGCGCGACAGCAAGGCGAGCGGCTCGGGCGCGCCTACCTGGACTTCGGCGAACCGCTGCCGCTGCGCAAGCGCCTGGAGGAGTTGCGCGCCTTGCAAACCTCGGACTCGGGCACCGGAACCGAAATCGAGCGCATCGCCCTGGACGTGGAGCACCGGATCAACCGCGCCACGCCCGTCACCCCTACGGCGGTGGTGAATCTTGCGCTGCTGGGCGCCGACCGCTCGTTGTCCATCGGCGAGGTGCTGGCCACGGTGCGACCGCTGGCGAGTTACATCGCGGCCCGGAACTGGGCGGTGGCCGGCGCGGCCGATCTCACGAACCGCTCGACCATCCGGTGGACGCTGCACCAGCTGGTGGATTCCGGCGTGGTGCAGGTCTATGACGCCGGAACCGAAGCGGTGTGGGGGATCAGCGAGGACCAGCATCTGGTTGCCGCGTTCTACCGCAACACCGCGATCCATATCCTGGTCGACCGCGCGATCGCCGAGACGGCGTTGTTAGCGGCGACTGAAATCGCTGAAATCGCTGAAATCGCTGAAATCTCCGCGACGGCTGAAACGTCCGGGGACGGTTCGGTTTTGCCGACCATCGTGCGCGACGAGGCGCTGCGGTTGCGCGAAGTGCTGAAGTTTGAATTCCTGTTCTCGGCACGGGCGCAGTTTGAGAAGGAACTCGCCGACGAAGTCCGCCTGATCGGCCATGTCGAGGACATCACCAAGCCCGTCGCCGCCGCCGAGGTGCGGGGGCTGTTGGAATCCGCCGACGTGCTGCTGGCGCATCTGGTGTTGCGCCCGTTCCTCGACGCCTACCACATCGTGGCCGATCGGTTGGCCGCTTATGAGGACGAGTCGTTCGACGAGGGAACCTTCCTGCAGGAGTGCCTTCAGGTGGGCAAGCAGTGGGAGCTGCAGCGCAGAATCGCCAGTGCCGAGTCGAGGTCGATGGAACTGTTCAAGACCGCATTGCGATTGGCCCGGCACCGCGAGCTGATCGACGGCGTTGATGACCGAGATATCGCTGGGCGACGACGGTGGTTCGCCGACGAGATCGCCACCGCCGTCCGGCGGGTCAACACCATCGCCGAGCTGGCCAGGACGCGGTGATCATCGCCCCACGGTAAGCTGCTCGTTAGTTATGCTAACGGGTCGACCCCGCCCTCCCGAGGATGCGATGACTGACAAGCCTAGTAGCGAAGCCCGCCCCCTGATTCATCACCTGGGATAACGCGCCGCAGATCAGCCCGGCGCCGATCAGCCGGACGTGGATGTCAGAGATGGCAGAGCTGCGCATTGGCTGGCCCAATCGGTGTCTGCCGATGCTCATCGCCAAGCAGAGTAGCTGGGAGCTGCGCAATCCGTGCGGGTTCACCGCCACCTGGATGGGTCAGCAAGGCGTG
>Ga0210396_10007266_pt1 | contig 10538 bp, 6 predicted proteins | sample IncBWH17OmetaG_FD_155466 | JGI IMG/M metagenome (GOLD analysis project Ga0210396, IMG submission 155466) | Forest soil microbial communities from Barre Woods Harvard Forest LTER site, Petersham, Massachusetts, United States - Inc-BW-H-17-O ... | reverse complement strand
ATACCATTTGGGCACCTCGACCGATCTGGAGATCGCCGGCCAAAGCGTGCACCTGTCGTTGCAGCCGAACCCGTCGCACCTGGAAGCGGTGGACCCGGTGGTGGTGGGCAAGGTGCGCGCCCGGCAGGACACCAACGGCGACACCCAGCGGCGCAAGTCGGTGATGGCTCTGGTGATGCACGGCGACGCGGCTTTCGCCGGCCAGGGCCTGGTGTATGAAACGCTGGCGATGAGCCAACTCATCGGCTATCGCACCGGCGGCACGGTGCACGTCATCGTCAACAACCAGATCGGCTTCACCACGGTGCCGGCGCACGCCTACTCGGGCCTGTATTGCACCGACGTGGCGAAATCGATCCAGGCGCCGATCCTGCACGTCAACGGCGACGACCCCGAAGCGGTGATGTTCTGCGCGCGCATGGCGGCGGAGTTCCGCATGCGCTTCGCCTGCGACATCGTGCTCGACATCGTCTGCTATCGCCGCCACGGCCACAACGAGACCGACGAGCCGGCCTTCACCCAGCCGCTGATGTACCGCGCCATCGGGCAGCAGAAGACCACGCGCACCTTGTATGCCGAGCGGCTGGCCGGCGAGGGTGTGGTGTCGGCCGAGGAGTCCAAGGCGATGTGGGACGACTTCGCCCGCGCCATGGAGGAAGCCAACCAGGCCGCGCAATCGTACAAGCCCAACAAGGCGGATTGGCTGGAGGGCCACTGGGCCGGCTTCCATCCGCCGGAGCCCGAGTTCGAATTCCAGGAGGAAGCCACCGCCGTCCCCGAGGCGACGCTGAAGCAGATCGGCTTGGCGCTGTCCCGCGTGCCCGCCGGGTTCGAGGTGCATCCGCGCATCGCCCGCCAGTTGGAAGCGAAGCAGGCGATGCTGGACTCCGGCCAGGGCATCGACTGGGCGACCGGCGAGGCGCTGGCGTTCGGCTCGTTGCTGCTGGAAGGCAGCCGGGTGCGGCTGTCCGGCGAGGATACCCAGCGCGGCACGTTCAGCCAGCGCCACGCGGTGCTGATCGACCAGACCAACCAGCACGAATACGTGCCGCTGAACAACATCGGTCCCGACCAGGCGAAGATCGAGATCTACAACTCGCTGCTGTCGGAAGCCGGCGTGCTGGGATTCGAATACGGCTACTCGCTGGCCGATCCGCGTTCGCTGGTGCTGTGGGAGGGGCAGTTCGGCGACTTCGCCAATGGCGCTCAGGTGATCATCGATCAGTTCATCGCGTCGGGCGAGACGAAGTGGCTGCGCATGTCGGGCGTGACGCTGCTGCTGCCGCACGGTTACGAAGGGCAGGGGCCAGAGCACTCCTCGGCGCGCATCGAGCGCTATTTGCAGCTTTGCGCGGAGCGCAACATGTGGGTGTGCAACCTGACCACGCCGGCGAACTATTTCCATGCGTTGCGCCGGCAGTTGCACCGGAACTTCCGCAAGCCGCTGATCGTGTTCACGCCGAAATCGCTGCTGCGCCACAAGCTGGCGGTGTCGCCGGTGGCGGACCTGGCCGAGGGCAGCCGGTTCCGCTTCGTCATCCCGGAGATCGATGAGATCGCGCCGCCAGAGAAGGCGCGGCGTGTGGTGCTCTGCAGCGGCAAGGTCTACTACGACCTGCTGACGGAACGGCGCGCGCACCAGGAGAATGACGTGGCGATCGTCCGGCTGGAGCAATTGTACCCGTTCCCGGAGACCACGCTGGGACGTGTCCTGGCGCCATACACCAACGCCGACGTTGTGTGGTGCCAGGAAGAGCCGGAGAACATGGGCGCCTGGAACTTCGTCGACCGCCGGATCGAGAAGGTGCTGGGCCGGCTGGACAGCCGGGTGCGCCGGCCGGTCTTTGTCGGCCGCGAGGCGGCGGCGAGCCCGGCGACCGGTTCGGCACGTGCACATGCGCGCGAGCAAGCGACGCTGGTCGCCGCGGCGATTGGGATCGGGTGAAGCAGTCGGGCGAGGCGGTGGGGGCAGGAAGTATAGCTCCCCCTCCCCTTGAGGGCTTGGGCCGCGAAGTGGACCAAGGCTGGGGGGAGGGGTGACGTACTTCCGCAAGTCGTCGGATGTTCGCACCCCTCCCCCCAACCCCCTCCCTCAAGGAGGGGGGAGCCTGTTTCTTGCGGGAGATTGCTTCGCCTCGCTCGCAATGACATCTATCGGATAGCGGCTGAGGAGCAGGGGATGGCGACCGAAATCAAGGTGCCGACGCTGGGGGAAAGCGTCAGCTCGGCGACCGTGGCGCGCTGGATGAAGCACGAAGGCGACACGGTTGCCGTGGACGAGCCGCTGGTGGAGCTGGAGACGGACAAGGTCACCGTGGAGGTGAACGCTCCGGCGGCGGGCGTGCTGACGTCGATCGCGGTGCCGGAGGGCGGCGAGGTGGAGGTCGGTGCATTGCTGGCGATGCTGGAAGACGGGGCGAGGGGTGCCGCGCCGTCGGCTGCCCCCGCGCGTCCGGCACCTCCGCCGCAACCGCGCCCCGCAGCACCGGCGGCCCCACCACGCGTAGCGCCCCCAGCGCTACAGCCCGAAGCTACTCCGGCCTCTGCCGCTTCACGGTCGGGGGAGGTGGCGGAACTCGAGCCGGCCGGGTCCGGGCGCGCGGCGGCCAATCCGCCGGCGGGGGTGAACCCGCCGCCTCGGCCGCTCGGGCCGGTATCGCGGCCGGCGGGCGCGGGCGTGCAGCCGCTGCCGGCCGCTGCCAAGCTGATGGAAGAGCAGCACGTGGCGCCGGAGCAAGTCGGCGAGGGCAGCGGTAAGGACGGGCGCATCACCAAGGGCGACGTGCTGGCGTTCCTGAACCGTCCGGCGCCGGCGCCCCCCGCGCCGCCTGCCGCCAAGCCGCCCCGGGTCGAGGAGCCGCGCGAGCAACGCGTGCGGATGACGCGGCTGCGGCGGACGATCGCGGCGCGGTTGAAGGAGGCGCAGAACACCGCGGCGATGCTGACCACCTTCAACGAGGTGGACATGTCGGCGGTGATGGCCTTGCGCTCCACCTATCGCGAGGCGTTCGAGAAGAAGCATGCCGGCGCCCGGCTGGGCTTCATGTCGTTCTTCGTGCGGGCGTGCTGTGTGGCGCTGAAGGAGTTCCCGGCGGTCAATGCCGAGATCGACGGCGACGACATCGTGTATAAGAACTTCGTGCACATGGGCATCGCGGTGGGTGGGCCGGCCGGGCTGGTGGTGCCGGTGATCCGCGATGCCGACGCGATGGATTTCGCGCAGATCGAGCGGACTATTGCCGATTTCGGCAAGCGCGTGCGCGAGGGAGCGTTGAAGCTGGAGGAACTGACCGGCGGCACGTTTTCGATCACCAATGGGGGTGTGTACGGGTCGCTGATGTCCACGCCGATCTTGAATCCGCCGCAATCGGCGATCCTGGGCATGCACAAGATCCAGGAGCGGCCGATCGCGGTGGCGGGGAAGGTGGAGATCCGGCCAATGATGTACCTCGCGGTGTCGTATGATCACCGGATCATCGACGGGTCGGAGGCGGTGTCGTTCCTGGTGCGGGTGAAGGAAGCGATCGAGGACCCGCGGCGGCTGTTGCTGGGGGTTTGATGCGGCAAGCAGGCAAGTAAGTAAGTAAGTCAGCAGGGCACAACACAGATTTCATAGATTTCACAGATTCAGGCACAGAAAGGGAAATTTGGCGCTCATATCGATGCAGGAACAAATGCATGCTTCTTTTCTGTGCCTGAATCTGTGAAATCTGTGAAATCTGTGTTGAACCCTGCTTACTTGCTTGCGACGAAGCCTGATTGGTTGGGATGCTCGCCATGACTCTGGACCACGTTAGCTTGCACGTCAGCGACCTCGCTCAGAGCAAGGCCTTCTATATCGCCGCGTTGGCGCCGCTGGGGATATCTGTCCTGATGGAAGGCGGCGATGCGGCCGGTTTCGGCAAGGGCCACAAGCCGCAGTTCTGGCTGAACCCGGGTGCCAGATCGGGACCGGTTCACGTGGCGTTCGTTGCCGCCGATCGTGCGCAAGTGCGGGAGTTTTACGCCGCCGCGTTGGCCGCCGGCGGCACCGACAATGGTCCACCCGGACTGCGCCCGAACTACCATCCGAACTACTACGGCGCCTTCGTGCTGGACCCGGACGGCAACAATGCCGAAGCCGTCTGCCACCTTGCCGAGGATTGAAGATGAGCGAACCATTCGACGTGATCATCATCGGCTCCGGCCCCGGCGGCTATGTCTGCGCACTGCGCGCGGCGCAGCTTGGCATGAAGGTCGGCTGCGTGGAGAAGCGCGCCACGCTTGGCGGCACCTGCCTCAATGTCGGCTGCATTCCCTCCAAGGCACTGCTGCAATCGTCGGAGGAATTCGACCACACGCGGCACGCTCTGGCGGAGCATGGCGTGCTGGTGGACGGGGTCAAGCTGGACCTGGCGCGCATGCAAGCGCGCAAGCTGGATGTGGTGACCGCGAATACCAAGGGCGTCGAATTCCTGTTCCGCAAGAACAAGGTGACCTGGCTGAAAGGCACCGGCCGCATTGTCGCGCCCGGCAAGGTGGACGTGGACGGCACGGTGCACGAGACGAAGCACATCATCATCGCCTCCGGCAGCGAGAGCATGCCGCTGCCCGGTGTCGAGGTGGACGAGCAACGGATCGTGACCTCTACGGGCGGGCTGGAACTGGACAAGGTGCCAGAGCATTTGGTGGTGATCGGCGCGGGCTATATCGGGCTGGAGCTCGGCAGCGTGTGGCGGCGGCTGGGCGCGCGGGTCACCGTCGTGGAGTTCCTCGATCGCATTGTGCCGACGATGGACGGCGAGGTGGCGCGCGCCTTCCAGCGCATCCTGGCCAAGCAGGGGTTGCAATTCCGCCTGGGGACGAAGGTCACCGCCGCGCGCACCGGCAATGACGGCGTGACGCTGACGCTGGAGCCGGCGAAGGGCGGCGCGGCGGAAGAAATCAAGGCCGACATCGTGCTGCTGTCGATTGGCCGGCGGCCGTTCACGCAGGGTCTGGGGCTGGACGATGCCGGCGTCGCGCTGGACGAGCGTGGCCGGGTCAAGACCGATGCTCATTACGCCACCAATGTGCCGGGCATCTACGCGATCGGCGACGTGATCGCCGGGCCGATGCTGGCGCACAAGGGCGAGGATGAGGGGGTTGCGGTGGCAGAGATTCTCGCCGGCCAGGCCGGGCACGTGAACTACGACGTGATCCCCGGCGTGGTTTACACCTGGCCCGAGGTTGCATCGGTCGGGCAGACCGAGGAAGAGCTGAAAGCCTCAGGTGTGGCCTATAACGTTGGGAAGTTCCCGTTCACTGCGAATGCGCGGGCGCGGGCGATGGGCGACACCGACGGCTTCGTCAAGCTGCTGGCCGACAAGACGACGGACCGCTTGCTGGGCGCACACATCATCGGGCCCGATGCCGGGACGCTGATCGCCGAGTTGGCGGTGGCGATGGAGTTCGGTGCATCGGCCGAGGACGTCGCACGCACGTGCCACGCGCATCCCAGTTTGAACGAGGCGGTGAAGGAAGCGGCGCTGGCCGCGGACGGCCGCGCGCTGCATATCTGAAAACACTAAACCTCTCCCGCTTCGCGGGAGAGGTCGAGACGCATCAGCGTCGAGGGTGAGGGTGATCGGGTCGGCACGCTGCATTCTTCACGCCGCGAGAATGCAGCGTGCCGATCCGATCACCCTCACCCTCGGTGCTTCGCACCATCGACCTCTCCCGCGCACAGCGCGGGAGAGGTGTTATATTCCCGGAGGCACGGATCATGCTGCCGCTTGCACTGACCATGGGCGATCCCGCAGGCATCGGCGGCGAGTTGACGCTGCGTGCCTGGCAGGCGCTGCGCCGCGCAGGGTTTTGCTTCGTTGCATTGGACGATCCGGACCGCCTCGCAACTCTCGCGGCTGCCATGAACTGCGACGTTCCGATCCGCGTGGTGACCGGCCCTGCGGCTGCTGTCGAAGCATTCGGCGACGCTTTGCCGGTATTGCCGGTGCGGCTTGCGGTTCCCGCGTTGCCGGGGCGTCCCGACAAAGCCAACGCACGCGCGGTGATTGAATCGATAGAGCATGCCACCGGACTGGCATCACGCGGCGCGGTGGGCGGCGTGGTCACCAACCCGATCAACAAGGCGGCGCTGTACGACGCGGGGTTCGCCTATCCCGGCCATACGGAGTTCCTCGCGGCACTGACCGGCGCGGGGGGGAAGCAGATCATGATGCTGGCCTCGCCGCAGTTGCGTGTGGTGCCGGTCACCGTGCATGCCTCGCTGCGCGACTCCCTTGCCATGTTGACCACCGACATGATCCTGATGGCGGCGCGCACCGCGGACGCCGCGCTGCGCCGGGACTTCGGCATCGCGCGGCCTCGGCTGGCGATCGCCGGGCTCAATCCGCACGCCGGCGAGCAAGGCGCGCTGGGCGATGAGGAAACCACGATCATCGCCCCGGCCATGGCGACCCTGCGCGCCGAGCGCATCGACGTATCCGGACCCTGGCCGCCCGACACGATGTTTACCGCCGCGGCACGCGCTCGGTATGACGTGGCGATCTGCATGTACCACGACCAGGCGTTGATTCCGCTGAAGACGCTGGACATGGATCATGGAGTGAACGTGACGCTCGGGCTGCCGATCGTGCGCACCTCGCCGGATCACGGCACCGCTTACGATATCGCGGGCAAGGGCGTGGCCGATCCGACCAGCCTGATTGCGGCGATCGAGCTGGCGGCCACGCTGGCGCAACGGCGCGCCGCGGCGGGGCGCTGAAACGCGGCAACCGCGCGAAGCGTTCACCTCTCCCACGCAGCGGGAGAGGTGTACTGTTATCCCGGTGCGGCGCCCTGGGTCTGCACTTGCAACATGTACAGCGACTGGCTGGCACACATGAACAGCATGTTGCGCTTCGGTCCGCCGAACGCGAGGTTCGCGCAGACCTCGGGCAATCGGATGCGGCCGATCAGCTTGCCTTGTGCGTTGAACACCACCACGCCGGCATAGCCGAGCACAGTGTTCGAGCTGATCCAGAGATTGCCGAACACGTCGGCCCGCATGCCGTCCGGTCCGCAGTGCACGCCGTCCACCATCATGTCGGTGAACACGCGCTGGTCGGTCGGCTTGTTGCCCTGCATGTCGAACGCGAACACGATGCCCTTGCCGCCGGCCCCGGTATCGCCGGGTCCCTTGCCCGTGCTGATCACGTACAAAGTCTTGTGATCGGGAGAGAAGCAGATTCCGTTCGGGTCCGGCACCTGATCCTCGGTGAGTACCGCATCCAGCCTGCCGCTGGGATCCCAACGATAGGTTTGCGTGGGCAGCTCACGCTTCGCGCCGCCGATCGCGCCGGCGTTTTCGGCGCCGATGAGCGGGTTGAGCAAGCCTTGCGCGTTGCTGGGACCGCCCGCCGCGTCGGGATGGCCTTCCGACAGAGTGCCGCCATAGGACGGGTCGGTGAACCAGATGCTGCCGTCCGGATGCGGCACCAGGTCGTTCGGCGAATTGAGCGGCTTGCCGTCGAAGGAATCCGCAATCACGGTCATCGTGCCGTCATGCTCCCAGCGGATGACGCGGCGGAAGAAGTCCTCGGTGGAGAGCTGGCGGCCCAGATAGTCGAACGAGTTGCCGTTGCTGTTGTTGGACGGCTTGCGAAAGGCGGTGGTGCGGCCGTTGTCCCACAGGAAGCGGTATTGCGTGTTGCCCTGCACGTCGCTGAACACGAGATACTGGCCCTCGCTGCACCAGGCCGGACCTTCCGCCCAGCGGAAGCCGGTGGCGACCCGATGGATCGCGGTGATGTCGAGGAGCAGCGATTCGAATGACGGGTCGATGACGACGATGTCGGGATCGGGGTAGATCTCCGGTGGCGCGTGGTGACCCCATTGCCGCGGCGGATTGGTGATGACGCTGGGTGGTGTGCCGAGGTTGGGGTTGGCCTGCTGTGCCAGTGCCGCAGGTGCGATCACGGCGGCTCCGACCGCCCCGGCGGCGGCACGCACGAAGTCACGACGCGACGTCTCGCGCGGCTCGCGATGCGGGCTTGTCTGTTGCTGCATTTGCTTCCTCCCAAGGCCCGCGCTCCGAAGCGCGGTAGCGGTGGGAGGGTGCGCGACGTGTCGCGGTCTTACAAGTGGGGGAGGTGAGAGGAAACTCTCCCGCGAAGCGGGAGAGGTTTCTTCTTAGCCCGCGCGCAGCGCGGGAGACACGCTTCTATTTCCAACTGCTCAGGTAGAACCTCGGCAACTCGTCGGGATACGGCTTGAAATTCAACTGCCGCGAGAATCCATAGGTCTTGACGTAGGTAAACATCGGCAGCCACTCGGCGCGTTCGGTGATCAGCTTGATCGCCTGGCTGTAGAACTTCCGCCGCTGGTCGGGATCCGTGGTGCTGCCGCCTTCGGTCACCAGCTTGTCCACCTCCGGGTCATGCGCGTAGTCGTTGCCGCCGCCGGTGAAGAAATACGGCAGGATCGCCGACACGTCGTTGATCGAGTAGCTGCCCCAACTGCCGAAATTCAGCGGCGCCGTGCCCTCGATGGCACGCTGCACCGCGGCGCCAACCTGCAAGTGCGTCACGTGGGCGTTGATGCCGACCGCGCCCAGGTAATTCTGCACCGCGCCTTCCCATTGCGGCAGCAGATAAGACACCAACTCGGTGTCAAAACCGTTGGGGTACCCGGCCTCCGCCAGCAACTGCTTCGCCTTCGCGGGATTGTACGGGTACTGCACCGCCTCCGCCTGCGCGCAGCCGAACTGGGTGGGGAAGCACGGCGCATCCAGCGGCCGCGAGTTGCCCTGCATCAACTGCTTCGCCATGGTGGCGCGATCCAGCGCATAGGCGATTGCCTGGCGCACCTTCTCCTTGGTCAGCGGATTGTCCGCGCCGGTACGGCCGGCAGCGTCCAGGCTGAGATAGGCGATGCGCATCGTCTCGGCCCGTAGCGCCTGGAGATTCGGCATCCGCGCCACCGAATCAAACTGGTCGGGGCTGAAATCCCAGATCCAATCAGCACGGCCGCCCAGCAACTCCGCCATTTCGGTGGCGGCGTCGGGAACTTCATGGATCTTGATGAACCGGATCGGCGGCTTGCCCTTGGGGCTGTCGGCATAATAGCCGTCGTAACGCTCCATATCGATCTCGGTGGTGCCGTCCACCCGGGTGATCCGGTAAGGCCCGGCACCGATCGGCTGTTTCGAGTATTGCTCGACCCCGACCTTCTCGCGATAGGCCTGCGGCCAGATCGGCAGCACCATGGCGACGTATTCCAGCGTGGCAGGAAACACGCGCTTGAGCTTCAGCCGCACATGGTAGTCGTCCAGCTTCTCCACACCGGCGATGAACTGGTAATTGCTCGGCACCGACAGCGTCTTGTCATTGAGCACGCTGTTGATCGTATAGACCACGTCGTCGGCACTGAACTTGTCGCCATTCTGGAAGGTCACGCCCTGGCGAAGCGTGAAGTCGATGGTCGTGTCGTCCACCGGCTTCCACGCGGTGGCGAGCAATGGCCGGATCTGGAACGTGTCGGGGTCGCGGTAGACCAGCGTGTCCCAGGCATGGATCTGCAGGATGAAGCCGGATCGCAACGAGTTGTGGTAGAAATCCACATCGGGAACCGCATCCCGCCAGGTGACGCGCAGCGTGTCGGCTGACTTCTGCGCCGCTGCCGGTGTAGCGAGGGTCAATCCGGCCGCCAATAAAAGTCCGCTCAACCAGCCACTCTTGCGCATCCGTGCCTCCTGCTCCGACAGGCGCAAGCTAATGGCAGCGTCGCGCCGGCAGCAAGGGGTTCAGAGGTGTTCCGTTGCCGCCGCTTCCGTCCGCGGTTCAAGCGAATGGCCGAGATATTGCGCCAGCACCTCCTCCGGTGGTCCGTCGGCGCGGATGCGGCCCTCGTCGAGCCACAACACGCGGCTGCACCAGGTCCGGATGATTGCCGAATCATGTGTGGACAGCACGAGGATATCGGCGCCGCGCACCATCGTTTCGAGCCGCAGCTTCGCCCGGTCGAGGAACTGCGCGTCGCCGGCCAGGATCCACTCGTCCATCAGCAGGATCTGCGGCCGGATCGCGGTGGCGAGCGCGAAGCCCAGCCGCACGACCATGCCTGACGAATAGATGCGCACCGGCAGGTCGATGAAGTCGCTGAGGCCGGCGAACGCCGTCACGTCTTCTTCGAGTTGCGCCAGCGCGCTGCGTGGCATGCCGTTGTACAGGCCACGCAGCATGATGTTCTCGCGGCCGGTCAGATCGAGGTTCATGCCCAGGGTTGGATCGAGCAAGGCGTTCAGGCTGCCCTCGACACGGACATGGCCGGTCACCGGTTCATAAATGCCGGCGAGCGTGCGCAGCAGCGTCGTCTTGCCGGCCCCGTTGCTGCCGATCAGCCCCAGCCGGTCACCGCCACGCAGGCTGAAACTGATGTTGCGCAAGGCCTCCACAACGACGCGGTGCTGGCGGTCCTGACCCAGCCGGCCGGACGCGGCGGCGAACACCAGCTTCTTCAGGCTGCGCGCGTTGCCGTGGTACAGCGGAAACGAGACGGACACCGCCTCGATGCTGACG
>Ga0210396_10007263_pt1 | contig 10540 bp, 5 predicted proteins | sample IncBWH17OmetaG_FD_155466 | JGI IMG/M metagenome (GOLD analysis project Ga0210396, IMG submission 155466) | Forest soil microbial communities from Barre Woods Harvard Forest LTER site, Petersham, Massachusetts, United States - Inc-BW-H-17-O ... | reverse complement strand
TAAGGGATAAGCTGTGTCGGATAGGATTGTTGGTGAAGGCTCTGTTTGGCGTTCGAGCGGCCGTAACGGATAGCCGCCGAGAAAACCCAGCTCGAGTTTTGAGGCTCAATACTGATTTTGCCCTCTTCTCCAAAACTATTGCGCGGGGGGTGTCCGACACTTAGAGGCGATATAGTTTCTGGTGCCGGTCGCGGCGTGGCCAGAATAAAGGGCGGCACGAATTTCTGTTCGTCCGCATCCAGACTTTCCAGTTGCCCTCCTAACTCCACCCAGACGATCGGGCGGGTTGGATCATCCTCTGCGGCTTTTGCTTCGCCTGATCTCTGGATAAGTGCCAGGACCGCCAAGGCTGAAGCTGTTGTTAGAAGTGTCCACCGAAATTGGTCGCTAACGGATGTCGATTTAATCAATTCGCTCATGGCTTCCCCCTCACCAATTCCTTGTGACACGAATACCGAGCAACCTGGGATCCGTCAGGAAGACATTGGTCGTGAGCCCACTGTCGTCGCTGTTGAGGAAGTCGCCAGTGATCGCAGTCGTGTTGAAGACGTTCTTGTCGTAGAGCATGACCTGCCAACCGTTCTGATTGGTGAGGATCAACGTTAAGTTGACATTGGTGTAGCCGCGCAAACGATCGTAGGGATGGTCGTTGAACACGCGCGCCCACGAATAGTCCTGCCAGTAATAATCGCCACGCAACGTGCCCGCCCAGTCCGTGGTCAGCGGAATTGTGTATTGCGCGCCTGCCGATACAGTGAAGGGTGGAGCGTTGGGCAGCTTATTGCCTCCAAGATTCTTGTCGAAACCCTCACCATTGTTAGGGGCCGTCGATGGATCAAATCCGGGATACCCGGGCGCACCGCCGCCCGCTATTAGAGGATCTACATGCTCTCCGTATGCTCTGCCGCATGCGCCCGCGACGCCGCTGTCCTCGCTGCCTCCATTAGTCGTCTGAAGTTCAGCGGCTATGACATAAACCGGAAGGATACAATTGGACGCCTGCGTAACGAATGGCTTAACGACCATCCAATCCGGGTTACCCGCTGTGCGATCCATCAGGTCGATGGCCTGAGAGCCTTTCGCCAACGCCGTATCTTCCCACCCTCCGGCGAAATTGAACCGTAGCCCGGGCAGTGGCTCATAAGTCGATTCTAATTCTGCACCCTTGACGTGGGCATCGAAGTTGAGATTGATAGAGGTCCGATCGACGATCTCAGAAATCTGATAATTTTCATAGTTATAATAAAATAGACTCCCGTTCAGTGTCAGCGCTCCATCCAGCAGCGTGTTCTTCGAGCCGAGTTCGAAGGCGTCGATGAATTCCGGTTTGAAAGTCAGCGGATGTATCGGGTTTGCGACGTCTCCGTCGGAGAAGTTCAGCAGGACAGCGCCTGGAGGATTCGCGCCGCCGGCCTTGTACCCATGAGCATACGAACCATAGACAAGGGTCTGATCCGTAAAACCCAGCTTGGGTGTCCAGTTTGCAGCGGCGCGGCCCGTAAATTGATCCCATTGCTGGTTCACGACACCGGTGATGGGATAGCCATATCCGGAAACGAGGAGCTCGCTCGGAATATCGGTGAAATGCTTTTGGTCTTCTGTCCATCGCAAGCCCAGTGTGAGCTTTAGATCTTTTACTATGTCGTAATATGCTTCTCCAAAACCGGCATATGAATTGAGGGTATAGGGATTCTGACTAAGGAAGTAATTGTGTCCCTCGTTGTTGAGACTGTTAAGGGGATTGGGATCGATATAGATACAGCCTGGTTGCTCAGTAGTACCAACTGGGTTGGGAACGCGTGGATTCGAGGTCTGAAATCCTCCGGCCAGGCAGTTTGAATTGTCGGATACGCCGGGCACCCATGGTTGTTGCTGTATCGATGTTCCACCTGTGCCGTCCGCCCAAGAATAAGAAACCATACTAAGCGTGTTGATGAACACGTAGTAATTCTCCTCGGTTTCATAATGGAGATAATTACCACCAATGCTGAAATTGAATGGGCCAGAGAAATGTGACGCTAGTCGAAATTCGTGACTGAACTGCCACGCGTGTTCATCGGAGAGATCTTGCGCGACAAGTCGGTCACTACAGCCGAGTTGAGGGTCGCAGAAAACGCCGTCTGGTTGGCAAGTATACGATTGACCACCGTTCGATGTATTAACGTACGCGCCCGGAAGTGGTCGGCAAGACGCGTTCACGGCCAAACCAGTGCACTCGCCATAAGTTTGCGTGCAATGACCTAAGCCGTTCGGGTCCGGTTTCGTTAGCTGGAGTTGACCTAAGTTTTGGTCGGTAGCTTGGGCGCCTGTAGGCACGTAATACAAGAATGCCCCTACCGCGGTGTTGAACCGATTGTAATCTTCTGTAGACCACAGAGAGTCCTGACTAAAACCAGTTTGCGATGTTATCGTCAGCGTTGGCGTCGGATCGTAGTCTGCGTTGAACTCGACAACGTCGTTCTTTGCCTTGTATGCGGGATTCAACGTCGTTTCTATGACACGCAAATTCTGTGATTGTGTCGTGCTGGCATATGGATCAAATCCCCCGATACCTTGCGCCGTAATCGGAGCATTTTTGTTGGAAAGAGCATTGTAATATGGCAGTACATCACCGTTTGGGACTTCGAACGCATCGCTCGAATAGAGGGACGTCGGTAGACAGCCCTGCGAAAGGTAGTGAGATGCGACGTAAGCATTGTCTCCATCAGCGTTCGTCGGGAATCCGCCGATTTCCGCAGGTGTAGGACTCGTCTTGCAAAGCTGTTTGGCGGTCCGCATTCGATCGTCATCTTCGGAAAAATGCTCCCAGACCAAATAAGTCTGCAAATTCTCTGTGGGCTTCCATCCCAACGTGACTCGTCCAGACCATAGATCGCGGCCATCTATGCGTTGATCGTCCAGCGCGTTGAAAGAATATCCTTGGCGCTTCGTCCACTCACCGGCAACACGCAGATCGAGACGATCATCTACCAGAGGAACGTTGATCATCCCCTCGAATCGTCGTTGCTGATAGCTCCCGATCTCACCGGACGCCATCGCTTCGAATTGGTCGGTTGGTTTGGCGGTAACCAAATTCACCACGCCGGCGGTGGCGTTGCGGCCATAGAGAGTGCCCTGCGGACCACGCAGCACTTCCGCTTGACCAAGATCGTAGAATTCCTGTTCGAAGAAATGATTGCGGATGAACGGAATGTCGTTCAAGGCAACGGCAACAGCCGGATCGGTCGTTACGGAAATAGCCTGAGTACCGATACCACGTATGGTGATGCTATAGCCAGTGAAGTTGGTTTTGGTGAAGGTCAGGTTTGGCACCTGTTTCACGAGATCGGGCCCTCCAGCCGTTTGCGTGGCAGTGAGCTGTTCTTGCGATAAGGCAGTGATTGAGATTGGAATGTTCTGAATATCAGAACCACCGAGCTTGGAGGATGTAACGGTCACCGTTTCCAAGGCGGCCGCAGGCGCCTTCGCTTGCGCGAGTTGAAGTTGCTGAACAGCATAATCCGTATTTTCCGAGGACTGCACCCTCACGAGGGTAATGGCGCTGTTTGTGTTGTGATGCGGTATGAAGCCCGTTCCACTTAGAATTTCCGAAAGTGCCGCATCAGGCGACAATTCCCCCCTTGCCCCCTTCGTTCTGACCGACCTCACGGCGTCACCGGAATAAATAACGGTGACGCCGGTCATTTTCGTATAGCTGTCGAGCGCGGTCTCAAGGTCACCGCCTGGTATGCTAAATTCCTCCGCCATGACAGGACCAATCAGGAACGCCGCGCATACAGCCGCCGTGTATAATCCGACGCGATATTGGATTCTCATTATTCCCCCTACGGCGAACGACTGGCCGCTCGCTTGTCAACTGGTTCCTCAATCGGCTAACGCGAGATCACAAAGTCATCGCCCCTTTTATGAACGCTCAGGCCGAACACTTGTTGGGCTACGTTCAACACAGCGGGCACGTCGTTCTCGTAAAAGGTTCCGCCGATGGACAACTTCCCGACCGACGCGTCGGCAATGACGACCTTTTCGTCGTTGTACCGGTTGAGTTCCTGAACGGCGTCTGCAAACGTAGTGTTGTGGAAGATTAGTAGTCCTCTGCTCCATGCCACGCTGTTCTTCAGGTCTTGAGGCGATGATCTGCTGACCGACATAGAGTCGTGCGTTGCGCGGATGACATCGCCGGGTGACATATCTGTTGTCTGCACCGAACCATTCTGTCGGGCAGTCTCGAAACGAGCGTTTCCTTCGATCACCGCAACGCTTACGCGAGACTGGTCCGCCCGAATTGAAAATTGCGTGCCAAGATCAATGACACGATGGTTGCCTACCATAGCCACAAACGGATCAGACGAGTCGTGTCGAATGGAGAAAAGCGCTTCGCCCTTCTCAAGCGTAGCCAGTCGACGTTTTGCCGACATCGAGACTGTAATGGTCGTGTCTGTATTGAGATCGATTTTGGACCCATCTGCCAAAGTGAGCGAAAGGTGGCCGCCTACTGGCGTCGAATACGTTTTTGTTGCCGGCTGAAAGAACAGTGATGACCAATTCGCAGCAACGAGGACGGTGGCGACAATTGCTATAGCTGTGGCGCCTACAATATGGGGACGCTTCCATGCGTTTTGTTGGTCCGGGGGCGGGCGCATAGGCGAATGAAGTGCCTTGAGGCGCTTGGCACGAATCCATGTTTCCTCTAGCCGCCAGTACGTGACCTCATGGAGCGTAGATTCGTCTAACCACGCATCCAATTCCGCTTGGTCTGCGTCGGTCCATTGAGCATTCATCTGCCGAGCCAACATCCGATCGGCGGCATGTGCGCTCACGGTCTCGGACTCGTTTAGGGCGTGGGTGGGGATGAAGGGTTCGTCGGTCATGCCGGCTGACCTCGATCCTGAGAACCCCTATAAAGAATATCGGCCAATAGCCGAACCCCCGCATTCAGATACCAACCGACCGTATGCTCAGTGATGCCAAGTCGAACTGCGATCTCGGCGCGTGAGAGACCCTCAATGTGGTACAATACGAAGGCTTCTCTCGACTTGGGATGGAGCCTGTCCAACGCGCCTTGAATGCGGCGCAGCTCTTCGCGCGCGATAACTTGTTCGTCGGGCGCCGGAGAGTCGGCCGCGATATTTAGAGCTTCGAGATTTTCAACCGCTTCAAAAGGGACGACTTTCTCTTGCCGTACCCGATCGATCAGAAGATTTCTCGCAATGGTGAATACGAACGGCGCCGCGGATACCGGAAATTCCTTTCGTGCAGCGTCAATGACCTTTACATAAACATCGTGCAGCACATCTCCAATGCCGGCTTGCCCCCGCCAGTTGGCCTGCAGATATTTCGTAAGCGCCATTTCCAACGGCAATACCTCTTGGATGAACCAAGCGCGCACCTCTTCCCGACGCGAAGTCATGGTCTGACGCCGCGTGCAGACGGTCTCACGATCCCGGTCCGAAATTTCTGTCATCCCCTCCAGCTCCCGCCTATGAGGGCATTTCAACTGGCTACTCTACTACTGACGAATGAGTCCGTTCGGACGGCGGAAGATTTTTTGAGTGACACGAGCCTCGTGAACTTAAGCACCCATATCTCCCGGACCGAGCTAATAATCTTGCTCAGAGGGGGGTGCTCGCGACGGCCACCAACAATCTCGCAGGGATGACGATAGCCTGCGTTCATCGACCGGACCCCACGCCGAACTGTCTTCTTTATGTGACCTTTGAGATTTTCTTTCGGGTCGCTTCAATCAGCGACCGCGCCCTTTGGCCTATAAATACCAAGCACGATTTCCCGGTGACTTGCGCCAACCATGACACGCAAAAGAAAAGGCAGTGATTTTCAGCACTACCCTAGTTTTGGGGAAAACCCGCAAACAAACGTTGCGAGCAATCGGCAATCTGCCGGATTAAACGGTGCTACGCATTATCCGCCCAACCCAATGCTGATCGTCGCGAACGGACCGTAGAAGCCGACATTTTCCGACTTGTGTGTTTCAATTCCGCTGTCCATCGCGCCGAAGAAGAAGTCGGCGCGATAGCCGAAGCTGACTTTGGCGTTGGAGTATCGAAACGAAACTCCCGCAAACCCGCCAAGATTGGGCACGACGACAATGCGTGAGCGACGAATATCGGAGCTTCCGTGACTGATAATCGGGTTCTTGGTGTAGTTCGGACCTCTATATTTTGCCGTGTGATATGCAACCGAAGTTTGTTGGTGTAAATTTGCTTTTTGCCGCCCGAAAAGAACAGCGGCATTTAAGCCCCAATCGAGAGCGATCTTACTTTCGTTACTATTGCCCAAGACGGGGGCGGATGCGTTCCACGACAGTGAAGGCCCGACGCCACGAAAACTGCGCGAGGCTACAAGCGTCGCGGCGTTCGAGTGAAAGGTACCGCCGTACGGGATTTCGCCAAATAAATAGAACCAGTGCCAGTCAGGGTCGGATTTCAGGGCGATGTTCGTATTCGTCCCAAACTGCGCGAAACGCACTCCGAGGTCCAAATTGGATGTTCCCTTGCTGCCGAATAATCCAAGCCCAACATCCTTTCCTGCCTGAAAATCGACGACGAGGTGGTGTTCATTGCCGTCAGTGTCGGTATCATCGAACTCGTTCCCAGATTGGAAACTAGTGCGTGCATTGCTTCCAAAATGCGTAACGAGCGGCTTTGGATTCGTCTGCTGCCGGACGTGAGTGTGACTGACCGAGCGGCCATACCGGACCGAAGCTGAGAAAGCCCAAGTGGAATTGTCCGGCTGGATGGTGATCGCGCCACTTTCGTCAATGCTGCTAAGCGGCATTTTCTCGAATTGCGGGGAAGATGAGAATTGCGCCGGCCTGACATCCATAAGAGACGGCGAGAAGGATTCCTCTCCGTCTTTCAAGCGGGTCAATTGACCACCGAGCTCGATCCAGACCGTGGGGCGATCTGTGTTATCATCGGCCTTGGCTTGGTCTGGGCCATAAGCGGCTCCGAGCAAGGCCAGAGCCGAAACGGTCGTGAGAAGTTGCCACTGAAAAGTCCTGTGGCCGTTGTTGGTCAATTCGCTCATCGTTTCCCCCTTACCAATTCTTCGTGATGCGAATGCCGATCAGTTTTGGATCGGTCAGAAACACGTTGGTCGTCAGGCCGGAATCATCACTATTCAAGAAATCGCCGGTGATCGCCGTCGTGTTGAAGACGTTTTTGTCGTAGAGCATCACCTGCCAGCCGTTCTGGTTGGTGAATATCAGAGAGAGATTGACGTTGGTGTAACCACGCAGGCGGTCGTAAGGATTGTCGTTGAACACACGCGCCCACGAATAATCTTGCCAGTAATAATCGCCATGCAATGTGCCAGCCCAATCCGAGGACAGGGGTATGGTGTATTGCGCGCCGACTGAAACGGTGAGTGGCGGTGCGTTAGGCAATTCATTGCCACTGAGATTTTTGCTGAACCCCTGCCCGCCATTCGGTGCCGTCGCAGGATCGAAGCCTGCGTAACCGGAAAGCGGTTGATTGTTGCCACCGCATCCGCTGCTGCCGTCAGGAAGGCGGGATATGCTGTCACACCATTCTGTCGGGTTCGCCGTGTAGGGAAGATTGGTGACTGGATCGACGTCCATGCTGTTCGACGTGTACGTCACTCCACAGGCGGTCGATATAAATGTCGAATCGAGCCGTAACATTGCCGCGACGACATAGGTAGGCAAAACACAGTTAGATGCCTGCGTGACAAAGGGTTTGATCACCATCCAGTCGGGGTGATCGGTTAAGTCGGCTCGATCCATCAAGTCGACTGCCGAAGTACCTTTCGCAAGGGCTGTGTCTTCCCAGCCACCTGCAAAATTGAACCTTAGTCCGGGCAACGGCTCCCAGGTCGATTCAACTTCCGCACCTTTTACATGCGCATCGAAATTCTGATTGATGGACGTGCGGTCAACGATCTCTGATATCTGGTAATTTTCGTAATTGTAATAGAACACGTCTGCGTTAAATGTCAGCGCGCCATCCAGAAGCGTATTCTTTGTGCCGAGTTCAAACGCATCAATGAATTCCGGTTTGAATGTTAGAGGGTGAATTGGATTTGTAATATCTCCGCCGCGGTTGACGAGGAGAACCGCGCCCGGTGGATTGGCGCCACCCGCCTTGTAACCATGCGCGTAGGAAGCATAGACCAGCGTTTGATCCGTGAAATCGAGCTTGGGTGTCCAATTCGCCGCAGCACGTCCCGTGAACTGATCCCATTGCTGATTGACGACACCGGTTGATCCATAACCATAACCGGCCACAAAAAGCTCGCTCGGAATATCGGTGAAATGCTTTTGATCTTCTGTCCAGCGTAACCCGGTCGTCACCTTTAGATCGCTGAGAATGTTGTAGTAAGTTTCGCCGAATGCTGCATAGGAATTCAGGACGTAGGGATTTTGACTGAGAAAATAATTGTGCCCTTCGTTGTTCAGCGACGTTATCGGATTTGGGTCCACGTATTTGCAATGGCCGGATTGCGGATTGTCGGGGGCAAAAGGATCGTGAATCGAAAGGCCGCCGTCCAGACAATAGAAATTGTCAGTTACCCCGGGAATGTAAGGGTGTGTGGGACCGGGGCCGCCACTTTGATCGCGACTGACGGACGCAAGCGTAATTGTGTTGATAAAGACATAATAGTTTTCTTCCGTTTCATAGTGCAGATAATTACCACCGACGCTGAAATTGAATGGCCCGTTAAAACTCGATGTGAGACGGAATTCTTGACTCAGCTGCCAAGCGTGCTCATCTGATAAATCCTCTGCCACGAGGCGATCACTGCATCCGAGTTGAGGATCACAAAATACTCCCGCATTAGCGGGAACGCCGTTTTTCCCGGCTGCAGGATCCAAAGTCAGCTGGCCATTGTTGTTGCTGTTCAAGCCACAAGTTTGTGTATCTGATGGATCGCAATAGGCGAAAGCGCCGGGCGCCGTGTTGAAGCGGTTGTAGTCTTCCGTGGACCAGAGAAAGTCATTGTTGAAGCCGGTTTGCGACGTGAATGTAAGCGTGGGCGAGAATTTGTAGTCCGTGTTTAACTCGACAGTGTCATTCTTCGCTCGGTAGACCGGGTTGAGGTGTGTCTCGATCACCCGCAAATTTCGCGATTGCGTCGTGCTGGCATATGGATCGAAGCTACTATAATAGCCGCCCTGGAGTGGAGCGCCGATCTGCACAAACCCCTGATAATAGGCAAGCGAATTGCCATTTGGGACTTCAAATGCACTGGGCGAATAAAGCGAGCTCGCCACACAGCCCTGGTTGAGATAGCCATTGGGATCGGTCACGCGATTGGTGCCGAGTACGGGTATAATTGGCACACCATCGATTTCTGTCGGAGACGGGGCCGTCTCACAAAGCTGTTTGCTCGTGCGCATGCGATCGTCGTCTTCGGAGAAATGCTCCCAGACAAGAGTTGTCTGCATATTTTCGAAGGGTTTCCAGCCGACCGAGACGCGCCCCGACCAGAGATCACGGCCATCAACGCGTTGATCGTCGATTGAGTTGAACGAATATCCTTGGCGTTTCGTCCACTCCCCTGCGACGCGGAGGTCCAGACGGTCGTCTACGATGGGCAGGTTAATCATTCCCTCAAAACGCCGATTGCCATAATTCCCGATGTCGGCGGAGGCCATTGCTTCAAACTGGTCTGTTGGCTTTGCGGTCACGAGATTGACGACGCCGGCCGTCGCGTTACGCCCGTAAAGCGTGCCTTGGGGACCGCGCAAAACCTCAGCCTGGCCCAGATCGTAAAATTCTTGTTCGAAGAAGTGATTGCGGATGAACGGAATATCGTTCAGCGCGACCGCGACGGCTGGATCAGTCGTCACCGAAATGGCTTGTGTACCGATACCGCGCAGCTGGATGCTATAACCGCTGAAATTGGTTTTCGTGAAAGTCATGTTCGGAACTTGTTTTATCAGGTCCGGCCCGCCCGCCGTCTGCGTTGCTGTCAATTGTTCTTGCGATAGGGCCGTAATCGAGATCGGGATGTTCTGGATGTCCGCACCCCCTAGCTTGGAAGACGTAACCGTTACCGTTTCCAGTGTAGCGACGGGTGGCGCGGGGGAAGCAGCCATTCGGATGCCAGAACTCTCCGCAGACGACGAAGAATGTTCGGGAAGGATTGCGAGTGCACCATCAGAATGGGCGTGAACGACAAAGCCGGTTCCGGACAAGATTTGGGATAGCGCCGCTTTATCGGAAAGATCGCCACTCGCACCTTTGCTGCGCGCGCCCCTCATATGATCATCCGAGATGATTAGCGAAACGCCCGTTTGCGCCGTATAAGCATCCAGTGCTTGTTCAAGGCTTCCGCTGGGGATATCGAAATTCCGCGCATTTGCGATGCCGCCGACCCCAACGCACAACGCCGTTGCGAGCCCTATTTTGCCAATTTTGGAATTCATTAGATCCCCCTTTTTTGATTGATTTCCGTGAACGCGCCTTCCCGCTCGTTCAGCGCGACATCACAATTTTGTCCCCGACATGACTCACCTGAAGATGCAGAACTTCCTGCACGATGTCCGCGAAGCCTTGAA
>Ga0210396_10007258_pt1 | contig 10544 bp, 10 predicted proteins | sample IncBWH17OmetaG_FD_155466 | JGI IMG/M metagenome (GOLD analysis project Ga0210396, IMG submission 155466) | Forest soil microbial communities from Barre Woods Harvard Forest LTER site, Petersham, Massachusetts, United States - Inc-BW-H-17-O ... | reverse complement strand
CCCGACCGTGGCCGGCAACGAAAAGTCCAGCAGCGTAACGCCCAGCGTCGCGGTCGCGACGCGCTCATCGCTGGCGTGCGCCAGGTGGTTGAGCACCGTGGCGGTGAGGATCCCCCCGGCGCACATTCCGATCACGTTGACGTCATCGCTAGTCGCGGTGTCTCGGGCGACGTCGATCGCCCTCAGTGCAGCGGCCGCATAGGTATCGAAGTCCCAGTCGGCGTGACGCCCATCGGGATTGCGCCAGCTGATCAAAAAGCACGTTATACCTCGGCTGACGATGTACTCGATGAAACTGCGCCCGGGCGCGAGGTCCATGAAGTAGTACTTGTTGATCTGCGGCGGGATCACCACCAGCGGCCGGATGTGCACCTCTGGCGTCGAGGGCGCGAACTGCAACACCTCACAGATCTCGTCGCGGTAGATCACCGCGCCGGGGGATGCTGCCAGATCCTTGCCGATCACGAACGCATCACGCCGGACCTGCGAGGGCATCCCACCGTTGTGGCGTTGGTCGTCGATGAAATTGCGCAAGCCCGAGACGAGGCTGCCGCCACCGGTCTCGATCGCGCGTTTGAGAGCCGCCGGATTGCCCAGGAACGTATTCGTGGGGGCGGCGGCGCTCACCGCAATCCCCATGAAGAACCGCGCGCGCTCTTCGGCGCGCCAGTCCAGGTTGGCGGAGGTGACCATCGCCTCCATCGATTCCGCCCAGGCCAGGTAGTACTGCATCAGCCGCCGGTAGAGCTGGTTGTCCTGCCAGGTCGCATCGGTGAACCGCCAGTCCTTGCGATCAGGCGCGATCGCGGAACGACCGGCGGTGATCCGCGCCGCCTCGGCGGCCAACCCAGCCGCCCGACTCAGCGACCCGCGAACTGCGCCGCGCGGTCTTCCAGATCGAGCGGCCGACGTCGCCGAGGCGCACCGTGCCCAGCGGCTCAGCTCCGTCGACTGCTGCAGGAGTCAATTCCCAGGCGTCAACCATGGTTAATATAGTAATGTCAAAAAAAGATTTTATCGATTAAATCGATGTTTTCGAGACAGGCACGTGACCGTCGGATAGACGCCCAGCCGCGGTCCACGGCTGCGACCAGAGCCGATCTACCCGCAGGAGGTAACCCGTCATGACCACCTTGGACGCCGAACAGCAGGATGTCCCCTGGCATGGGGCCGGCGGCAAGCTGCGCGGCAGAGTGGCTTTCGTGACTGGAGGAACGCGCGGTATCGGCGCGGCGATTTGTCGTAGTCTGGGAAACCAGCACGCTACCGTCGCCGCCGGTTATGCACGCAACAGCGCGCAAGCCAAGGAATTCGCCGACGACTTTGAGCAGCAGCTCGGCATGCCCCCCAGCCTGCACCAGGGCAACGTCGCCTCCGCCGAGGACTGCCGGCGTACCCTCGCCGAGGTCATTGACCAACACGGCCGGGTCGACATTCTGGTCAACAACGCTGGCATTACCATCGACCGGACCGTGGCGACGATGACCGACGAGGACTGGTACACGGTGTTGGCGGTCAACCTCTCCGGCGCGTTCTTCATGTCCCAGGCCGCCCTAGCCCACATGGTCGCGCGCGGCAGCGGTCGGATCATCAACGTCTCCTCGCTCGTCGGCGAGACCGGCAACATCGGCCAGGCCAACTACTCCGCCTCGAAATCCGGACTGTTCGGGCTGACCAAGACCCTCGCCCGGGAGGCCGCCTACCAGCTGGCCAAGGCCGGCAACAACACCGAAGGCGGCATTGGGCTCACCGTCAACACCGTCACCCCAGGCTTGATCGCCACCGAAATGGCCGCCGCGATTCCGGACAAAGTCATCGACAAGCTCAAACAGCAGATCCCCGTCGGCCGCCTCGGGCAGCCCGAGGAAATCGCCCGCGTGGTGCACTTTCTCGCCGCCGACGCCTCGGCATACATCACCGGCCAGATCTGGGGCGTCAACGGCGGAATGGATATGTGACCCAGAAATCCTGTGCAAGCGCTGCGGAGCGTCCGTTCCCGGCTAAGCCGGGGGATCCGTGACAAGGAGATTTATGACCGCGACACCGCCGATCGCTCGCCGCCGCAGACAGGCCTCGAAAAACATTGGGACAGTGGATAATAGAGTGGCCTAGGGGCATCCGTGTCGGACGATGGTCTCATGCGTGGTCCATTTCGAGAACAGCTGGGCCACCGCGCCGGAGCCGAAGCTACCGCGTTTTCATTCGTGCCCGATCTTGCGGCGGCGGGCGCTCACTGATCGCATTGAGTTCGGTCAGGACGGTTTCCGATACGCGCCCGAGTTCGCTTAGCTGCTGCTTAGTCAGCCGGTCGATGACCAATCGGCGGACGGTGTCGCCGTGGGCGGGCGCGCTCGCGACCAACTTCGCGTAGCCGCCCTCGGTGAGCGTCGCCAGCGTGATGCGGCGATTGGCGGATGCCGGGCAGCGAGTGACCCAGCCCTGGCGCTCCAGGGCTGAGACGGCGTGTGACAGCCGCGACAGGGATCCGCCGGCACGCACCGCCAGGTCGCTCATCGACAGCGTCCGTTCGGGCGCTTCGGACAGCGCGGCCAGCACAAGGTAGCCGAACAGTGACAGCTTCGCGTCGCGCAGTTGCGTGTCGAGGGCGCTCAGCAGGCCTATCAGCATCCCGCTGAACGGGATCCATGCGGCTAGCTCAGTGTCGCTGAGCCAGCGGGTGTCGGCGGTCTCGGTCACAGCGTCACCCCTTGACTTGAAATCTCAAGTGTGGTCATAATTGCACTTGAAAGTTCAAGTATAGCCATGGTCCCGTCACCTAAGGAGGACGTCATGAATTTGGCGCTGCGGATTCTCGCGATTGTCTTAGCAGCCAGCTTCGCCGGAAGCGGACTGATGAAACTGTCTGTGCCCAAAGATAATCTCGTCAAGTCCGGCCAGGGCTGGGCGCAGGGTTTCAGCCGGAACAGCATCCGACTGATCGGATTTATCGAGGTACTCGGCGCGGCTGGGCTGATCTTGCCAGCCGTCACCCACATCGCACCAATACTGGTCCCGCTGGCAGCCATTGGCTTGGTTCTCGTAATGGTGGGCGCGGCAATCGTTCACGCTCGACGGCACGAAGGGATGAATATCGCGGTCAATCTCGTGCTCCTGGCACTGGCCGCCTTCGTGGCCTGGGGCAGCTTCGGCCCATCCCCGTTCACGGCGTAGACCACGCGCACCTTCACCGCCGTGGTGGTCTCTCCGAGAGCCCGAGTACTCGATGCGGATCAGCGAACTCGCGGTGGATGCCGTGTTCACGCCGCGCGGTGCCGGCCTGTGTGGTGGTGCGGCCTCACCCGCCGAGTCGACCGCCCGGACGTCCTCGCCGAGATTGCCGATCTAGCCTCAGCAAGGAGCCCGTCATGAGTGTCAGCGTTCTCGTGCCCACCACAGGCCAGTGGAGCGAGGTCGTCGGCCATGCCAAGCTCGCCGATGAATTGGGCTACGAATCGATCAACTGCAGTCATATCAGCGCACGCGACTCGTTCACCACGCTGGCGGCGCTGGCAAGCGTTGCTCCGAACGTGCGGCTCGCGACCGCGGTTGCCCCGATTTATCATCGCTCGCCGGCGTCGATGGCCCAAACCGCGGCCACTGTGGACGACCTTGCGGCGGGACGCTTTCGGCTGGGGCTAGGTGCGGGCCATCGAATCACGATGGCGCAGTGGCACGGCGCAGAGATTGGTCGGCCGTTGGCTGAAATGCGTGAGTATGTCGGGGTGGTGCGCGCTTTGTGGGCGGGGCGGGCGGCGGCCGACGGCGCTCGTTGGCGCACAGAGTTCGGGTTCGTCGGATTTGAGCCGCGCGGCGACATCCCGATCTATCTTGCGGCGTTGAGCCGGGGGATGATTCGGCTGGCCGCTGAAATCGCTGACGGCATCGTGTTGTGGGCCTGCCCATCGAGTTATATCCGTGACGTAGTCGTTCCTGAGATCGTTGAGGTCCGCCGCGCGGCGGGCCTGGATCTGGCCGATTTTGACGTCCTGGCCGCCGTGCCGGCCGCGGCAACTGACGATGTTGCCGCGGCTGTGGAGGGCACGCGGGCCGAGCTGCACCGCTACTTCGGATTGCCGTTCTACCGTGCGATGTTCGAGGCGGCCGGCTACGGCGACGACGTCGCTGCTTTCGACGCGGCGGCCGGTGACCGCCCTGCCCAGCTGCACGCGATCAGCGAGCGGTTCGTGTTCGACTTGTGCGCCATTGGGGACCCACAGACGATTGGGGAGGTTCTGGCGCGGTATCGGCATGCCGGGGTGGGCAATCCGATGATTACCCAGATCAGGGGTACCGATTTCGGGCCGACGCTACGCGCAGGCGCTGAACACAACACCTCTGTCGTAGGAAGACACTTCAGGCTCCACTAGCCGCGTTCGAACCGCAATCTGAGAGCGGTCGGTCAGCGCGACGCGGCGACGCGCGCGGCGACGCAAACGCGCAATCACGACTCTGGCTGTCTGGCCCCCGTCTGGCCGTCGGGGCGCTGCACGATGACGATGCGGCCGGGAACACTGGGATTTGTTCGAAGATCAAGACGGGCATACCCAACACCGCTGAGAGCACGTCGTTGGGTATGGCGGTGAGAGACTGACCGATGCCGATGTCGTCCTTGGGTTCCGCGGCGTCAGAGTTGAATACGATGAGGGCCACCAACTCCTCTGTGGGGCTGGGGTTCTCGAAGTAGTGATAGTGGCCTTGCGGGGCGAAGATGACGTCGCCTTTGTCGGCTTCGAAGACGTCCTGGGTGCCGTTGGGTCCGACGAACACCCATCGGCTCAAGCCGCCCGCCCCTGTCGTTCGGCCAAGACGCGTTATAGCGTGTAACCGTCGCGAGGGGATTGCTAGAAAGGACCTTCTCGATGCCTGAGGCGAAAACCGGAGAAGCCAGGCTTTCTGACGCTTTAACGACCAAGGGCACTGCGTTCACCCGCGCCGAGCGCCGCAAGATGGGTCTTCTGGGTCTGCTGCCGACCGCCGAGAAGACCCTTGCTCAGCAAGCGGAGCATTGCTGGCACGAATTCACCACTTACGGTGAGGATCTCGACAAGCACATCTATCTGCGCGCATTGCAGGATCGCAACGAGACTCTGTTTTACCGGGTGTTGCGTGACCATATCCCCGAGACAATGCCGATCGTATACACCCCGACCGTTGGCGAAGCCTGCCAACGGTTCAGCGAGATCTACCGACGGCCTCGAGGGCTTTTCGTGTCCTATGCCGACCGCGAACTGCTCCGCGAAGTGCTGCGCAACCGCCCGCAACGCGACGTGGACGTCATCGTGGTGACCGATGGGCAGCGCATCCTCGGGCTGGGGGATCAGGGGATCGGCGGGATGGGGATCCCGATCGGGAAGCTCTCGCTCTACACCCTCATCGGCGGCATCACGCCGGCCCGCACGCTTCCGATCGTGCTCGACGTGGGTACCGACAACGCCGAACTCCTCGACGACCCGCAGTACCTCGGGTGGCGTCAACGGCGGATCGGCGACGAAGACTATTACGCGTTCATCGACGAATTCGTCGCCGCGGTGATGGAAGAACTCCCGGATGTGCTGCTGCAGTGGGAAGACTTCGCCACTGTGCACGCGTTGCCGATCCTGCAGCGCTACCGCGACAAGCTGCTCACCTTCAACGACGACATCCAGGGCACCGCCGCGGTCACCGTCGGCGCGCTGCACGGTGCGGCGAAGGTGGCCGGGCGCCCGCTGTCGCAGCAGCAGGTTGTGATGCTCGGTGCGGGCTCGGCCGGCATTGGCGTGCTCGACATGATCCAGCGCGAGATGATGTCGGAGGGTCTATCCGAACGTGACGCGGCGGCGCGGATCTGGGTCGTGGACATAGTGGGACTGCTCACCGACGACCGCACGGACCTAACCCCGGAACAACGCAGGCTTGTCCAGCCGGCCAACCGCCTGGCGGATTGGGGTCTGACCGGGCCCGCCCAACTGGCCGATGTCGTGCACAACGTTGATGTCGGCGTCCTGTTGGGGCTGTCGACGGCGGCTGGTGCGTTCACCGAGAAAATCGTGCGGGAACTCGCGGGTAAGACCAAGCGGCCGATCATCTTCCCGCTGTCTAACCCGACAAGCCGTGCCGAGGCCCGTCCGTCCGAATTGAACGAATGGACCGACGGGCGTGCGCTGATCGCCACCGGCTCACCATTCCCACCGGTGCGGCGAAACGGCGTGGAACAACCAATCGCCCAGTGCAACAACGTCTACATCTTCCCCGCGATGGGGTTGGCCGTCACCGCGGCGCAGGCCACCAGGGTTACCGACGAGATGATGCGGGTCGCGGCCGCCACCCTCGGAGATGCCTCGCCCGCCCTTGACAACCCGGATATGCCGCTGCTGCCGGCGTGGTCGGACGTCCCCGATGTGGCGATGCGCATCGCCCACGCGGTCGGCGTCCAAGCCGTCGCGGACGGAGTCGCCCCGAAACGTAGCGACGAAGAACTGGCCGAGCGCATCGCGCAGGTGCGCTGGACACCCGAATACCCCTCAGTGCCAGTGTGAGTGAGATCTAGCGCCAGATCGATACCGTGCCTGATGAACTCGCCCGGAGTACCGAGAAGTGCCAATTGTCTCCTGACGCCGGACAACAGCGGATCCTTCTCGGAGGTGAAGCTCGCCACCTACGGAACCTCCCGCTACGCACCAGCCCTCGGCGCCAACGGGATTGGCGCTTCGATGAATCCGCGGCCGCGACTTCATATCGTCGACAGGAGGTCTGTTGTGTCCGTTCAGTCCGATAACCCAGCGCCTACGTATGCGGACCGTCCGATCGGAATTGATGCGACAGGAACGCGAACAGAATTCGACAGCCTCGGAACCGTCGAAGTGCCCGCCGATCGGTACTGGGGCGCGCAGACGCAGCGGTCGTTGCAGCACTTCTCCATCGGCAACGACCATATGCCGATCGAGGTGTACCGGGCCTACGGACTGATCAAATAGGCCTGCGCCCTGGTGAATGAGCGTGCCGGGCGCCTGGAGCCGTGGCGGGCCAAGGTGATTGTTCAGGCGGCCGAGGAAACGATCGCGGGCAAGCTCGACGATCAGTTCCCCCTGTATGTGTGGCAGACCGGTTCGGGCACGCAGAGCAACATGAACGTCAACGAGGTGCTGTCCAACCGCGCCATTCAGCTGCTCGGTGGCGAGCTGGGCAGCCAGAATCCGGTGGGCCCGAACGACCACGTCAACATGGGCCAAAGCAGCAACGACACCTTTCCCACCGCGATGCACATCGCCACGCTCACCGAGATCGATGACCGGCTCGTCCCGTCGGTTAAAGCGCTGCACGACGAGATCGCCGACAAGTCCGCGCAATGGATGGACGTCGTCAAGATCGGCCGCACCCACCTGGAAGACGCCGTACCGCTCAGCGTCGGACAGGAATGGTCAGGCTGGGCTGCACAGCTTCAAGCGTGCCTGGACGAGCTCGACCACGTCCGGAACGGCTTGTTGGAGTTGGCTGTTGGCGGCACCGCGGTAGGTACTGGCCTCAATGCCCCGAAGGGGTTTAGCCGCGACGTGGCTGCCGCCCTGGCCGAACTCACCGGCAAGCCCTACATCACCGCGTCGAACAAATTCGCTGCACTGGGGTCGCTGGATCCGATGGTGCGCGCTCACGCCGGAATGCGCGGTTTGGCCGTCGCATTGATGAAGATCGCCAACGACATGCGGTGGCTTGCCTCCGGGCCGCGCTGCGGCCTGAGCGAGCTGATCCTGCCGGCCAACGAGCCGGGTTCCTCGATCATGCCGGGCAAGGTGAACCCCACGCAGTGTGAGGCATTGGTGATGATCGCCATTCAGGTGATCGGCGATGACACAGCCGTCGCGCTGGCCGGGTCGCAAGGCAATTTCGAACTCAACGCGATGCGCCCGGTCATCATCAACAATGTTCTGCACTCGGCGCGCATCCTTGGCGATGGCTGCGCGAAATTCCTCGAGTATTCGGTGAAAGGCACCTCGCTCAACAATGATCGCATCAGCGGCTACGTCGACAACAGCGTCATGCTCGTGACCGCGCTCATCCCGGTGATCGGCTACCAGAACGCCGCGCACATCGCCGAAGCCGCACTCGCAGACAACACCGCCCTGCGGGAGGCCGCATTGGCCTCCGGCAAAGTCACCGCCGAACAATTCGACTCAATCGTCAATCCCACCAACATGATCGGCGACGGACTCGCCGGCGCGTAACAATTCCAGACACCTACTGGAATTCATATTTGAGCACCGCCTTCTCGTCCCATTCGACCCCAAGGCCGGGTCCTCGGGGAACTACTTTGCCTTTGTCGGGCGCCAGGGGCTCGGTGAGGACGACCCCGGCCAGGTCGCGATACTCACACCAGGACGCGGTCGGTGAGCGGGCCATGGTATTGAGTTACGCGCCATGCCTCACTGATTGTCAATTGGACGACCGCGGCGTTCAATCCCACACGGTGCCAATGATTTAGGCGTCGACAGGTGTGGTGCGCACGTTGATAAGGGTAGGTCGTTCGCGATCGGCAATACCCGATTCCACGAGCTTGATGACCTCATCGGTGGTGCGTGCTTCATGCGCTTCCACGCCGTAGCTGGCGGCGGTGCCTACAACATCCAGACCGGGCAGGTCCAGTCCGGGAACACCCGCGGTCTTCTCCCACTTGCCGAACTCTTTGAGGACGCCGTATTCGGCGTTGGATGCCACCACGATTGTGACCGGGATCCGGTAGTGCGCCGCCGTCCACAACGCAGTGATCGCGTAATGCATGGAACCGTCGCCCATCAACGCGACGACGGGGCGATCCGGGGCGGCGAGTTGAGCACCTACAGCCGCAGGTAGCCCAAAGCCCAGTCCCTCGCCGGCGGCTGTTAAATGCGAGACCGGGTTGCCGGGCCGGATACCGGTGGTGATCGCGAGTTCGTTGCTGCCGGCCTCGCTGACCCACAGCGTGTCCGCGGGTGCGGCATGACCGACGGCCGCCCACAGTGATTCGGGTTTGAGCGGTGTTTTCGCGTGCTCGACGGCGGGTATCGGGGCGCGTGGCGGTGGAGCGGACCGCTGGGTTGGTTTGGCCGCAGCGAGCAGGGCCTGGGCGGCGCTGCGCACGTCGGCGATGATCGCGTCCCCCACCGGGGCGCGAGCGGCTTCGTCGGGATCGTTGGTGATGTGAATCAGGCTTGTGCCTTGGGGCAGGTAGGGTCCGGGGACTCGTGGGTAGTACCGGAACACCGGGGCGCCGATCACCACTACCAAGTCGCGACCAGTTAGCGCTTGGGAGACCCAGCCCGCACCGGGCGGCAGCAGGCCCTGATACAACGGGTGGTTCTCGGGGAATCCACTCCACCCGGTGATTGGGGCCGTCCACACAACGGACTGGGTGCGTTCGGCCAACCCGATCACGGCATCCCAGGCGTCGTAGCGTTCGACATCGCCGCCAACGATCAAAGCCGGTGAGCTTGCGGCCTCGATGCGCGCACAGATCTGCTCGGCGAGATCTGCCGGAAAGCCGACCGCGTGGGTAACTTTGCGGTCGCGCACCACCGCAACGTCCGCGGCCTGGGTGTCGTCGAGTTCGGCCTGCATGTCGTCCATCGGCAACGACACGAACACCGGCCCCATCGGCGGTGTTGTCGCCAAGTGGATGGCATGAGCGAGCACAGCGGGAGCCTCACTCGCGATCGCCGGTTCGGCCGCCCACTTCACGAACGGCTTAGGCACCGTCGTCGGGTCGATGTTGGTCAGCAGACAGTACTGGTTTTGCATGAAGCGGCGCTGATTTCCTGCGGTGACAATCAATGGGGTCTTGTTCACGAATGCGTTGTAAAGCGCACCTTGGGCGTTGCCCATACCCGGCGCGGTGTGAACGTTGACCACAGCGGGTCGTCGGGTGATCTGGGCATAGGCGTCGGCCATCCCCACCGGCACCATCTCCTGCAGTCCCAGCACATAGCGGAAATCTTCCGGAAAATCCTCCAGCAGGGTCAGCTCCGACGAACCCGGATTACCGAACCACGTGGTCAGCCCGTGCCTGCGGAATAGGTCGATAGTTGCTTGCCGAACGCTACTCATGTCGGTTGTCCTTTCCAATTCGATTTGAGCTCACCCGGTTAGAGCCAGCTTGGTTGCCACGAACCCAACGGGGTCAATGGATACTTGTATTCACCGGGCGTCTGCGACATCTCGATCATTTCCTTGACGCCGGTATAGCGACCCATTGGGGTATCGACAGCGAATCCATCGGGATCCGGATAGAGGTGCTCATCATTTGACCCGGCCGTGTTTATTGTGTAGTCGCGATCGAAGATGCCCAACTCGGCAAGCCAGAGAGCGGTGCGTACCAACGAAACCCGGACGCGGTAGCTGCGGCCCTCCTTGGCGCGCCCGAGCAGTGCCGACAGGATGCCGCAGGTTGCGAGCCAACCCGCGGCGTAGTCGCAGGCCACAAAGATCGACGGATGTGCTGGATTCTCGTCGCTGCCCTCAATGTTGTCCAGGCCCAACGCGAATGTGGCCGTGACGTCGAAGCCGACGCGATTCGACCACGGCCCGGTTTCGCCGGC
>Ga0210396_10007256_pt1 | contig 10545 bp, 10 predicted proteins | sample IncBWH17OmetaG_FD_155466 | JGI IMG/M metagenome (GOLD analysis project Ga0210396, IMG submission 155466) | Forest soil microbial communities from Barre Woods Harvard Forest LTER site, Petersham, Massachusetts, United States - Inc-BW-H-17-O ... | reverse complement strand
GGCCGCATTGCTGACTGACTTCGGCGCCATGCCCCCGCCAGACCGCAACCTGGTCAGGCTGATGTTTCTCGATCACGCATTCCGGTCCCTGTACGCAGACTGGCCCCGGGCCGCACGCGACTGCGTCGCAGTCCTACGGATGGAAGCCGGCCAACACCCCGACGACCCAGACCTGATCGCACTGGTAGGTGAGCTGAGCATCCGCGATCCGGACTTCCGTACCTGGTGGACGAGCCACCCGGTACACGGACTCGGCCCGGTGCCCAGGACCTTCCACCACCCCGTCGCAGGCACCCTCACCCTAGACGTCCACCAACTGTCCGTCGGCACACACCCCGACCTGCTCCTCGCGGCCTACACCGCCCCGCCCGGCTCCCGCTCCCGCCAAGCCCTGCGCGTCCTCCTCCGCTCATCCGCTGCCTCCACCGGCCAGGAGGAAGACGACGCCACCGCCCGGAGCGGCCATCAATAGATCGTTTCGGGGGTTCCCCTGACAAGGGGACTGTGAAAGAGCGAGATGAAACGCGGTCCATGAACGGTTGCTTTTAGTAGGAGCCAGCCGGTACGCCGGTCGGGTAGAGGTGCAGCCGTGCCCGCGGCTACCGCGTCGCCCAGCGCGTCGAGCACGTACAGCTTGACCGCCGCGCCGAGCGGCGCCTGGGTGCCGGGATCCAGGTCGTGGACCGGCTGGCACGAGCCGCCGGTGATGTCGGCCACCAGCAGGCGGACCTGGGGGGCGGCCGGCTGGACGGCGGCATCGGCGCCGGCCCAGGTGGCGGGCGCCGGCCCGGCGAGGTCCGGGCTGATTCTCAGCCAGGAGATCAGTCCCCGGCGGTCGACGATGAGCAAGACCTGGGCCCGCGCCCCGGTATCGCCGCCAGCGACGTCAGCGACAACCGTGTTCAGCTCGCTGAGGCGGATCGCCAGCACCCTGAGGCTGATCAGTGCCTGCAGCGCCTGGTTGAGCATGGCCGGGCTGGCCTGGGCCCAGAACGCCGCGTCGAAGTGGGCGCGCACCTGCGCGCCGGACAGGGGCAGACGGGCCATCGCCGCGATAAGCCACCGGAGCTGGACCCCGGCCGGCGTCCCGGGCGGGACAACGGCCGTAGCCGGGGCGGTGGCGGCGGCCGGGTCGGCTCGGCGACCAGCGGACCAAGTAGGAGCAGTAGCACGTAGTCGCTGGCCATGACCGTGAAGGTTCGGTGGGCCGTCTGCGGGTCGAAGCCGCGACTCGCGCGCAGCGTCGAGTCGATCAAGTCCAGCGCCTCTTGGAAGGATGCGGTCAGCTCAAGGGCGCGGGGGGTCGGTACCAGCGACCTGCCTTTGCGGACCAGGAGCGGATCACCGAAGAACGTACGCAGGCGGGCCAGCGGCCTTCAAAACGCGCTCCGAACTGGGATGATTCAACGTGCTCAGTGGCGTGATCGGCTGGCGGCCGAAGCGCGCCCGAATTGGTTTTCTGCGCGCTGGGGGCTGCATGTGCTGCGCTTGCGCGTGCGCCGGAAGACCTAGCTTGGGGTGTCGCAGCTACTGCCCTATTTGCAGCACGATCTTCCCGCGCGTGTGCCGGCCAGCGACCTGGGCCAGCGCCTGGCGTGCCTGATCCAGGGGCAGCACCGCCTGGACCTGGGGGCGCAGCCTGCCCGTATCGACTAGGCGGCGCAGTGCCTCTAGCCGCTGCCGGGTGACGTGGGCGGCGAACGATTCGCCGGTGATGCCGCGCTCCAGCTGGGCGGGAGGACCTGGGAAGACTATGGAGATCGCCCGGCCGCCGTCGCGGACCGCCCCTATGGCCTGGTCGCGGGTATGGCCGCCGGCACAGTCGAGCAGCAGGTCAATGCCGCCGGGAACTGCGGCACGCACCTGCCGGACCCAGTCTGCGGCGTGGTAGTCGAAGACCTCGCTGGCGCCCAGGCTCCGCAGGTAGTCGTGATTGGGCGGGCTGGCCACGCCGAGGGGGCGGGCGCCCATGGCCGCCGCGATCTGCACGGCGGCGCTGCCTACGCCCCCGGCGGCGGCAGTGATGAGCACGGTTTCGCCCGCCTGCAGCCGCCCCCGGTCGTCCAGGCCCTCGTAGGCGGTCCCGGCGCCGATCACTAGTGCGGCCGCCTCCTGGAAGCTCACCTGGCCGGGCATAGGGGCTAGGCGGTCGGCCGATGCCAGCGCCAATTCGGCGAACCCGCCGCCCGCCGGGAACAGGCTCGCGTATACCCGCTCGCCCGGGTGGACGCCGGCCCCGTCGCCGGCCGCTTCGACGACGCCGGCGATTTCCTGTCCCGGGACGAACGGCAGGGCAAGCCCTGGGAAGCCGCCGCTGAGGAACCCGACGTCCCAGGGGCCGATACCCGCGCCGTGGACCTTGATCAGCGCTTGTCCCGCCGCAGGTGCCGGATCTGGCTGGTCACCCAGTTCCAAGCTGTCGATACCGCCCAGCTCCATCGCAAGCGCTACTCGCACGGCTCTGCTCTCCTCACCATGCGCCCCTGCTGCCTGCGGGTCGTGTTTGGTGTCTCTTGACGCTGGCGGTTAGCGACGGGGCGGCGGGGGCGGGCCGCCTGACCTGGATGACGGTGGCCGCGACGACCGAGGCCAGCAAGGTAAGCCCGGCCGCGACGGCCATGGCCAGATCGTAGCCCGACGTCAGCGCCTGCGGGCCGGAGTCGCGGGTCAGCGATGAAGTGTAGCTGGCCGCGACGGCGGAGATGACGGCCAAGCCGACCGCGCCGCCGACCTGCTGCGCGGTGGTGATCAGCCCGGAGGCCAGGCCGGCCTGGCGGGCCGGCACGCCGGAGGTGGCAGCCGCGTACGCCGACGGGAAGGTCATGCCGTAGCCGACTGGCATCACCAGCAGGCCCGGCAGCAGGTGCACCAGGTAGTTTCCGTGCACGGGCAGGAAGCAGGCCCAGGCCATGCCAGCGGCGATCAGGGCCGGGCCGAGGATCAGGTAGCGCCGGTATCCGTGGCGGGCGATCAGCCGGCGCATCTGGGCGGCGACCAAGCCCAGGATCACCGGGACCGGGAGGATGGCGATCCCGGTCCCGATCGGGCTGTAGTGCTCGATGAGCTGCAGGTAGAGCGTGAGCAGGAAGAACATGCCCAGGTTGCCCGCGAAGACCGCGGCCATGGCCAGGTCGGCCCCGGAGAGGTTCCGGTTCCGGAAGATGGCGAGCGGGACGAGGGGGTACGGCGTCCGCTGCTCTTGCGCGACGAACACCGCGAGCAGGATGAGCGCCGCGACCAGCGCCGGAAGGGTCCGGGCATCTAGCCAGCCCCAGGCCGGGGACTGGCTGAGGTAGAACACCGCCGCCATCAAGCCGGCCGTGGCCAGCACCGCGCCTGGTACGTCGAGCCTGGTCCGGGCCTCTCCGGGCGCATAAGCCGGTACCACCCGGGCGATCACGACACTCATCACCGCGCCGACCGGCACGTTGATGAAGAAGTTCCACCGCCAGCCCGCATACGACGTCAGCACGCCGCCGAGCAGCAGGCCGACCGCCGCGCCTCCGGTAGCGGTTATCGACCAGTAGCCGAGGGCCTGGTTACGCTCGGGTCCTTCGCCGAAGGTGGCCAGCACGATCGACAGCGCGGCCGGCGACATCAGGGCGGCGGACAGGCCCTGCGCGCCGCGCAGCACGACCAGCAGCGCCGGATCCGGGCTGATCCCGACGAGAAACGAGCAGACGGTGAACGCCACCATGCCGGACAGCAGCATCCGGCGCCGCCCGAACAGGTCGGCCGCGCGCCCCCCGAACAGCAAGAACCCGCCGAAGGTCAGCACGTACGCGGTGACCACCCAGCCGATCGCGGCGTTGCCGAAGTGCAGTTGCACCTTAATGACGGGCAGCGCCACGTTGATGACCGTGACGTCCAGGATGACCATGAACTGGGCGATCGCCACGCAGCCGAACACCAGCCATTTCGAGTGTTGAGTGTTCATGGCACCAGCCTGCCGTCGTCTTTCAGACTGGTACAGGCAAGCATTTATACTGGTATCGATGACACCAGGTAAGACGTCGGGCGAAGGTGGTCTGATGACAGACATGGTCCAGCGTGAGGAGCTCGCGTCGTTCCTGCGGTCACGGCGCGAGGCCACCGACCCGGTCAGCGTCGGCCTGCGGCCGGGGCCCCGGCGGCGGACCCCTGGCCTGCGCCGGGAGGAACTGGCGCAGCTATCCGGGATCAGCGTCACCTGGTACACCTGGCTGGAGCAGGGCCGCCGCATCAGCGTCAGCCGCCAGGTGATCGAGAGCCTGGCGCGCGTGCTGCGGATGGCCCCGGCCGAGCGCGAGCACCTGTTCACCGTGGCAGGCCTCGCCCTGCCCGCCCAGACCGCCGACCCGCCGCAGGTCGATGACACCCTGCGGCGCCTGGTCGAGGCCCTTGACCCCAATCCCGCCTTCGTCGTCAACCCCTGGTGGGACCTGCTCGCCTACAACGACACCTACTCCTTCCTGCACGGCGGCCTGGACGGCCGCCCGGCCGCCGAGCGCAACGTGCTGTGGCTGTTCTTCGCCGCCGACCCGGCCCGCTACCTGTTCGTCAACTGGCCCGACGAAGCCCGCCAGCTCGTCGGTCAGCTGCGCGCGCACCTGGCCCAGTACCCCGGTGATCCCCGCGGCCCCGAGCTGATCGCCACCCTCGCAGCAGCCAGCCCCGCGTTCGCCGAACTATGGCAGGAACACGGAACCGCGCGATTCCGCAGCTACCGCAAGGGGTACCAGCACCCGGTCGCGGGACTGCTCAGCCTGGACTACATCAAGCTCACCGCCGCCAGCGACGACCACCAGCAGCTCACCGTCATGCTGCCGGCCGACCAGGTCACCGCGGACAAGCTCCGCCAGCCGCGCTAAGCGCGCCATCGGCGCACGCCTTCGCGGCCCCGCACCGAACCGGTCCGCATGGGCACCATCTCCTTCTGTCCGGTGGCTGCGGAAGCTCGTCCGCCGCGATCTGGGCGTAGAACGAGGCGAGCATGTCTTCCACCGCCTGCATCGTGTGCGTGATCACGACGCGGTATTCGGAGGCCGCGGCGAGGAGCAGCTCGTCGGCGGGGGTGATGCTGAGGAGCCGGCGGGCGGTCACGGGATGGCGATGCAGGGCCTGGGCGGAACGCGGAGGAGCCCGTCGGGAGCTGGGCACAGGAAGACGGCGCTAGGGGTGAGGGTCATAGCGATCCGGTCGCCGGGCTGCCACCGCACGGCGTCGGCGACTCCGCGGTTCGTGAATTGGCGGGCTGGACTGGATCGCCCCGGGAATCTTGCAGGGTCTGATTCCTGGGAAGATGCAGGTTCATGGCAGCCTGGGATTCGCAGGCATAGCGGCCTCCAGACTCACCGGGGCGCACTAGTTCCCTTGCCAGGCCAGAGTCTGCGGTCATTACGTTATGCGCGCGGACTGCGGACTTGCCTGCCCCGGTGCTCCTGCCTGCTCCTGCACGACCACCTCGCGAAGCCACCGGGGTGGAGTTCGTGCTTGTCGGTGCTGGCTGATGACGGTGGCGGGCCGCAGGCGCCAAGCCGTACCGGCCTTGTTACCGGGACGGCTACAGGTCGGCGACGAGCTTAACTGGCTGGCCGGTAACTGAGGCCACCGTCTGGAAATCGCGGTCGTCGCACAGGACGATAAGGCCCGCACGCTCGGCGGTCGCGGCGATGAGCAGATCGACGGGACCTGCTGAGCGATGCCTGCCGGTCTCAGTCAGCAGCTGCTGGACTTCGCCTGCGCGCTCGTAGGCGCGATCGCTCATCGCCACCCACCCGAACACCTCCCGGAGCAGCCGGCGTTTCTCCAGCCGGTCCGCCAGCGAACGTGCCGAGTACAGAAACTCCAGTTCGACGACGGGACATGTCGCTATCACGCCGGCGGCGAGCTGGTCAGCCCACGCCTGCCGGAGCTTGTCCTGCAGGATGCGGAACAGTCCTGATGTGTCGATCAGGTAGAGGGCGGAGTTCACCGGCGGTAGGCCGACTTGTCGCCCAGAAATTCATCAAAGTCGCCGCGGTCTGCCATCTCGCCGAGGGCGGCCAGCGCGCGCAGCCGGGTCAGCCGCTGGCCCACCTCCTTAAGAGCCGCATTGACGGTGTCCTTCTTCGTCTTTGTTCCCAGCACCTCGGCGGCGGTCTCCAGTGCTTCCTGATCGATCTCGATTGGGGTCTTGATCATGGTCATCTGAGTCACCTCCATAGCCATCTGGATATCCAGAGTATCTTGTGGAGATATCTCAGGTCAATAGGTTCGTCAGACCTGGTCGCGTTCGCCTTCGCATCGAGAGGAGATCTGGCGGCAGGTAGAGCACCGCGAAGCCAGCCCGCTGGGCACTCCTACCAGGACGAACCGTGCCCGCTGGCCAGCGATCTCGCCGCGCCGACGGCCCGCGCGCCAGTCTGTCCATCGGCACCCACATCTCGGCAGCCGGGCTGATTCATGCGTGCCGCCGAGCGCGCCCGCCAATCGGGCCCGCTTCCTTACCCCTCAATGGGTCACCCGGGCCGGTCACCGCCCGGGTGGTGGCGCCACCAGGCTCACGTCGATGACGTCAAGTCCCAGGCTGTTGATCCGCTCCATCAGCCCGGACAGGGCGCCCCGATCCGGCACCTCGGCCCGGAGGGTGGTGGTCCCGGGGCCTATGGTGACCTCGCAGTCGTCGAACTCCGCGCGCAGCGTGGTGCCCGCTCGCCCCAGGAAAGTGATCTCATATGTCTGTGCTTGCACCGGGTTACGCCTCCCGGGCCTCATAGCTCTCGTTCATGCGGGTTTCTAGCATGCCGCGTAACCGACCTCCTCGTGATCGCCCTTCTGGGGTGACTTGAGAATTGGCGACAGCGGCCCGTGCCCCGATGCGCAGATGTTTCACCACTCGAACCACCAGCCCCAGATCCTGGTGACGGGTGATGTGCGCGACGCGGCGCCGTGATCTAATGACTTTTCCGCGATCGCCACACGTGCGCGGCGGCCTGACCGCCGCAGGGGTACAGAACGAATTTATGGGCATGGCCGGAGCCTAGGAACCGAGCTTATGGTGCATGGCGCGACCACGGGACGGGGCTCCTTGCGGGGCACGCGGTTCGCGCTGGCGAAGTTCCGGCCGCCGGCGCTGCCCGCCACGCTGGTCATGAGGCCGGTGCTGCATGAGCGGCTAGCGGCGGGACCTGGCCCGCGGCTGACGGTTGTGGTGGGGTCGGCCGGGGCGGGCAAGAGCGTGCTGCTGGCGGACTGGGCCGCGGCGCGGCCACCCGGCATGACGTCCTGGCTGTCGTGTGACCGAGCCGACGCTGACCCGGTCCGGTTCTGGGCCGGCTCCATCGAGGCGCCGCGGGCTATCGAACCGGGCTTTGGCGCTGATGCCGTCGACCTGCTGGCGATGGACCGGACGATGTCGGCGGATGTCACCGCGTCTTTGGCCAACGATGCCGCGAAGCTGCCTGCAGGCTCGGCGATCATCATGGATGATTTCCATTTCGAGGCCGCCGCGGCGGCTCCGGACATGACCGATCTCGTCGAGCGCTGGCCCGCCGAGACCGTCCAGTTGGTGCTGGCCGGGCGTTTTGACCCTCCGCTGCGGCAGCACCGGCTGCGGATGTCGCGCCAGCTGAGCGAGATCCGGGACCGCGACCTGTACTTTTCCCTCGCCGAGAGCCGTGACCTGCTGGCGAACTTCGGCGTCCAGATATCCGACGCCGACCTGGCGCTGCTCCATCAGCGAAGCGAAGGATGGCCCGCGGCCCTGCAGATGGCGGCGCTGTCCCTGCGCGGAACCACGGATCCGGCGCGGCTGGCGCGGGTGCTGGAGGACCGCAGCCAGGACACCGCCGACTACTTCATCTCCGAGGTCCTCGAGCAGCAGCCGCCTGAGGTGGCCCAGTTCATGCTCGACACCTCGGTCCTGGCGGGGGTACTGACCGCGGACGCGTGCGCGGCGGTCACCGGACGGCAGGACGCGGCGGCGCTGCTGCGCGGCATCAATGCCGCTCACCTGTTCCTGGTGGCCCTCGACGACGACCGGACCAGCTTCCGGTACCACCGTCTGGTGCGCCAGGTGCTGCGCGCCGAGTTGCGCGCCCGGGACCGCGCCCGCGAGCAGGAGCTCCAGTTGCGGGCGGCCGAATGGTTCGAAGCCGCCGGGAACGCCCGGCATGCGGCCCACCATTTCCTGGCGGCGCAGCATGCGGACCGGGCGCTGATACTCCTGCAGGACCGGGTCGTGCCTGACTTCCTGCATGCCCCGGCGGTACCGGCGCCGCTGGCTTTGGACTTCGCCGACCCGTCGCTGCTTCTACAGACCCCGGAACGCCTGCTGGCCCTAGCCGCCGACCTGTTGTTGTCGGGGGATACGGCCCGCGGCGGTGAGTACCTTGACCTGCTTGAGCATGCCGGGCAGATCCCGCCCGATTCGAGGCTGGCCGCCCGGTTCACGGCGTTCCAGTCGTTCCGGTACGGCGTGGCCGGCCAGCTGGAAATGGCCGTCCGGGCGGCCTGTGCCGCCCGGGCCATCCAGGAGCAGACGCAGCTCGCCGACGAATGGAACGCCACCGTCCCGCTGGTCCTCATCCGCGTGTATAACTGCCTGGACGATTTCCCGGCCGCCGAGCGCGAGGCAGCCGCGGCTCTCGCGGCACCCACGGTGGCCGAGCCGGTCAAGCTCGTGATAGTTCCGGCTTCGCGGGCGCTGGCCTGGTTTAAGGCCGGCCGCCTGGCGGAGGCCGGCGACGCTGCCCGGGCCGCTGATGCCGATGCGCGGCGGCTGGGGTTCAGCCAGCATTTCTTCGCCGTCGACTACCTGTGCGTACTGTCCGGCCTCGCGCTGGAACGCCGCGACCTGGACACCGCGGAACATCTCACCGAACGAGCACTCTCAATAACCGAACAGCGCCGGCCGCTGTTCGAATTCTTCGCGCTGCTGGACCGGGCGCAGATCTGGGCGGCCCGCGGGCAGGTCCGCGACGCGCTGACCACCGTCGAAGCGGCACGCCAGGTCGTGCCCGGGGCCAGCTCGGCCGTACTGGCCCCGGGCCGATGAGCAGGAGGCGCTGCTGCGCCTGTCACTGGGCGATCTGCGCTCCCCCGCCGAACTGGCCGGCCATCTGCCCGCCGTCCACCGCAGCTTGCTGCTGGCCAGAACCGCACTGGCGGCCGGTGATCACCACGGCGTGCAGGAACACCTGCGGGCAGCCGGACTCGGTGACCTGACCCCACGCCACACGCTGGTGCACCAGGTAGTGCTTGCCGCCGACGCTATAGAGCGTGGCGATCCCGCGGCCGCAGGCGTGCTCGGACGCGCTCTGCACACAGCCCGCAGCCACGGCTTCCTCAACACCGTCGTCACCACCGCACCGCAGGTGACCAGCTACATGGTCGAGCACGCAGCCCAGCTGCGGTCAGACCCGTTCATCGAGCACCTGGTGGCCGCCGCGCTCCAGGTCCGCGCCACCCGGCCTGGCTCCGCCCACTCCGGCCGCGCGCTCGCCGAACCCCTGACCGCTGCTGAGCAGCGCATCCTCACGCTCCTGCCGACGAGCACCTACCCGCAGATTGCGGGCACGCTCTTCATCTCCCGTAATACAGTGAAGACCCACCTTCGGTCGATTTACCAGAAACTCGGGGTGGCGTCACGCTCGGGTGCCCTCGAGCGGGCGGTCGACCTGCGCTTGCTCTGAGCCTGGCCGTCGCTGCGGAATCGCCCTCGGTCGGGCGACGACCTCACCAGATCGTTCGGCCATTATCGGGAACCGGCTCGGGCAAAAGGCATGGAACACAGGCAGATGAGCGAAGGAGCGTGGCATGACGACGAAAGCTGCCTTTTCACCTGAGGAATGGAAAGTAGTCCTGGAAGGCCCGCCGACCGCCGGGACGATCGTCGTAACGGCGGCACGCGGAGGAACGTTCCGCGAGACGATCGCGATGGCCAAGGCCTACGCAGAAGCGCGCGGCGAGCATGGCGAGAGCGAACTCCTGGACGAAATCGTGGCGACAAAGCCCGAGGTAGACCACACCAGGTACCACTCTGCCGAAGAACTCAGGGAACACGGGCTCGGAAACCTCCGCAACGCGGTGGCTGTGCTCAAGAGCAAAGCAACTACCGAGGAACTCGATGACTACCGGCGCTTTGTCCTAAGCCTCGCCGGCAAGGTCGCGGCCGCGCATCGGGAACACGGGCAGGCCGTGAGTCCCGCTGAGGCCGAGGCCATCCAGCAGCTCACGGAGGCCCTCGGTACCAGCAGCTCCTGATCACGACCGGGGTCGGGGCTCCAGGGCCAGGACAGGCTCCGGCTTCTTTACCTCCTCGGCGACGCCCCGTCACGGCAGGTGCTCCGCCGGGTCGGTCGCTTATCCGGCGTCGCGCCTCGTACTTGCCGAGTCCCATAGCAACAGGAGGGCGAGGGCCGGGACCAGGGCCCAGCCGAACTGGCGCAGGTTGAGCTGGGTCGTGCCCAGCAGGCGGTTGAACACGTCCATCTGGGTGACCAGCACCGCCAGGACAAACTCCCCGAGCAGCGCCCAGTTCATCTGCTTGCTGTCGAAGGTCGCGGTGGTGAGTACCGTGCCGGT
>Ga0210396_10007255_pt1 | contig 10547 bp, 9 predicted proteins | sample IncBWH17OmetaG_FD_155466 | JGI IMG/M metagenome (GOLD analysis project Ga0210396, IMG submission 155466) | Forest soil microbial communities from Barre Woods Harvard Forest LTER site, Petersham, Massachusetts, United States - Inc-BW-H-17-O ... | reverse complement strand
CGGGAGTTGGTCAGAAAGGTCTCTTGGTTCTGAAAGGTCCCATTTCCATTACCCAGCAGCACACTCACGATGCCATCCTCTCTGCTCTGAGTGATCACGTCGAGCCTGTCGTCGCCGGTGAGATCTGACAGCGCAACAGCCGTGGCCCCATCATGCACTTGAAACGTTCGAGGCGGTAGAAACGCACCACTATTGGCCTCGTCCTCGTTCAGGAGAATGCTTGCGGCGGAAGTATTGGTGGACCCATTTATAATTTCATTTGCGACAACCAGGTCAGAATTGCCGTCCCTATTGACATCACCTATCGCCAGCGCGTCGGGCGCAAGACCGACAGATCCAACTCGATGCTCGGTGTGGGTGGAGCTCAGAAACTCCTCCATGGTGTAATTGGTACCCGACCAGTAGGTAAACAGCACGTCGGGCTTGCTGTCACCGTCTACGTCACCCGTAGCTACGGCCAAAAGTTCGAACCGGTTGGGTTGAATACCCAACGAAGTGAACGTCCCATCTCCGTTGCTTAAGAGAAAGGCGATCCCACTGTAGCTCCCGACGACAAGGTCCGGCTTGCCATCCCCATTCATGTCGGCCACGTTGAGGGTTTTCGGGGGACCTCCAGCACCAAACGTATGTGGAGATTGAAACGTCCCGTCGCCGTTGCCGAGCAAAACGCTTACGCCATACGTCGTGGAATCCGTCGTGACAATGTCTGGTTTTCCGTCACCATTCGCATCCAGAGTCACGACCGCTCTCGCCAATCCTCCAGCGGAAAAAGTGCGTGCGGTTTGGAAGGTGCCGTTCCCATTACCAAGGAACACGTTAACTACCGCCGTCCCACCAACGGTAATTATGTCCGGTATGCCGTCTCCGTTCACATCCGCTACGGCAACTCCCGTAGAATAGCCGGTGCCGATTTGTTGCGGGGGACCGAACGACGCCACGCCGCCTGGTTGGAGCGGATTACCAGCGGCGTCCTCGATACTTCCGTTGTCCACCAAATTCAGGCCCAGCGTTCCTGTGCCGGAAACGCCGTTGACTGTGACGGTATACACTGCACCGCTACCATTGACCACGAGAGGGGCAGTGGCCGCGACGCCGCTGAGCGCAAGAGCGAAGTCGGATGGGCCAACACCGGTCACAGGCTCGTTAAACGCGACCGTGTAGGTCACGCTGCCGTCACTGGTGATCGGCCCCTGCGGAATGGTGCGGTTGATCGACAGCACCGTCGGCGGAACATCTCCCAGAAGCACACCGACGTTATTGCTGCCTTTATTTGCGACGAGGATGTCAGGTCTGCCATCGCGATTCACGTCGGCTACTGCGACCGAGCTAGGGTTTATTCCTACCGCAAACGTCTGATCGGCCTGAAAAGTCCCGTTCCCGTTGCCCAACAGAACGCTCACGGAGTTGGATCCGCTGTTAGCTACGACCACGTCAGGCTTACCATCAACGTTCATGTCCCCGACTCCGACGGATACTGGCGCCGCCCCTGTTGCGAACGTTTGCTGAGCTTGGAAGGTTCCGTCGCCGTTTCCAAGTAAGACCCCGACGCAATTGTCAGCAGAGTCGGCAACCACAAGGTCCGGCTTGCCATCACCATTCAAGTCGGTGCTCGCGAGTGCGACCGGTCCGTTGCCCGTGGCGAAGGTAACTGGTTGTTGAAACGTGCCGTTACCGTTGCCCAAGAGCAGACTAACGTTCGCGGAGTCATAGTCGGCAACGATCAGGTCGAGCTCGCCGTCGCCGTTCACGTCCGCGACTGCAACGGCATCCGGGTACGAACCGGCCGCGAACGATTGAAACGGCTGGAACGTCCCGTTGCCGTTACCCAACAGCACGTCTACGCTGTTAGAAGATGCGCTCGGGACGATTAGATCGGGCTTCCCATCTCCGTTTAAATCCGCGACCAAAACAGCCCGAGGGTCTGGACCGGTTGCGAAGGTCTCCTGCACTAGAAAATCACCGGGAGCGTTCAGGAATACGCCCACGCTTCCGCTAACCAAGTTGGCCACAGCTATATCAGGAGCGCCGTCGCCGTTTAGGTCTGCGACTGCCACGGAGCTTGGAGAAATACCTGTCGCGAGCGGGAAGCCCAAGGTTCCCTCGGAGAAGCCCCCGTTCCCGTCACCAACCCTGATGCTTACGTTGTTGTTCGTATTGGCGACAACGAAGTCAGGCTTACCGTCCTTATTCACATCGGCGACAGCGAGCGACACGGGGGCTTGTCCAGCCTCAAATGTCTGCTGCGTGCCGAACGCCGCGATCGCGCTGGACAACAGCACCCGGCGTTCAAGACCTTCGATCTGGAAGTTTGCGGCTTCCCGCAACCGCTTGCGTCGGGACTTCAGATGTGCGAACGACATCTTTCCCTCCTGCACCGCTTTTCAGGCCCTGACGTTTAAGTACCCGATCGACTGGAATCAGATGGATAGGATACCGGGAGGATGGATGGGGAAGCAATAATTGTGTACGCCGTGTTTAGGCTCCGGGCCGGTCATTTGTCACGAAGGCGCGGCCGGCTGTGTCGTCAAAGAACGGTCATCAGCGCTTCGACCTTGTGGATGAAATTCGACGCCATGGCCGTGGTGATGGAGCCGGGCGCGGACACGGCTGCGTGCCGCTGGTCTTCCAAGCGGCCGATGAGTTTTCTGATACCTGGTTGCATGTGTAAATGGCCGGCAATCTCGCGCGGCATCGCAAAACGTCCGACGCCTACGCCGCGCGACGAAGCCACGTCTTTCATGGCGGCTGCCAACTCGTCAAGCGCGACAATTATTGCGTCAGCGGGGTAACGAGCCACCCACTTTTTCACCTGCTTCAGAAAAGTTGCCATCATTACACCTTCTACATGAACTGCCCGCGCCGGGCGAAAAGGCGACGTGACCGGCGCAAACATTCGCCAATTGTACGCCCGCAGAGTCAGGCGAGTTCAACCGGTATTCGATCGCAGGATCTTGCCGAATCTCGGCGAGATGTGGCGGCACCCGACAACACAGTTTTGAGACGTGAAGACACGCGTCAGCCCAACGCATTCTGCCACTCTGGCAGCGCCACCAACCCTCCGCGCCCCCTTTGGCAGAACCCGCTCACCCTCGTCCAATCTCACCCGCATATAAGTAATTGATATCAACCAACTTGCCGTTGTTCGACGCACTCCTCATTCGGCACGCCCCTTGATATGGCGCAAGCAGGACCGCCCCAGCGGGGCGGCCGTTGTATGGGCACGGCTCAGGAACATCGTTTTACGGTGTTGCTTGCCAACCAAACGGAGGACTGGCATGCGACCATCAGCGGACTGCTCGCCCCGCAAGGCGTGCAGACGCTCTCTGCACATAGCGGCCGCGAAGCATTGGACCTGATCGAATCCCGTCCCGTTCACGCGGCGGTGCTCGACTACCAGATGCCCCAGCTTGGCGGCCTCCAGGTGATCCGCCTCATGAACGAACAACGCAAAGCCGTCCCTGCGATCCTGCTGGCCAATGACCTGACCAGCCACCTGCTCCGCGAAGCGCTCGGCATGCACGTGTTCAGCGTCCTCAGCAAGCCCGTCGACACCAACCTCCTGCTCGACGCCCTCGCCCGCGTGCTCCGCCGCTATCACGCCAGCCAGTGGCCCGGGAGGGGATGAAGACACGGAGACACGGAGACGCGGGGACGCGGAGAAAAAGGCAACTGACAAGTGACAAATGACCAGTGACCAGTGACAACTGACCAGTGACCAGTGACAACTGACCAGTGACCAGTGACAAGTGACCAGTGACCAGTGACAAATGACCAGTAACGCCCGAATTCATTCGGCAATCGGAATTCGGCATTCGGAAATCTTTTTTAGGAGTGATTCATCATGCCCAAGCTTCGTCCTCTCGGTGACAAGATCCTCGTCAAGCGTGTCGAGGCCGAGACCAAGACCAAATCCGGAATCGTCCTTCCCGACAGCGCCAAGGAAAAGCCCAAACGCGGCAAGATCCTGGCCGTCGGCGACGGCAAGCGCCTCGAGACCGGCGAACGCGCCCCCTTCTCCGTCAAGAAGGGCGACGAGGTCATCTTCACCAGCTACGCCGGCACCGAAATCAAGCTCGACGGCGAAGAAGTCATGATCATGAGCGAAGACGACGTCCTCGCCATCGTGGAATAAACAATCTCACCGCCCAGACGCAGAGGTCGCAGAGAAAAACAAAACGCCACAGATGGACACAGATGCACACAGATAAGACCGAAGGCACCCAACCTGTGACACGGGTTTCCAACCCGTGCCGAGCGCCGCACCTAAAGAAGTGCGCTCGATACAACAGGTGAAGCTCTATTTCATCTGTGTCCATCCGTGTTCATCTGTGGCGAAACTGAATGTGATTTCCTCTGCGTCCTGGGCGTCTCTGCGGTGACTCATCCCAGCATTCAAGGAGAACCGACATGGCTGCTAAGAGAATCGAATTCGACCAGGCCGCACGCGAGTCGCTGCTTCGCGGCGTCCGCAAGCTCGCCCGCGCCGTCAAAGTCACCCTCGGCCCCTCGGGCCGAAACGTCGTCCTCGAAAAATCCTTCGGCGCCCCCACCGTCACCAAGGACGGCGTCACCGTCGCCAAGGAAATCGAGCTCGACGACCCCTACGAAAATATGGGCGCCCAGATGGTCAAGGAAGTCGCTTCCAAGACCTCCAGCGTGGCCGGCGACGGAACCACCACCGCCACCGTCTACGCCGAGGCCATCTTCGCCGAGGGAATGCGCAACATCGCCTCCGGCGCCAACCCCGCCCAGGTCCAGAAGGGCATCCACCTCGCCGTCGACGCCCTGGTCGACGAGCTGTCCAAGATGTCCAAGAAGGTCACCAGCTCCAAGGAGATCGCCCAGGTCGGCACTTCCAGCGCCAACCAGGACGAGCACATCGGCAAGCTGATCGCCGAGGCGATGGACAAGGTCGGCAAGGACGGCGTCATCACCGTCGAAGAGGGCAAGAGCCTGGAAACCACCGTCGAGCTGGTCGAAGGCATGCAGTTCGACAAAGGCTACCTGTCGCCGCATTTCGTCACCGACCCACACACGATGGAAGCGGTGCTCGATGACGCGTACATCCTGATCCACGAGAAGAAGATCAGCTCGGCCCGCGACCTGGTGCCGGTGCTGAGCAAGGTCGCCGAGCAGGGCAAGCCGCTGCTCATCATCGCCGAGGAGATCGAGGGCGAGGCGCTGGCGACGCTGGTCGTCAACAAGCTTCGCGGCATCCTCAAGGTGTGCGCCGTCAAGGCCCCCGGCTTTGGCGACCGCCGCAAGGCCATGCTCGAAGACATCGCCATCGTGACCGGCGGCACCGCGCTCTTCGAGGAGCTGGGCCTCAAGCTCGAGAACATCGAGCTGTCGCAGCTCGGCCGGGCCAAGAAAATCCGCGTCGACAAGGACAACACCACCATCATCGAAGGGGCCGGCGACGAGGCCGCCATCAAGGGCCGCATCGAGCAGCTCAAGAACGAGATCGACAAGACCACCAGCGACTACGACCGCGAGAAGCTCCAGGAGCGCCTCGCCAAGCTGGCCGGCGGCGTGGCCCAGATCAACGTCGGCGCCGCCACCGAAGTGGCGATGAAGGAGAAGAAGGCCCGCGTCGAGGACGCGCTGCACGCCTGCCGGGCCGCGGTCGAAGAGGGCATCCTGCCCGGCGGCGGAGTCGCCATCATCCGCGCCGCCGCCAAGGTCCTCAGCAGCGCCGGCAAGAAGAGCCACAACGACGACCAGAAGCTCGGCGTCGAAATCGTCCGCCGGGCCATCGAAGCCCCCATCAAGCAGATCGCCGACAACGCCGGCGTCGACGGCGCCGTCATCGCCCAAAAAGTCAAGGAATCCCAGGACCCCAACTTCGGCTACAACGCCCTCACCCACGAGTACGGCGACCTCGTCAAAATGGGCGTCATCGTCCCCACAAAGGTGGAACGCACCGCGTTACAGAATGCGGCAAGCATCGCCAGCCTCCTGCTGACGACGGATGCCGTGGTGAGCGAGATCAAGGAAGACAAACCCGAACCGGCAGGCGCCGGGGCGGGGGGTGGGATGTACTAATCCCCGAAACTGATCTGATCTGAAAATGAAACGGGCTCGAAAGTCGCAACGCTTTCGAGCCCGTTATCATTGAACCAAGCGGGCCCGGGCACCGCTTGCGACGCCACGCCAGCCCAGTTGAGTCCTTCAACCTGAGAAAGCCGCGTGGGCCGCGCGTGGCATCGTTGTTCGCCCGCATTCTACTGCATAGCAGTAATCGATGTCAAGAGAGTCGTCGTTTTTTGTATAAATCGTAGAAGTAGTTACGCTGTCGGCGTAATGCGATATCGAAAAATAGAAGTCGACGAAGAGGTTTTCGCCAGAATCAAGGCAACCGCGGTCCCTTTCGATGACTTCGTTCCAAATGACGTGCTGCGTCGACTCTTGGGCTTACCAAAAGCAAAGCGAAACCCTGCCCACCAGCCGGGCAAACCGCAGAGCCGGCGGGCATATCTTGGAGAAACGATCCTACAGGTGCTGGAAAATGAGGGAGGCTCGGCAGCCTCTGCCCATGTACTGGGAATCGTCGAACAGCTGCTTTCTCCTACGCCTTACGATCGAGAAATCGTCCGGCCTGGCATAGAGAGGTGGAAAAAAGACACTCATTTTTCTCGGCTTGCTTTGGTTCGCGCAGGGCTCATACAGCAGAAGTCCCCACGTGGAGTTTGGGCCTTGACTTCAAAGGGCCGCAAGAAGGCGCAAGATCTGATTCGCGAAATCGACCGAGTCATTGAGGAGAACGACCGGCGAAACACGAGCAGTTAAATCTGCTCGCCGCTCACACCGCTACCGCGCGGAAGACGCCGCCGCAGTGCCACGACGCAGTCACGCGCCAACACTTCGGCAAAATCACACGGCAGCGCATTACCAACGATATACGGACGTCCTCGATGTCAGGCGTATCCAAGAGTGGAACGTGAAATGGTGACGGAACGTGAAACACTCTGGGATGCCGTTGACGTGCGATCTATCAGCGAGGCTTCCCGCCGGCCAGTCAACCTTCACGTCTACATCGAATCGAACGCCCCGAAGATATCAAAAATATCTTGGAATACGCCGCCGCCTTGGCGCAGCGCCTCGGCGAGATACATCTGCTTCAGTCTGCTCGGGTCGAGGTTCGCGGCGTGGGCAAACTGATTGAACAGGGGCCTGCCAGGAATCTTGATCTTCCAGTCGTCCGACCCTTCCCTTAAGGAGGCCGCGAGATCATTCATAGTTGAGCGGACAGCGTCATCAATTCCCGGATCCTCGGTTGCCTGCATAATCCGCGTTCTTTCGGATTGCGCCTTTGCCTTAAGCAGTTCAGACAACTCGTCGGCGGATTTACCGTCGACCCCGCCCGGCATGATGTCGAGGTTTCCAACGCTTAAGCGGTATCGCATCGATATTGCTAACGCTGCCGCATAAGAGGTCATGCGGCGAGCAATTTCCACGAGACGGGCGCACACCTGCTCCGGTGAACGAAGCCATGATCCGTCGGGCTCCATCTCAGCGAAACTTGCGGCGATGACCGTCTCGTCTAAGAAGTAATTCTCAAGATGATACCGGGGCAAGACGCGCAACCTCCCACGGCCCGCAGCCTTGAGCTGCTCCGATTGCTGGTCGGTGGGCAGAGCATCTTTGTCACAAAGCATAAAGAATTGTACGCCCCATATCGTGCGATCCAACACTGCTGAAACCGCAGAGGAAAAGCTGGTAAGAACTGCCTTGCCACCACATGGGACCAAGACCAGGTTCGGATATCGGTTTCGCAGGATGGCACCGTATGTCTGCTTATCCAGGCTCGCCTGCGTGCCTTCGATGAGAACGATTCGCTTGCCAAGAGCGACGATACCTATTGACTGACCGAGAAGTTTGAGCGCCTGATTGGTTTCGTCATCCTCCCGAACTACGATCGCTTGATTCTCGGCGGAGTCTTTCGGCGGGGCGACGAAGATGACCGAATTGTCGAGCGAGGCGGTGATAATTTCAGGCGAATGAGTGCAGAAAATAAACTGGTTTCGGGGGCCGACGCTGCGAAGCGTCTGCAACAGCTTATAGCTCAACTCGGGATGTAAATGGAGTTCCGGCTCATCAAAAAAGACGATGCAATCCGACGGATGCCGTAACAAGAAGTCGAAGACGATGTTCACGACCTCGCGCTCGCCGGAGCTTAAGGCGTCGATCTGAAACTCTTGGCCTTGACTGCTATATTTGAGCTGCTGATGCCGCGGATCGGCGTCCATCAGCATCTTTGGCGCCAGTAATTGGGAGAACGCATCCTTAAACGAACGGAGGGGATCCGCGAAATCCAGATGCATCGTGGTCTGGCCCTGTTTCTGGAGGGTTTCGGCGCGCGTCGCGATCGCCTCGCGCTGAGCTCGCACCTTCCGAAACAAGGAATGGACGGTGTCCGAAAACCGCTGTTTCAGTCCTCCAAACGTATAATTCCAGCCGATCCCTTCTTCGAATGGATCGGTGTAATCCCAGCTGAACTGGTAGGGCACTATCTGTTGGATCGATCGGTCGCTCTCAAATTGGATGACGCTGCTCTCCCAGTTCGCGCGCCTCTTCGCGCGCTGGAGCGTCTGTGCCAGCCGCTGGGCGTCTTGCGGATCGCGCGTATCCAGCATCGTCTTGCCTGCCCATTCGTTTTTTTCCTTCGGGCAGGTCGCTTCGACCACGAGTCTCACGGCGCTTCCGGTCGGTGACTGAAATGCGTGCAGAATTGCCTGTATTAGTCGGGTCTTCCCTACTCCATTCGGTCCGGCAAACACGACTACGTCATTGAGATCATTCACATTGAAACGCTTGATCGGCGGAACGTTTGTCGCGTCGATTTGCTTGAGTCGCACAGTTGACTTCTCCCAATTGGATGCCCAGAAGGCATAATGCTAAATGACTCCAGCAAATTCCGAAAGTGAGCCGTCCACGGACGGAAGACTGGAACGGCGACACGGCTACTCATCACGCCTGGCAACTGGCTTGCTTGCCTTACCATGAGATTCCCCGACTTCGCGCAGAGAGGCCGTTTCTGGGTCACGTCCGCCAAGCTCTCAGCGCGGTCGGGTTACCAGGTCCGCGGCGGGCCATACGGCAGCGTCTCGGCCAAAGGCCGCTCGGACGGCACGGTCAAGCTCCAGTTCGCGCCCGAAGGGCGGGAAGCCGACACGGATTCTCACCTGCTCCGTTCGCTCTACTCGCACCAAATCCATTAGAATGCCGACAGGATCAGGTGTTCAACGCCTGGCCCCTTTCGTTCAGCGCGTGCTCAGGGCGATGACCCGGAATGGAACTGATCGCCAATAAAGGCTCGACCACGGTCTTGCAGGCCGGGGCGATTTACGTGCTGGTCGAGATCGACGGGCGGTGGCGGCTGAGGAACCGCGCGGGCCAGACCTATTCGGCCAGGGGCAGGTTCAATTTCGTGCGCCAAGGCGGACGATTCCTTGTCAGCAAACGTGGTGAGCATATCCATCTCTCCCGCGGGTGGCCCGTCGAATATGCAGGGGAAATCCGATTCGGCTATAATAAAGCACGTGGCCGGGTCAAATCGTGGTCCAATGCCTCCGGTCACTATCGGCCTGATCCAGCTCTGGCTCCGCAAGCTGGCTTGTCGATGGAGTTGTTTGTGCCGATTGAAGTTCTTTAGGGACACGTGATGGCGACGCGCTCGACCGTTCGACGAGGGAACCTGCTGGATGCGGCATACCAGAACCGCCTGGCGGCACGGCTGCGCTCCACGTCGCCGGATCGCTGGTTGTCGCTGATCAAGGCCCTCATCGCTCGCGACCCGAAAGTTGGATTGAGCATCGCCAATCGCGTCATCAGGCAGCGCGGCCAACTGGAGGAGCTTTTCATTCAAGGTCTTGAGAATTCCAACGAAAGCACCTCCCGCTTTTGGATCGAGTCGCTGGGCCCGCGATTGGGCGCACTGCGGGTCATCGAATTGATTGAACGCCACGCGAGAGCCAACCCGGCCATTGCCGCCAAATCACTCTACTGGCTTTCCTCGCTCGTCAAAGACGACCCGAAAGCCAAATCGTCTCTGAGAAAGCTTCGGGATGAATTGGGCAAGCCTTAGGGTGGCCCAGAACTCCGGTGAGCCCATGACGACCGATCCGATCATCGACGAAATTCATCGCGTGCGCGACGCGATCGCGGCGAAGTTCAACAACGATCTCGCTGCAATCACGGGTGACGCCCGCGAGCGTGAGACGGCCTCGGGCCGAAAAGTCGTTTCGCTGCCGCCGCGACGCGTCGAGCCCGCCGCGCCCGCCCCGAAGAAGGTTGCGGGATGAAGATTAACCGGGTCACGAATTTGCGAGCGGAATCCCCTGTTGGCGATCTAAACGGAGCGGGGGGCCGAGTGCTCGAATCGCTCAAGGACGTCCCGTCCCGCGATGTGGTCGAGGCAGTGTATTTCGCGGGCCGCGTCGTCAAACATCGAAAGCGTATCGGCGATTTGTGGGACGCCGGGCCGTATAAGGGCATCCCCTCGGAGCCCACGATGGAGCAGGCCAGGCTTGGGCTCCGAGGGGATG
>Ga0210396_10007254_pt1 | contig 10548 bp, 10 predicted proteins | sample IncBWH17OmetaG_FD_155466 | JGI IMG/M metagenome (GOLD analysis project Ga0210396, IMG submission 155466) | Forest soil microbial communities from Barre Woods Harvard Forest LTER site, Petersham, Massachusetts, United States - Inc-BW-H-17-O ... | reverse complement strand
ACATATTGATCCTTTTGCCATTTTCGGTTCGTTGAAGCATCCAACCGCTTCTATCCAGCGTAGGAGTTGTAAAGAGGATATTGAATGCACAGCCGCCGCTGGGCACCTGGACGTTGGCGAGTCCCGCGAGGAGGGTCGACGGTCCGACTACTATGAAAAACCTCGCGGCCTGCGGCCAGATTGTCGTATCATGGGGTGCAAGCGGCGGAATGATGCTTACTACATTTGGTCCTATCATGGGGACTGTAGCGGAGTCAGGATAATGGAGTTCGGGTGTCGAATCTACTACCCGGCTGTTGGAGTCATACAAAACGAAGCGCCAGGTGACTTCGTTGTGAAACGGGTTTGTGCCTTTTTTTGAGCACGCCACGATGGACAGGATTGCGAGAAAAGGAAGTAATTTTTTCATAATATAAGGGTTGAAAGGTGAGTACTAAATTAACTCAGTATCAACCATTATCCCCCCGTTAAAACACCCATTTTTCCGCCCTTTTCAAGCTGGGTGGAACAACTTTAGGCTATATTAGCAGATATGAACAGCTCGGACATCACCATTGAAGATGTTAACCTGGAGATGGACAAAAGCGGCAGGTACATCGAGGGCAAAGTGCAGATTATACTTACATTGAAGAATAATTCAAAAACGTTGGTATATTATGTGCTGAAGCGGCCTCGGGATATTGATTATGACAAAGGCAGCCATACTTTATCTATCGGTCTATATGAAAAAGAGCTGCCGCAGGATATAAATGTCAGTTCCAGATCTTTTGAACGGGAACAAGTGGCCATCTTACCTGATACCTCGCTTCAATGGCAATATTTGATTCCCCTGTGGATGAAAAAAATTGTGCGTCCTCCCGGTTTAAGGGAGATCGTTGAAGTGTTGGATATTTCTGATGTTCAAAAGGTGATTTGTACAGTAGCATACCACACAAGCCCCTTCCGGGGAGAAACGGTCTCTGCAAGTTTCGAAAGAACCATGCGTAGATAACCTACGCGCACCATTTAATGATGATCATGATACTTTTGTTCACGTCCATTTTCATCTACATAGTGCGTTCTGTTCTTGTTCTGCAGGTCAAGGGTAACTTGAAAAAGGGGGTTACCGGTAGGACGTTCAATTCTTGTATAGGTATAATTCTGGCCGCCCGGATAATTTCTTTGGGTTCCGTCGACAACGGCAGAGGGAACATCATTGCGGTCATAAGGGATGTGGGAATCGATATGCTGCCCATACTGATCGTAGTTGGCAACCATTTGGCCGCGGTCGTACCTGCTATGATCGTCGAAATCGGCATGCCATTGCCCCTTGGTCGAGCTCCATTGCGGATTCCGCGCTTCCGGGTAATCTCTTTTAAAGGATCGCTGGATGGACGCCGGAACATGCCGATGCGTATCTTGCGCAAGCAATTGGCCGTCGACAAGGAAAACACCCAGGGCCAAAAACAGTACTTTGTTCATAAATTATATTTAAGCCCAAAGGTCCGTCCTATCACCGGATCCATTGTTACACAAAAGCTTCCGTTCGTTACATCATTCGCACTTAAATCAGTTTTATTTTTTTCGTTTCCTTTCCCAAAGATCATAGCTCAGATAGACCCCCCAGGAACCGTTCCGGTAGTGAGCGTTGTAGCCCGCCAGGAATTCATCCGTATACGTGCGTATCGCCTCTTTAAAAACTACACTCAACATCCATCTTCGCCAGGAATACTCCGCCTGCAGCGTGAGCCGCCAGTCTTTTCTGGGTAGCTCCTTGTAATCCCCTCCACCCGATTTCATCCCATATATTTGCGATCCGAACACGGTGTCCCTGCCGCCGCCCGCCGGGGCAAGCAGCACGGTATCCTTTTGTCCTACCGCATTCGACAATTGCGAAACCTGAATACCCGCTCCCAGCCAGAGGCCGTCAAAAAACCGGTAATGAAAGGAGATCCCCAGGTCATTATAGTATAATTTCTTTAATGTAACGGTAGTGTATTGCGGGTCCGATCGCCAGCCGGGAAGCGTGCTGGTGCCCGCACTAAAACTATCGACCACCAGGGAATGCGTATACTGCGGACTGTGAACGGCTAGATCGGCCTGGATATAGCTATTCTTACGTGGGTAGTAGCGGAAATACAAATGAGGGATGTAATCCGTGAGTCCGGCCTTCTTTCCATTAGCGCCATAGGAGTTAGCTTCCTGACCACCAAGGGGAAATGTTTTTCCGGCCGAGATCCCTGCCGCCATGCGCAATCCCTTGCCTTCCCATGGAGCATCCTTTTTCCCCTTGCTGCCTTTATACCCATCCGGCAGTGTCTTTGTCTTCTCCGCCACGCCGGTGGGTGCCGTTTCCCACCGTCCCCTCCGTGCCAAAGCGATGAGCATGGAATCGGCAACCCGGCAAAACTGGTTATGCATTATTCCCCCAGGCTGTAAAAGAGAACCCGTGTGTAAAAGAGAACCCGTGTGCACAACCGAAGCTTCCAGGACCGCCCGCCCGGACACCAGCCCCTCGGACATCGCCCGCCCGGACACCAACCCCCCGGACACCGGTCGCCCGGCCGAGGGCGCCCCTTCTGCCGAACCCGCTTTAGATCCTTCCTGTCCTCTTCTTCCGCGGCTTCTTCCGCGGCTTCTCAAGGCCCATTCTCCTCCGGCGGACCTACTGATGGGTCCCTGTCCCGGCCGAAGGCGCCGATTTGTTTTTTCCGCGCTTGTTCTTAGCGCTGCGCTCGTCGAACCCGCCCGTCCTGCAGGCGCCGCGTCCGTTAGGACTATACTGTCTTTTCCCAGTCCCGGGTTTCGCCCATTCCGTTTAAGCGCTGCCCCGGCAGCTCGATTGGCATTGGCCGTTCCCTTATAGGTATTATTCCTGGCCAGATCCGGATGTAAAGAGTGGTTGGCTGGCCGGCTCACCAGAAAAATCACGGTGACGGTTGTCACTAGAACGACTGCACCTGCACCAGACCACCACGCAGCTCGACTATATACACGCGGCATGGTCACCGGTAGCCGCGCATCCAGTTTTCTACGCATAAGCGACCAGGCGTCCTCTACTGGTGGGATAGTCCGGCCGCTCTCCCCGAAAGGATCCTTTTTGGGTAAAAATTGTTCCTCTGTCATGGGTATAGGTTAAGATGTTTCTCTATAATAGGCTTCAACTTCTTCCGGCTCTCACTCAGATGCCATTTCACCGTTCCCGTACTTATCCTCAACTGATCGGCAATCTCGCGGATCAAATACCCTTCTATAAAAAACAGGTTACAGATCAGCCGGGGCGCCGGGCTTAAATTGTCGAAAAGCAGGAAGAACTCCTTCTTTTCCAGCCATACACCCGGATTGGCGGAGATGCCCTCCTCCACCGCGACATCTTCGATCTCGGCCACATCCATCTCGGGAATGGTGATGGCCTGCCGGATCTTGTCCACGGCCACATTCCGGACGATGGTGTATACCCAGTTAAAGAATTTGCCTTTATCCTCCTCGAACCTGCCCACCTTTTCAAACACTTTCAGCATCCCATCATTCACCGCTTCAATGGCCTCATGATCATTGGAAAAAAAACGCCGGCATAGGGAAAAAAGGGGCGCATAAAATTGTTTGTACAATTTTTCCTGGCACGTCCTGTCGTTGCGGACGCAGCCATTGATCAGCTTTTGTAACTCCTTAGTTTCTGCCATCGTATATATACGCCATTCTCCAGTGGAAGTTGCCCCTATCATCAGAATAAACTTTAGGCGTACACGTTAGCCGGTTCGCATGTGAAAACGTATTTTTCATAAAATAGCGCGTTTGTTCCCTTGCTGTACGTTCCTCACCGAGCCAAATGTTGGGGGGAAAGTAAAAAATAGTCTACCCAACCTTTTGTTATCGTCATGCCGTACCATAAGCATGCTCTACCCGGCTGCAAAAAAAGGCAAAAAAAAACAGCTATATGTCAAAAGGATAGGCAATCTTCTGTTTTCGATCTCGATCCTGACAATCGTGGTAGCCGTAATGCTCTTTCTTATTTGGTTCGGAATAGCGTGAAAGCGGGGAGTGGGCTTCCTTAAAGGCATACCTGGAACAAGACCTCAAAGGACGGACCATCGTTATTGGCATTCAATCGTCAGCACCCGATGCACCACGTCATAACTCCCGGCAAATGGCCGCGGCCGATTTCATACTACTAAAGTTTGTATTTATTCAGTCAGGATTGTAATTGTAATATGTGATCCAGTCTCGAATTTCTTTAACCAAAAGATGAACACGCGTGGAGGGATTAGCATCAATAGGAGGTTTCCCGGCATGTGCGTCAAGAAGGAATGCTGCTCTTGCCATAGCAACTTCTTCATTACCAATGGCAGTGATTATTTCAAGTACTTCCGTATCGCCATGTTTGTATACGAAATTGACAAATCCGTCAAGTTTCCGGATCTCATCCTGAATCCGGGCATAAACTGCTTTTCTGGGAAGTGGCTCATCTGATTTGACATCGGTGAGAAAAAGAAGTAGCCATAATTCAAAGACTTCATTGCTGAATGCAAGTTTTATATTTTGCACTTCAGCGATTTGGAAGGCTTCGCCAAATCTTTGTCTTTTAGCAGCGTTTTGATCGGCATCGTCCTTGTCAAAGACAGACCATACAACATCGACCTCTTTTTCTGCCTCGATAGCCAGGGACTCGCGTTCCTCAATAGCCTTTTCTACGACCCCTTTCGGGTCAAGTCCAGTGCCTACAGTTCGTAGATAAACGGTTCTTTCCGGGAATGCTAGCTTAAAGCTTTCAAAATAATCCTTTTCCGTCTTTTGGTCTTCACAAACAATAAGAAACAAATACGCATATCGCTTAAGTCGTATTGGTCTTTGTTGCTTCTCTTCTGGTGCTTCCTTTAATTTTCCTTTTCTGGCCATGGGTTGAAAAAGGGTTTTAGTTCCTGCACACTTCTCAACATCGGAATTGCTCCATAGCGTCCCTCGATATAGCGCTTCTCCTTATCCGTATCGGGCCGTTCTTTTTCAAGTTTTGTCGGATCATTAGAGCCGATATATACAAAATCGGATAGGGAATATATTTCGGTAGATTCCCATTTATTTTTCTGGGCGAAATAAATTTGATCACGTCTCAATCGGGAATAGGTTAGTAGGTTGGTGTCATGGGTCGCAAAAATTAGCTGTGCCTGATGAGGATTAGTTTCTTTATTCAGAAAAAGATCGATTGTGTCCAATGTCATTTTGGGATGCATTTTCGCTTCGATCTCATCAATGATTAGTACGCCGCCATTCATAAGTGCCCAAAAAACGGGGCCACTAATCTGGAATGCTTTGCCGGTACCTGCTGATTCTTTTTCATCCATTTTCCAGGTAAGTTGGCTACCTGTAGGTTCTCCATCTTTATCATAAGTTTTATGACGGGTTAAAATGGTAAAACCTTGTTTGCCTTTTAATTCCTCCGCAATGAGGCTTCTGGCCGCTTCAGGAAGATTTTCCGGTAGTTCAGCCGGATCAAAATCTTTTGCCATGATTTCTACGCCTTCGATACCGAGATTGAGCCGATGGAAATAGTGATTGATTAAATTTTTAAAATTGTCGTTGTTCAATAACGCAATTGTATTGACAGCTTGATCTTCCGTATTCAGTCCATTGATCATATGAAAATACCTGAACCATTGAAATATTTCTTTGGCTTCCTCAACATTGAGCATGTCGCATGTCGACAAAAAAAGAGCATTATTGCGGGTGGCTTCCACTGCTGCATCGATCAGCTTGTGGTTTCCCTTATAGCCGGGGCCGGTGTCGATGATCTCCCCCTCGCGGTTAAACAGAGCGACCTCCCTCGATTGGCCTTTGCGATAAAGCCATTCCCGGATGACCTCCTCTCGAATAAATTCGACACCATAACGATACCTGTTCTTATTCAGGATAAAGGTGATCTCGAACCGGGTGGGTTTGGTCTGCCACCCCTCCCGAAGCAGGAAGGGTTCATAAGGCAGCGACGTCGTTGAAGATGCCCGCGCTGAAAGATGTACCAGCCGGTCAAGTAAGCTCATCGAAAGCAGGAGATTGCTTTTCCCGCTGGCATTATTCCCATATAAACCTATGACATTCAGTGACTCATATTTATCATCCTGTATTATATTCTCGGGGAAGTCCCGCTGTTTGGGCGCGGGAATCAGACTAAGGATCTGCTCATCCCCAATAGATCGATAGTTGGCCACCTTAAATTCTACTAACATAAGATATTTCGTTGATTAACTTCTAAATAATGGCAGTTCGATTCAAATTTAGCAAATTTATCGCCAATTCCAATAGTTAAAATTTTGGGGCGCGCGTAGTAATTTAAAAATCACGTGTTTATCACTGGAAATGAACCCAGCTTGTATGCTAGAGAAATTCATCAAATATTTATCAATTTTTAGCATTGGTATATTCATCTTGAGTTATGCCTATTTGGACGGGTATTATTCATCCTTTAATATTGATGTGGCGAACTACTTCACAACTTCAGAGATTTTTTATGCGCTACTACCTCTTGTCGCCCTTTTATTTGGGTGTGGTTGGCTGGCAATTCAGGGTCTTTTACTAAGGGAAGATGTCGATACCCGACATACAAGCGCACCCCATCCACCCCAAACGACCTGCAAAGAACTTTGGACAAGCAAAGAAATTTGGCTGGAAATACACTTGCCAAATCTGTTTGCGCTTATTGCAGGGGAAGGAATGATCATTAATTTTGTTGTTTCTAATTACCGAATAGCCCCGACAGTTGTATCAATTGTTTGGATTGGCATGTACGGGTGTATTCTTGTAGCATATTTTCTTAAATATAAAGACGCTGGGTTTAACATATACCTAATCGTTTTTATATCGTTTATTATGTTGGGATTTATCGTCAGACAATTTGGGAAAGATTCAGCCAGGATTACCTACATTTTGGGAAATAAAAATAGCATACGGTTTAGATATCATAGCAAAGCTTTCCAATCAGGTAAGTCTTTGATTTTTGTGGGGGAATGCCAATCAACAGTATTTCTGTTCAACAAAGTAGACAGTACCACTATGATTTTGCCCCGCAATAGTATAGATTCATTATTGGTGAAGTCCCCCGATTTCGACTCCAACTTTTGACCGCTGTCGCAACCAACATATAAGATTGTCGCTTTTACCGTGCTCCATGTTGAAGGCATGCAAGTAATTTTGCAATATAAAGTCAGATGAAAATGAAGCAAATACTTATAGCCGCAATTTCGGGATGTATCATTTTATTTATCTGGGGCGCCTTCTCCCACCTGGTACTACTGATTGGCGCAGGATTTACCCCGTTGCCCAATGAAGATAATATTGTCAAGACGCTTGAAAGTTCCATCCCGGAGAAAGGGCTCTACTTTTTTCCCGGAAAGGATTTTAGGCGAAGTACCGCAGAACAGGAGTCGGCTTTCGATGAAAAGTTCAAAACCGGCCCCGTAGGGATCATCGTTTACCGACCGGTGGGTGGTAATCCTTTTTCGTTAAACAAAATGATGACTCAATTGTGCAGTTGCTTTGTTTCAACCCTGATATTGGCTTTTATTATATCGCTAATGACCGCACCCTATTGGAAGCGAATAGTTGCGGCCAGTCTTCTCGGTTGTTTAGCTTGTACTTCAGTGAGCACCATTTACTGGAATTGGTATGAATTTCCGACCAGCTTTTTCCTGGCGCAGTGCATTGACCAAATAGTTGGCTGTTTTCTTGCAGGGTTGGCTATCGCTAAAATCGTTCCTTAGGTAGTTGGGTGAGTTTCATGCTGGCATATTCAGGTTTATGTTGAATTTGTTCTTTAATACATTTACGTATTTCAGTGAATTTGAAATTTCATATTGAGAAATGTCAACAGATTCTTTAAAAATCTTATTTAATAAATTGGTGTAATCCTGCACATGTAATGCCTCATTGAAGATGTCGACAATTCCCGTAAATCTTTTTGTTTTGAATTTGTCTGGTAAAAGATCGATTCCTTCTTTAGCTACTGCAATAACAGGTTTAGTGATGATTTTTTTAAGATTACCTTCTTCAATGGCATCCAGTATAGCACCACTTACATTTTTATAAAAACCTATACGGCGTTCGTCATATTTTTTAGCGCTTTTAGTCAATGAATTATCCAATTCTTCTCTTAATTCGAGTTGATCTTTGAAGTAATGTTTCTGATTCATCTCGGTTTGCCAATAATACATTTCCTGTCTTAGGTCTGTAAATTCATCTCTTAATTCCATAAGTCGCTGGGGTATCTCATTTCTATTTTCGCACCTATTCAGAAGTATCGAAAGCAAAGGTGGGATATAGATAGCCCTGGGTCGTTGAAATTCAAGAACCTTCTTAGCCATCTCTTTATGCCTTTCCGTAATTTCATTGTATAATTTAAATATGGGGCTTTCGATTTGATAAAAAGAATCCAAAAGAGGAATCAAATTTCTTGTAGAAGGCATTATGGAAAGATCAGTTCTCCCGACTTCCTCTAGTAAATTAATTAAGGAGTCTTCCATTTCTTTGCTCGTTGATAACAACCAATTTCGTGAGTCCTTAGGGGAGAGCTTTTCTTTATGAATGAGTATTTTTTCGGATATTAATTTGTGGATTTCGTCTGGATTGATTTTTTCTTTTTCTGTACTATTTAAAGACAACCAATAATCATATGATTTAATTGAAAAGGTGTAATTTATTGGAGAAAGGTCATAGAGCAATCTTGTTTGATTAGATATATCGGAAACTAATTTTGAAAGATTCTTGTTTTCGATTGGTCGGAAAGGGAAATCGATGTAATTCTGAAAACCTTCACTGAAACAAACTTCTATGGCAACTTCATCACTGTAGATCGAATCCTCCAAAACAAATAAATCGACAAAATTGGAGAAGTCAACTAAATTCGCCAGACTTACTCGTCCGTGACTCATGACGAATTGAACGTTTAGGTCGCTTATTAGGCTAATTGTATTCATGTTAATTTATAATTTTTTTGGAGGCATTCGAACAAGTGTAGAATGGCTGGAAAAGTCGGAAAAAGTTCGAACACAAGAACGCCCTCAAAGATAACTTTCAGAATACCTACCGCCCCCCAACCCCCGCCCCCAGGACTTTAAGAGCAATCGCATCCAACGCCCCAACCTCCCCCGTAAAATGAAAAACCGCATGCCGATGCACCTGCTGCCCACCCGGCACGAGAAAAGCCGCCGGCGCCACACTCTCCAACTCATAAAAAGGCCCCATCTGCCCACCGCCCACCAACGGCCCATCATTATAAGCATTCATCGCATCGCCGGAAAAAGGCGGCCGGTCCGTCCGCCATTCCTGGTTAAGATAGCGAGCAGAAGAAGAGGAATCGACGTCAAATTGGATAATCGTCAACACCCGATGCACCGCGTCATAACTCCCCGCAAAAGGCCGCACCCGCGACGGATGGATCCCCAGCTTCCCGCGGCTCTTCCCGTCGGCGACAAACCGCAGCACCCCGTTAGAAAAGCTAACCCGGCTAGCCGAGATCTCCCCAAAATAATCGGTGGTCGCCGGCTTGCTGCCATCGCCCGCAACATAAGGGATGATGATCGTCGTAGCAGACGAAGGCGGAAACATATCCAGCAGCCACATACAAGGCATACCCGTAGCCTCCGTCCAGGGCTGGCCGCCGGTATTGGTCAACGTGTTCACCGTAGTATAGCCGACCACGGCCACAGCCGTATCGAACGTAACCCCAAGCGCAGCGGCCACCAAAGAACGATCCAAAATAGCAATCTTCCGATCAATAGAAAGCGAAAGCCGCGTCCCCGCATAGTTCACCAACTGCATGTCCTTGCGAAGCTCAACAGCGCCATCAGAGCGAGCGAGCACATCCCAGGCCTCCGTATCAAAAGGCGCCGGCGTCTTCCAGTGAGCAAAGTCCATCTTCGCGCCCGGCGCAAAAAACAAGGAAAACTTCCCCCCTTCCGGCCCCAGCCAAAGCCGGTTCTCCCCGCCATAAGCATTCATATGCGCATCCGGCGGTCCGTCAAAAGCCTTGTAGTGGACCCAGCCAAAACTCCTACCGGTGTCGCCCAAAGCCGTCGAGGTTAAGACCTTACCCTGATACCTGGGCGAAATGACCACAGAAGACGCGCCTTGACGAAGCACGATCACACTATCGCGAACCGACAGAAAATGAAGATCATAGCCAAAGCTTCCAGGAGCATACCCGGAACCGTCAGGCCCAGGATGTTTACAGGCCGCGAACATTAAACAGGCCACAAGCATTAAACACGCCGCAACCATAAATAAGGCCCCAACCCTAAAAAAAGGAAAAATTAAGACGGGCAATCGTATACGCATAAGTAAATCTACTTAAAAATCCCTTTTCGCGGCCCCCCAAGACCCCATAACCGTCACTTCGACGTTATTGAATACGCCCCCGTCACTGGCCGGCCCCTATTATGAAGGCTAACCAACCCCATCCCGACTACCGTGAGCTGATCGATAACATCAGCGGGGTCATCTATACTACCGATATCCAGGGCAATATCGAATTTGCCAGCGCCGGCGTACACGCCCTCACGGGGTATTCTCCCGAAGAGCTCGTCG
>Ga0210396_10007253_pt1 | contig 10549 bp, 10 predicted proteins | sample IncBWH17OmetaG_FD_155466 | JGI IMG/M metagenome (GOLD analysis project Ga0210396, IMG submission 155466) | Forest soil microbial communities from Barre Woods Harvard Forest LTER site, Petersham, Massachusetts, United States - Inc-BW-H-17-O ... | reverse complement strand
GTCGAACGATCTGCTCATCATCACGGGCGCGCTCGTGGGCAGCTCGGGCGCGATCCTGAGCTACATCATGTGCAAGGCCATGAACCGCTCGATCTTCAACGTCATCCTCGGCGGCTTCGGCGCCGAGTCAGGCGCGAAGAAGCCGGCCGGCGCCGCGACGGCGCCCACGGGCAAGGTCACGGAGACGACGGTCGAGCAGGTCGCCGAGCTCCTGCTCGCGGCGCGCAGCGTGATCATCGTGCCCGGCTACGGCATGGCCGTCGCGCAGGCCCAGCACCCCGTCAAGGAGATCTCGTCCTTGCTCATCGCCAGGGGCATCAAGGTCCGCTACGCGATTCACCCCGTCGCGGGCCGCCTGCCGGGGCACATGAACGTCCTTTTGGCCGAGGCCAACGTCTCGTACGACATCGTCAAGGAGATGGACGAGGTCAACGAGGACTTCCCGTCGACCGACGTCGTCATGGTCATCGGCGCGAACGACATCGTGAACCCGATGGCGCAGGACGATCCCAGCAGCCCCATCTACGGCATGCCCGTGCTCGAGGTCTGGAAGGCCGCGCGCGTCGTCATGCTCAAGCGCGGCATGGCGGCCGGCTACGCGGGCGTCGACAACCCGCTCGTCTACAACGACAACACGCTCATGCTGTTCGGCGACGCGCGCCAGAGCGTGACGAAGCTGCTCACGGCGCTCAACACGGTGTGCTGAGCGGCGCGCGCGGCGCCTTTGCGCGCGTCGCGTCGTTGACTCAGTTTGCCCCTCGCACGACGTTCAGGGCGGGGGACCTGCGTGATAATGTCCCCGCCGGGATTTTCAACGAAGAGGGGACCAGACATGTCGAAAAATGTTATTTCAATGTTGGGGGCGGCGGTCGTGGCTGTCGTGCTCTTGGGGAGCGCGACGCAAGGCTGCGGCGGCAGCGGCGGATCCGGTGATCTCGCGACGGCGTGCAACAACGCGTGTCCCACGATCGTGAGGTGCTCGGGCGGCATCGAGACGATGGCCGCGTGTCTCACGACCTGTAACGCCCAGTCGAGCTGCACGAACGTCTCCGCGATCATCAGCGCAGGGGAGAAGTGCGCGGCCATGACCGACTGCACGGCGGTCGAGACGTGCTCTGCGACCGTTCCAGACTGCGTCAAGGGCGGCGGGACGGCGGGCGCGAGCGGAAGCACCGCAGGGACGTCGGGCGGCAGCACCGCCGGCACGAGCGGCACCGCCGGCACGAGCGGCACCGCCGGCACGACCGGCACCGCCGGCGCGGGCGGCTCGACCTCGGCTGGCACCACCTGCGACACCGCGTGCGCGAAGGCCGACGCATGTGCGGCCGCCGTAGCGGCGCTCATCCACTCGGACGCGGGGACCGGAGGCAGCTTGAAGGCGCTGTGCGACTCGCAGTCGGCGGCGGATCAAGCGTCGACGGTCTCGGGCTGCAACATGATCCTCAGCGAGGCAGCGACGTTCGGCGCCACCGAGCCCGCGGCCTGCAAGTAATGATCGCCTAGCGCGTTCTGCCGAACGCCTCGAGCGCGGCCTCGTCGCCGCGCTCGAGCGCGAGCTCGGCGGCGAGGTTGACGGCGTCGCGGCCGAGCGTCGCGACGGCCAGCGTCTTGCCAGCGCGTCGGTACGTGAGCGTCGCGTCGCGCGCCGCGAGGGCGCCGTGGACGTCGATGCGGTCCCAGCTCTCGGCGTGGCCCACGTACGAGACCTGCATGTCGTAGTGCGTGCTCCAGAAGAAGGGCGCCGACGAGAACGGCGTCTTGCGGCCCAGCATGTTGAGCGCGGCCACGCGCCCCATGCGCTGCGCGACGGCCCAGTGCTCGATGCGCACGCGCTCGCCCGTGGGTCCGTACGGGTAGCGCGCGATGTCGCCCGCGGCGTAGACACCAGGCGCGCTCGTCTGGAGGCGCTCGTCGACGACGACGCCGCGATCGACGGCGAGGCCCGCGGCCTCGGCGAGCGCGATCGCGGGCCGCACGCCGATGCCCACGACGACGAGATCGACGTCGAGCCGGTCACCGCCCGACAGCACGACGGCGCGCGGCTCGACGGACGCGACCGTCTGCCCGAGGTGGAAGTGCACGCCGTGCTCCTCATGGACGTCGCGCAGGAACGCGCCGAGCTCGGGCCCGAGCGAGCGCGCGAAGGGAACCGCGTCGGGCGCGACGACGTGGACGTCGAGGCCGCGCGTGCGCAGCGACGCGGCCGCCTCGAGCCCGATGAAGCTCGCGCCCACGACGACGACCGTGCGCGCGTCCTTGGCGCGCGCGATGATGGCGCGCGCGTCCGCGAGCGTGCGCAGCGTGTGCACGTGCGGCAGGTCGCCGCCCGGCACCGTCAGGCGCACGGGCTCGGCGCCCGTCGCGAGCAGCAGCGCGTCCCAGCCGACGGTCGTCCCGTCGCCCAGCGTCAGCGCGCGCTCCTGCAGCGACACGCCCGTCACGCGCGCGCCGATCGCGAAGTCGATGCGCTGCTCCTTGAAGAAAGATTCAGACCGCAGCGGCAGCCACTCCTCGGGCGCCGTGCCCGCGAGGAAGTCCTTCGACAAATTTGGCCGGTCGACGGGCGGCGCGGCGTCGGCGCCGAAGAGGCGAATGTCGCCCGCGAAGCCCTCGCGGCGCAGCGTCGCCGCGGCGGAGTCGCCCGCGGCGCCCGCGCCCACGATCGCGATCGTGCGCGGCGCCGCCGCGGGGACGGCCGGCGTGACGTCGGGCCTGCGCGCGCCCACGCGGATGCGGCCGCCGTCGCGCGCCACCGAGTAGCAGGGCAGGGCGTTCAACGCCGGCCCGCGCTCGGCCGTCCCCGTGCGCAGGTCGAAGCAGGCGTGGTGCCACGGGCAGCGAACCGTGTCGCCCACGATCGCGCCCTCGGCGAGCGGGCCGCCGTAGTGCGTGCAGGTCGCGCCGACGGCGAGCACGTCGCCGCCGCGGCGCACGAGCAGCACGGCCTCGCCCGCGGCGTGCCCGAGCAACGACGCGGCGGCGCCGAGCGTCGCCTCGTCGATGCCAGCCGACAGGTCCGGTCCCGACAGCTTCGCCTGATCTCCGCCCATGGCCGTTAGAGTAACGACCGGCGCGCGGGTTACAAGGCGGCGGGCTCAGCGGGCGGCGGAGGACGCGGCGGCCACGAGCTCGGCCTCGGCCTGCAGCCAGTCCTCGAGCTCGTAGCCGGACTCCGAGCCGCGCTGGAGATAAAGCTCGTAGGCGCGCTTCGCGATGTCGTCGGTCGAGGGCGGCGCGGCGGCGGCGTTTCCGGTCGTCGGTTTGGGCGTCGTTCCAGTCTTGCTTGCGGCCTTGGGCATCGAGATCTCCTCACCGAATCATGAGCGGCGCCCGGGCCGGCGTCCAAAAAACCTCGGGCTACCAACTGGCCAGACCTTGTGTAATATGCCGGCCATGACCGCAGCCCGAGTCTGGAAGCGCGGGTTCGTATCGCTGGGCGCCGTTGTGGTTGTGTTGGTGGCGGGTGTGGCGCACGCGGACGTCTCGTTCCGCAAGAAGGCCCCGCCGGCGAGTGACAGCTCGTCGGATCAAGCGGCCCCGAGTGGCGGCGAGCCCGGCGCCGACGACGCCACGCCCGCGGGCGACGCGCCGACGGGCCCCTCCGCCGCTCAGGCCGAGGACAAGGACTCGCCCGAGGCGCAGGCCCAGCGCGACCAGCAGCGCGCCGACGCCGCGCTCGCGCGCCAGGCGCGCAACGCGCAGCTCGAGAAGGAGCGCGAGCGCGGCACGCCGTTCTATCAAAAGTGGCAGTTCTGGGCGATCACGGGCGGGGTTGTCGTCGGCGCCGTGCTCGCCATCTGGGGAGGCAGCGCGGTCTGGCACCAGATGCAGGGCGGCGACGTGCGCGGCTGCAGCACGATGAACGATCCGGCCGGCTGTTTCGGAGCGGGCCGATGAATCACGTCGCGAGACGTCTCGGCGCGGTCGCCGCGCTCGCGCTGCCGTTCCTCGCGGGAGCGGGCTGCAGCACCTACAAGTACTTCGACATCAACGTCAGCTTCGCGTCGCCGCCGTTCGATGACTCCTCGGTGGGGCAGATCCACCACTGCCGCGTCACCGTGAGCGGCGCCGACAAGAGCTCCTTCGTGCTCGCGAACTGCCCCACGAGCAGCACCGTCGCGCCGCTCGAGTCGGGCGACTTCGAGTACTCGACGTTCGCGAGCTCGGGCACCATGGACTTCGAGCTCGACACCTTCGTGGGCCTCGTCGAGAAGGCCGACTGCCAGTCGGGCAAGGGCGTGCTGGCGGTCCCCGTCACGAGCGCGACGACCATCACGGCGAACCTCGTCGTCGACAAGAAGGTCGGACCTCAGCCGAGCTGCGACCCGAACGTCACGCCGCCCACCGACGGCGGCCCGTAGCGCTGGCTCGGGCTGCTCGAGGCGCGAACTGCGCGAACTGCGCGAAACTGCGAACTGAACGAAGGGAGGGCCGCCGCGGCGGCCCCCGGGTTCAGGGCGCTTCGTCGTAGCGTTCCGTGCGGCCGAAGATGTCGTCGCGGTAGTGGATGAAGTAAAAGAGCGACACGAGCCCGAGCAGCGCGCCCGTGCCGAAGCCGATGTTGGCGTAGAGCGCGAAGCGCTTCTTCTGGTTGAAGTCGTCCTGGGCGTCCTGGCGGGTCGCGCCCGTCGGCTGGAGCTGTGAGAGCACGCCCAGGAAGCCGCCCGCCGCGACCGCCGCGACCGCGAGCCCCGCCGTGCCGTAGGCGACCGTCGGCGGCCAGGAGCGCCGCTGGGGGAGGTTGTTGGGCTTGAGCTTGATCTGGAGCTCTTGCCCTGGCCGCACCTCGACCTTCGACGTCCACGGGAAGCGCTCGTCCGCCTCGACGCGCACGTTGTGCTTGCCCGCGAGCAGCGTGCCCGAGATGAGCGGCGTGATGCCCAGGTAGGCGTTGTCGATCGAGACGCGCGCGCCCGCGGGCTCGGTCTCGACCTGGATCTTGCCGGGCTCGACGCGCGGGCGGAACAGCTCGTCGGTGCCCTCCTGCACGGCGCGGATCAGATCCTCGACGCCGCCTTCGACGAGGCGGAAAACCCGAGCGTCGATCTTCCCCGTCTCGACGTTGTTCAAGTTGAGGTTGAACAAATACTGCTTGCCGCGCGTGCCGATGTTGCCGGCGACGATGCGCCGGACGCCCAGCGAGACCGCGGCCCGCGACAGGCACGCCGAGTCGTCGAGGCAGACCTGGGCGCGCTGGTCGCTCTCGGCGCCGATGCGCGCGCGGAACTCTTCCTTGCCGGCGATCTCCGTGCCGCCGCGCTGCGCGACGCGCGCGATGATGACCTCGGTGATGTTGTCGCCGAGGTCGGCGTCGCGATCGCTCGTGCCGAGCACGAGCACGGCGAGCTTTTCGGCGGCGCGCGCCGAGCGACCGACCGAGAGCGCGAGCGAGAGGAAGGTGACGCCGACGAGCAGCCTGCGCAGGGTCATCACTTGCCCCCGCAGGTCTTGGTCATGCTGCTGCTGGCCATGGGTACCTCGCAGACCTTCGTGGCGCACTGGTCGTCGGCGGAGCAGGGCGACCCGTCGGCGCTCGTGGGCAGGCAGAGCAACACGTCGGGGTGCGTGGGGTCGGGCGCGCCGCAGAAGGCCTGGCCCGCCGTCCAGACGCTGCCGTCGCAGTCCGCGTCCGTCTTGCACGGGATCGTGCAGTTGCCGGGCACGGGGGTCTGCGGGTTGGAGACGTCGGCGCCCACGCAGTGGAGATCGGGGACGGCGCACTGTGAATCGCCGAAGCAGGGCAGCGGGAAGACGCCGGGGAAGCAGACGGGCATCATCTCGTCGTCGATGAGCGGCAGGCACGTGTGGCCGATGCCGCCGCGGGGCGTGCACTGTCCGGCGTCGCAGGGGAACAGGCAGGTTCCTTCCGGCGCGTCGGGGGCCTGCTTCGCGCAGATGGTTCCCTTGTCGCGCGAGCAGTCCGCCGTCGTCCGACACAGCGCGCCCGTGTACGCGCTCGGCGTCACGCAGTGAGGGTTCGCCCCCGTCGAGCAGATGAAGTTGCCCTGGACGCTGTCGTACTTCGAGCAGTCGGCGTCCGTCGTGCACGGCGTCGTGCAGAGCTTCAGCCCGTCGCCGTCGTCCGCACATTTGCCGACGAGGCAGTCGACGTCGGTCTCGCACACGAACCCGAGCAGACCGGGGATGCAGACGTTGGGGTTCGCGGGGCCCGAGATCTTCGACAAGCAGAAGTGGTTCGGCGGGCAGCGGCCCTGCGAGTCGCACGTCGGGACGCAGATGTCGGGCGGGTTGCCCTCGGGCGGGATCTGCGTCGGCAGGCAGACCTCGCCCGGCGAGCAGTCGGCGCGGCCGCTGAGGCAACCCTCTTGCAAGCAGTACAGGTGATCGGACGCGAGGTCCGGCGCGCTCGCGTACACCTGGTCGAGGAACGTGGCGGCGCAGGTCGACTGAACGGGATCGTGACAGTCGACGTCCTTCGTGCAGGGGCTGCCCGTGATGCAGACGCCCTCGTCGGCGCCCGTCTCGACGTCGGTGCGCAGGCACCCGAGATCGCTGCGGCCGCAGGCGCCCAGCGGGTGCTTGCCGTCGGTGTCATAGGAGGGGTGGCAGAACTTCAGCTCGGCGTCGCCTTGCACGCACACGGCGTCGTCCTTGGCGATGTATCCGGGGGTGTCGCCGCAAGCCTCCGTGCAGAAGTCCGTGCCGCCGATGCGGCGCGCGGCGAAGCACGTCAGGGGGAAGCCCTGGGCGTCGGTGCCGCACTGCGGATTGGTCGCCGTCGTGTCGCAGGAGAAGATGCGATCCTCGAACGCCTGCTGGTCGACCTTGCACGCGCCCGCCGACAGGACGAGCGGCAGCAGCAAGATCAGCGAGGGGCGGGCGGCGGCGATTGAGGTGAGTGCGGCGGGGTGGGTCCAGCGCTTGGCGAGGCTCACTTGGTCATGCTCTTGATGAACGGGGCATCCGGGGCGTTGGGGGAGAGCTCGAGGTACTTGCTGTAGTTCTCGTTGGCTTGCGTCGAGCGCCCCTCGCGCATGTAGCACTTGCCGAGGAACTTGTAGATGAGGGGTTGCTTCGGGCTCATGCGCTTGGCCTCCTCGCCGCGCGCGCAGGCGTCGCTCACCTCGCCCAGCGACAGCAGCTTCTCGCCCTCGGCGAGCACCTCGCGCGCGCCGCGCGTGGGCGGCGTCGCCTCGGCCGGCGGGGACGTCACCGACGCGGACGGCGACGGCACCCGGACCGCGGTGGCGGCAGGCGGCTCGGCGGGCGACGTCGAAGGCGTCGCGTGACCCGCCGGGTGGCGATGGCGCGCGTGGGCGGCGGCCGCCACGTGCGTCGGCGCCTCGGGCGCGGCTGCTTCCTCGGGAGGGGCGGGCGCCTCGGCGGGCGGCGGCGCGACGGGCGCGGGCGGCGGCGCGACGGCGACGGGCGCGGCCGATGGCGGCACGGGCGCCGCGACGGCCATGGGCGGCGCCATTGGCTTCGGCGCCTCGAGCAACGTCGACGGACGGTTGGCGACGTAGGCGGCCGCCGCCGCCGCGCCCGCGAGGAGCGCCGCGACGAGAACGCCCATTTTGAGCCCGCGTCCGCCGGCGCGCCGACTGGACGTGAGATCGGCCGTCGTCCCGAACTTGTCCGCCGAGCCGGGGGGCGGGATCATGGCGGTCGCGCCCGGCACGGTGCCGCTCGGCGACACCGGCGTCGCGGGCGTCGTCGGCGCCGAGGTCTGGATGCCGGGCGGGAAGGGCGTGAACTGGCCGGGCATCGCGCTGACGACGGCCTCGAGCGCCGCGCGAAACTCGACGGCGCTCGCGAAGCGCGCCTCGCGGCTCTTCTCCATGCCGCGCAGGATGAGATCGTCCATGGCCTTCGGGATGGGCAGATCGGGGCGCCGCGCGCTCGGGCGCGTCGGGATCTCCGCGAGGTGGCGGCTCACGATGCCCATGGGCGAGTCCGCCTTGTAGGGGATGTCGCCCGTGACGAGCTGATAGAGGATGATCGCCGCCGAATAGAGATCCGACCGACCGTCGAGGTTCTCGGCGCGCGCCTGCTCGGGCGACATGTACTCGGGCGTGCCGCAGACGAGGCCCTGGATCGTGAGCATCTGCTGGCGATCTTCATCCTTGCCGTCGGTGGTCGTCGCCTTCGCGATGCCGAAGTCGCAGACCTTGACGAAGTCCTTCTCGCCGCGGCGCCGCTCGATGAGCATGATGTTGCTCGGCTTGAGATCGCGGTGGATGACGCCCATGGCGTGCGCCTCGTCGAGCGCCGACATGACCTGCGACATGATGCGCACGACGCGCGGCAAGGACAGCGGGAAGTCGTCGCGGATCACCTGCGCGAGATCGCGCCCCGCGAGCAGCTCCATCGCGATGTAGAGCGTGCCGTCGGCGTCTTGCCCCGAGTCGATGATCTGGATCGAGTTCGGATGATTGAGCTTGGACGCGCTCTTCGCCTCGCGCTTGAAGCGACCGACGAGCTTCTCGTCGTCCATGAGGTGCGGGTGCAGCACCTTGACGGCGACGGCCTTCCCGAGCGAGATCTGCTCCGCCTGGTAGACGTTTCCCATGGCCCCTTGGCCGATCAGCTTCTCAATCCGGAAATTACCGGCGATCAGACGACCGGGGAGCGGGTCCAAGCTACCGACGGAAGGATCTTGTTCCTGAGGGGGGCTCATGAGCCTCGGCGACGCCGAGCGGCATGATACTCCGAAATGCGAATATGCGCGCGTCTGCGAAGGGGAGATCGGCGCCTTCGTGCGTACGTCCGTGCGTACGTCCGTGCGTACGTCGGCGCGTACGTCGGACATGGCCTCGTCGTTCCGGTCGTTCTTTCGGAACAGGCCGCCACGTCTCCCCACGCTCTTGGAACGTTGGGGCCGTCACTTATTCCTGGTGACGATTTTCCCGCCTCAGTCGCCGAGACAGATGCCGAGGTCGCGCGCCGTTTGGACCGTGTCCGAGTCGAGCGGGACGGTCTTCATGTCCTTGATGGCGTCCGTCATGAGGACGGGCACCATATGTGGGGGCTGGTAGGCCACCATGTGACCGAACTTGCCCTGCTCGACCATGCGGACGGCGGCGGCGCCGAAGCGCAGCGCCAACAGTCGGTCGCGGTGGGTGGGGCTGCCGCCGCGCTGCAGGTGTCCGAGCACGAGCGAGCGCATCTCGAAGCCCGTGCGCGCCTCGAGCTCGGCGCCCACCTTCTCGGCGAGGCCGCCGAGGCGGACCTCGCGCCCGAGCTCCTGACCGATCGTGCTCAGCGTCCCGTCCTTGGGGATCGCGCCCTCGGCGACGACGACGATGCAGTAGCGCCGGCCCCCCGCGTAGCGCGCCTTGATGCGCGCGACGACCTTCTCGAGGTCGAACGGGATCTCGGGCAGCAGGATGACGTGCGCGTTGCCGGCGACGCCCGCGTGCAGCGCGATCCACCCCGCGTAGCGGCCCATGACCTCGACGACGAAGATGCGCTCGTGCGATTCGGCCGTGCTGTGCAGGCGGTCGATGGCCTCGGTGGCGACGGTCACGGCCGTGTCGAAGCCGAACGTCGCCTGCGTGTGCGACAGATCGTTGTCGATCGTCTTGGGCACGCCGACGATGGGCATGCCCTTTTCCAGGAAGCGGGTCGCGATGCGGAAGGCGCCGTCGCCGCCGATGGCGATGAGCGCGTCGGCGCGCACCTCCTTGAACCGCTGCATGATCTGATCGGAGATGTCCATCGTGACCTGCTTGCCGTCGCGCGTGACGATGAACTCGAACGGGTGTCCCTTGTTGACGGTGCCGAGGATCGTCCCGCCCAGGTGGGCGATGCCGCGCACCTTGTCGCGCGTCAGGTCGACGAGGCCCGTGCCGGACGGCTCGAGCAGGCCGTGGTAGCCGCGCTTGATCCCCGTGACCTTCCAGCCGCGACGCAGCGCCGACAACGTGACGGCGCGGATGACGGCGTTGAGGCCGGGAGCATCACCGCCGCCCGTGTTGACCAGGATGTGCATCGTTCAAGCGATATCGTGGCTGGTCGGTTCGTGCAACTGCCTTCATGTGCACGGACGGCGCGCGTTGACAAAATTGAAACTTAACTACGGCACGGCCGGCGCGGCGCCGAGCCACTCGCGCGCGAGCCGCATCGTGCGCGCGTTGTCGAGCAGGCGGGACAGGAAGCTCTCGCGCCAATCGGGGTTCGCGATCTGCGCGGCGCGCGCGAGCAGGCGCTCGTGCGCGACGCGCAGCGCGGCGCGCGCCGGCTCGACCTCGCCCGCGGCCGCGAGCGCCTCGGCGAGGATGAGGCGCACGAGGGACTCGTAGTCCTCGACGTGGCCGATGCGCGCGAGCAGCTCGTTCGCCATGCGGGCGTGCTGGACGGCCTCTTTGACCCTTCCCGCGGCGAGCACGGCGCGCGCGAGCGCCGCGAGGGCCGCCGGCTGCAGCGGCGTCGCGAGGATCTCGCTCGCCATGCGCGCGCGGTGCTCCGAGTCGCGCAGCTCGCCCGACAGGAACGCGATCGTCGACAGATAGAGGAGGGCGGCGCCCTCGAGGCGCTGGGCGCCGTGTTTGCGGCCGAACTCGAGGGCGGTCGGCATCGCGCGGCGGGC
>Ga0210396_10007251_pt1 | contig 10550 bp, 8 predicted proteins | sample IncBWH17OmetaG_FD_155466 | JGI IMG/M metagenome (GOLD analysis project Ga0210396, IMG submission 155466) | Forest soil microbial communities from Barre Woods Harvard Forest LTER site, Petersham, Massachusetts, United States - Inc-BW-H-17-O ... | reverse complement strand
AGGACTCCAATGGCAGTCATGTCGTTGGAGCAGACGACCGCAGTTGGCGGGTCATTCAATTTGTTGAGTGCCAGGAGGGCATTCATGCCGCCCTCCATCCTGTGGTCCCCGACGACGATTAAATCAGGGGAGAGCCCGATCTCTTTCATGGAGGCCTCGAAAGCCTCTCGCCGCGCGCCAGCGGACTTCAGGCGCTGTGGTCCCGCGATGAACGCTATTCGGGTGTGGCGCAGCGCAGCCAGGTGCTGGACTGCCTGTCGAATTCCGTTCAGGTAGTTGATCCGGATATTTGCAATGCCCGGGACATCCGGTCCTACATCGACAAAGACGAGCGGAACCTTCCGATCGCGAAGGTGTTCAATCAATGACTCCTCCATGCCGAAGGTCAAAATCGCGACTCCATCCACGCGGCGTTCAATCATCCTGCGAACCGAGGATTCCATGCGCTTGGGGTCATGCACGGTAGAAGTCAACAGAATTTCGTAATTGTTCTTCACCGCCAGATCCTCGAATGTCTGAACAATCTCCGGAAAGAACGGATTCGTGATCTCGGAGACAATCAGGCCGAAGATGCGGCTTCGCCCAAGCACCAAAGCGCGAGCCTGGGTGTTGGGGTAATAACCCAACTCGTCGACGACTTTCCACACTCTCTTGGCTAGTTGAGGATCTACTGTTGGAACACGGTTGATCGCTCGAGACACGGTGGCGGTGGAAACTTTCGCCCTCCGGGCAATCTCTCGAATATCCATGGAGTTGAGTAGAAAAGGGGAAAACGACTGCGGACAATGTTATCACGCCTGGTTGCCGATAGAAAACGTTTACTAGAAGGACCCGATCGCGGCTCAAACTCTAGAAACGCACGTCCACCGGATTTCCGTTGAAGGTCACGTTCTTCTGAGTTCCAAAGACGTTCACGGAGATGTTTCTCCGCAACGGCGGCAGCATGCGCGATCCGGGGGCAAGAGTCAGGGTCAGCGTTCTTGATGCGTCGTTCCAAATCAGCCTTGTTCCCATCCATTCACCCCTTTGGTAGTTGAAGGAACGACCATCATCTTCGTAAAGAAGAAATGATCCATCGGCGCCGGGATAGATGGAAATTGAGAGGGACTGATCCACGCTTTCGTCCGTGTGCTGCTTGACAGGTCCCAGGGGCAGGACAGTTCCGGCCGCTACATAGAGCGGTATTGTTCCCAGATCGACAGAGCGACTGATTTCACGCCTTCCTTCGAGGCGATCGTTCGTCCAGAAGTCATACCAGTTGCCACGCGGAAGATAGACGGAACGAGCAGTGGCTGCTTTTTCCGCTACCGGAGCCACTAAAATACTGGGGCCCCACCGATACTGATCGTTTCGCGCAACCGCAACCGGATCGTTGGGATAGTGCAACCAGAGAGCGCGCATCACGGGCATGCCCGTCGTGGCACACTCCCGCACAGCGCTGTACAGATAGGGCAGCATTCGGTAACGCAGTTCGAGGTATTTTCGGCAGATTGGTTCGACCTGGGCGTTATGGAGCTGGCTCGCATCCGGCACGGAGGCGCCGTCGTAGTTGCGGACCTCAACCGGACCCGGGTCTCCAGTGTTCCAGCCCCAGGGCAGACGAAGTTTCCATGTACGCCCGTGAGAGCGAAACAGAGTGCAGAATGCCCCGAATTGAAACCATCGTAGGTAGAGTTCAGCGGTGAACTCGGACGTCGGAACGAATCCACCGATATCCGTACCCCAATAAGGAATGCCGCTGAGCGATGTGTTGATGGCGATGGGAACTTGGGTCTTCAGGGTCTCCCAGGTGGAATACACATCTCCGGACCATAAGAACGATGCGTAGCGTTGCATCCCGGCGTAGCCGTTGCGATGAAGAGCGTAAGGTCGTTCATTCGGCCTGTCGATCTGCGGACCTTCCCAATGCCCGGTTGCGCGCCAGGCGCGACGGGATGTCCAGAGGATCGCCTTCGTCCGGCCACCAGCCATCGACGCCCGTGGCGAAATCCTTACGGTGTGCGTCCCAGTAGCAGTTGGCGTCCTCTGCGTCGAACGAGCGCACGTCGCAGGGACCCTGGACTGTTCCGTGGAGCTTCTCTGTCAAGATCACGTCATGCAGCACGACGCGAAAATTGTCTTTATGCAATTGCTCGATCATCTCTTTGGGATCAGGAAAGACCCGGGAGTTCCAGGCGAATGATCCGTTTTCGGTATTCCAGCCTGACGGACAGAATCCAGTTCCGAGAAAAATCAAGGCGTCACAGGGGAGGCTCTTCTCGCGAAACATCTTTGCTTCGGCGAGGATCTCCTCACGGCTGGCGAGGGTGCGATGGGACTGCTGATATCCGAAGCTCCACAGCGGTGGCATTTCCGCGTGACCGGTAATCCGCGCGTACTCGGCCATGATGACCGCAGGGTCGAAAGAGTACACAAAGAAAATGTCGAGGGCGGCGACGGGACTGGACGGATGGAATTTGCTCTGAGGCCCGGTGAAATCGAATGTCCCAAATGGTTGGTGGAAAAACATCGCCCAGCCCTCGGTGCTGATGATCCAAGGAATCGGAAGACGTCCGCCGTGCGTTCTGAGACGATAACCGCCCTGTCCGCTGATCATGGGGTCGGTTGAGCCCCTGCGATCGAATTGGGGTCCGCCTTCTCCGAGGCCGAGCAGCGGGGAGTTCCCCTTTGCAAAGGAGACATCGCCGTCGGCGTCTACTTCAAGCTGCTGAATTCTGCTGCCCTTCAGAGTCGAAATGGTGAAGGCAATTGGATTGGCAGAAACGTGAACGCTCAAACCTCCAGCCTTGAGTTCTTGGGGCGCCTGTTTGCCCCGCAATCGTGCGGTGGGCTCACCCCATGACGTCTGCACAAGAGATCCATCCAAAGGAATTGGAGCCGCCTTACCATTTGTAATGGGCAGGACGGACAGCTTGACCGTGTGTTCACTGATGGATGTGATCTGAATCTCTCGGTCGGGAGTGGACTCTTGCAGAAGATTGTTCAGATCGGTGGCCCCACGCGGCAAGGTGAGTGCCGCCGAAGTGGCGGCTAAGGTCTTCAGCACTTGCCGGCGGTTCCAGGGTGTTTTCATCGTTGAAAATACTCCCCAATGGAGGTAATGAGTAAACGCTTACCCGAGGATTATAATTCCTTGGATCTCGCAAAGGGAGAGGCTAAACATGGCCGAAACGAAGGGAATATCGCGACGTCAATTTGTGGGTTCCGCAGCCGCAGTGGCGGCCGTATCATCCCTGGCAGGTAAGTCCGTTCTCGCCGCGGCGAGCGTGAAAGGCTCGGCGCTTGCGAACCGTGCGCTCCGCGACGATCCGAATTGGAAGGAGCAAGGTGTAGAAAATTTGGCGAAGTCTCCGCATGCCAAGTTGCACGACATCCCAGTGCATGCGGTGACGATCCAGGGCGGATTCTGGGCGCGGCGACGCGAAATCAACGTCACCAAAAGTATTCCCAGCATGCATGATCTGCTCGAGGCCAACGGCCGCATGAACAATTTTCGCCGGCTGGTGGGAAAGAGCAACGCTCAGCAGATCGGTCCGGTGTTTTCCGACTCCGATGTGTACAAGTGGACCGAGGCCGTCGGATTTGCCTTGCAGTCCGGCGACCGTCCCGAACTGCGGCAAATGGCGGAAAAACTGATCGACGAGGTTGTCGCGGTTCAGGAGCCTAACGGTTATCTGAACACCTACTACCAGGAAGATCGCAAGTCACTGCGGATGCTACCCCAAACGCAGACCACCGGACACGAACTCTACAACATCGGTCACATGCTGCAGGGAGCAATTGCGTACTATCGCGCCACGGGTGATCGCAAGCTGCTGGATGCGGGGATTCGCTTCGTTGACGATTTTTTGTTGCCCAATTACGGTCCGGCTCCGAAGAAGCCTATCGTGTCGGGACATCCGGAGATCGAGATGGGCCTGATTGAGCTGTATCGCACGACCGGAGACAAGCGGCATCTGGAACTCGCGGGCTACATTCTGCAGGGAGACAGGCGAATCGATCTGCCCGAGCGTCGAACCATTTACATGTTCAGCGGAACGCCTTTCACCGCGCGAACCAAGCTGGAAGGACATGCAGTTCGCGCCATGTATGCGTGCTGCGGCGCCACCGATTACTACATGGAGACAGGCGACGAGTCATATTGGCAAACATTGAATCGTCTCTGGAGCGATATGACCTCGACCAAGATGTACGTCACCGGTGGCGTCGGATCGAGAGCAGAAGGCGAAGCATTCGGTGATGCTTACGAGCTTCCCAATTTCCGCGCGTACGGAGAGAGCTGTGCCGCGATCGGCAACATGATGTGGAACTGGCGGATGCTGGCGGTGACCGGAGACGCCAAATTCACCGATGTGATCGAACGAGCTCTGTACAACGGAATCAACTCTGGAATGTCACTCGACGGCGCGATGTATTGCTATCGCAATCCCTTGGCCTTCGACGCCTCGACCGGGGAAAAGATCCGCAATCCCTGGTACGACGTAACCTGCTGTCCCCCGAATCTTGAGCGTACCTTCGCATCGCTGCCGGGATGTCTCTACAGCACCAGCAGTGACGGCATCTACGTGCATCTCTACGAGAATTCGCAGCTCGACTGGCATTTGGAAGATGGCACCGGACTGAAAGTAAGTCAGAAGACAAACTATCCTTGGGATGGTGGAGTCGACCTCGCGATTACGCCCGCGCAGCCTGCGGAGTTTACGGTTTTCCTGAGGATCCCTGGGTGGGCGGACAGCGCCGAAGTGAAAGTGAACGGAAAGGCGTGGACGGGCGCGGTCGCGGGAAAATATCTGAGTATTCGGCGCCATTGGGCAGACGGTGATGTCGTTAGTCTGCAGGTTGCAATGACTCCGCAAGTGCTCGCGGCGAATCCACGCGTGGCGGATGACACTGGACGCGTAGCGGTTCAACGGGGTCCGCTCGTTTATTGCCTCGAAGGGCTTGATCAGCCTCAGGGGGTTGACCTCAGCGAAGTTGCTCTGCGGCCGGGGAAGCAAGCTGGCGAGGACTTCCAGAGTGAATTCAGAAAGGACCTGCTCGATGGAGTCATCGTGCTTCATCATCCGGGTCTGGCGCGTGAGAACAATGCATTCGGCACCGCTCTCTATCCGCGATACAACGGAGAGTCCGTAAAGACCCGTCGTGTGGATCTCACGTTCATTCCCTATTACGCGTGGGCGAATCGAATGGCGACGGCGATGCAGGTGTGGACGCCTTTGCTGACATCCTGAATTCGACTTTGCCGAGTACTACATTTCCTGGGTCTGTATAACTTCGGAGGCGGATCGATTGTTGCGCTGGAAAATTGCTGTTCTGGTCAGTGTGGCGATAGCAATCAGCTATCTGGATCGTCAGACCCTTCCGGTTGCAGTGAGCGCCATCGCAAAAGATATCCCACTTTCGAACGTACAGTTCTCCACGCTGCAGTCAGCCTTTTTATTTTCTTACGCATTCATGTACGCGGGCGGAGGCAAGTTGACCGACGCCCTCGGAACGCGACGGGGATTCACCGTGATCATGATCTTCTGGTCGCTGGCTTGCGCGAGTCACGCACTCGCTCTGGGCTTCGGGATGCTTGTGGCAAGCCGGTTTCTGCTCGGCATGGGCGAGGGTGGAGGTTTTCCCGCCGCGACGAGAGTGGTCGCAGAGTGGTTTCCAACCCAGGACCGAGCTTCGGCGATGGGCATTATCAATGCGGGAACGTCAGTGGGAGCGGTGATCGCGCCGCCGTTGATTGCGTTCACTCTGGGCTTTGCGAACTGGCGCTGGATCTTCCTGATTTCGGGAGCACTCGGTCTTTTGTGGACAGTGTGGTGGCGGCGCTCATATTTTGTGCCGGAGGCGCACCCTGATCAGGCCAACCGTCATGAGATGCCAGCGGAGTCCGAAAACAATCCATCGTGGATCGCCCTTCTGCGTATTCGAGAGGTGTGGGGCATGATCATCGCAAAATTCCTGAGCGATGCTGCCTGGTACTTCTATCTGTTCTGGTTGCCAAAATATTTGTACGACGCGCGCGGCTTCGACACCAAGGCCGTCGGCACGTTCGCGTGGATTCCTTATGCGGCCGCCGGAGTCGGATGCTTAGCTGGCGGCTGGTTTTCAAGTTACCTGGTGCGACGTCAATTCTCATTGGACGTAGCGAGAAAACTGGCTCTGGGCCTCAGTGCGGCGGTGATGCCGCTCATCATCCTGGTTCCGCACGTTGCCGTCTCGTGGGCGATTGCCATTTTTAGCGTAGCGTATTTCGGACAGCAATCCTGGTCGACGCTGGTTATGGTCCTGCCTGCTGACCTTCTGCCTGGTGGAGTTGTGGGCTCTGTAGCCGGATTGGTAGGCTTCGGCGGAGCCATGGGCGGAATCGCATTCGGGCAACTGGTCGGCTATTTACTCGATCACGGGATCGGGTATTCCACGGTCTTTGCTCTGGCGGGAATATTTCATGTGGTTGCTTTCACCGTGATTCTGGCTGCGATCCCGGCGTTTCGCCCTGCCGATGTGGAGCGCCGGTTGAGATATCAAGGAGCACAATGAAGATCAAAGACATCCGGACACGAGTGTTCCGGTGGCGAGGAAAGATCACGCCATTGCCACCGCACTTTTGCACGAACCCAATGGACTTGCTGCAACTGCCCCAGGCATCGATGGGAACATTCACCTTTCACGGTTGGCTGGTAGTCGAACTCTTCACGGATGATGGGCTGGTGGGAATCGGAAATGCGGCTCTGGCTCCGCAAATCGTGAAACAAACGATTGACCTTTACCTGAAGCCGCTATTGATCGGACAAAACCCCTGGGACGTGGAGTTCCTATGGCAGCACATGTATCGCAAGACAATGGCCTTCGGTCGCAAAGGCATTGCGATGGTCGCCATCAGTGCGCTCGATATTGCTTTGTGGGATCTGCTCGGCAAATCGGCCAGGCAACCAGTGTTTCGGCTGCTGGGTGGAAGGACGAAACCAAGAATTCCAGTCTATGCGAGTCGCCTCTATGCCAGCGAGTCAAACGAGTTGGCGAAAGAAGCGAAGCGCTACAAGGATGACGGCTTCCAGGCAATGAAGCTGCGTTTTGGCTGGGGACCGGTTGACGGCGCCGAGGGTATGCAGCGCAACGTAAATCTGGTGCGCACTGTCAGAGAAGCAGTTGGAAGTGGTATCGACGTGATGGCTGACGCCTACATGGGCTGGACGCTCGACTATGCGAAGAGAATGCTTCCACTACTTGAGCCATTTCATCTGCGTTGGCTGGAAGAACCAGTGATTCCTGACGATATTCACGGCTACGCCGAGCTGAAATCCTATGGCCGAATCCCGATTGCAGGAGGGGAACACGAATTTACTGTTTCCGGTTTTCGGGACTTACTGCAGGCGCGCGCAGTGGACTATATCCAAGTCGATACGAACCGGGTCGGGGGCATCACGCAAGCACGCAAGATCGCCGCGCTCGCCGAGGCGCACGGGATTCCTGTCATTCCGCACGCCGGGCAGATGCACAACTATCACGTGGTGATGGCCAGCCTCAATTCTCCGATGGCCGAATACTTTCCTATCGTGGATGTGGAAGTCGGGAACGAATTGTTCTGGTATCTCTTCGCCGGCGAGCCGAAGGCGAAGGATGGCTATATCGACTTGGCGGACGATGTGCCCGGATTCGGTCTCACCATTGATGAAGCGAAGTTGCCAGACTTCGAGATTCTTGAATAAGGAGTAAATCGGATCTGATGACTCGACTCGTTCAACTGAAAAAAGGCCCCGTGCGCCGGGTTGCGCTGGTGGAAGAACCTCATTTGCGAGTGCTAGATGGTTGCGCTTCGGTTTACGAACTTGCGAAATCGGCGATCCTGGGTGGATCCAAGCTGGGTGATCTCGCAAAGAAGAGGCTTACATCGGAACGACTGGAATACGATCTTGTGTACAGCCGCAAATCAGAGTGGCAGATGCTGCCGCCAATCGATCATCCTGAAGAACCCACCAGGTGCATGATCTCGGGAACCGGGCTTACTCATCTCGGCAGTGCGCGGGACCGGCAGTCGATGCACGCCGTAGCCGCGGACGAGATGACTGACAGCATGAAGATGTTTCAGTGGGGTAAAGATGGAGGTCGACCAGATCCGGGGCGGATCGGAGTTCCTCCGGAGTGGTTCTACAAGGGGACGGGGACAACGCTGCGAGCGCACGGGCAAGCCCTCGAGATTCCCTGGTACGCAGAAGACGGCGGTGAGGAGGCGGAGGTTGCGGGCCTCTATGTGATCGGCCCGAATGGAACCCCACATCGTGTGGGAATGGCTGGAGGAAACGAGTTTTCAGACCACCGCTTTGAAAAAACGAATTACCTCAATCTGGCAGGATCAAAACTTCGGACTTGTGCTCTCGGACCGGAGCTGGTTCTGGATCCTCGGTTTTCTTCGGTGTCGGTCCAAGTGGAGATCGAACGTGAGGGGCGTATTCTCTGGTCGGGAACCTTTCGCACGGGCGAGTCGGAAATGTGCCACAGTTTGCGGAATCTCGAGCACCATCACTTCAAGTTCGAAGCTCACCGCAGGCCGGGTGATGTGCATGTGCATTTCTTCGGAACCGACTGCCTGAGCTTTGGGGCCGGGATTCGGCTGGGAAACGGGGATACGATTCAGGTTTCATTGGAAGGATTCGGGCGGCCACTCCGCAATGTGGTGCATGTGTCCAAATCGGAGGCCGTACCGATCGAAGTGAATTCGTTGGGGTGACAAGAGCAAATGTCAAAACCACGCGTCGCAATCTTAGGCTTGGGAATCATGGGTGGAGGGATGGCGAATCGTCTGCTCTCCATGGGATTCCCGGTATCGGTTTACAACCGGAACCGTGAAAAGGCAGCCAAACTCGCCGCTGCCGGCGCCTTCGTGGCGGACACTCCACGCGAAGCGGCCGCGCGATCCGAGATAGTGATTGCTATGGTCGCCGACGATGCGGCATCCCGCAATATCTGGCTGGGGAATGATGGAGCACTCGCCGGAGCGGTGCCCGGATCGCTGCTGCTGGAATCAAGCACGTTGTCGGTCGGCTGGGTGAAAGAGCTCAATCGTGCGGGCGCTGAGAAGCAGTGCGAGTTTCTGGATGCGCCGGTGACGGGAACCAAGCCACACGCCGCAAACGGCGAGTTGTTCTTCATGGTCGGGGGGTCGACATCAGGATTTTCACGCGCAAGCGAAGTTCTGTCGGCGTTGGGAAGGGAAGTCTTGCATCTTGGCCCCACCGGAAGCGGCGCACTGATCAAGTTGATCAACAACTTTGTTTGCGGGGTAGAAGCCGCAGCTTTTGCGGAAGCCATGAACTTGGTTAATGCTGGTGGTCTGGATCACGAAAAATGCATCGCTGTCCTGGGGAATAGTGCGCTGGCCAGCCCATTGATCAAGAGAATGCTGACCAGCATGGAATCAAACGACTTCACTCCAAACTTTCCGCTCAAGCTCATGACGAAAGATATCGGTTACGCAATCAAGGAAGCGGAAACCTGCGGCGTTCCGCTCGAGACAGCTGTGCCCGCACTGGAAGCCTTCAGGCACGCAGTGGAGAAGGGGTTCGGGGAGCAAGATTTCTCAGCCGTTATAAAAGCACTCGCAAAGAAATGACTTCACCGGCCTTCCAATACGACTGATCCGCGCGGGCTGGCACCGATCGACCGCCCCGATTCGAATGAGACTCTCCCTTACGCTAAACTGACTGCGAAAGATCGTCGTCTGTCATGGCTTGCCCTGCTGCCTCCGTTGATGACGTGCGCGGCGTAGAGATGGCCGCTATCCGGCAGATACTGAATATTGCGGAATGCAGAGTCGCCTGTCAGCGATTAGTCGTACCCATTCCTTCTCCAAGAGAGGATTTGAGGCTGCCGAACAGTTCGAATTTGGTATAGCATCCATTGGACGAGGTTCACCATGACGACGATCGCAACCTCACTCCGAAGTGACTCAACCACAGCCCACCCATCGCAAGCAGCAATCGGTCTGGCCATCGTTCGAGTGACGATCGGCGCGATGTTCATATCGGTCTTTTTCGAGAACCTGAGGAAAGGCCTCTACACGGCGGCGGGCTATGCGGGGCTGATCAACTACTACATAAAGGCAAGCCATGCTCCGGCCGCGTGGAAGGCGGTGATGGGCCTGGCGGCAAACCACGCTGCGATGGCGGCCCCTATGCAGGGCATGACCGAGATATCTCTCGGTATCCTGCTTGTCATCGGTCTGCTTACGCGACCAGCTGCATTGGTCGCCTTTCTTTTTCTCGGCAGCCTCTGGATTTCGGAGTGGGGTACCGCGTGGGTCTGGGAGCTGCTGGTTCCGGTGCTCGCATCGCTGGGGCTCGCGATCGGACGCGCCGGCCGGAAATGGGGCGTTGACGCGTTGCTGTCGCAACGGTGGCCGTCTTCTCTCTGGTGGTGATTGGGCCCGAATCACTTGAATCTCGATCACGTGCGCGTGTCCGTTATCATCCCTACCCACAACGAAGCGCAGGCAATTGAGCGCGTCCTGGCGGATCTTCCGCCCGATCTCACGACGGAGGTCATCGTTGTCGACAGCA
>Ga0210396_10007249_pt1 | contig 10553 bp, 7 predicted proteins | sample IncBWH17OmetaG_FD_155466 | JGI IMG/M metagenome (GOLD analysis project Ga0210396, IMG submission 155466) | Forest soil microbial communities from Barre Woods Harvard Forest LTER site, Petersham, Massachusetts, United States - Inc-BW-H-17-O ... | reverse complement strand
GCAGTCGATCCTGCGCTGATCAACCAGAGTATCGACTCGATTGGCAGCGGCGTGCGCTTGACCTTGCCCTACAATGCTTCGCTGGGACTGGAAGTGGCGCAGACGCTGCACGCTGTCGTCGGCAGCGATGCCGGCAAGGAAGCGACCAAGTTCTTTGTCACCGCGGGCGTTCGGTTTTAGAGGAGAGACGCCATGCGACATTTCATGCTTTCTCTTCTGGCCGGCGCGGTGCTGGGTCTTCTGGCCACCGCACCTGTCTTGGCCGCGCCGGGTGATCTGGGCAACGACAGCGCCGGTGAAGCCTGCCGTCTTGCCGGCACCGATATCCTGTGCGGCACGGCGCAGGTTGCAACCGGCAGCCTGCATCAGCTGGCGATGGCCGGCGCAGTTCCGGCTGGCAGTGCGGCGCGCTTGAGCGCCATTGCGGCGGCGATCCGCGCGTTCCCCGGCAACGGCACGGCCGCGGGCCTGCGCTGCGATGCCGGCAAGGGCATTGACGCCGCGACGTTCCTTTACAGCTGCAGCTCGGGCGCAGGTGACGCGCCGCATATTGTGCTGGCATCGCTGACGCCGCGCACGCTGTTCCTGGCCGACGGTCTGCCGGGCATGATCGATGTTCTGTCGGCGGCGATCCTGGCGCAGCCGGGCGGCGCGGTTTCAGGCGCGGCCGCGGCCTCGCGCATGGTCAAGGCACAGTTTTCCCGTCAGGTTCTGGGCGCCCGCGCCAATGACTATTCCGGCTATCTGCAGCTGCGCGCCGCAGGCTCCCGCGCCGCCGCCCGCGGCAATTACACGGCCGCCGAACAGGCCTATCGCGACGCGCTGGACATCGAAACCCGGCTGTTTGGTCCCGATTCCGCGGCCGTAGGCACAACGGTTCTGGAACTGGCGCTGCAGGTCTCCAACCAGCAGCGTTTTGACGAAGCCGCCGCCCTGTTCCGCCGCGCCACGCCGATCATTGAGGCCGCGCCCAGCGCTGAGATCCGCGCCCGTCTTGCCTCCTATCGCGGGCTCGATGCCGCCAACCAGCGCCATTATGAAGAAGCTCTGCGCTACGCCCGTCAGGATACCGCCGCGCGTCAGGCCGCAGTGGATGCAGTCAGAAATGGCGGGCTCGACCTGAATGGCAACCCGCCAGTCGTCTCCAGCCTGCTCGATGGCGAGCTGGCGCATGCGCTGCGCGTCCAGGCGGCGCTGGAGTTGCGCAACGGCAACACATCCGGCGCGCTTGCCGCCGCCCAGCAGGCGCTTTTGATCATCAGCGCCCATCCCGACCTGCCGCTCGCCTGGCGCGCCGACATGGTATCGCTGATGGGCGAGATCAACGCCCAGCAGGGCCGCGTGGCGACCGCAGACCGCTACTATAACGACGCGCTCGGCATGGACCTCAAGCTGTTCGGCGATACGGGTCCCACCATCCAGGCGGAACTGCAGTTGGGCCGCTTTTACAGCGAGCAGCAAATTTATCCTTCCGCGATCACCGCCTATCGCAAGGCTTTTGCGGCGCTTGCCAAGGATCCCCTGGCGCGTTCGCAGGTCGTGGCCGACCAGCTCGTCCCCTTTCTCATTGCCGCCAATGCCTCGCTCTCGGGTTCTGACCGCGCGCGATTGGAACAGGAGATGTTTGCCGCCAGCCAGATGGCCGATGCGGGGGTGACGGGCCAGACCATCGCGCGCATGGCCGCGCGCCGCGCCGCCGAGACGCCGGCGCTGGCCGCCGAAGTTCGGGCCGCCGACGATGCGGTACGTGCCCGCGACGATGCGCGCATGGCGCTGGCCGAGGAGAACGCCAAGAGCGGTGACGATCGCAACCCCGCGCGTCTGATCCAGCTTCAGGCTGAGGCCGAAAGGACGGCCGCCAGGGTGGACGAACTCGCCGCCAAGCTGCGCGCCGACTTTCCGGCCTATGCCGGTCTCGCCGATCCGGGCGCGGTGACTCTGGATGCGATGAAGAAGGCGCTGCATCCGCATGAGGCCTTCGCCAGCTTCATGATCGGCGTTCATTCAGCCTATGTCCTGCTGGTGACCCAGGAAGGCCTGACCGCGCGGCCGATCGAAACCAATGCCGACAATATGGCAGCAGACATCGCGTCCTTGCGCGAAGCCTTTGTGCCCAAGCTTGGCAAGCTGCCCGATTTCAGCCTGGCCAATGCCAATGCGCTTTATCGTGAGACCCTGGGACCGGTCGCGCCGCAGCTTGCCGGTATCGATCATCTGACGGTGGCCGTAAGCGGCGATCTGGCCAGTCTGCCCTTCTCACTGCTGGTGACGGAAGCGCAGTCCGACCCGCATGATTATGTCCATGCCGCCTGGCTGATCCGCCAGACCGCGGTCACCGAGGCGCCTTCTGCGCGGGCCTTCATGGCGCTGCGCGGCGAAGCCAGGGTGGCGCAGGCCCGTCCATTCTTAGGTATCGGCAATCCCAGCTTCCAGGGTGGTGGCGCCGATCAGGCGCTGGCACTCAATGCGCTGGCTTCCGCCTGCCAGACCGGTGGTCCGGCCGATCCCGCGCTGCTCAGGGCGCTCCAGCCGCTGCCCGAAACCGCAGACGAGCTACAGGTGGTGGGCCGCGACCTGGGCGCTTCCCCCGATGACATTCTTCTGGGAGACGGCGCCACGGAGAGCGCGCTGCGCGCCAAGTCGCTCGACCAGTATGCGGTGCTCTATTTCGCCACCCACGGCATGCTGCCGGGTGAGCTGCATTGTCAGGCCCAGCCGGGCCTGGTGCTGTCGCCGCCATCTGTCCCGGCCCAGACCACCGCTGCCGATGGGCTTTTGACCGCCAGCGAGATTGCCGATCTCAAGATCAACGCAAATCTGGTTGTGCTGTCGGCCTGCAATACCGGCGCTGCCGGGGGTAGCCGCTTTGGCGGCGGCGCGCTGGAAGGCTTGGCGGATGCCTTCTTCAATGCCGGCGCCCATGCGGTCTTGGCCTCGCACTGGGAGGTGCCGTCGGCCGCCACCCAGGCCCTGATGACAAACGCCTTCGCCACCCTGGCCAGCGATCCCAAACATGATGCCGCTGAGGCGCTCAGACAGGCCCAGCTTGCCCTGATCGCCCAGGAGGCGACTGCCCATCCGTTTGACTGGGCGGCTTTCACCCTGATCGGTGACGGGGCATGATCTGTATGAAGCATGGACGGGCAAGAGAGTGGGGGCTTTGATGAAATCAACGCTTTTCCTCGCCCTGATGGGTGTTTTGGCGGGCGTTCTCGTGGCATCGCAGGCCGAGGCCGCAGTGCTGGTGGTGGCGGAAGCCCGGGGCGTCGCCTTCAAGCCGGGCGATACGCTCGATGCCGCCAAGCCGCTGGTCCTCAAGCAAGGCCAGCACATCACTCTGGTCTCGGAAACCGGCGCGACACTGAAGCTCGATGGTCCTTACGACCGTCCGCCCACGGCCGGCGGCGGTGGTGGCGGGGTCGGCCTGAACCAGACCTTGAACGCGCTGATCACCCAGCGCCAGGCGCGCGCCGGCGAATTCGGCATCACCCGCGGCACTGTCCTGGCCGACCTGCCCGATCCCTGGGTGCTGGACGCGACCCATAGCGGCAATGTCTGTGTGATGGAAAATGGCACCCCCATCTTTTGGCGGCCCGATGCCAGCGCTCCGGCATCGCTGAGTGTGGCGCCGGCCGACCATAGCTGGAACGCCAAGGCCGTGTGGCCGGCGGGGCAGGACCGCATCGCCGTAACCACCGATGTGCCGATGCATGCGGGCGAGACCTATGTCATCACCTTCAACGGCACGCAATCGGATGTCACCATGGTGCAGGTGCCCGCCAGCCTGACCAACAACGACATGAAAGCCGGCTGGATGGCCAATCGCCGTTGCGAACAGCAGGCCGAGGCCTTGGTCAAGACGGCTGCCAAGTGAAGGCGCTCTTCACCGGCAGCAACGCGGAGCGCAAGAATGCCCTGCGTTCGGTTGGTGTTTTTCTGGCGGTGACGCTGGTCAGCTCCGTCCTGTCGCTGTTCCTGGTGGAAAATTTCTCGGTTCTGAGCCGCGTGGACCAGTTCGTCCAGGATTGGGAAATCGCTTCGTCCTTCGCCCCCCGTGAGGCCCAGGACCCCGATATCGTCATCGTGGCGGTGGACGAGCCGACCTTGACCCGCTTTGCCTATCGTTCGCCGGTCGACCGGCAATTCCTTTCGACCTTGATCCAGCAGCTGGCGGCGCATCATCCGGCTGTCATCGGGCTGGACTTCCTGCTCGACCAGCCCACCGAGCAGGCAAAGGATATTGCGCTGGCCAGGACGCTGCGCGACACCAAGGTACCCCTGGTGGTCAGCTATGTCGCCGACAAGAGCACGGTCTCGCCGGACCAGAAGGCATTTGAGGACGCGATCGTGCCGCAACGCCTGCGGGCCTTGGCGAACCAGCCGCGTGACCAGTTCGATACCGCGCGTGACGTTTTCCCGGGCGCGACAGTGGATGGGCATTACATTCCCAGCGTGGCGCGCGCCATTGTCGCCAAGGTGGGCGTCAAGACGCCGGCGGAGGAAGTGCCGATCATCTGGCACGGGCGTCCCGAGCCGACCGACACCGATTCCAATCCCAAACCCTTCAAGCAGTATTCCGCCGCCGTGGCCGGCTTCATGCCCGACATCTGGTATCGCGGCAAGGTCGTGCTGATCGGCTCGGACGTGACCCTGGTGGATCGCCACCGCACGCCTTTCTCGGCGATCTATTCGGGAGATGACGGCCAGTTGCCCGGGATCGTGATCCAGGCCCACGCCATCTCCCAGCTTCTGCATCACAAGATTTCACCGGTCGCAGGCTGGCAGCTCAATTTCCCGATCACGCTGGCGCTGGCGCTTCTGGGCGCCACCCTGGGCGTGATCAGTGCCTCGCTGATATGGCGCGCCGTCGCGCTACTCCTGTTCCTGCCTCTGTTCTGGGTTGGCGGCGTGACGCTCTATCACTATGCCAATGTGATGGTCGGCCTGATATCGCCGGCGCTGGCGATGATCACCGCCTTTGCCAGCATGGAGTCCTTGAGTGGCCGCGAGGCCAGGAAGCAGAAGCAGTTCATCCAGGGCGCCTTCTCGCGCTATGTCTCGCCCGCGGTGGTCGATCGCATGGTTGCCGATCCCTCGCGCATGTCGCTGGAAGGCGAGCGCCGCGAGATGACTTTCCTGTTCTCCGACATCGCCGACTTCACCACCATGTCGGAGAAGATCGAGGCGGCCCAGCTCGCCCAGGTGTTGAACAGTTACCTTGACGGCATGACCAATCTGGTCATGAAACATGGCGGCATGGTGGACAAGTTCATCGGCGACGCCGTCTTCGCCATCTTCAACGCCCCGCTAGATCTTGCAGATCACCAGACCAAGGCGGTCGAGTGCATGCTGGAGATGGATGCGTTCAGCCAGGAATATCGCAAGCAGCAGCAGGCGCAAGGTATTCCCCTGGGCATTACCCGCATCGGTGTGCATACCGGTGTCGCCGTGGTGGGCAATTTCGGCAGCCACGCCCGCTTCACCTATACGGCCTCGGGCGATGCGGTGAACACCGCAGCAAGGCTTGAAGGCATCAACAAGTATTTCGGTACCAGGCTGTGCGTCTCGGGCGTGACCAGGGTCGCCTGCAAGGGCATCGAGTTCCGGCCCATCGTCTCGGCCATCGTCAAGGGCAAGACCGAGGCGCTGGATCTGTGGGAGCCGCTGCATGAGGGCGCGCTGGAACAGGGCTTTCTGGAAAAATACATGTCGGCCTATGGCCGCATGAGCGAAGGTGATGCTTCGCTGTTCGACGAGCTCTACCGGACCAGCCCCGACGACTATCTTGTCAAGTTGCATGTCGGACGCTCGAAGAAGGGCGAAACCGGTACCGAACTGAAGATGACGGAAAAATAGGCGCAGCCTTGTTCAACAGACCGCTTCGCGGTCGGGGCTGTTTTCCTGTATGACCCCCGCATGAGCTCATCCCGCGCCACCCTGCAGGAACTGTTCGACCAGGCCATCACACTGCACCAGGGCGGCGACCTGGCCGGTGCGGAGCGCCTGTACCAGCAGATACTGCTGATGGAGCCGAACAGTTTCGGGCCTCGCCACATGCTGGGCGTGATCCGCTTTCAGCAGGGAAAGAGCGCCGAAGCGATTGACCTGATCAATGGCGCGCTCGGTCTCAATCCACAGATCCCAGCGGCCTGGATCAATCTCGGCCATGCGCAAAGCGCATCGGGATGCACCGAAGAGGCGGTCGCCAGCTACCGCAGGGCGCTTCAACTCGCGCCTGGCAATGTCATGGTTCTCAACGCACTCGCCGCGCAGTTGCTGCGTCTGGGCCGGCAGACGGAGGTGGTGGACGCGCTCGATCATCTGCTGACAGCGAGCCCTGATGATATCGAGGCCCGCAACAATCGCGGCAATCTTCTGCGCGAACTGAAGCGGTTTGAAGCGGCGCTGGCCGATTATGATGCGGTGCTGGCGGAGCGGCCCAACTTGGCGGAAACCTGGACCAACCGTGGCACGGTGCTGTCGGACATCGGGCGGCCTGCGGAAGCGCTGGCAAGCCTGGACCGGGCGCTGGCGCTGCAGCCGGGTCTGGCCCCGGCGCTGAGCAACCGCGGTTTCACCTTGCGCGAGCTGGCGCGGTTCGACGAGGCGCTGGAGAATCTGGATCGGGCACTTCAAATCGAACCCAACTTCGCCGCGGCCTATGGCCATCGTGGCAAGACGCTGAGCGAAATGGGGCGGCTGGAAGAAAGTTTCCAGTCGTTCCGGCGCGCCGGCGAGCTCGCTTATGGCGGCCGTATGCCGGGACCGGAGGCTTTCGCGCACGAGCACAGGCATGCCCAGGAACAGGAGGGCTGGATCAAGGCCAGCGGTGACGCGGGCGAGGGACCGTTGCATATCGTGGGCGGGGGGCGGCTTTCGGGGCGCGCCGTCAATTCCTTCAACGGCGAGATTGCCGACAAGGCCTGGCGCGAGAGCGATCCCAGGATCGTGGTGATCGACAATCTGTTGACCGATGAGGCAGTGGCGGAACTCAGGCGCTACTGTCTGGGCTCGCGTGTTTGGCACACGCCCTATCCGCAGGGCTATCTCGGCGCCTTTCCGGAATCGGGATTTGCGGCCCCGCTTCTGGCGCAGATTGCGGAAGAATTGAGCGCCACCTTCACGGACATCTTTGCCGCCCATCCGTTGCGCTATCACTGGGCCTTCAAATATGACAGCCGGCTCGACGGCATCGGCATCCATGCCGACGAAGCGGCGGTAAATGTGAATTTCTGGATCACGCCGGATGCAGCCAATCTGGATCCGGAAAGCGGTGGCCTGGTGATCTGGGACAAGGCCGCGCCGCTGGACTGGGGTTTCGCCAAATTCAACGCCGATGAAAAGGCCGCCTATGCCTTTCTGGGGGAAAGCGGCGCCAGGCCGGTCACCGTTCCCCATCGCGCCAATCGGGCGGTGATCTTCGACTCCAATCTGTTTCACAAGACGGATGTGATCCGCTTCGCCGATGGATACGAGAACCGGCGCATCAACATCACCATGCTCTACGGTCGCCGCGGCCGCGGCTGACCGTCGGAAAGCTCAGCGATTACAGGGTTTTGTGCTCTCAGGGGCGAGGCCTGCGTGTTGCGCTGCAAGGAAGACGCGAGCGTCAAAACCCGCTTTACTGCCGGCAAAAAGCGGGAGGAATAGATGCCGAAAGTCCGTCTGACAGCACTCGGTGCGCTGCTGGCCTTGTCACTGCCGGCGCTGGCGGATGACGCGCTCGATGCGCATCTCCTGGCCGCCAAACAGGCGGCAGGCTTCGACTATACCGGCACCCTGGTCAGGACTTGCATCGCGCCGGCTTTTGCCGTCGGCACCGGCCAGCGCGGCGTGATCCCGGCGCGCGACACTTGGCATGCCGAGCCGGCCAGGATGTTCGACAATCTCTATTTCATCGGCACCAAGGTTCATTCGGCCTGGGCGCTCAAAGGTTCGGACGGCATCATCGTGATCGACACGCTGTTCAACTATGCCGTCGAGGACGAGATGGTGGACGGCCTCAAGAAGCTGCATCTCGATCCGAAACAGGTGAAATATGTCATCGTCAGCCATGCCCATGGCGATCATGACGAAGGCGCACGCCTGTTCCAGGACCGCTATGGCGCCCATGTGGTGATGGGTGCCGCCGATTGGGACGCGCTCGACAAGTCGGCTGACATTCCGGGCGGCAAGCCGAAACGTGACATCGTGGGCAGCGACGGTCAGGTCATTAGCCTGGGCGATATCAGCGTCACGCTGGTCCAGACGCCCGGCCATACGCCGGGAACGCTGTCGATGATCTTCACCGTGAAGGACCATGGCAAGCCCGTCACCATCGCCTATTCAGGCGGCACGGCGATCGCTACCATCTACAAAAGCGCCGATGGCCTCAACACCTATATCCAATCGCAGCGCCACATGGCGGGGCTGGCGGCGGCCGCGGGCGCGACCGTGCTGATGACCAATCACTCCGAATTCGACAGCGCTTATACCAAGAGCCGTCTGGTCAAGGTGCGGGGCCCGGGTGAGACCCATCCCTATGTCGTAGGCGCCGATGGGGTGGGGCGCTATTTCAAATTGCTGGAGGAATGTGCCGAAGTCGCCAAGATCAAACTGTCGGCGCCGTAATTTATCTGTCACGTCGCCACGGTTGGGCTATAGTTGCATGCGCTTGGGGGAGCGATGTCGGATATTCCGGTAAGCCGCGAATTCTGGAATCGGCTGATCAGGGAAGTGCGCAGTCGCACCCGCGGCCGCGCCGATCCCGAGGAACTCCTGCAAGCCGCCTATCTGCGCATGGCCCGCTACCGCTCCGAGCATGTGGTTGAAAATGTCGCCGCGTTTCTGGTCCGCACGGCGGTCAACATCGGGGTGGACAATTACCGCCACGACCGTTTGATCGCCAACATCGCGCCGGACGATGTGAATCCCTGCGAAAATTCGCCGCTCCAGGATGAGGTTTTGGCAGCCCGCGCACGTCTAGAAAGGGTCCGGGAAGGTCTGTCCCGGCTGACGCCACGCACCCGCGAAGTCTTTTTGATGCACCGTCTCGACGACATGAAATATCGCGAAATCGCCGAGCGGCTGGGGATCAGCCAAAGCGCGGTGGAAAAGCATATCGCCAAGGCTGCCCTGTTCCTGACCGAATGGACGGAGGGGTGGTGAGCATGTCTGGTGGCGTGCCGGCTCCCGAAATCAAGGCGGAAGCGGCCGCCTGGCTGGCCCGTCTGCATGCCGAAGACCGCGACGCCGCGGACGAGGCCGCCTTCCGCGCCTGGCTCAATGCCAGCCCCGCCCATGCCACGGCTTTCGAAGCGGTGGACCGGGTCTGGAGCGATGTGGGTGGGTTGACCGATCTGCGCACCGGCCGGGTCGTCACCCGCCGGTCTCACTCCATGCTGGGACGTCGTGGGCTTCTGGCAGGGGTCGGCCTTCTGGCTCTTACCGGCGGCAGCACGCTGTTCTGGCGCTCGGCCGGCGCCAAGGTCTATGAAACCGATGTAGGTGAGCAGAAGCATGTGGCGCTGGATGATGGCAGCCAGCTTTTCCTCGATGCCCAAACCCGCATTGCTGTGTCTTTCAGTGACACCGAACGTACGGTGGACATGCAGTATGGCCGGGCCAATTTCCGTGTCGTGCCCGATCTCAAGCGACCGTTTGTGGTGGAAGCGGCCCAGCGCCGGATCGTCGCCACCCGCTGCAATTTCGATGTGCGTTGCGAAGATGGCCAAGTCCAGGTGGTGTTGATCCATGGCGAGGCCGACGTCAAGCCGGCTGCGGCCAAGGACGGCCAAAGCCAGACCCTTCGCAGTGGCGAAAGGCTGGTGGCCTCCAACGAGGTCGAAAAGCTGGACAAGCCGGATTTGACCCGCGTGCTGGCCTGGCAGACCGGCTATGAGAATTTCGACAAGGAGAATCTGGCCCAGGCGGTGGAGGAAATGAATCGCTATTCCACGGTCAGGCTGGAAGTGGACCCCAGCGTGGCGGGCCTCAAGGTCTCCGGTGTCTACCGTGTGGGCGACAATGGCGCTTTTGCCCGCTCGCTCGCCAAGCTTCTCCCTGTCGCCGTCCATGAGAACGGCGACGTCATCCTGCTGACTGCTGACAGCGATCCATGACAGGGGGTGGGGAAACCCCGCCCCTCATACGTCTGATCTTCATTAGCGGCCCATCAGTGGCTGCGAGTACAGGGGGAAAACATGGCATTTTCGCGCTGGGGCGCGTTGCGCTCTATTCTTTTCGGTGGCGTCGCGTTCCTTTCGATCAACGTCGCCGCCGCGGCCCAGGGCACGACCATAAATCTGCAGGAGCAGCCCTTGTCGGACGCCCTGCGCAGCGTGGCGCAGAAGACCGGCGAAAGCATCCTCTTCACCCCGGAATCGGTGGAAGGCCTGAAGGCGCCGGCCATCAATGGCACCATGAACGCCCAGCAGGCGGTCTCCATGCTGACCGTGGGCACAGACCTGGAAGTGGTCTCGGACGGCAATAACGGGCTGATCGTGCGCCGCCCTTTCATGCGCCGCGCGTCGGAGCAGGCGCCGTTGGGCGCGGGCGGTGGCGCGGTGCCGGTG
>Ga0210396_10007248_pt1 | contig 10555 bp, 9 predicted proteins | sample IncBWH17OmetaG_FD_155466 | JGI IMG/M metagenome (GOLD analysis project Ga0210396, IMG submission 155466) | Forest soil microbial communities from Barre Woods Harvard Forest LTER site, Petersham, Massachusetts, United States - Inc-BW-H-17-O ... | reverse complement strand
CTTCAGGAAAGGATTAATAATCAGGATAAATATTGACGAATGTTTAATGGCTACATTTACCGGGGGAATTTTTGTGGACTGTTTTTCCCAAACCGGGTATTTTATTTCTTGAAAAGTTAGTGATTTTTTTTGGATAATCAATGTATCTTGTTGTGTCATTTTAACACAATGGAACCAAAAACCTATTTTTTCACAATTAAAAATGATATTTTGAAACGTTTAATTTTTTCTTCAGCCATTTTATTTTTTTTGATTGCCTGTCAAAGTTCAGGTAATCAAACTTCAACTTCCGATTCTACCAAAGCGAATACCGGCGCGGATTCCGGCTGGGTGGCATTATTTGACGGTTCGTCACTTAAAGGCTGGCATACCTATGGAAAGTCAGCGCCCGGTTCCGCATGGAATGTTGACAATTCAAGTATTCATTTGCAATCTGCAACGAGAAGCGGATATCAAACTTCCGGCGGCGGCGATCTGATCACAGATGGTTCGTTTGATAATTTTGATCTGAAATTAGAATGGAAAATAAGCAAGAAGGGGAACAGCGGCATTATATTTTATGTGCAGGAAGATACAACGAAATATAAGGACACGTGGAACACCGGACCTGAAATGCAGGTTTGTGATAAAGACAGTAATGAAGATGCGCACAGTTTTAAACATGAAGCGGGCGATCTGTATGATCTGATCCCGTCCACAGCGATGTCTGCAAAAGCTTTTGACGAATGGAATAAAGTGGAAATTGTAAGTAACAAAGGCAAACTTGATCTATACCTCAACGACGTGCATATTGTTTCAACAACATTGTGGGATGATAAGTGGAAACAATTAATTGCAGGAAGTAAATTTAAAGACATGCCTGGTTTTGGAACATTTACTTCCGGGCATATAGCGTTGCAGGATCATGGCGATGAAGTATGGTATAGAAATATTATGCTGAAGAAACTTTGAACACTGATTAATACGAATTGAAACTAATTGACTCTAATCAAAGCGTTTGTGCTTTGCCGTTAGTAACGCGTTCAATAGAATTGTTGCTGTACAAGAGCGCGATGCAACGATGATGAAGAGAGAACAAATGCCTGGAGCATCATAAAAAAAGTTGGCGCTAATTAATTTTTTAATTAGCGCCAATTAGTTTCAATTCGTATCAATTAGTGTTAGAATCTTCTTCTGTCGCGGTCATCATAGCCACCGCGTCCACCACGGTCATCACCGCCGCGTCCGCCGCGGTTATCGCCGCCACCGCGATCGCGGTTAAAACCTCCGCCACCCCCACCGGGTCTTGGTGGTTCATCATCTGCTTTTTTCACAGCTAATTTTTTGCCACGGCCAATTTCGGCGCCATCCAATACCTGGATAGCTTCTTTGGCTTCAGCATCGTTGGGCATATCCAAAAAACCAAATCCCCTGCTTTTTTTGGTTTCCCTGTCCTTGGCTACTTTGGCGGAATAGACTTCGCCATATAATTCAAACATTTCTTTGAGATCAGTGTCATCAAAATCGTACGGAAGTCCTGCGACAAAAAGCTTCATGGCTGTTTTATTAAGTCCTAAAATTAAGTGTAAAGAATCAAACTGCTAATTATATTTTTTAGATTTTTCAGCAGCCGGAAGGGAATTATTTCCCATAAAGCGGAAAATATTTCAACAAATACTTGATAAATGTTGATGTAATCAAGCTTTTACAATGTGGCGGGCAATTTGGATTCTTCTAATTACTTAAAATTTACACATGAAATTTAAATACTACCATCTTCTTATTTATTTTTTGCTGCTTGTTTTATGTCAGGGTTGTGCAGTTATTGGTGGCATTTTTAAAGCTGGTGTTTGGGTTGGCGTGCTGGCGGTTTTATTGATCTTGGGTGTGATCGTTTTGGTGATCAGCCGCAGTAATAAATAAGTTAAATTGCTTCAATGACGAATAAATATCCGTTCTACATTAAGGCTACCTATATTTTATTGGGGTTGGTTTTATTTTCGGGTATTTTATATTTACTCGGAGATATTCTTATTCCAATTGCGCTTTCATTGATGATCGCTTTCATGCTTAATCCATTGGTGAACCGTTTAGAAAAATGGAAAGTTCCACACACGCTGGCGATCGCTCTTGCCATACTCATTGCACTAATTGTTTTTTTGTTAGTGGGATATTTTCTGACCTCTCAAATGATAAGCTTTGGAAACGATCTGCCAACATTGAAAAAAAAGTTTGCAGAATTCGCCACCAAAGGACAAACATTTTTATTAGATCACCTTAATATTTCTCTGGAGAAGCAAAATCAATGGCTTGCCGAAGCGGAGCAGGGAATAAAACCGATCATCAGCAGACTGATGGGTTCGGCGCTTGGTACGCTTACCATAACTTTTTTATTACCGTTGTACACTTTTTTATTGCTGTATTATAAAAAACTCATCCTGAATTTTTTGTTTGAGATCTTTGCAGAATCAAATGCAGCCTATGTTTCAGACGTGTTGGAAAAAACTAAAGGCGCAATTCAAAGTTACGCGTTGGGATTATTGATAGAAGGTTTGATAGTTGCTACGCTTAACAGCATTGCCTTATTAATACTGGGAGTTAAATATGCAATCTTACTTGGTGTTATCGGTGCGATCGTTAACGTGCTTCCTTTTATCGGCGGGATAATTGCGTTGATACCTCCGTTAATTGTTGCTACCATTACCAAAGACGGAATACAAACACAGATTGCGATAACAGCCTGTTATGTCATTATTCAATTTACAGACAATCATTTTCTAATTCCATTTATTGTTTCATCAAGAGTTCGCATCAATGCGCTTATTTCTATCATTGTTGTCTTGCTCGGCGGCGCGTTGTGGGGAATTTCAGGAATGTTTTTATCCATTCCTTTTGTCGGTGTGCTAAAAATAATATTTGACAGGATCGATGAATTAAAACCCTGGGGTAAATTATTGGGTGATGAGATACCAACGATGCATAAAGGACAGTTGTGGCGGCGAAAAAGGAAAAAAACAATTGTTGTCTGAATATTTCGGTTGTACGTGAACGTTAGTTAATCTTCTTTTAACTATAATCTTGTTTCAACTTCCCGATAAAATATTAATTTCGCTTTTTTATGGAGAATATTAAAATAGCAACTGCGCAGTTCGAACATCGCAGCGGTGATAAACAATATAATCTTTCTGTTATTGATGATCTGTCGCAAAAAGCTGCGGCATCAGGAGCAACAGCAATTGCTTTTCATGAATGCTCGGTTACGGGTTATTCTTTTGCGAGAGAACTTTCAAAAGAGCAAATGCTTTCTATTGCAGAAATTATTCCCGGCGGAGAATCGATCAAACAACTTATTTCTATCTCCAAAAAAAATAAAATTGCCATACTCGCAGGATTGTTTGAAAAAGATGAACATGATAATTTATACAAGGCTTATGTCTGTGTTGATGGTAATGGAGTAAAAGCAAAATTCAGAAAGTTGCATCCTTTTATTAATCCGCACCTAAAACCCGGAAATGAATACTGTGTTTTTGAATTGAACGGTTGGAAATGCGGAATTTTAATTTGCTACGACAATAATATTATTGAGAACGTTCGCGCAACAACTTTGCTTGGAGCGGATATTATTTTTATGCCGCACGTAACCATGTGTACGCCGTCAACAAGGCCAGGCGCGGGTTTTGTTGATCCGCAGCTTTGGAAAAATCGTGAAACAGATCCAACTTCTTTGCGGATGGAATTTAACGGAATGAAAGGCAGAGATTGGTTGATGAAGTGGTTGCCGGCGCGCGCGTATGATAATGGAATCTACATTATTTTTTCAAACGCAATAGGCATGGATGATGATCAGTTGAAAAATGGATGTTCGATGATCATTGATCCGTTCGGAGATATTATTGCCGAATGCAAAACACTTGGTGATGATATTGTAACCGCAACATTAACTCCTGAAAAATTAATTCAGGCTGGCGGTCACCGTTATAAAAATGCAAGGAGACCGGAACTTTATCGCGACATTATTGGTAAAGCGCATCATCCGGTTCAAAAAGTTGTATGGATGAATGAAAAAAAATAATTAAAAAATTTAGACAGAAGATATTTATGAGTTTATTATTTAGCCGTTTAAAAATTAAAGATGTTGAATTGAGAAATCGGATTATGGTTTCACCGATGTGTCAATACTCCTGTGTTGATGGATTCGCTACAGACTGGCATCTTGTTCATTTGGGAAGTCGCGCTGTTGGTGGCGCAGCTATTGTTATGCAGGAAGCGACAGGCGTTTCTGCAGAAGGAAGAATTTCTCCTGATGATAGTGGAATTTATAAAGATGAGCATGTTGAAAAATTGAAACAGATCGTCAACTTTATTCATCAGCAGGGAGCTGTTGCAGGAATTCAACTTGCACACGCGGGAAGAAAAGCAAGCCATGCAAGTCCGTGGAAAGGAGGGAAGCAGATTCGTTCTGATAATGGCGGTTGGATAACTGTTGCGCCGAGCGCCATTCCATTTTTAGATGATGAAGAAGCGCCAGCCGCACTTGATAAAAAAGAGATACAAAAAGTTATCAATGATTTTGCTGTTGCCACGCAACGCGCGCTGCGTGCAGGCTATAAGATAATAGAAATTCACGCTGCACATGGATATTTGCTTCATGAATTTCTTTCTCCACTAAGTAATAAAAGAGATGATGAGTACGGCGGATCGTTTGAAAATCGCGCAAGACTTTTACTCGAAGTTGTTGATGCGATAAAGAAAGAATGGAAGCCGGAAAATCTTTTGTTCGTGCGCATTTCAGCAACTGACTGGGTTGAAGGCGGATGGAATATTGAAGAATCCATTCAATTTTCTTCATTATTAAAAACAAAAGGAGTTGACCTGGTTGATTGCTCAAGCGGCGGAGCTTCTCCTAAACAAAATATTCCATTAGGTCCGGGTTACCAGGTTCCTTTTTCTGAAAGAATAAAAAAAGAAACAGGAATTTTAACCGGCGCAGTTGGGTTGATCACAACTGCTCAACAATCCGAAGAAATTTTAATGAAACAGCAGGCAGATGTGATCGTTCTTGCCCGCGAATTTTTGCGTGATCCATATTTTCCATTGCATGCCGCTCATTCATTGCATGAAGATATTTGCTGGCCGATTCAATATGAAAGAGCGAAACCTAAATTATAATTTCTTTTTTATTATTAATTATTTCTGAAACTAACGGTAACACTCATACGTTTTAATTATTGAACTTCACCACTTCAAGATCGGTTGCTTTTATTGTTCCCAATTGTTGAAGTTCATCATTATCCCATCTTTCATCCGGTGCGCCGCTGATGTACAGATTACTGCCAATGTCGGCAAGTATCAATCCATATTTTTTTAATGCAGTTAATATCACCTGCACATTCGGTGGAAAGCCGCTGATATCATAATTAGCTTTCAATCGCAACTTTGCGCCAAAAGGTAAACCATATTGTCCGCCGCTGCTATTTACATTATGCGTTGCCGGTGAAATATAGGCTGGTTGTACGTTTGAGCTGCTCAATGTAAATCGCAAGGCATGATCAATTGTTCCTTTCAACACTTCATCATATCTCGCCAAGCCGGGAAAAATTGGTAAACCCGCAGCATCTGCAGATGTCCATCCATCTGGTCTCAATGCATCAGATTTCAAATTAAAAACTGCGCCCGATGATGCTTCCCAATGATTTCCATTCACACTTGCATTATATAATTCGTACAACATATCATTATCTTTATCTACTGCGATCACATGCGAATCTCCCTGTCCGTTTCCTTCTATTGGTGCATTCAACGGAATTGGGTAAGGTCCGGGATCGCTCTCGTTTCCATAATCTCCATCATAACTATTTGCGCGAAAAACAATTTGCAATTTTGGTTGATTTCCGCATACAACAACAAAAGGAATTCCTATGGGCGCATTATCCCAAAGTCCGCTTCCAAAATCCGCTTTTAATCCGGAAGAAGAAAAATTGACAATGATCTGATCGCTGTACGGATCAACAGGCGAGGCCGAAATATCCTGGTTCCATGCATTATCTGCCGGAAAAATTTCAATGTTTTCCGCATCCGCTAATGTTGCTGAACATGAATCGTTTGGTGAAGTGGGATTGCCGGTTTTGGTTGTTGATGACGGATCTTTTTTACAACTGAAGATCAATATTCCCAAAATAAAAAAAATCCATTTACAGGAAAGTGATGTGGTTTTCATTGATACGAATTTGCTTAATTATGCGAAAGAATTGTGCCAGAAACCTTCTTAAAAAAAATATTTTTATATTTAGTAAAACTTGCTGTTATGAAAAATCTGGTTATATGTAGCACACTTCTATTAGTATCTCATCTCGTTTTCTCACAAAATAATATGCAGACTTTATTTAAGTCTGATAATGATATTGGAAATGTAAAACAAAAAGGATCATTAAAATATGATGATAATTCTCAGCAATATACTATCAGCGGCAGCGGACAAAATATCTGGGGCAATCATGATGATTTTCATTTTGCGTGGAAAAAAATGAAAGGAAATTTTATTTTAGATGCGCAGGTAAAATTTATTGGTAACGGAGCAAACCCTCATCGCAAAATAGGCTGGATGGTTCGACACAGTCTTGAACCCAACACTGTTTATGCAGATGCAGCTGTGCATGGCGAAGGATTAACGTCATTGCAATATCGCCGCGAAATTGATTCATCCACTGAAGAAATTAAAACCGATATCAAATCTCCTGACGTAATAAGATTGGAAAGAAATGGAAACACGTATATTTTTTCTGCAGCAAAGTTTGGAGATAATTTAAAAGAAGTTGCCCGATTGAAATTAAATATCGGCGATGAAGTGTATGCCGGAATTTTTATTTGCTCGCACGATGAAAATGTTTCGGAAGAAGCTGTTTTCTTCAATGTGCGCATCAGCAGTACTGCAAAAGATAATTATGTTCCTTATAAAGATTATCCCGGAAGCAGACTTGAAGTGATGGATGTTGAGACTGGTTTGCGCAAAGTTTTATTTACTTCCAACGAAACTTTTGAAGCGCCCAATTGGCTTAAAGATGGTTCAGCGCTCATTTTCAACTGGAATGGATTGTTGAATCGTTTTCCATTTGATACAAAAATTCCTGTTGAGATGAACACTGATTTTGCCAAACATTGCAACAACGATCACATACTTTCTCCCGATAATAAATTTATTGGCATCAGCAATAACGGAACAAAAGAAAAAGATGGCGGCGGTTCGGTTATTCATATTGTTTCGTTGGATGGCGGAGTTCCGGTGCGAATTACGGAATTGAGTCCTTCTTATTTGCATGGCTGGAGTCCCGACGGAAAAACTTTAGCGTTCTGTGGACAACGAAATGGAAATTTTGATGTGTACACCATTCCTGCAAAAGGCGGAAAAGAAAAAAGATTAACAACTGCGGAAGGATTGGATGACGGCCCGGAATATTCTCCCGATGGAAAATATATTTATTTTAATTCGGTAAGAAGCGGGAGCATGCAAATTTGGAGAATGAAGCCTGATGGCAGTCACCAGGAACAATTAACTAATGATGATTACAACAACTGGTTTGCGCATATTTCGCCGGATGGCAAATGGATGGTCTTTATTTCATTTACAAAAGATGTTTCCAAAGGTGATCATCCTCCTTGCAAAAGAGTAATGATCAGATTACTTCCATCTAACGGGAATGGGCAACCGAAAGCGATAGCATATTTATATGGCGGACAGGGAACCATCAATGTTCCGTCATGGTCGCCGGATGGAAAACAAATTGCCTTTGTGAGTTATAGCTTTCCCGATGATTATTATGAGAAGAAATGATGGTTTAATTTTTTCACGCAAAGGCGCAATGGCGCGGAGAAATACAAGATGAAAAAGATTTCTTTGCGAACTTATTTGCTTTGCGGTTTTGCGTGAAATTTTACCCCCACGCCTTTCTCAAAAATCGTAACCAATTTCCGTGCATCACATTAATAACGTCCTCATCGGAGTAACCTCGGCTTTTTAAAATAGCAGGAATTTTTTGCAGGTCAGCGATCGTTTCCAGGTCGTAAGGAGATTGTTCTTTTCCAAATGCGCCATCAAGATCGGAGCCGATGCCAATATGCAATGCATTGCCGGCGATCTGGCAAATATGATCAAGATGATCGATCACTTTTTCAATATTGCAATTCATATTTTCCGGCGTTGATCTTCCGCGAACCCAATTAGGAACGATCATCCATGCATCGAACGCGCCACCGATCACTGCTCCGCGATCTATTAATGCTTTTATTTGTTCATCACTGTACTGACGATCATGATCTACCAACGCCCGACAATTATTATGACTCGCCCACACATGCCCGTTAAAATTTTCCAGCGCCTGCCAAAAAGCATCATCACACAAATGCGTTGCATCAAGAATAATGTTCAGCTCTTCCATTTTTTTTAAAAGATCCAAACCATGCTGATTCATTTTTCCTGTTGCATCCGTTCCGTTTGTATAACGTCCGGGTCCGTAATGCGCGGGACCGATCGCGCGTAACCCGTACTGCCAGGCTCTTTCAACGTATTCAATATTCACCAGGGAATCTGCGCCTTCCAAACTTAAAATAAAACCGATCGCTTTTTTTTCATGCTCGTTTTTATTCCATGTTTGCAAATGTTTTTCCAGCGACGCCAGGTCATTCACCTGCACCATTTCATTTTCGGTTTCCATTGTTTTGTACCATGCCAGTTGCGCCTGCGTTTGCGCCCATGCCTGCTCCGGCGAATGCCATCCGGGCAAATGATTATCCGGCGCAACATAGCGCGCAATTTGTGTAGCGACCACCAACCCGATATTTCCTTTTCTTAATTCCGGCAGACAAACAGTTCCTTTGCCTCGATCGGGCTTGTCTGTTCTGTTTTTTTCTCTTTCTCTTATTTCGGTTATGGATGACCGTAAGTCGCGGTTCCATTCCATCGCGTTCATGCTGAGATCAAGGTGTGCGTCTATTGTGAACATGAGTTAGTTTATAGTTTTGAGTTTGTAGATTCTTAATTCGTGTAATTCGTTCTAATTCGTGTAATAGGTGTTATATTTTTTGGTTTCCAGCTTCGGTTTTTCATAGCATCATCGTTGCGTCGCAATCCGTTCATCGGTTGTACTACTATTGAGCGGCGATGAGTAATTGCGAGCATTTACAATTCGAATAATTCTTTGTTTGTGTTAATATATTTTTCAATTTCTTTCTGTTGACCTTTACTTTTAAATTGAATTAACATTTTGTCCGCATGTTTGCGAACTTCTGTCAGACCAAATGTTGCAAATTCTTTTGCTTTTTCTTGTCTACCTATAAAAAGGTTTATTTCTTTTAACAACCAGGCTAAATGAATTTGATTATGTAGGTAATATTTATTGAGTATGAGGTATTGATTGTTTTTTTCTAAATCTTGCGGTTGAATAATATCAAAGGGATAAGGAAAATTTGCAAAGTCATTATAGAATGCCAATCCATGAGTTTTGAAAGCACCCCAAATTTGATTTATTGATTTGATATTTTCTTCTTCTGTATCTCTGAGGATCCAATGATAGTCGCCTGTGCCCTTTGGAGAAAGTCTCTTTCTAATAACGCAACTTGCATATGTTGTTTTCGAAATGTCAATTTGTTTATGAGCCAAATCTTGAATAAAGTCAAAATGAATTGCAGTTTCACAACAGACAGAACCACCGTACCAAGCACCTCGTAAACCAAATATATTAACAACATGATTTGAATTAGGTTGATAGAAATGAAACCCGCTGCCCTTCCAACCCAATTGTCTAATGTCGGGTGCAAGATTTTTGTTTACTAATTTTTTAAAATTATTTGCGACCATGTAATTGCGAAATTAAAAGAGATTCAAAACATTTCGTAGTGTTCTCAAATATACACAACTCGCAAATTATAAAACGTCGCATAATAGCATGAACGAATTGCGATGCAAGAACAAGTCCAAAGGACTGAAATTTTTGTAGCATGTATAATATTTATTAAACAATCCCGAAGGGATGATATATCACTCCTTCGGAGTTTAATGCAAATTGATTTTACATTTATAATAATGCCATCCCTTCGGGATCAATATTGATAAATTTCTCGTTTCTGGCGCAGGTCTCCCGACCTGTGCATAATAATTACTTGTTTCCAATCAGTTTGTTTTCTGATTTTTTGAATTAAGTAGCAAATCGGCACAGGTCAGGAGACCTGCGCCAGATAATTAAAGTAAGAACTTTCCCACAGATAATGCCGATCAAACAAACGCAGATGATACGCAGAGAAAGATCTGCGATCATCTGCCGAAACATTGGCGCGATCTGCGGGGAAATTTTTTCTATTCTCGAGGAGATAGAATAGGCGTCTGACGGTTTTAAACCGTCTGACGCCTGCAAAATTAATTACTCTTCAATAAAATTTTCTTTTTTAACCAACGTCTTATTGGTTCATCGTATAATTTGAGAGAGGCGTACGCAAGTAAAATACTTGCAACAAAAACGAGAATGCCAAATGGCAAACCCTGCGCGATCGTGGCTTTGTGCGTTGCTACCCAACCGGTGTAAATATA
>Ga0210396_10007247_pt1 | contig 10555 bp, 8 predicted proteins | sample IncBWH17OmetaG_FD_155466 | JGI IMG/M metagenome (GOLD analysis project Ga0210396, IMG submission 155466) | Forest soil microbial communities from Barre Woods Harvard Forest LTER site, Petersham, Massachusetts, United States - Inc-BW-H-17-O ... | reverse complement strand
CATTTCCATTCCACACTCTGCTCCTGCGGGCCTTCATGACGCAGAATAAATTCAGCCCTGACACTGAAGTGGGCGTACCTCTATCGCCGGATCAGGCGTTGGATGCTGGATATTGGGAATCAAGGCTTCGTCAGAATTGGGGACTGCATGGCGTTGGGCACATCAGTTACGGCGTGCCCTACAACCGTTGGCTGTATAAGGTTAGGCGTAACATTTTCAAACGGGAAATGGCCCGGCTGGGTGTTGATTGGAAGCACTCGGACGTTTTGGACGTTGGCTCAGGGACAGGATTTTGGATTGACGCGTGGAAAGGCCTTGGAGTCCACTCGATTACCGGATCTGACGTTACGCAAGTTGCCGTCGATCATCTGCAGGTGGCCTATCCAGATTCGCGCTTCACCAGGTTGGATATTTCCGGCGCCCTTGAAAGCCAACATCCTGGCGGTCCATACAACGTCGTTTCCGCATTTGATGTATTGTTTCACATCACCAACGACGCCAAATTTGCCGACGCGATTGCAAATATTCCCCGCCTACTCACGCCAAGTGGATATTTTATTTTTTCGGATAACTTCTTGCACGGGCATGGCGTTCGCGGCGATCATCAGGTCAGCAGATCCCTCCAGGAAATCTCTGACGTGTTGACCAAGGCCGGCTTTCAAATAATTCGGCGCGTTCCTATGTTTATTGTGATGAATGCGCCGGTGGATATTTCAGCTCCGTGGCCACTTAAATTTTGGAGATTGGCCATGCTTCCGGTGAGGGCCGTCCCCTTACTGGGAAGTATTTACGGCGCGCTCCTTTATCCTTTGGAGCTTCAGTTAACGCGATTTCTGCGGGAAAGCCCTACAACCGAGATGATGATTTGTCGGAAAAGCGGGATAGGTTAAAGCTGTTGATCATGCATTTCCCGCCAGCAATTCAGTTTTTTTGCGAGATCGCAGCAACTTGCCGCTTCTGGACCGCCCCCGTCGTATGAGGATTTGCTATCTGGCGGACGCGGGCAGTCAACATACCATCAGGTGGGCAAATTATTTCTCAGCGCATCATCACGATGTGCAAATTATCTCATTTCGTCAGAGTGAAGATTCACAAACGCAACAGCAGACGCGTTTAGTTAAGCCGCGGTGGGGATCAAGGCTGGATAGTTTTCTCTGCGCCCCTCGCGTGCGTGAACTGCTCGAGCGCTTTAAACCCGACATCGTTCATGCTCATTACGCCAGCAGTTACGGTACGCTTGGCCGACTTTGCCGCTTTCATCCGTATATACTTTCCGTTTGGGGCAGCGATGTTTACGATTTTCCAAGACGCTCATGGCTGCATCGCAAATTGCTTAAGGCAAATTTAGCCGCAGCAGACCAACTGTGCGCCACTAGTAAGAATATGGCTTCGGAAACTCTGCGATATTGCGACAAATCTGTGACCATCACGCCGTTCGGTGTCGATTGTGACCACTTTCGTCCATTTTCCGTCCCAAAAAACAGCGTGAATGAATTTGTCATCGGCACGATTAAAGCGTTAGAGCCGCCGTACGGGATTGAGCATCTAGTACGTGCTTTTGCCCTGCTTATCAGGAAGTACGAGGGGCGGAAGAAGGTCCGTCTGGAAATCGCTGGCGATGGCTCGCTCAGGAAACCGTTAGAGCGTTTGGCGGAGGATCTTGGCGTTAGACACGAAGTCAGTTTTTTAGGGCACATTGCGCATTCTGAGGTTCCACAATTATTGAACACGTTCTCTGTATTTTGTGCCTTATCCTTGAGCGAGAGCTTTGGCGTCGCAATTCTGGAAGCATCCGCTTGTCAATTGCCGGTGGTGGTAACAAATATTGGGGGCTTGCCTGAAGTAGTTAGAAACAACCTGACCGGTTTCATCATCCCCGCAAAGGATGCTCAGGCGGCCGCGGACGCCATCGGTAAACTCATCGATCAAGACAGCCTTCGCCAGGATTTTGGCCAAGCAGGACGCAAATTCGTTCTCGAGAACTTTGAGTGGTCTCAAAACGCGAAGCGCATGGAGAATGTTTACGAGTCAGTTCTTCAAGCAAGTTGATAGAATCTCTCTGTGCCAGGATTGCGAGTAATACTCCAAGCCTGTCTGGTTACGCTTGCTTGGAGCACGGAACCGACCTGATGCTGAGTCCCATCTGCCGGCGTGACATTGCGTCACTTTGCGTAGCAAGGTATGCGGCGTTCGAAAGGCTGTAGTCACCTGCTGATATGCGAATTTTATTTCTAACGCAATATTTCCCGCCGGAAACTGGCGCCCCTTCAAATCGCCTCTCCGATCTCGCCGACCGGCTCGCTAATCTTGGGCACCAGGTCACGGTGCTTACCGCCCTTCCGAACTATCCGCAAGGCGTAATTTTTGACGGCTACCGTGGCCATTTCATGATGACCGAGAAACGCAATAGTATTCAGGTCATTCGGTCTTGGATTTTTGCGACCCAAAGTAAAAAATTCCTCCCGAAACTCGTCAACTATTTCTCTTTCGCCATTCTGAGTTGTCTGGTGGGAGCCTTCACGGTAAAAAGCACTGATATCGTTTTTGTAGAATCGCCGCCGCTCTTTCTGGCGGTCTCCGGCTATCTTCTCGCCAGAATCAAACGCGCCAAATTTGTGATGAATATCTCCGATCTGTGGCCCGAGTCTGCTATCGCCCTGGGAGTCTTGCGCAACCCTCGCGTCATCCGTTGGTCCGTCTGGCTCGAACGGGAACTTTATCGCCGCGCGGATCTGGTAACCGGTCAGACGCAGGGAATAATGGCTGGCGTGCGAAATCGTTGGCCTTCTGCTCCTCGAGCGTTGCTCACCAACGGCGTAGCGCCCGAGTTTTTACAGCAAATTGAGGCCGTCCGCCCTTGGCGGTCAAAACAGCGTCAAGAACTTGGTTTTGGGGCCAAGTTTATCGTGGCTTACACCGGCGTGCATGGATTCTCGCAGCGACTCGAAACGATCATCCGCGTTGCGGAACTCCTTTGTAGCTATAAGGACATGCAATTTATTTTTTGGGGTGACGGTCCCGAAAAATCGGGCTTGAAAGCAATGGTCCAGGCGAAACATCTCTCGAACGTACAATTTTTCCCCTCGCAGCCCTCTTCGCGTATGCCGGAGGTTCTGACCTCCGTGGATGTCTCCGTCGTGCCGTTGGCACGCACCGAACTTTTTAAAGGCGCACTGCCGTCCAAGCTTTTTGAAGCCCTCGGAGCAGGCGTTCCAGTGGTTGCCGCGGTGGAGGGCGAAGCTAAGAGCCTCGTCGAAGCATCTGGAGGAGGCATCGTCATTGAGCCCGAGAACGCTCAGCAGATGGCGGAGGCCATCATTTGTCTCTACAGGGACGGTGGTCTACGCGAGAAACTCAGCATCGAGGGGCGCAGTTATGTTGCCATGCACTACAATCGCAAAACGATCGCCGAGCGCTTTGAAAAACTTCTTCTCGCGGTCAAATCTTCTAGCCTTCACACTTCGGCTGAAGGAAACATCGAGTCCGAAGTGCAACTCGGCACTTTGAACTCACCAAGCGAGAAATATTCAAAATATTCGAGCGCAGAAATAAAAAACGTATGATTTGCGCTTCGACTTCCAAATCGGTTGATCTTCATGTCCCCTCATAAACCGGACGTGCCTTCATCCATGGGAGCGGAGTCTACAAGGATCAGAGAAGTATATCGACTTCGCGAATCCAATATTCCCAAAGACCGTTATTCCTTATTTAAGGAAGAAAACTTCGTCACGCATCTTGATTTACAAGGCGAGATTCTCAGATTGCTTAATCGCTTTAAGCGGACCTCTCTAGGAACAGAAAAAATCCTGGAGGTTGGCTGTGGGCGAGCCTATTGGCTTCGCCAGTTGATCCAATGGGGAGCCCAACCCGAAAATCTTTTTGGCATAGATTTAATGCAAGAAAGACTCCAGGACGGGAGAAAACTTTGTCCTCAAGAGGTGTCGCTTGAATGCGGTGACGCCTCTCGCCTGGATTTTCCCGATGCATACTTCACTATGGTTTTGCAGTTCACCGTGTTCACATCAATTCTGGATGATGTGATGAAAAGACAAATTGCTGCCGAGATAAGCAGGGTGTTGAAACCTGGTGGCGCGTTGTTGTGGTACGATTATTTTGTGTCAAATCCGAGCAATCCGAATGTTCGCGGTGTATCCCGCAGAGAGATCGTGAAGTTGTTTCCTGGATTTTCCATATTTCTCAAGCGCGTCACACTTGCGCCTCCGATTACCCGGGTCGTGGCGCCTGTTTCAACCGTTGTTTACCGATTACTATCCGCTTTACCCCCGCTTCGTACTCATTATCTGGGTTTTTTGCAAAAACAATGAAGCTAACGACGCCCGCGTTATCCATACCGTTTCATCAGGCTTCTGTGGGAGACGAAGAAATCGAAGCTCTTGCGGAGGTGATCCGCTCTGGTTGGATCACTATGGGCCCTAAGACCATCGAATTTGAGCAGCAGTTTGCCTCTTACGTCGGAGCACGGCACGCTGTTGACGTATGTTCCGGGACGGCCGCTCTTCACTTGGCGCTCGAAGCGGCCGCGATTGGGCCTGCGGACGAGGTCCTCATTCCCACGACCACGTTCACCGCTACGGGCGAAGTAGTTACTTATCTTGGAGCTCGGCCGGTACTAGTAGATGTCGACCCTGTTACCTTCAATATAGACGTCGCGGATGCGGAAAGAAAACTTACGCCTCGCACACGAGCCATTATTCCGGTTCACATTGCTGGACAACCCTGTGACATGGCGGAGATTCACTCTTTCGCTCAACATTACCAACTGCGTGTAATTGAGGATGCCGCGCATGCGCTTCCCTCTCAATACCGCGGCAAACGCATCGGTTCCTTGAGCGAGCTGACAGCCTTCAGCTTTTATGCCACGAAAACTTTAACGACAGGAGAGGGCGGGATGATCACCACTGACGACGATGATCTCGCGGCTCGAATGCGGCTGATGCGGCTTCACGGAATAGCTGGCGACGCCTGGAAGCGTTACGGTAAGAATGGTCCCTGGTCATATGAGGTAGTCGAAGCTGGGTTCAAATATAACCCCACGGACCTGCAAGCCGCTTTAGGAATCGTGCAGTTAGCGAAGTGCGACGCATATACCTCTGCGAGAAGCCGAATTGCGGAGCGTTACAGCGAAGAATTTCGCCGTCTATCGGCACTCGAAACGCCCGAAATTAAGTCTGATCGCGAATCCTCCTGGCATCTTTATCTTATTCGATTGCATCTGGACCAGTTACGCCTAGATCGCAATGCCTTCGTTAACGAGCTTAAAGAACGGGGTATCGGTACCAGCGTACATTTTATTCCGCTACATCTACATCCTTTCTATCAAAGGTCTTATGGATATGCGGCTGGCGATTTTTCAGTCGCTGAGACTCAGTTTGCACGGTGTATTTCTCTGCCAATTTACCCTAGGATGAGCGAGGAGAACGTTCAGCAAGTGATTGATACTGTCTCTGATGTCGTGAGCCGTGCCCGGCGATAGCCCCTCCTTGCGGGCATTGGCTGTTCGATCCGAAGACGAGTCCGATTTAGCGGCTCCGAGATTCCGGGTCAAGGCTGGCTCTCCAATTGAAGTGCGTCACAGGCAAATGTATCAGCGATACGGTAAACGGTTGATTGACGCGAGCTCATCCTTTGTGGCTCTCCTGGTCCTGTGTCCGCTTTTTGCGATCGTAGGTATCATTATCAAATGCACGTCGCCCGGACCGGTGTTGTACTGGCAGCAAAGGGTTGGACGTGGGGGTAGGATATTCAGAATTGCCAAATTTCGTTCCATGGTGGTTGGTGCGGATGAAAAGGGATTGGGAATTACGGTTTCCGGCGATGCGCGGGTCACTCGTTTTGGTGTGTTCCTGAGAAAATCCAAGATTGACGAATTCCCGCAGCTTTGGAACGTTTTGAAAGGTGAAATGAGTTTGGTGGGACCTCGGCCGGAGTTGCCGCAATACGTTTCAGGGTACACGCCCGAACAGCGGCTTGTACTTCAGGTCCGTCCAGGTATTACTGATCCAGCTTCGATTCGCTACCGGCACGAAGAAGCAGTCTTAGCCACGAGCACGAACCCGGACGAATTTTATCGCGGTGTTATCCTACCCGACAAGTTGACTATAAACTTGCAATATATTCGTGAGATATCGGTGTACTCCGATATAAAGTGTGTTATTCATACGATGACTTCCCTTTTTAAGCGCCCAACAATTTTAAGCAGCGAACAAATACCTGGTGATTCTAATCGTTCGGCAGACCTTTCTACTGGAAAAAAACTGAGGACTTGATAATGCCGTATCATTTGTATTCAAAAACGAATCAGCGAATTTTGGAGGCCTTCGTTGTCGCCGCCTCCTTCTATTTTGCTTTCCTGATTCGCTACGAAGGCGCGATACCTGCTTACCATCTGCACCAATTCGCGCTTTTGGTGCTCCCTGTCACCGTCGCACAGTTGCTCATAAACTCAATTTTGGGCTTGAATAAAATTCAGTGGCGCTACGTAAGCATAGGGGACGGTCTTCGCGCTGCGCGTGCTTACTTAGTGTTATCGGTCCTAATGCTGGTACTGCGCTTTGCACTTCCGGCGTCGGCAACGATACTTCGTATCCCTGCAAACGTCATTGTTATTTACTTGTTGCTTTCTCTGATTGGCGGAGTCGGGATTCGTCTTTTGCGACGTTATGTTTATGAAAGAAAGTCGACCAGCGCCACCCCGGAAGAAAGCGCCACTCCACGCCGTCTGCTGTTAATCGGAGCGGGTACCATGGGTGTGAAGACCGCGAAGGAAATGTCTTCCGATCCATCGGTTGAAATTTTGGGTTTCTTGGATGACGATCCCCGCAAAGCCGGATGTGTCATTGCGGGCGTCAAGGTGCTGGGTCCTACTTCGGAATTAACAGAAATTGTACGCCTTAAGAAAGTAAACGCAGTGTTGGTTTGCATTGCTCCGGCGGCCAGAGGCTCCTTTGATCGCCTGGTGGCATTGCTCGACGGGCTGCCGGTCACCAGCAAGTTTGTTCCTACCATTACGGAAATACTCGATTCCAAAGATGGATTGCATTTGGCACTAGGCTACAAAGAGGCTCCAACAAATGGAGTTTCCCAGTTGCATCACGCGCCAGTCGCGGTGATGCCGGACCGTAAAGATATAACAAACAAGTCGATCCTTATCACTGGCGGTGCAGGGTTCATCGGCTCGAGTTTGGCTGAGAGGCTCGCACGGCACAATGAAGTGGTGCTTTTGGATCGATTCTTCCGTGATCAGCCTGCGGCCTTTACATCCCTACGTGACAACCATAACGTGCGCATGGTTGAGGCGGATATTCTGGCGGGACCCGAGGTTGTCGATCTTGCAAAGCGCGCGGACATTGTTATTCACGCGGCGGCTATTGTGGGTGTGGGCCGGGTTTGCAGCTACCCTCGGGAAACACTGGAAACCAATTTTACCGGCACATCCCGCGTCCTCAAGGCTCTGGACAAGAGCTCCCGACTTGAGCGATTTATTTATTTTTCCACCAGCGAAGTCTTTGGCGTCAACTCTTTCCGTGTCAATGAGGATACGCCTACGGCCGTGGGTCCGGCCGCCGAAGCCCGATGGAGTTATGCCATCGCCAAATTGGCCGGGGAACATTTGGTAAAAGCCTACCATCGTCAGTCAGGTACTCCAGTTGTCACTGTCAGGCCTTTTAACGTCTTTGGCCCGCGTCGTTTGGGAGCGCATGCCATCCTGGGCTTCGCTCTCAATTCCTTAATGGGGAATTCCATTGAAGTACATGGAGACGGTTCGCAGATTCGCTCCTGGTGTTACATCGAAGATTTCTGCGACGCCATCATTGAAATGCTTGCTCGCCCGGCGGCCATCGGCGAAGACTTTAACATCGGAAATCCCCAAAACACTTTGACGGTTATGCAATTGGCGAGAGAGATTTTGAACGTCACTGGTCAGCCTGTTCCCATCGAGCTGATCGATTCCCCATTTCCAGACATCGAAATTCGAGTCCCGTCCCTCGGCAAAGCGCGGCACATTCTCGGCTACCGGCCTACTTACGATCTCCGGAAGGGCCTAGAATTGACGATCGATTGGTACCGCGAACATCTCGACTTCTTCGAAGAAAAGATCTCTCGCACCGCTGCAGTGGCCTCCTCTCGCAGCGTATAACAACCAGTAAGTTACGGCGTTCGTTGCCTATCTGGCGACCGAGTGAGCGAGAAGCGGCACTCAGCGCAGAGAAACAAATCTGCAGTCGTTAAACCCACCCATCTCGCTTATATTAATTTGGCCCATAATGCTTGGAGACAAATGGCGCCGGGTTTAGGGTAGGGAAGGTTTAAGTTGACAGAGATAAAAGCCAACATTGCGAGTGAGATTCAGGAAAGCATTTCCGTCAAGAACGACTTGGCTCGGGCAGCTTCGGAACAAATCGCTGAAGCCGCTACGGCGATCGTCGCGTGCTTGCGGGGCGGCGGAAAATTGATAGTTTTCGGCAATGGGGGCAGCGCTTCGGATGCGCAACACATGGCTGCTGAACTTGTCGGCAGATATGCCGTCAAGCGGCAGGCGCTGGCCGCCATCGCGCTAACCACCAATTCATCTTCGCTCACGGCCATCGCCAATGACTTTGGATTCGAAGAGATTTTCGCTCGACAGCTCGAAGCTCTCGCCAAGCCTCAAGACGCAGTCCTCGCGATTTCCACCAGTGGGAACTCACCCAACGTCTTGCGCGCCCTGGAAACCGCCAAGACCCTCGGCCTGAAGAAAATTGGGCTTACCGGAAACGAAGGCGGCAAGCTCCGCGATCTCGTGGACATAAGTGTCATCGTGCCGTCCACCTCCACCCCCAGAATTCAGGAAGCTCACACCTTGGTAATTCACATCCTCTGCGGAATCGTAGAAAACTCTTTCGTCCAGGACGCTCATCCCGGCGGCCAAATTTTAATCACCGGCAAGGCGCGGTAATTGCCGAATCTTTCAAGCACGCTGGACGCTTTTCCTGCCTCCCGCATCGCGGTCGTCGGCGACCTGATGTTCGACGAATATTTGTGGGGCCATATCGAGCGCATCTCGCCCGAAGCCCCGGTTCCGATTTTGAGCGTCACTCACCGCACCTCTACCTTGGGTGGCGCCGGAAACGTCGCCGAGAATTTGCGCCACTGGGGCGCCGAAGTCACCCTCATAGGTGTGGTGGGCTCTGATGAAACCGCTCGCCAACTGTACGACTTGCTGCAATCACACGGGGTAAACGCCAAAGGCGTTCTCACCGACCCTCTCCGCAAAACAACCCGCAAAGCCCGCCTGATGTCCTTAGAACACGGCCAGCAGGTCTTCCGCTTGGATGAGGAATCAACAATTACAGTCAAAGGTGAAATTGAAAACAGTCTGATAGGCGCGATTCGAAGCATGGACCGCAACGTCCAGGCCATCGTGTGCTCCGATTATCTAAAAGGTGTCTTGTCTGAAAAAGTTCTGGCTGCGGTATTTGAAGTCGCGCGCTCCCGCGGCATCCGCAGCATCGTCGCGCCAAAAGATTCGAATTCCGAAAAATATCGCGGCGCGAATATTCTGATGCCCAACTCAACGGAACTGCGGCAAATGACCCCGCAGCGCGCAAATCAGCACGTGAACCAGGAAGCGTGGCTGGACGCTTCCGCTCGCTCCTTGGTTGAAGTTCTTGCCTTGGAAGCCTTACTGGTAACCCGCGGCAGCGAAGGTATGTCGCTCTTCGAAAACTCCGCAAATGGCTTGCGCAGGGTCGATATCCCCACCATGGCGCGCAGTGTTTATGACGTAACCGGAGCCGGCGATACTGCCATCGCCGCTTTCAGCGCTGCGGTCGCTTCGGGAGCCGACCTGGGCGCCGCCGCCCAACTCGCCAATTTAAGCGCAGGCATTAAGGTAGGAAAACGTGGAACCGCCTGCGTCGATCTCGAAGAAATTCGCGCGTCGCTCAAGGAAATAAGATCTCCCCACGACTCCGTATAACGTCAAACAGCCGGCTGCTCTCGCGACACCGTTCCGTCGTAGCGTTCTTTCACGTGGCTGATGAGCAGCCGGATGCTGTTGGCCAGCTGCACCACTTCGCCTTCCCCTCGAATTTCAAATTCAATTTCATAATTGCCTGCCGCGGCATGGTCCACCGCCTCCTTCAAACTCATCAAAGGCCTCACCACCTGCTGCGGCAGCACAAAACTGATCCAGATACTCACCAGCAGGGTGATTGCCGACACGATGCTCAACGCCCATTCTGAATGCGAAATCAACCGCCGCGCTCGCCGGTGATCTCCATCTATGCGATCCCAGTTCCGCGCCTCCAGTTCCGAAGTAAGCCGCAAAACATCTTGTCCGGAATTTTGCAGGTCCGTCGTAATCTGTTGCAGCGCGGGATTTCCCATCTGCGCTGTCTTCGTGATCTGCGTATCAAAAGATCCAATCCTCGTGCGCAACTCCTCGATCAATTGGTCCCGCGGCTTATTTCTCGCGCCTTTCAGGATGCTCCCCAGGTCTTTCTCGTACGCTTGCAAAACATTTTGAATTCGATCGGCCGGCGCTTCTCCCGGC
>Ga0210396_10007243_pt1 | contig 10558 bp, 9 predicted proteins | sample IncBWH17OmetaG_FD_155466 | JGI IMG/M metagenome (GOLD analysis project Ga0210396, IMG submission 155466) | Forest soil microbial communities from Barre Woods Harvard Forest LTER site, Petersham, Massachusetts, United States - Inc-BW-H-17-O ... | reverse complement strand
CGCTGTCGAGCACGGGCCGCTGCCGCTGCAGAGCCGCTCGTTGGTTGCGGGCGACCGTCATGACCCGAAGATCCGCGACGAGGCCTGCCTGACGCTGACGGTGTGGTCAGCGGATGTGTCCGGGTCGCTGCCGGTGATGGTGTGGATTCCCGGGGGAGCGTTCCTCACTGGCGCCGGACAATTGCAGCACTACAACGGGTCGCGGCTGGCCGCCAACGGCAACGTGGTCGTCGTCAACGTGACCTACCGGGTCGGGGTGTTCGGTGGTTTCGAGCTCGGTGACCTCGGCGAGGGCTTCGACAATAATCTTTGTCTGCGTGATCAGCTCGCCGCATTGGCCTGGGTGCGTGACAACATCGCCGGGTTCGGCGGCGACCCGGACCGGGTCACCGTGTTCGGCGAATCCGCAGGCGCCACTTCGGTATTGGCACTGCTGGCCAGTCCAGCCGCCGACGGGCTTTTCGCGCGGGCGATCGCACAGAGTCCGGCGTTGTCGCTGATCGCCGACCGCGCGACGCGAGCCGAGCAGGCGCAGCGGTTCCTCGGCCGGCTAGGAGTCAGCGCGGCGGAGCTTAAGCAACTGCCGCAGCGGCAGTTGCGCCGGGCCGCCGGCCAATTGCAGATGGAGAGCGTTACGACGACGCCGACGCTGGCGCATGGACTGACCTACGGAGTCGACCTACTGCCGCGGCATCCGATCGAGGCCGCACGGGCGGGCGCGGTGGCCCGGGTGCCGCTGATCATCGGGAGCAACCGGAACGAGGCGTCGATGTTCGCCCGGGACAAGCCGCCGATGCTGCCGACGACGCCGGCCAACATCGACAGCTATTTTCGCCGGCTTGCGCCGCAGGCGCGGGCGCGGGTGTTGGCCGCATACCCGGGCTACCCACGCCGCCGCGCACGGGAAGCCGTCGGGGCTGACGCCATGTTCGTCGCATCAACCTGGGCGTTCGCCGACGCCTACAGTGCACACGCGCCGACGTATGCCTACCGGTTCGACCACGCGCCGTGGACGCTGCGGGCGCTGGGTCTGGGCGCTACGCACGGCAGCGAGATCGTCCACATCCAGCACAGTTACGACTCTGCGCTGGGCCGACGGCTGCATCCGCTGGGCAGATGGCTACCGCCCGCGGTGGGCCGTCGGATGCAGCGGACGTGGCTGGACTTCGCGACCGAGGGCTGGTCGAGCGGCCGGGTCTGGCGGGGCGACTGGCCCTGTTACGACACCCCGCGGCGGGCTACCCTGGTTATTCGGTCGGCGTCCGACGTCGTCGTCGACGACCCGGACGCCGCACGTCGCTCCGCGTGGGAGGACCTGTACTGATCGGACACGCTGGAGTCAGCTAGCTGACGCGCGACGTGCGGGGTAGTTTGTGAACCTAATTGATAATGCCCTGAGTCGACGACTCTGTGGAACGGGGGGTACGTGTCTAGAGATTCCAGCGACTGTTCGAAGCTCCCACGCCTTTACTTCTCGCGGCCCGCGACCGTCCTTCCGGACGAAGCGATCGACAACGAAGCGGCGCTGTCACGCGTCCGCGAATCGTTCCGCGGCTCGAAGTCCGAATGGGAGCCGATCGAGCAGAACATCCGGCATGTGTTCGACCGATGCAACACCAAGATGCGCTACCTCGACGAAGACCCCGCGCTGTCGCCCGGCGAGTTTGCTTCGCGCGCAGCCAGCGCCTGTCTGCGTGAAAACGGCGTAGCGGCAACCGATATCGACCTCCTCATCTATGGCGGCATCGCGCGCGACGCGTTCGAGCCGGCGACCGCGGCCGAAGTCGCGGGGCGCCTCGGCGCGAAGCCACTGCACGCCATGGACGTGACGTGCGCCTGTGCCGGACTCATCGAGGCGCTGCACGTCGCGGCCGGCTATTTCGCGCTGCACGACGACATCCAAACGGCGCTCATCTGCGCCGGTGAGCTGACGCGTGACCGGATCACCTACGAAGTGCAGTCGCTCGAGGACGTCGCGGTCGGGGTGGCCGGCCTGACGCTCGGCAACGCCGCCGCCGCGTTACTGATTTCGCGGGAGCCGCTGCCGGCGGGCAGCGCGCGGCTGGTGGGGCTTTCGCATAAAACGCTTTCCGAGCACTACGCGCTGTGCAGGGCGCCCATTGACGGGTACTTCACGTCGCATTCGAAAGAGCTCTTCGCGCTAGCGGTTCACGTACCGCCGGAGATCCGCCGGCTGCTGGCCGACGCCGGATGGTCGCCCGAGGACGTCAACCACTACGCTTTCCACCAGCCGAGCGAGGCAGTCCTGGAGCGAGTCTTGGCCGAGCTCGGCGCGCGGGCGCAGGCGTGCGTGCACACCCACTCGTTGTTCGGGAACACGGCAAGCACCTCGTGGGCGCTCGCGCTGGACTATCGCCTAAGGCACGGCACCGCGCAGGCCGGCGACAAAATCGTCGTCGCCAGCGCCGCAGCCGGATTCACGATCGTGGCTGCCGCTGCGGTGTGGGAAGGCTGATGAACCGCTACCTGCACCTGTACCGCGTCATCGCCAAAACGTTCGGATTCTGGCTGCGCCCGCTCGGCGCTTTCACACTCCTGCAGGTGCGCCAGGCGATCTCGGCGACGACGCTGGGCCTCGACCACCTCGTCTATCCCCGCCACCGGAAACAGACGATCGACCGGCCGATCTTCATCATCGGTAACCCGCGCAGCGGCACCACCTTCCTGCACCGGTTGCTGCTCGGAGCCGGCGATATGGCCGCCTTCGAGCTGTGGGAGATGCTCTTCCCGGCCATTACCGCACGCAAGTTGCTCGGCCGGATCGTCCCGCGGCTTGACCGGCTGTCGCCGGCGCGTTACCACCCTTCCGACGTGCACGACACCAGCCTTCGCGGTATCGAGACTGACGATGTGGCGTGGTTTTTCCGTACCCTCGACGGCCCGTTCGCCTGGGCGTATTTCCTTGCTTGGCAGGATATTTGGGGCAGTGAGCTGTCGAGGCGTGAGTTCGGGATCGAGGGCGTTACGTCACGCGAGGACGAGCGCTTCTTCCATTACTACGAGGCCTGCTGGCGACGAAACCTGACTCTCAAGCGCGCCAACCGCATCCTGGCGAAGTCGAGCATGCTCACCTTCCGGCTCGACGCGCTGGTGCGGCGCTACCCCGACTGCCGGCTGGTGTACGTCGTTCGCGATCCGGTCGAGGTCATCCCGTCCGGTATGTCGCTGCTCGCCAGCGTGCTCGAGAACGGCTACGACGTCTGGAACCGCACGCGGGAGGAGGACCAGCGGCGGTGGCTGGAGAACCTCTACCAGGCGTCATGCGCGATGTTGCGCGTCTTCTACGACGCGCAATCGGCCGGGCTCATTCCTCAACGCAACCTGTGCGTGGTGCGCTACGAGGATCTCCTGCAGAACCTCGAGCCGACGATGGCCCGGATCCTCGACTTCATCGAGGTCAGGCCGAGCGAGGCCTTCCAAGAGGAAGTGCGGGCGCAGGCCGAGCGACAGCGCAGCTACACCAGCCGCCACGAGCATTCGCCCGAGCAGTTCGGACTAACTCCTGAACGCATCCGGGCCGATCTCGGCTTCGTTTACGACGCGTTCGGGCTCTCCGGCGCGGCCGGCTGATCGCGCGGTCGCCGTCCGAAAACCTGGACCTATGGGCCGAAAAGCTGGACCGCTTTTAGTACGCGCTCATTACAGCAATATGAAAAGTCTTCAGGTTCTTAACATCTTGGTGCGCTGCGGCGGTTAGCCTCAGGCCAGCTAACCTCCGCAGTGAATGGAGCCCCGTGCGTCATCGTCGTATCACTCGCACCCTGGGTGCGGCTGCTGGTGGGCTGTTGGCGGCCGCGTACCTCCCGGCTGCCGCGGCGTTCGCCGACGACTACACCGTCGAACCAACCGGCAGCGAAACGGTCACCGGAATTTACGGATACGGATTTGACGGGGTAGACACGGCTTCTCCGGCTACGCCCGGCAGTATTCAGGGCGATCAGGAATTCACTTACACCGACACTACGAGCGGTCACACCGGCGCCTTCGAAGGCGACGAGAGCAACGCTACGGACGCCTTCGGCGACACCAACCAGGAAGTCCTAGTCACCTCTGACTTATCAGGCACTGACGCTCCGCCGGTCGGCTCGGTGTTCGACACCTACACCGTTGGGGATAGCGGCTACTCGAACATCTACTCCGCCATCCCTACGGGCGACGGGGACTATGAAATCACCGACACCGTGGTCACGCCGGACGGGGATTACACGATACCCACTACCTTTAACGCGGCCGACCTTCCCATCGCCGACGCAGGAGGCGTCCCTGAGGGTAACGGCGCTGACATCGATCCCGTTGGCTCTCAAGTGATTACTGCAATAACCGGAATTTCGCCGCTGGCCATGGCCTATCAGGGCACCCAGACATTCGACGTTGACAACGCGAGCGGCACCGCGGTCGGCAGCTTCAACGCCGACAATACGATCACCGCGGATTTGCTTGGCGCCTATACCGAGGCCGTCCTCGTGACAAAGGATCTGTCAGGCACCGTTGGCATCACGATCGGAGACACTCCGGGCGTCGGATCGATCTTCAACACGATGACCTACGGCGGCATCGAGAATGTTTACGCCGACCTCACCTCGTCGTCCGGAAATAATATCTCGGATGTCATTGTGACTCCCTTGGGAGACTTCAGCATTCCGACTACCTTCGATGCGGCCCAAGTCGAAACTACGGCGGCCATCGACCTACCCGACGGAGACCACCTCGACCCTACTGGCAGCTTGGACTACACCGGGGTAAACGGGCTTCCACCGGTAGACGCCGCCGTCCAGGGCACGCAGACATTCGATTACACGAACGCCGACGGCACGACCGGATCTTTCGGCGCCGACGTCACGAACACTTTGGACGAGTTCGGTGACTCCACTGAAACAGTCTTGGTCACCTCCGGATCAGATCCGGACGCTCCGATCGGCTCGATATTCGAGACCGTCACCTTCGGTGACACCGGTATTGAGAACTTCTACTCGGACATCCCGTCGGCGAGCGGCGGGGACATGATCTCGGATATCCTGCAGACTCCTCTGGGGGATCTCACCATTCCCACCACGTCAGACGCAATCGCTGATGTCGTCACCGATTTGCTCGGCAGCTCCTGAGCTGACGTCTTGAGCCGTCGCTAGTCGCGCCGGGTTGCGGCAAACCGTTTGTCGGTGTAACGGCGCAGGTTGGACAGGAACCGGCGGAAGCCCAGGTTGAGCAGCGGCCCTACCACGAATATCGCCAGCTTGGCCGGCCCCTTGGGTTTCTGTGCCAGCGTCCAGGTCATTCGGCAGCCAGTCCTGGCCCGCTATCCGGGGCCGTCGCTGGCCGCGGCGAAGAGTGGCACCAGGACGTCGCTGATCGGTGTGGCGATCCCGTGGGTGCGTGCCTTGCGGATGATCACCCCGTTGCGGATCTCCCACTCCTGCGGGCGCCCGGCCTCGCGGTCGGCCAGCATCGAGGTGCCCATATCGGTGGGCGCCTGACGGAACATGTCCACCAGCTCGTCGACGACCTCGTCACCCAACTTGGCGCCCTCGGCGCGGGCGACCGTCGCGCACTCGGCGACGTACCGACGTGATATCGCGGCCACGTCGTCTCGGCGGAACATTCCCGACCGGCGCCCGGTCAGCACCATCAGGCCGGCCAGCGCGTTGACCAGCAGCTTGCGCCAGGCTGCGGTGGTGAAGTCCGGGTCGCACTCCACCGTGCACCCGGCGCCATTCAACAAATCCGCGATCTTGGCCGCGGCGGGCCCGGTGGGCAGCACCAGCCGTACGTCGGTGCGCAGCCGCACCCATCCTTCGGGCTGAGTCTCGGCGCCGTACCAGACGATGCCCGGTATCACCGTCGACGACGGGCAATGCGGCTGGACCTGTTCGACCTGCTCGACACCGTTCTGCAGGACGACCACGATGGTGTGCTCATCGCACAACCGGGCCAGCCAGCGACCGCCGTCATCGTTCTGGGTGGCCTTGATCGCCAGCAGGACCACCTCGACAGGGCCGTCGACCTCGGTGGGATCGGTGCACACCGGCCCGGGCACCACGATCGGATCCGCCCCGTCGGGCCGCAATTCGATCTGTGCTCGCGGTGTCCGTCCGCACACCAGCAGCTTGTGCCCGGCGGCGTATAGGTAGCCGGCGACTGTCGTACCGACGGCGCCCGGACCGACAACTGCAATTTCTTTGATGACATCCATGACAGTGCTCGAAACTACCGCCTCTAGACTGTGCTGTCGTGTTACGCACTCACGCCTCCGGATCGTTGCGCGCCGCCGATGCGGGCCACAAGGTAACGCTTGCCGGATGGGTCGCGCGTCGGCGCGATCACGGCGGAGTGATCTTCATCGACCTTCGCGACGCATCAGGTACCTCGCAGGTGGTGTTCCGCGCCGACGACGTGCTCGCTCAGGCCCACCGCCTGCGCGCCGAGTTCTGTATCGCCGTTGAGGGCATCGTCGAGATCCGGCCGGAAGGCAACGCCAACCCCGAGATCGCCACCGGCGAAATCGAAGTCAATGCAACGTCGCTGACGGTGTTGGGGGAGTGCGCGCCGCTGCCGTTCCAACTCGACGAGCCGGCCGGCGAAGAGACCCGCCTGAAATACCGCTACCTCGACCTGCGGCGTGATGGCCCCGGCGCGGCAATTCGGTTGCGCTCCAAAGTAAATGCCGCGGCCCGCGAGGTGCTGGCCGGGCATGACTTCGTCGAGATCGAGACGCCGACGATGACGCGCTCGACACCGGAAGGCGCCCGCGACTTCTTGGTGCCCGCCCGGCTGCAGCCCGGTTCGTTCTACGCGTTGCCGCAAAGCCCGCAGCTGTTCAAGCAACTGCTGATGGTGGCCGGCATGGAGCGCTACTACCAGATCGCCCGGTGCTACCGCGACGAGGATTTCCGCGCCGACCGTCAGCCGGAATTCACCCAGCTCGACATGGAGATGAGCTTCGTCGACGCCGACGACGTCATCGCGATCTCCGAGCAGGTGGTCAAGGCGGTATGGGCATTGATCGGCTACGACGTACCGCTGCCGTTGCCGCGGATCAGCTACGCGGACGCGATGCGACGGTTCGGCTCGGACAGGCCCGACCTGCGCTTCGGTCTGGAGCTGGTCGAGTGCGCAGAGTTCTTCAAGGACACCACATTTCGGGTATTCCAGGCGCCCTATGTGGGTGCGGTGGTGATGGCTGGCGGAGCGTCGCAGCCGCGTCGCACCCTGGACGGCTGGCAGGAGTGGGCCAAGCAGCGCGGGCACAAGGGCCTGGCGTACGTGCTGGTCGGTGACGACGGCACGTTGGGCGGGCCGGTCGCCAAGAATCTGTCCGACACCGAGCGCGCGGGCCTGGCTGCACACGTCGGCGCCCAGCCCGGTGACTGCATCTTCTTCTCGGCGGGGCCGGCCAAGGCGTCGCGCGCCCTGTTGGGCGCGGCACGCGTGGAGATCGCCCACCGGCTCAACCTGATCGACTTGGACGCGTGGGCGTTCACCTGGGTGGTGGATTTCCCGCTGTTCGAGCCGGCCGACGAGGCCACCGCCGCCGGCGATGTCGCGGTGGGTAGCGGTGCGTGGACCGCGGTGCACCATGCGTTCACCTCGCCAAAGCCGGAATCGGAGGCCACGTTCGACAGCGAACCGGGCAGCGCGCTGGCCGACGCCTACGACATCGTCTGCAATGGCAACGAAATCGGTGGCGGCTCGATTCGTATCCACCGCCGCGACATTCAGGAACGGGTGTTCGCGATGATGGGCATTGGCGCGGCCGAGGCGCAGGAGAAGTTCGGATTTCTGCTGGATGCATTTACCTTCGGTGCGCCGCCGCACGGCGGGATCGCGTTCGGCTGGGATCGGATCGTCCAACTGCTGGCCAAAGCGGATTCCATCCGCGAGGTCATCGCGTTCCCGAAGTCCGGTGGCGGTGTCGACCCGCTGACCGACGCGCCGGCACCGATCACCGCGCAACAGCGCAAGGAGTCGGGCATCGACGTCGTGCCGAAGCTACAGCGCGCTGCTTCAGCGGAATAGGCGGCGGGCTCCGCTAGGTTGACCGGGCATGAGCCAACAGATGCCTGACGCCGAAACGATCAAAGCGTTCAACAAGACTGTCACCGACGAGTTCAGGGCCAACAACGGTAAGGTCACCGGCCAATTTACGGGTGCCGACCTGCTGCTGTTGACCACGACGGGCGCCAAAACCGGTCAGCCGCGACTGTCGCCGTTGGCGTATTTGCGCGTCGACGGCAAGTTGCTCATCCTCGGGTCTTTCGCCGGGTCCGACGTCAACCCGGCATGGGTCCATAATCTGCGCGCACACCCGTCGGCTCGCGTCGAGATCGGTAACGAATCCTCAGACGTGACCGCCCGTGAACTGCCGCCGGAGGAACGGGATGATCTCTTCCCGAAGATCACCGCGGTGGCTCCGGGTTTCGCCGAGTATCAGGCGAAGACGTCCCGGATCATTCCGGTTTTCGAGCTGCAGCCGGTCGCTTAGCCAGCGAGATATCCGGCCGGCAATCCGAGAGACCGGCACAGCTGATCACGGACCGATCACTTCGCGGCCTCGCGAATTGGCTAGTGCGGCACCGACAGCGACCACAGCTTTTGCAGCGTGCTGCGGATCGGATGCCCGGACCGCAGTATGTTGACCACTTCAATCGGGAAGAGGTCCTGGTTGCCGCCGCACTTGGGCCAAGCCTCGGGTCCCTGAGTGGCCAGCACCCGGTTGGCCACCGCGATCTGCTGATCGCGGGAGGCAAACGCCGGGTTGCCCATGCCGCCGTTCTCGTCCCAGGTGGACTGCTTGAATTGCAGGCCGCCATAGAACCCGTTGCCGGTGTCGGCCCGCCAGTTGCCACCCGATTCACATTGCGCCACGGCGTCCCAGTCCATGCCGTCTGCGTAGGCCACCCCGGTAGTGGGATCAATGACGAGCGATATTCCGAGGACGACCAACGCGGATAGCACAAGCGACTTGCACACCGATTTCATGCTCAGTGTTCCGCGTAAATAACTCATTTAACACGTGTAACAAACCAGCGTGAAAATTGTCAACGGGTGGGACTTTAGCAATTTAGTGAGATCTTTGATGTTCCGGCGTTTCTAGTTGCCAGAGTTAATAGGAGTTAATTACTGTGCCAAATGGTGCAATTGTTACTTATAGCTACTAATGTTGTTGAAGTTATCTAGTCGTGATCGAGTTACCTAGAGTGACTAAAGTTGCTGTTGTTATCAGAGTTACTAGTGATACATCTGGGACGAACGCGCCATCGGGCGGGACCTTTACGTGACCTCGCCGAGGAACTCCTGCACTAAACGCTTCGGGGCCTGCGTCAGCCACGCCTCGACGATCAGCTCGCGCAGGCCCACCTCGTCGATTTCGGCCAGTTTGACCAACACCGCCGGATAGCCGTCGAAATGCGGGGTGGTGAAGTACACGTCCGGTTCGTCGGCGATCAATGCGAACTTGACGCCCTCGTCGGCCACCCGTGCGCCGAGGATGTCGCCCTCGGGCGGCTCGATCCCCCGAGCGGCCAGCGCTTCCCGATCAGACTTACGCAGCGGTCGCTCCCAGGCGATCAGTTTCTTGCCGACCCGCCATTCATGGGGTGACGGCTCGCCGGTGAGCTGCAGCTCGCCGACGATGCTGGCGACGTCGTCCCACGTGGCCATGACTCATTGTGCTCCCATATTGCGTGGCCAGCGCGTCGATCGCGGCGCGACGTTGTTCAGCCGTCGCCACCGCCCGGGGCTGGCTAGTGTTACACCTGTGGCCGATCTCGTGCTTCCCGACGAGCCCCTCGCACCGGATCAGCATCCGCCGGGCCCGGGCGCCCGCTACCGGATCACCCACCGCACCGAATACCGCTACTCCCACGTGGTGACCAGCTCCTACGGGCGGGGCTTCCTGACCCCGCGTGACCTGGCCCGGCAGCGCTGCCTGTTCCACGAGCTGCGGATCTCACCAGCGCCCGCCGACAGCTCAACCAGCCGCGATACCTACGGCAACATCAGCTCGTATTTCCATGTCACCGAGCCACACCAGACCCTGACCATCACCAGCGAGTCGATCGTCGAGGTATACCCGTCTCCGCCCGAGCGTTGGGGGAGCGGCCCGGCGCAGGCCCCGTGGGAGCAGTCCCGCCCAGTGGGAGTGCAGGGCGCGTTAGCCACCGAGTTCGCGCTGGACCTGGATCCGCCCGAGATCACCGACGCGATACGCGAGTACGCCGCTTCCAGCTTCGCGCCCGGACGACCGCTGATCGACGTCCTGCGCGACCTCACGTCACGGATCCACACCGACTTCACCTACCGAAAGGGCTCGACGACGATCTCCACCGGAGTCAATGAGGTTCTGATGGCCCGGGAAGGGGTATGTCAAGACTTCGCTCGGCTGGCAATAGCCTGCCTGCGAGCCAACGGGTTGGCGGCTGGCTACGTTTCCGGATACCTGGCCACCAATCCACCACCGGGGAAGGACCGAATGATCGGTGTCGACGCAACCCATGCCTGGGCCGCGGTCTGGACCCCGCAACCGCCTGGGCGGTTCGAGTGG
>Ga0210396_10007242_pt1 | contig 10561 bp, 9 predicted proteins | sample IncBWH17OmetaG_FD_155466 | JGI IMG/M metagenome (GOLD analysis project Ga0210396, IMG submission 155466) | Forest soil microbial communities from Barre Woods Harvard Forest LTER site, Petersham, Massachusetts, United States - Inc-BW-H-17-O ... | reverse complement strand
CGACCTGACCCGCACTGCGCTGGCGAGCCTGTTCCACCGTTTGGACGGCTCACCGCATCGGCTGATCGTGCCGGACGACTTCCGGACCGAGTGCGCGCGACATGGCCTCACCGCAAGCCTGCAGTCCCGCCTTCTCTGCCATGTAATGCGATTCGTCGCCCACAAGCACGTCACTTACAAAGGCAAGGAGGAAATCTGATGTCATCGTTGAGTATTGACGCAAAAGCAAAAGTGGTCCGGCTCGTCTTTGGCTTGCCCAAGCCGGTCCGCCGGTTCTTTGCGGGCCCGGCGTTGCGAATCGACGGGCAGGAAATGGCGCTCGACGCACAGCTCGCCATAGCCCTCAAAAACCGCTCGGGCTCCGATGTTTTCGACGGCCCCGTGGAAGAGGCCCGAGCACGATATGACGAGCTTCCGAGTCTCATCGGCTACGAATCACCGGTGCCTGTCGCGACCCGAGAGATCGCCATCCCCGCCGAGCACGGCGAGGTCCCGGCCACCCTCTACACCCCCGTAGACGTGCCCGAGCCGTCGGGGCTGCTGGTGTATTTCCATGGCGGCGGCTTCTCCGTTGGCTCACGGGTTAGCCACGACCCCATCGCTCGTTACCTGGCAAGCCACTCCGGCGCGCGGGTGCTATCGGTGGAGTATCGGCGCGCGCCCGAACACCAATTCCCCGCCCCTGCGGACGACGCGCTCGCCGCGTTCGAACACGCCCGTGACCACGCCTGCGATCTGGGTGCCGATCCCGCCCGCATCGCCGTCGGGGGCGACAGCGCCGGCGGCAATCTCGCCGCCGTGACCGCGCAGCAGGCGGTGCGACGAGGCGGCGTAACTCCGTCGTTCCAGCTGCTGATGTATCCCGCTACCGATCTGAGCACGCGCCGGCCGTCGCGCGACCTGTTCGCCACAGGTTCGACCTTCACCGACCGCAATCTCCAGTGGGTGATGGCCAACTACATACCAGGGGGAACCGATCTGAAAGATCCGCGACTGTCACCACAGCACGGCGAAGTCGCCGGCTTACCGCCCGCCTATATCGCCAGCGCCGGTTTCGATCCGGTCCGCGATGACGGCGAGGCATACGCCGACAAGCTACGGGCCGGTGGCATCCCGGTGGCACTGACCCGTCAGGCCGACCTGCCGCACGGATACCTCAACTTTGTCGGCCTGGGCGGTCGGTTCGCCGAAGCCGCCAGCGAAGCCGCCGGTGCGCTGCGACTCGGCCTCGCCGTGGGTTCAGGATCGTCGACCCAAGGGAGAGCCGGTGAACTTGTCGGGATTGGCGATATCCCATAGGGCGCAGACCTTTCCGTCACGCACCGTCATGGCCGTGATTCGCGGCAGCATTTCGCGGTACCCATCGCTGGCCGGGAGGCCGGCCGTGTAGATGCCAAGTTCGCCGTTGACCAATCCCAGCTCATACGCGGTGAACATCGACGGGCCATAGCGTTGCGCAAGGCCGAGCATGAACCGGACGACCTTGTCCGCCCCGCAGATGACCTGAACTGCCGTGGGCGCCTTGCCATCCGAATCGCCGGTGAATGTCACGTCGGGATGCAACAGCGCCACCACGGCGTCGAGGTCGCCGGCGGCCATCGCGCTCATCAGCTTGCCCACCACCTCGTTGTGCGACGGATCGGGTTTGGGCGGCGGCTCCGCGGTGACGACCTTGCGGGCCCGCGACGCCAGCTGCCGGGCGGCGGCCTCGTTGGTTCCGAGCACCTGCGCCACTTCCGCGAACGGTACGGCGAAGCCGTCGTGCAACACGAAGGCGACCCGCTGGTCGGGCGACAGACGCTCCAACACCACCATCGCCGCGAATCGGGCATCCTCACGGGCCACCACCGCAGACAGCGGATCAGTGTCGTCGAACCCGGTGACCACGGGTTCCGGCAGCCAATGGCCGGTGTAGGTTTCGCGCCGGTGTGCCGCCGACCGCAACCGGTCCAGCCCGAGCCGGCTGACCACCGTCGTCAGCCAGGCCCGTAGGTCGGCGATCGCACTGTCTTGTCGATCCCAGCGCAGCCAGGCTTCCTGCACGATGTCCTCGGCGTCGGCCACGGTTCCGGTCACGCGGTAGGCGACCGCCATGAGGTGGGGCCGCAGGGCTTCGAATTCGCCAACCTGCTGGGTCGTGCCCATCGCCCGAGCGTAACGTTCACGGGCACCATGCTCGAGAACCTCTGGCTGCACTTCGCCCGGCAAGGCCCGGGCTTCACCCCGCCGGTCATCGTCCGCGGTGACGGCGTGACGATCTTCGACGACCGCGGCAAAAGCTACCTCGACGGGCTCTCCGGTCTGTTCACTGTGCAGGTCGGCCACGGCCGCACCGAACTCGCCCAGGCCGCCGCCCGTCAAGCCGAGACACTCGCGTTCTTCCCGCTGTGGGGATACGCGACGCCCACCGCGATCGAGCTCTCTGAGCGGCTCGCGCGCTACGCCCCGGGCGACCTCAACCGGGTGTTCTTTACCAGCGGCGGCACCGAGGCGGTGGAGACCGCGTGGAAGGTAGCCAAGCAGTACTTCAAGCTCACCGGCAAACCTGGTAAGCACAAGGTCATTTCGCGAGCGATCGCCTACCACGGCACCACCCAGGGAGCGCTGGCGATCACCGGCCTGCCGAAGTACAAGGCTCCGTTCGAGCCGGTAACGCCCGGCGGCTTTCGAGTGCCGAACACCAACTTCTACCGTGCATCCCAACCGTTCGACACCGACATCAAGGCCTTTGGGCAATGGGCAGCCGACCGCATCGCCGAGGCGATCGAGTTCGAGGGGCCGGACACCGTCGCCGCCGTTTTCCTAGAACCGGTGCAGAATGCGGGCGGCTCGATTCCGCCGCCGCCCAGGTACTTCGAGCGCGTCCGAGAGATCTGCGACCACTACGACGTGCTGCTGGTTTCCGACGAAGTGATCTGCGCGTTCGGCCGCATCGGGCCGATGTTCGCCTGCGACTACTTCGGCTACGTGCCGGACATGATCACCTGCGCCAAGGGGTTGACGTCGGGATATTCGCCGCTGGGCGCGATGATCGCTAGCGACAAGCTGTTCGCGCCGTTCTACGACAGCGACACGATGTTCCCGCACGGCTACACCTTCGGCGGCCACCCGGTGTCAACAGCGGTCGCGCTGGCCAACCTCGACATCTTCGAGCGCGAGGGCCTCAACGAACGCGTCAAACAGCAGTCCCCCGCGCTGCGCGCCACCCTGGAGAAGCTGTACGACTTGCCGATAGTTGGCGACGTCCGCGGCGAGGGGTACTTCTTCGGCATCGAACTGGTCAAGGACAAAGCGACCAAGCAGACCTTCGACGCCGACGAGAAACGCTCACTGCTGAGCCGGGTGTCCGCGGGCCTTTTCGAGGCCGGGTTGTACTGCCGCACCGACGATCGCGGTGATTCCGTCATCCAGCTGGCACCACCGCTGATCAGCGGTCAAACCGAGTTCGACACCATCGAAGCGATCCTGCGCGGTGTGCTGACCAAGGAGTCGAGCGCGCTATAACCAGGAGGAGCGGCTTTATGACCAAGCCACGCATCGACCCGATCCGCTGGCAGCCACCGCCGTCGCGCCCACTACCCGAACCCGACCTGACGGCAACGCTGCACGTCGTCGCGCTACCCGGCAACGCCCCGGAGGATGTCGTCGCCGACGCTGACGGCAACATCTGGACCGGTATCGAAGACGGCCGGATCATCCGGATCACTCACGACGGCAGCTCCGCGCAGGTGGTCGCCGACACCGGCGGGCGACCGCTGGGCCTGGCAGTCGCCCGCGACGGCCGCCTGCTGATCTGCGACAGCCACCGCGGCCTGCTGCGGTACGACCCGACCACCGAGACAATGGAAACGTTGGTCGCCGGGGTGGCCGGTCGAGCGCTGACGTTCTGCTCCAACGTCGTCGAATCACCAGACGGCACAATATTTTTCACTGAGTCCACGGACCGATTCCGTTACGAGTACTACAAGGGCGCGGTAGTCGAGGGGCGCGCCGGCGGGTCGCTGTTCCGGCGGGATCCCGACGGAACGGTCAGCGTGCTGGCGTCGGGTCTGCACTTCGCCAACGGCGTGACGCTGACCGCCGATGAGTCGGCATTGGTGTTCGCTGAAACCACCGCTGTTCGGGTGTCCAAATACTGGCTTACCGGAAGCCGGGCCGGCTCGATCACCGCGTTGGCCACCGATCTGCCGGGTTACCCCGACAACATCTCCACCGGTCGCGACGGCAGGATCTGGGTCGCCATGGTTTCGGAGCGCAACCGGCTCAGCGAATGGCTGAGTCCACGCGCACCGGTCGTGCGCAAGCTGCTGTGGCGGCTGCCCTACCGCTGGCTGCCCAATCCGAAGCCGACGGTGTGGGTGATCGCCTTCGACCCCGACGACGGCCACGTCGTGACCCAGCTTCGCACCTCGCATCCGGACTTCGGGCTGGCCACCGGCGTGGTGGAGACGCCTGGGCGGCTGTGGCTGGGCCGCATCGGCGGCGCAGGCGTCTGTTACCTGGATTTGTAACATCTGCAACACCAGTCACAGCGCGGCTACCGGAAATCGGGCCGCTGATCGCCTACTCTGCACACACGATGGCCTTCTTACGTACTGTGTCATGCCTGGCAGCGGCGGGTTTCATGGTTACGGCACCCGCCTTGCTCGGCATGCCTGCCGCGGTCGCCGAGCCCGCCACCGCGCACGACACGTGCCCGTACAAGGTGTCCACCCCACCGGCGGTGGACTCGTCCGAGGTCCCGCAGGCCGGCGATCCTCCCCTTCCGCTGCCGCTGCCTCCCAAGCCGATCGGCGGCAACTCGCTGGGCGCCTGCGGTGTTGTCACCGCAGCCGACACACCGCCGGTGCCCGGCGACATCTCAGCCGAGGCCTGGGTGGTGGCCGACCTGGACAGCGGTGCCATCATCGCCGCGCGCGATGCGCACGGTCGTCACCGCCCGGCCAGCGTGATCAAGGTGCTCGTCGCGATGGCATCGCTGCGCGAGCTCAACCTCAACAAGACCGTCGACGGCTCGCCCGATGACACCGCCGCCGAGGGCACCAAGGTCGGCGTCGCCCCCGGTGGCGCCTACACCGTCAACCAGCTGCTGCACGGGCTGCTGATGCACTCGGGCAACGACGCCGCGCACGCGCTGGCCATGCAACTGGGCGGCATGCAGCAGGCGTTGGAGAAGATCAACATGCTGGCCGCAAAGCTCGGCGGCCGCGACACCCGCGCCGCAACGCCCTCGGGGCTGGATGGACCCGGCATGAGCACATCGGCGTATGACATCGGGCTGTTCTACCGATACGCCTGGGAGAACTCAACTTTTGCTGACATCGTCAACACCCGGACGTTCGATTTCCCCGGCCACGCCGACCACCCGGGGTATCAGCTGGAAAACGACAACCAACTGCTCTACCACTACCCGGGCGCGCTCGGCGGCAAGACCGGCTACACCGACGACGCGGGACAAACGTTCGTCGGCGCCGCGAACCGGGATGGGCGCCGGTTGATGGCGGTGCTGCTGCACGGCACCCGTCAGCCGATCGCGCCGTGGCAGCAAGCCGCCCACTTGCTGGATTACGGTTTCGCGACCGCGCCGGGGACCCGGGTGGGAACGCTGATCGAACCCGACCCGTCGCTGGTGACCGCCAAACCTGCCGCAGCCGGTGACACCGCCGCCGGGCCTACCGCGAATGCCGCCGCGCTGGTGCCGGCCGCTAACGCACTGCCGGTTAGGGTCGGTGTCGCGGTAATCGGTACGGTCGTCGTATTCGGCTTGATCATGGTGGCTCGCTCGACGAACCGGCGGCCGCAGCACTAAGCGGCAACCACGGACCGGGCGGCCACCCGGAGGGGAGATTGTGGGCCGCATCGGCGAGTCTGTACGAACGCGACGGCGGTTGCTGATCGCCGTCGCGGCAGCAAGCCTGGGGATCGTCTGCGGCTATGACCTGTCGAACATCGCGGGTGCGCTGCTGTTCATCACCAACGAATTCAATCTGACCATCCGCAAACAAGAGCTGCTGACGACGATGGTGGTGATCGGGCAGATCTGCGGTGCGCTCAGCGGCGGCGTACTGGCCAACGCGATCGGACGCAAACGGTCGATGATGCTGGTGGCGAGCGGCTATGCGGTGTTCTCACTGCTGGCCGCCGCGTCGGTGGCGATGCCGTCGCTGCTGGTGGCAAGGCTACTGCTGGGCATGACTATCGGGCTGTCCGCCGTCGTGGTTCCGGTGTTCATTGCCGAATCGGCACCGGCGCGACTTCGCGGTTCACTGCTGGTCACGTACCAAGTGGCGACCGTGCTGGGCATCATCGGCGGCTATCTCACTGCTTTTGTGCTGGCCGATTCGCGCAGCTGGCGGTGGATGCTCGGACTGGCCGCGATCCCGGCGGTGCTGGTCCTTCCACTGTTGCGGCAGATGCCCGACACCGCCCGGTGGTACCTGTTCAAGAACCGGTTTGACGACGCCCGCCGGGCGCTGCTGAGGGTGGAACCGAACAGTGACGTCGAGGAGGAACTCGCCGAGATCGTCGAGGCGATGCGCGAAGAAGGTGGCGGGAAGTTCATCGAGATGCTGCGCCCGCCGTATCTGCGCGCCACCGCATTCGTCGTCGGGCTCGGCTTCTTCGCCCAATTGACCGGCATCAACGGAATCATCTACTACAGTCCGCTGCTTTTCGAGGCCATGGGATTTCAGGGTAAGTTCGCACTGCTTGTGCTGCCCGCACTCGTGCAGCTGGCTTCCCTGGGCGCAGTGCTGGTCTCGTTGCTTCTCGTCGACCGGCTCGGACGCCGGCCCATTCTGCTGTCCGGCATCGCTGCGATGATCCTCGGCGACGCGGTGCTGATCGGCGTGTTCGCCGCAAAGTCCACCGCGGTCTCGGGTTTCGGGTATCTCGGACTCCTGCTGTTCACGATGGGGTTCACCTTCGGATTCGGGGCTCTGGTCTGGGTCTACGCCGGTGAGAGCTTCCCGGCACACCTGAGGTCGCTTGGCTCCAGCGCGATGCTCACTGCCAACCTGACGGCGAACGCCCTGGTCGCGGCGGTCTTTCTGACGATGCTGCATGCGCTGGGCGGCGCCGGGATGTTCGGTGTGTTCGGCCTGTTGGCGATCGCGGGATTCGTCCTCGTCTACCGGTTCGCCCCGGAAACCAAAGGGCGACAACTTGAAGACATCCGCCACTTCTGGGAGAACAACGGCCGCTGGCCTGACGAAACGCTCAGTGCGGCAACGGATGTACAGGTATGCCACTGATCGCCGCAGGCACTGTCGTACTTGAGCGGGGCGTCTGCAGGCCGGGCTGGGTGGAAACGTCGGGCACCCAGATCGTGGGCTGCGGTTCGGGCGCGGCACCGCACTCCCCCGACGTCGACCTGCCCGACGCGGTGGTGGTACCCGGTTTCGTCGACATCCACGTGCATGGCGGGGGCGGCGCCTCGTACACCGACGGCAACGTCTCAGACATTCTGCGCGCGGCGAGGTTTCACCGCGAGCACGGCACAACCACCACGCTGGCCAGCCTGGTTACGGCGCCGGTCGGCGATCTGCTTGCGGCGGTGCATGCGCTCGTCGAGTCCACCCGCGCGGGCACCGTCGCCGGTATCCATCTGGAGGGGCCGTGGCTGAGCCCGGCGCACTGCGGGGCACACGACCACACGCAGTTGCGCGACCCGGCGCCGGCGGAGATCGACGCCCTGCTGGCTGCCGGCAATGGCGCAATCCGAATGGTGACCCTGGCACCCGAGCGCATCGGCAGCGGCGATGCGATTGCCCGCTTAGTGGACGCCGGAGTCGTTGTCGCCCTGGGACATACGGATGCGACATACGAGCAGACCGGTCATGCCGTCGAACTCGGCGCGACGGTCGGAACCCACCTGTTCAACGCGATGCGGCCGCTGCACCACCGCGAGCCCGGGCCCGCGCTTGCATTGTTGGAGGATGCCCGGGTAACCGTCGAGTTGATCGCCGACGGCGTTCACGTTCACCCTGCCATGGTGCATGCGGTGATCGAGGCGGCGGGAGCCGACCGGGTCGCATTGGTCACCGACGCGACCGCCGCGGCAGGGTTGGGTGATGGCGAATTTCGGCTCGGGGCAATGCAGATCGACGTCGTCGAGCAGGTGGCACGCGTGCGGGGGACCTCGACGATCGCGGGCAGCACCGCGACCATGGATCAGCTCTTCCGCGTCGCGGCGGGTCTCGGCCCAGACCGGGACGCGGCGCTGGCCGCCGCAGTGCAAATGACTTCGACAACCCCGGCGCGGGCGCTCGGGCTGGACCGTATCGGCAGCTTGCGCGTCGGCGGCGAGGCTGATCTTGTTGTGCTGGAACGGGATTTACAGGTCAGCGCCGTCATGGCACACGGCAGCTGGCTAACGGACCGCTAGCCTGCACTCGCCTGCGTCCAGGCTGAGATTCTCGGGATCCAACGCGGAACGTTTCCCCGGTAGTCCAGGTACGCGCTGCCGTAGCGCTGAGCGAGGTGGGGTTCTTCCCAAAGCCGGATGAAACTCGCAATGCAGACGAAGAAGATCGCGAACCACAGCAGCAGCCAACCCGACGCCAGCACGGCCGCCTCTCCGAGCAGGATGCAGAGCACACCGGTGATCATCGGATTGCGCACGTGGCGGTAGGGCCCCTGCACGACGAGGTCGACCGGCTCCCCCATCACCTTCCCCACGCCGAGCGTTCCCTTGCCTTCTCGGTCGAATAGCAGCACCGTCCAAATCAGTAGGCCCAGCCCGCAGGCGATCAGCAGACCGCCGACAAAGGCTAGTCCGACGATCAGGGGTGAACCGAGATCGGGCATGTGGACGTGAGGCCAGTTCACAATCGACGCCGGTACGACGATCGTCATCGTGACCGGGGCGACCAAAAACGAGATCAGATGCCGCCACCAAAGGCGTCGTTCCCGCGTTTCCGCACCCATCTCGGGCTGTGGTCGCCTAGGTCGGTGTCACAGCCGACGCCGGGTGGTCTGCGCCCTCCTCGGCCCGGCCGAACAGGAAGGGATAGGCGATGCCGGCAATCGCCCCGCCGATCAGCGGCGCGAGCCAGAACACCCACAGCTGCGCAGGAGCCCCGTCGCCGTTGAAGAAGGCGACAGCCGTGGAACGAGCGGGGTTGACCGACGTGTTCGAGATGGGAATGGCAACCAGGTGGATCACCGTCAGCGTCAGCCCGATGGCCAAGCCGGCGAAGCCCTTGGGCGCCCGATCGTCGGTCGAGCCGAGGATGACGAACAGAAATATGGCCGTCAAAACGATCTCGGCGAGGATGACGGCACCCAGTGAGTAACCAGTGGGTGAGTGCACGCCGTAGCCGTTAGCCGCCATGTGCCCAGTCGCGATGAAACCGGGCCTGCCGAAGGCGATGAAGTAGACCACCAACGCTCCGAGCAGACCGCCGATCACCTGAACGATCCAATACGCGGGCACCACTTTCCATTCCACGCGGCGAGCCAGTGCCGCACCCAGCGTGACCGCCGGGTTGAAGTGCCCGCCGGAGATGGTTCCGAACGCGTACACGCCGGTCAGCACGGTCAGACCGAAAGCGAGCCCAACGCCCAGATAGCCGATACCCAGCGAGAAGAGATCGGATTGGGCCTTCAGCGAAAAAACCGCGCTGCCAACGCCGCCGAGCACCAGCCAGAAGGTGCCGAGCGTTTCCGCCGCCAGTTTGTGAAAAAGGTTTGGTGCTGACATCGCCTACCCGCCTTTGCGCAGAGCAATTATCCGTGCCCCTGAGGATGACACGGCTGACCACCGAAACGCCCCCTTTTGGCCAAATCGTTTCGGGAAAGAGACAATCGCGATGTTGATTGCCCCCCGAAGCCGGAGTGCCGTAGGCGTTTTGAGGGACGGTTAACCTTTGTTACGCCGGACTAGTCGGGAAAGGCCAAGTGCCCCAGCGGCGCCCACTGCCGCAGCGGTCAATATCTGTCGCGCGTTGAGGCCCTCGTTGAGTTGGACCCGGGTGGTGATGACCGTGGGTTCGGGCGGTTCTACCTCCGCCGCCCGCAGGTTTTCCGTCGACGTCGCCGCCCACGCGGTGGCGAACAGCAGCAGCCGCGCTGTGATGTAGACGAACACCATCAAGCCCAGCACCGGTCCGAATGTGGCGCCCGCCGGGGTGCGAAGGACGGCTTTCAAATAGATCGAGGCGACCAGCTTGAACAGTTCAAAGCCGACAGCCGCGATCAGAGCGGCCCGAATCGAGCTAGCGTAATTGACTGGTTCCCTGGGCAGCCGGGCGATCATCCAGCTGAACACCAACCATGACACCAGCACTGACACCAGCACTGACACACCGCGAAGGATCGTGTCCAGCACCGGCGCATTGTGAATACCCGCCCACGCCAATATCTTGCCGGTCGGCGTCGCGTCGACGAGCGCGCTCAACGCGAGGGTGGCCAGGATCGCCACGAACGACGACACCATCGCCGCCAGATCGGAGAGCTTTGTGCGGACGAACCCCGGCGACTGCCCGCGCTGCTTCCACATCTCACTCAGCGCTACCCGCAGATTGGCCATCCAATTCAGGCCGACCCACGCCGCGGTGAT
>Ga0210396_10007241_pt1 | contig 10561 bp, 10 predicted proteins | sample IncBWH17OmetaG_FD_155466 | JGI IMG/M metagenome (GOLD analysis project Ga0210396, IMG submission 155466) | Forest soil microbial communities from Barre Woods Harvard Forest LTER site, Petersham, Massachusetts, United States - Inc-BW-H-17-O ... | reverse complement strand
ATCACAAGGCCGGTGACACCGCGCGCCTTCAGCGAGGTCGCCAGCAAATCGCCGAACATCCCGTCGGTATTGTCGGTGGTGCAGCCGACCCCCAGGATATCGCCCGGCCGGCACTGTTCGACGCCGACATGGATCATCCAGTTGTCGCCGGGCTGCGCCAGCACGGTGACGGCCGTACCCGCCGCTTCGCCGCCGGCCCACACCGGGCGTATGTAGGGCTTCATCAGTCCGCTCCGGCCGTAGGCTTCGTGCACCGTCGACGTGCCGAGCGCGCCCAGCCGTTTGACGACATCCGCGTCGGCTCGCTTGATGTTGCGGACAACGACCGTCTTCATGCCAGTTCCTCCTTCACGCCAGTTCCTCCATCGCCATCGGGAATAGCCGCTGATAGGCCTCGCCATAGGTCATGGCTTTCCCGGAGTTGCGTCCGCCCTGCATGCCCCGTTGCAGCGCCACCCGTTCGTAATAGGCCCACAGGTGCTTCTGGGCCGCGAGAATCTCGAACGTCTTGCGCTTGATATCCCAGACTTCATCGATGTTGAGGATGACCTGCGGCTTGAAATTGCACATTTCCGGCTGATGCGGCTCGAACAGAAACACCGGCGGGGCTGCGTAGTTATAGTCGGCCTGCGGCTTGTGGCCCATCGCTTGCGCCACGATGCGCGCCTCCTGGGCATAGGCCGTCGCCGCCGGATGATCGACGTTGTAGGGATCTTCCAGCGAATGCGTCAGCACGAAGCTCGGGTTGAGCTCGCGATAAATGTCGATCAGCCGCTCCATATGCGCGTCGGTAAGGCGCAATGGGTAGTCGCCGGCGTCGAAGAACTCGATCTCGGCGCCGAGCGACGCCGCGGCACGCTCCGCCTCGTCCTTGCGGCCGGCCTTGACCTTGTCCAGCGTCATTCCCGGCTGCTTCCAGGCGAACTGCGATTCCCCACGCTCGCCGAACGCCAGGCAGACGATCTTGACGCGGTAACCCTTTTTGACGTGAAGCGCGATGGCGCCGCCGGCCCGCCAAACGAAATCTCCCGGGTGCGCCGAAACCACCAAACCCGTCTTTGCCATGGCATTCCTCTCACATCGCTCAATTTCTCGGGAAATGAACCTATTTGGCTGCGCAGCCAAACGCAAAGTCCGATCCCCGGTGGAAATCTCGACCATCCTGTGCGTGGCTGCCAGACTTGGGGAACCGCGATCCAGGTCGTCCCGTGCATGGTCTGACCTCGGGCATTTTTCAGCACCGGAAACACCCCACCTCCGCCATTGGTAAACCAAACCTTAAGCAGGGCGCGACGCCGCCGGCAATAACAGACACAAAAGCCGGCCTTTGCTACGGAATCGAAGGTCCAGGGCGAGCCAAGGCAGCTTGACAGAACGAACCCCGGCAAATACCCGCCGATTTGAAACACCCTGCTTAACCGTTTCTCCAACGACCGCAGGCATAGTGTCGGGCTGAAGCACAATTCATGACAAGCCGGGTTCGAGCACTGTGACATCCTTCGGACGTGTAATTTCGGTGCGTGGATCGCTTGCCCGCGTTGGACTTCTGGCGACGAGCCAGATGGGCGTCTCGGCGGTGCGGGCCACCGTCGGCCGGTTCGTCAGCATCCGCTGCGCGAATTCCACGATCGTCGCCATGATCACCGAAGTCTCCTGCGAGGATCTGCCGACCTCCGACAACTACATCGCTACCGCCTCGGTCGATCTGCTCGGCGAGATCTTCGGCGGACCAGACCGCACCAAATTCCAGCGCGGCGTCACCAACTATCCGACCATCGGCGATACCGTGGACTTGATCAACAATCAGGAGCTTCGCACGGTTTACGCGCCGACCGGATCGGACCAGATCAATGTCGGCACCCTGCAACAGGACCCGTCCGTCTTTGCCTATGTCGACATCGAGGAGATGCTCTCGAAGCATTTCGCCGTGCTTGGCTCGACCGGCGTCGGCAAATCGACCGGCGTATCGCTGCTGCTGAACGAAATCCTCAAGGCACGGCCGAATCTTCGGATTTTCCTGCTCGACGTGCATAACGAATATGGCCGCTGCTTCGGCGAACGCTCGCTCGTTCTCAATCCGCGCAATCTGAAGCTGCCGTTCTGGCTGTTCAATTTCGAGGAGATCGTCGACGTGCTGTTCGCCGGCCGGCCCGGCGTGCCCGAAGAACTCGACATTCTCGCTGAAGTGATCCCGGTGGCGAAGGGAATCTATACCCAGTACCAGAATGCCGATCGGCTTGGATTGAAACGCATCGATCCGAAGACGGTCGGCTACACCGTCGACACGCCGGTACCCTATCGCCTGGTCGATCTTATTTCGCTGATCGACGAACGCATGGGCAAACTCGAGAACCGCTCATCGCGCATCATCTATCACAAGCTGATTTCGCGCATCGAGACCGTGCGCAACGATCCGCGTTACGCGTTCATGTTCGACAACGCCAATGTCGGCGGCGACACCATGGCGGAGGTCATCAGCTACCTGTTCCGGCTGCCGGCCAACGGCAAGCCGATGACCATCATGCAGCTTGCCGGTTTCCCCGCCGAAGTCGTCGATTCCGTGGTGTCGGTGCTTTGCCGGATGGCGTTCGACTTCGGGCTGTGGAGCGACGGCGTTTCGCCGCTGTTGTTCGTCTGCGAAGAAGCCCATCGCTACGCCTCGGCCGATCGCAACATCGGTTTCGGGCCCACGCGCAAGGCTGTTTCACGCATCGCCAAGGAAGGCCGCAAATACGGCGTCTATCTCGGCCTTGTCACGCAGCGTCCCGCCGAACTCGATGCCACCATCATTTCCCAGTGCAACACGCTGTTTGCGATGCGGCTCGCCAACGAACGCGACCAGGCGCTGTTGCGCTCGGCGGTCTCGGATGCCGCGGCCAACCTGCTGTCGTTCGTCCCTTCGCTCGGGACCCGCGAAGTGCTTGCTTTCGGTGAAGGCGTGGCACTTCCGACCCGGCTGCGCTTCAAGGAAGTCCCGGTTCATCAATTGCCGCGCAGCGACGCTACCAGTTCAACGGTTCCGTCGGTCGCCGCAGGCCACGATATGCATTTCGTCAGCGCCGTTCTCGAGCGCTGGCGCGGAGCCACGTCGCATCGCGACGTTCCCAACGATCCCGGCATCAACGAGCGGACGGCCGCGCGCACCATGGAAGCGCCGATGCTGCAGCCGTCGCTGGGTCTCGATCCCGACCGCTTTTCGCTGCTGAAAAAGCCGCTGCGCTGACGGCTAAGAGCCTGCCCCACTTCGCCGGGGACGCCTTGCGCCCGTGCGGTCACCGGCTGGAACCCCGATTTTCTGATTGAATCAGAATCGAGCCGTCGTCTTTTGCTTTCGCGCGCTTTCTTCACGCGACCGGTATCCACTTCGCTCGAAAACGCGATATGGTAGCGAGCAACCGCATCAGGCGATGCGAGCCGGAATCTTTCTATGACGCAGCCAATCGCGACACGCTTCCCGACGCCCTCCATCGAAAAACTGCCGGAGGATATCCGTATTCGCCTGCTCGCAGTGCAGGAGAAATCCGGCTTCATTCCGAACGTCTTCCTGACACTGGCCTACCGGCCGGACGAGTTTCGGGCGTTCTTTGCCTATCACGATGCGCTGATGGACAAGGAAGGCGGCCTGAGCAAGCCCGAGCGCGAGATGATCGTGGTTGCAACCTCCAGCGCCAACCAGTGTCATTATTGCGTGATCGCCCACGGCGCTATCTTAAGAATTCGCGCGAAGAATCCGCAGATAGCGGACCAGATCGCGATCAACTACCGCAAGGCCGATATCACCCCCCGCCAGAAAGCGATGCTCGACTTCGCAATGAAGGTGAGCGCCGAGGCGCACAAGATTTCCGAGCAGGATTTCGCCGAGATCGCCAGCCACGGCTTCAGCGACGACGATATCTGGGATATCGCCGCGATCTCTGCGTTCTTCGCACTGTCGAACCGGATGGCGAACGTCACGGCCATGCGTCCGAACGACGAATTCTATCTGATGGGACGTCTGCCCAAATAGAGCGCGCGTGCCGCGGCGCTAGTCGTCCGATGCGGGTCCGCACCAGCCCGGCAAATAGATCGCGTCCTTGCTTTTAGCGAACGCCAGGCTTTTTTCCATGGCTTTCGAAAAATTCTCGTTCACGCTTTTGCTCGACATCTTACGACGCAGGAAGTCGGCCCAGAGGAATTCGCTGAACGGCGTCGTGTCCTTGGCAAAGCCGCCGGCACGGCGTAATTCGCCGGCGAGACTGCGGAAAGGATCGTCCTTGAGGTCGGCGATCTTCTTTGGGATATCCTTAAAGTGCCGGCGTTCACCCTTGGCGTCGTAGGGGTAAACCCATCTCTTGTTGTCCATCACTCCCCAGAACGCGTCGCGTTCGACCATCCTGAGATCGCCGATGACGGTCACCAGAATGTCTTTCACGCCTTCTTCGTGAAGCGCCCGCGCCAAATGATGGTGATCGACCACGTAGTACCGTTCATCCGGTCCGTAAACCACCGGGATCATGTGTTTGCCCAGAAGTTCGGACTGTTTCTTTGATTTTTCCTCCCGCCAGCGCATACGCTTTTGCTTCACCTCCCTGTATCCGACGGTCATCTGTGTCGGACGCAGCGAGAGAATTGGAATCGGCTTAATCATTGGTTCGCGCTTGTTCGCCATGACTTGACCCCGTGCTTGATTGCCCAAAATGCCTTTGCAACCGGTGCGATTATGGCATGATGGTGCTGGCGATCAATTGCCTTTACCTGCAGCAGCACCCGTAAAAGGGAGCCCCTGTTTTGCATCCGATCGCGCCAAATCATTAAGGGCGCATGATCTTTTCGCCAAGCCGCTCACGCTTTGGCGGATCATGCGCTAACGTCTCAAGAGAATCGGGAAAGATGATCAAAAGCCGCAACGATCGAACATCGAAAGCACGGGTGGTCCGGTTTGGCGACCGCGAAGTCGTCACGGAAGGCCTTCATCTCAGTTTTTGGGCCGATATCAGCCATCGCTGCATGACAGCCTCATGGCCGTCTTTTATTGCCGGCGCCGTGCTGGTGTTCATCGTCTTCAACGCGGTGTTCGCGGTGCTCTACTGGATCGGAAATCAGCCGGTCTCGAACGTGCCCGGCGGCGACTACATCGACTATCTCTATTTCAGTATCGAGACGCTTTCGACCGCCGGTTACGGCGACATGCATCCACAGACCCATTACGGACATTTCGTCGCCGCGGTGGAGCTGTTCACCGGCATCTTTTCAATGTCGCTGATGACCGGGCTGATCTTTGCCCGGTTCTCGCGGCCCAAGGCCCGGCTGCTGTTCGCCGACAACCCGGTCATTTCCAGCCACGACGGCAAGCCGACTTTGATGCTTCGCCTCGCCAACGAACGTCATAACATCATCAGCAACGCCACCGCCAAATTGTGGTTGTTCAAGAATATCGTGAGCATGGAGGGCGAGCAGCTTCGAAGGTTCTACGAGCTGCAATTGACGCAGAACCAGAATCCGGGGCTCGCCCTGAGCTGGACGCTTTACCATGTCCTCGACGAGAAAAGTCCGCTTTACGAGGTCAGCGCTGATGACCTCGAGGCTTTCAATGCTTCACTCGTGGTCGTGGTGTCGGGATATGACGTTGTTGCAGCGCAAACCGTCCAGGCCCGAAAATCATACGATTATTCCGACGTTCGATTTGGGCACCGCTATGCGGATATCATCGGCACCTCGGAAGACGGCCGGCTTCGAATCGACTACGGCAGGTTCCATGAGACTTTGGAGGGATAGATTATCGCGTCCCAACCATGCCAACATTTTATGGGAGACCCGTCGCGAGCGTGCTAAATAAATAAGATCAGGTTGTCCCGGAGCTGGTAGCAGTGAAAACCCAGCAACCCATTGTTTCCAGTTCGGCCTCTTCGGAGGGGGAGCACCGCGTGCTCCAATTCCGGCCGCGAACCTTGGCTTCTATGCCGGGTCAGCGCAGGAGCCTGAGCAACCAGATTGAACAAGGCGAACAAGCCGGCGAAGCGAACGATCTGTCACGCTATGAGCGCGACCGGGAAGAACCGGACGATTTTCGTCATCGCATGCTCGCGAACATTGCCGCTTTCGCCTTTACCGTCGCCCTGACCGCCATCGGAATATGGCTTGCCATGAGTATTGCGGATCTGCGCCGAACCCAGGACTGCGTGCTGATGGGGCGTCGCGACTGCGTACGCATTTCCACCCCGCATATTTAGCGTTTTTCGGCCCGGCCGGCCGGTTTGATCCCGGATCCGATGCGGCCGGCTTGGACTGCCTCCATTGAACTCGGGGCGACGCTCCGATATACGGGCAGTCGACTCTGGGCGGTAGATAGGGCATTCCGGGGCGTTGTGGCCACCTCCTCCGCCGCTCTTGGATTTATCCTCAATATATCAAAGGCTTAATGATGTCCTCTACATTCGATCAGGTCGCCACGATTATCGCTGAAACCTGCGACATCCCGCGCGACACGATCACGCCGGAGAGCCACGCCATCGACGATCTCGGGATCGACAGCCTCGATTTTCTTGATATCGCGTTCGCGATCGACAAGGCGTTCGGGATCAAATTGCCGCTGGAAAAATGGACCCAGGAAGTCAACGACGGCAACGCGACCACCGAGCAGTATTTCGTCCTGAAAAACCTCAGCGCTCGGATCGACGAACTGGTCGCGGCCAAGGGCGCGTAGTCGCCCGTCATGGACCTCGAATATTTCAAGCTGATCGACCGCATTCTCGACCTCAGGATCGATGAGAAGACCATCACGGTCGAGGCCCGGGTTCCCCAGCACAACACCATATTCGAGGGCCATTTCCCGGGCTATCCAATCATGCCCGGTGTCCTGCTGATTGAATCGATGGCGCAGACCTCGGGTTGGCTGTTGCTCGCGTTGATGAAATTCCAGCGCATGCCGTTTCTGGCGGCGGTCAAGGAAGCCAAGATGCGCGGCTTCGTAAGCCCCGGAGAGTTACTGACGATTGACGCCAATGTCCTTCACGAAGGCTCGGGTTATGCGATGACCGAAGCGAAGGTCAGGGTGGACGGCAAGCTGAAATGCAACGCGACGATCACGTTCAGCCACATTCCCTTCCCTCATCCGGATTTGCGCGAGCACATGGATGCCATGGCCAAGCGTATCGGATTTCCACAACAGGCCATCGCCGATGACTGAGACGAAATCTTCAAGCCCGGGCACGGCGGAAGTCTGGATCACCGGCATTGGTCTTGCCACCTCGCTGGGCGAGGGTCTCGACGCCCACTGGGACGCGCTCAACCAACGCCGTATTAACGTCGATGAGAAGGGCTTCGCGCCATACGTCGTTCATCCCTTGGCACCGGTGAATTTCGACGCCCAGATCCCCAAAAAGGGCGATCAGCGTCAGATGGAAGCCTGGCAGCGGATCGGTACCTATGCCGCCGGTCTGGCACTGGATTCAGCCGGCGTAAAAGGCAACAAGGAAATCCTCGGGCGGATGGACATGATTGTCGCCGCCGGCGGCGGTGAGCGCGATCTCGCGGTGGACTGCAACATTCTGAATTCGGAAGGCAACTCCGCCCCCGGATTTCTCAATGAGCGGCTGATGAACGATCTGCGTCCGACCCTTTTCCTGGCGCAGTTGTCGAACCTGCTGGCCGGCAACATCGCCATTGTCCATGGCGTAACCGGGTCGTCGCGCACCTTCATGGGTGAGGAAGCCGCCGGCGTTGACGCGGCAAGGATCGCGCTCGCGCGCATCGCGGCCGGTCAGAGCGACATCGCGCTGATTGGCGGCTCGCAAAACGGCGAGCGCAAGGATCTGCTGGTTCTCTATGAATTCGGCAATTTCAATCTTACCGGGAAATTCGCCCCGGTTTGGGCGCGCGGCGAGAAAAGCGGTTTTGCGCTCGGATCGGGCGGCGCGTTTCTTGTCATCGAGTCCAGGGCACATGCGGAAGCGCGCGGTGCGAAGCCCTACGCGCGCCTGACCAACGTCGTGGCCGATCTGGCGCGCCGCAAGCACCCCGGCGAGGTTACGGCGACGCTGGAAAAGCTATGGTCCGGGATCGGCAAGCTTGGAAACAACGGCGTCATTATTACCGGCGCCACCGGCGCCGAACCGGCCACATCCGAAGAACAGGCATTTCTGAACAAACATGCGGATTTTGCGGTGCGGGCCAGCGGCACCACCTTTGGCCACACCATGGAGACGCAATTTCCATTGGGGCTGGCCCTTGCAGCGCTTTCGATCTCACGCGGTGCGCTGTTTCCGCCCAACGACCCCACCGGGCTGGAGGTTGAAATGTCCAACCCGCCGACCCAGATTGTGGTGATCGGGGCCGGTCATTGGCGGGGCGAAGGCATGGCTCTGGTCGAAGCAGTCAAGTGAGCGCGGTGCTCAACCGGGGGGAAAACAATGGCAGCTACGCGCGATAAATTCGGAAGGCCGATCGTCGTCGTCACCGGCATGGGCGTTGTGACGTCGCTCGGTTCAGGCAAGGCCGACAACTGGAAAAAACTCACGGCGGGCGAATCCGGCATTCGAACCATCACCCGCTTCCCTACCGATGGGTTGAAGACCACGATGGCTGGAACGGTCGATTTCGTTCCGGTCGAACCGTTCTCATCCACGGACCTTTCCGAACGGCTCGGCGAACTCGTCGCGGAGGAAGCTATCGCCCAGGCCGGCATTGGGACCAAGGGTGATTTTCCTGGCCCGCTGTTTCTCGCGGTGGCGCCGGTCGAGGTCGAGTGGCCGCAACGGCAGGAACTCGGGCGCGCGATCGGGGCGAACACGGAAGTCGACTACGACGCCATGCTGCGGGTCAGCGGCGGCGGCAGGTTCGCACAGTACCACCGGCGATTTCTTTTCGGCTCGGTGGCTGACCATCTCGCCGAGAAGTTCGGCACCAAAGGTTCGCCGATTTCGCTTTCGACCGCCTGCGCGTCCGGCGCCAGCGCCATCCAGCTCGGGGTCGAAGCAATTCGTCGCGGCGAAGCCGACGCCGCCCTTTGCGTGGCCACCGACGGCTCGGTTAACCCGGAAGCCCTGGTCCGGTTCTCGTTGCTATCAGCCCTTTCGACCCATAACGATCCACCCGAGGCAGCGGTGCGGCCATTTTCAAAGAACCGCGACGGTTTTGTCATGGCGGAAGGCGCCGGTGCGCTGGTGCTGGAAAGCTACGAAGCCGCCACGGCACGCGGCGCGCAGATTCTCGGCATCCTCGCCGGTTGCGGCGAGCTTGCGGACTCGTTTCACCGCACCCGCTCGAGTCCCGACGGCAAGCCGATCATCGGATGCGTGCGCAATGCATTGTCCGACGCCGGCATTGTCTCCGACCAGATCGACTACATCAATGCACACGGCACCGGCACGCCGGAAAACGACAAGATGGAGTATCTCGGCATCTCGACCGTATTTGGCGAGCGCGCCCAGCAAATCCCGGTGTCGTCCAACAAGTCGATGGTCGGACACACCCTCTCCGCCGCGGGTGCCGTCGAAGCCGTGTTCTCGCTGCTGACGCTCGAGCACCAGCGGATTCCGCCGACCATCAATTACGACATTCCGGATCCGGCGATTCCCTTCGACGTCGTTCCCAACAAGGCCCGCGACGCCCGCGTCACCGCCGTGATGTCGAATTCGTTCGGCTTCGGCGGCCAGAATGCCACGCTGATCCTGACGCGCGAGCCGGTTTAACCGGCGTTGCCTTGGTCGATGTCGGCGGTTGACGTCATCATACGAACCGGCGATACGCACGCGGACGGACATCCCCCTTCTTGCCGGAGACACGGCGACATGCGTGCGCTTACTCTCGTTGCCGATCGTCAGTTGACGATTGCGGACATGCCGGCACCGCCGCCACCTCGCGCCGGCGAGGTGCAAATCCGCGTCAAGGCGGTCGCGCTCAATCATATCGATGTCTGGGGCTATCGCGGCATGGCGTTCGCCAAGCGGAAGCTGCCGCTGGTCATCGGCGCGGAGGCCTCCGGCGAAATTGCCGCGGTCGGCGAAGGCGTCACCCACTTCAAACCGGCCCAGCCGGTCGTGATGTACGGCGCCCTCACCTGCGGGACTTGCCGCGCCTGCAAGGAGGGCCGTGACAATCTTTGCGAGGATGTCGCGGGCATCATGGGCTTTCACGTCGACGGTTTCGCGCGCGAACTTTTGAATCTCGGGGAGAGGCTGGTGATACCGGTACCCGACGGCGTCAGTGGGCGCGACGCGGCCTGCGCACCGATCGCCTTCTCGACGGTGCAACACATGCTGTTCGACAATGCGAAACTGCAGCCCGCTGAAACCGTGCTGGTCCATGCCGGCGGCTCGGGAATCGGAACCGTCGCGATCATGATGGCCAAGGCGATCGGCTGTACCGTGATCACCACGGTCGGCGATGATTCCAAGATCGAGCGCGTCAAGGCGCTCGGCGCCGATTACGTCATCAATTATCGCAAGGATCGCTTCGAGCACGAGACCCGCAAGATCACCAGGAAGAAAGGTGTCGACGTCGTGTTCGAGCACGTCGGTGCCGATACTTTCGCCGGCTCGTTGCTGGCCTTGAAGCGCGGCGGTCGGCTGGTGACCTGCGGCTC
>Ga0210396_10007239_pt1 | contig 10562 bp, 6 predicted proteins | sample IncBWH17OmetaG_FD_155466 | JGI IMG/M metagenome (GOLD analysis project Ga0210396, IMG submission 155466) | Forest soil microbial communities from Barre Woods Harvard Forest LTER site, Petersham, Massachusetts, United States - Inc-BW-H-17-O ... | reverse complement strand
CCTCCCACGCGAGCCGCTCGTGCTGATCACCTTCGACGAAGTTGATCCATCCGTTGCGTCCACCCTCGATCGAGAATCGCGGATCCGCCGCCGTCGCCATCTGGTCGCCCCTCGGCTACAGCGGCACCCTCACCGCAGCACGGCGACTCGGTCGCCAAAGATCTGCTCGATCCGCGCGAGCAAATCATCCGACGCGGCGACGTTGTACTCGTCGCTCAGATCCAGCGTGGTCACGCTGCGCTTCGGGATCTCCATGCGCAGCGTCGTGCGGCAGGGGCCCGCGTGGGCGCGCAGCAGCTTCTCCAGCAGCTGCAGCTGCTCGCCCCTCACCGTGTCGGCGTTCAACCGAATGTCGAGCATGCTGCTCTTCTCCGAGCGGATGCGCGACAGCAGCTTGGCGTCCATGAAGCGCAGGCGCTCGCGCGCGGCCTCGCCATCGCCGAAGGGCGCGTCGACGAGGCCCGTGACCAGCAGCGGCTCGTCGCCCGACAGCAGCTCGCGGTAGTCGTCGACCTTCTTCGAGTTGACGATGTACTCGACCTGCCCCGTGTGGTCCTCGAGCGTCATGAAGGCGTACTTGCCCGTGCCGTTCTTCATGGGCCGCTCTTGGTAGCTCGTGACGACGCCCGCGAGGATGACCTCGGCGCGCTCGCCCTTCTCGAAGCAGTTGCGCGCGAACGCCGTCGTGAAGCGCTTGATCTCGGTCGCGAAGCGATCGAGCGGGTGGCCGCTGATGTAAAAGCCGAGCGACTCCTTCTCGTAGGCGAGCAGCTCCTTGGGCATCCACTCGTCGTTGTCGGGGTACTTGTCCTCGAACAGGCCGTGCCCGTTGCCGTTGCTGCCGTTGCCCGCCCTCTTGTCCGGGCCGCCGCCGCCGAACAGTGACAGGAGGCTCGTCTGGCCGCTCTCGCGCTCGCGCTGCGCCTCGGCGGCGCGCTCGCTCGCCATGTCGATCGCGCAGAAGACGCGCGCGCGCGTCACGCCGTTCTTGAGCGCGACGCCGTCGAACGCCCCCGCCTTGCAGAGCGCCTCGAGCACCTTGCGGTTGACCTTGCGGCCGTCGACGCGCTTGCAGAAGTCGAAGATCGAGAGGAACGGCCCGCCCTCGTCGCGCGCGATCTTGATGATGTCGACGGCGCCCTCGCCCACGCCCTTGACGGCGCCCAGGCCGAAGCGGATGACCTTCACCACTTTGCCACCGTCGCCCTTCGACGGAGCGTTCGGAGGTGCGGAACCCTTCGCGGGTTCCGCGTTGGACAAAACGACGCTGAAGTCCTTGTCGGACTCGTTGACGTCGGGCCGGAGCACGGCGATGCCGGCTGACTTCGCCTCCGAGATGAACTTCACGACGGCGTCGGTGTCGTCCTTGTCGCACGTGAGGAGCGCCGCGTAGAACTCGACGGGGAAGTAACGCTTGAGGTACGCCGTCTGGTACGTCAGCAGGCCGTACGCCGCCGAGTGCGAGCGGTTGAACCCGTAGCCCGCGAACTTCTCCATGAGATCGAAGACGCGCTCGGCGATCTTGCTGTCGATCTTCTTTTCCTTGGCGCCGCCGAGGAAGGCCTCCTTCTCCTTGGCCATGGCCTCGGCCTTCTTCTTGCCCATGGCGCGGCGAAGGAGGTCGGCCTTGCCGAGCGAGTAGCCGGCGAGCGCGGACGAGATCTGCATCACCTGCTCCTGGTAGACGATGACGCCGTAGGTGTCCTTGAGGATGGGCTCGAGCGTGGGGTGGTCGTACTCGACGCGCTTGCGGCCGTGCTTGCGCTCGATGAAGTCGTCGACCATGCCGCCCTCGAGCGGGCCCGGACGGTAGAGCGCGCCCGCGGCGACGATGTCCTCGAAGCAGTCGGGCTTGAGCTTCTTGAGCAGCTCGCGAAACCCGCTCGATTCCAGCTGGAAGACGCCCGTGACGTCGGCCGCCGAGATCATCTTGTACACGCCGACGTCGTCGAGCGGGATGAGCGAGAGATCGACGGCATCACCAGCGTCGCCGAGCCTCACCTTCTCGTTGTTGACGATGTCGAGGCAGGTCTGGATGACCGTGAGGGTCTTGAGGCCGAGGAAGTCGAACTTGACGAGGCCGGCCTTCTCGACCATGTCCTTGTCGTACTGGGTGACGATGCCGTCGTCGTCGCCCGCTGGGCGGAAGCACGGCACGTACTCCCACAGCGGCTTGTCGCCGATGACGACGCCCGCGGCGTGCTTGCCCGCGTGGCGGTTCAGACCTTCCAACCCCTTCGCGACGTCGAGCAGCTCGCGGTACAGCGGATTTTCGTCGTAGAGCGCCTTGAGCCGCGGCTCCTTCTCGATGGCTTCTGCGATGGGCGGGCTCTTGCCCTGAACGGGCTCCGGCACGAACTTCGCGACGCGGTCGGCGTCGGCGAACGGGATCGCCATGGCGCGCGCGATGTCGCGCACGCCCGAGCGGGCCTTGATCTGGTGCATCGTCACGATCTGGCCGACGTTGTTCTTGCCGTACTTCTCGGTGACGTACCTGATGACCTCGTCGCGCCGGTTCATGCAGAAGTCGATGTCGAAGTCCGGCATGCTGACGCGCTCGGGGTTGAGGAAGCGCTCGAACAGCAGCTTGTTGTCGATCGGATCGATGTCCGTGATGCGCAGGCTGTACGCGACGAGCGAGCCCGCGCCCGAGCCGCGCCCCGGGCCGACGGGGATGCGGTGGTCCTTCGCGTAGCGGATGAAGTCCCACACGATGAGGAAGTAGCCCGCGAAGTTCATCTTCGTGATGACGCCGAGCTCGAGCTCGAGGCGCGCGCGGTAGACGTCCTCGTTGATGCGCTGGCTTCGGCGATTGGCCTCGGCGAAGCGCCTCGCGAGCCCCTCCTCGGCGACGGCCAGCAGGTAGCTCTCGGCCGTCATGCCCTCGGGGACCGTGAACTTCGGCAGGAAGGTCTCGCCCAGCTTGAACTCGACGTTGCACATCTCGCCGATGAGGGCCGCGTTCTCCATGGCCTCGGGCAGGTGCGCGAAGTAGGCGTTCATCTCGGCGGGCGTCTTCACGAAGAACGCCTCGTTGCGGTGGTGCAGGCGCTTGTCGTCGTGGATCGTCTTCTTCTGCTGCACGCACATGAGGATCTCGTGCGCGCGCGCGTCGGTCTGGTTCAGGTAGTGGCAGTCGTTCGTCGCGACGAGCCCGATGCCGGTCTTCCTCGACAGCTCCAGCAGGTGGCCGTTGACCGTCTCCTGCTCCTCGAGCCCGTTCGGCTGCACCTCGAGGAAGAAGTTGTCCTTGCCGAAGATGTCGGCGAACTCGCGCGCGACGCCCTCGGCCGCCTCCGGCCCGCGGCGCATGATCGTCTGCGCGACCTCGCCGCCCAGGCACGCCGACAGGCCGATGAGGCCCTCGCTGTGCGCGCGGAGGAGCTTCTTGTCGATGCGGGGGTTGTAGTAGAAGCCCTCGAGGTACCCCATCGAGTTCAGGTACGAGAGGTTCTTCCACCCGACTTGATTGCGAGCGAGCAAGATCATGTGGTTCGACTTGCGCTCGGTCTTGTCGAGGCGGTCGGGCGCGATGTACGTCTCGCAGCCGAAGATCGGCTTGATGCCGTGGGCCTTGGCGCGCTGGTAGAAGTCGAGCGCGCCGAACAGATTGCCGTGATCGGTGATCGCGACGGACTTCATGCCGCGCTCGAGGACCTTCGGGAAGAGCTGGTCGAGGCGGATCGCGCCGTCGAGCAGGCTGTACTGCGTGTGCAAATGAAGGTGCGAGAACTCCGCCATGCGCGCGTCCGGCCCGGTTATACCTCCCGGCGCTGTGGACGGACGCAGAACCTCCGAACTGGGCGAGACGGCAGGGGAGTCGCCAAGTTGTCCACACTCAGCCCACAGGGGACGGCGCGCGAAAACGTCGGGGGAATCCCAGGTAGAATGACGCCGCCCATGCGCCGAGCCGCCGTCCTTTCGATCGTCATCGCCGCGTGCGGGGGCACGACGTCGCCCGGCGCGCCGCCCACGACGCCGCGGCAGATCGCGGCGACCCCCCAGACGGTCTGGGTCCAGCCGGGGGCGACGGGCACGTTGACCTTCGAGGTGACGGGGCCGACGGGCGCGCCGCTGCCGGGCGCGCTCGTGACGTTCACGATCGTCGACGATCCGTCGACGCCGGGCAGCGAGGCGCAGGGCGCGACGCTCGTCGCCACGAGCGCGACGACGGACGCGAACGGCGTGTGCGCGGCGCGCGTCACGGCCGGGCTGCTCACCGTGTTCCGCGTGCGCGCGACGAGCGCGGGCCAGACGGGTGACGTCGTCGTCGTCGTCGCGGCGGGCGTCGTGGGGACCGTCGACGTCGCGCCGTTCTTCTCGACGCCGAGCGCCGCCGCGGCGATCGCGCGGTCCGTCGAGGTGCTGTTCTTCGACAACAGCGCGTGCCGCGCGCTCACGCTGCGCGCGCCGCCGCAGCCCGCGCGCATGACCTTGTCGGTGAGCGCCGCGGGCGGCGTCGCGCGCTACCAGTTCGTGAGCACGTCCTCGGCGAGCGCCGTGCTCGGCCGCGCGCTCGACGGCAACGGCGTCGTGCAGGCCCTCGGGTGCGTCGACCTGCCGGGGTCGTCGCTCGTCGCGGGCGGCGTCGTGCAGGCCGCGCTGCCGCTCGTCGACTGCGGACCCGATCCCACGGGCTCCTACGCCGCGACGACGGCCCTCGCCATCGCGCCGCCCCTCGCGGCGGCGGCGACGATCGCGGCGACCTGGCGCGATCTCACCGACTGCCCCCTCGACCCCGCGCAGCTCTGGCTCGACTGCACGATCGACGCGCTCGGGCCCGCGACGGCGGCCGATCCGCTCGACTGCGTGCCCGGGACGGCGCCCGGCGCGGACGGCCCCATCGGCGACGCGCTCGGCGCGCTGCGCGGCGCGCCCATCGCGGGCCCCGACGGCGCGCCCACGGCCTGCCGCGGCTCGAAGACGTCGGGGGGCGACGAGAGCCTCGACGCCGTCGTCGCGGGCATGTTCGGTAGCCCCGTGCCGGACGCGCTCGTCCACCTCGCGGCGGCGGCCGAGGACGCGCCCCACCTGTTCGACGAGCTGCGGATCCAGTCGACGCTCGACGTCGCGCAGCTTCCGGGCGGGACGCTCGCCGACCTCACGGTGACGCACACGCTGACGAGCGTGACGTTCGTCTTGCCGGACACGACGTCGGCCGACGTCGCTCTGCAGCCGCTCGGGCTACCGACGCTGAGCGCGGCGACGACGGGCACGACGAGCGACGGCACGCTCACGATCGCGCAGCACGGCTTCACGGCGCGCCTCGGCACGGCGGCGCGCTCGGCCTTCGGGACGCTCAGCCTCGGGAGCCGCGGGCTGCCCACCGACGCGCACGCGCTCGTGTCGACGCTCGCGGCGCTCGCGCACACGGACGACGGCACGCTCGTGGGGTGCGCCGCGCTCGACGAGGTGCTGTGCGCGCGCGCGGGGCGCGCCGTCGGCTGCGCCGTCGCCGCGTGCGCCGCCGGCCTCGAGGCGCTCGCCCAGCGCTTGGACGCCTCCTTCGAGGCCGCCGACGGCGCCGATCTCGATCTGTACCTCGCGGGCTCCGCGCCGCTCATCGACACGCACGAGGACGGGCTCGCCGGGCGCTTCGGCGATCTGCAGGTCAGCGACCAGGCCGGCAGCTGGTCCGTCGATCTGCGCCCGCGCGGCGGCCGCCGCACGCTGGACGCGGCGTGGGAAGCCATCCGCCAGAGCAACTAGCCTCACGGCGCGCCGCGGAGCGCGGCCGCACGGGCGCGCGCCTTCGCGGCGAGATCCCCCGCGCCCGCGCGCGCGGCGACGTCGTCCCACGCCGCGGCCGCCGCCGTCGCGTGCCCCGCGCCCTCGAGCGCGAGCGCTCGGTTCACGCGCGTCGTCGGATCGTCGTCGCCGAGCGCGAGCGCGCGTTCGAGCAGCGCGCGCGCCCGGTCGTCGTCGTGGGCGCCGAGCGCGACGGCCCCCATCCACGCGGCGAGGCGCGCCTCGTCGGCGCGCGCGAGGCATCCCGTGGGCGCCTCGAGCGCGCGTCCGTAGGCCGCCCGCGCGCGCGGCGACGCCGCGCCGTCGAGCTCGACGAGCAGCTCGCCGAGGCGGCGCTGCCACTCGCAGTCGGCGACGGGTGAGCCGGCCGGGCGCTCGAAGAGCGGCACCGTCGCCGCGCCCCACTCGACCGTGAAGCTGAAGGTCGCCGGGATCTCGCGCGCCGCGATGAGCGCGCGGTGGCGCGGCACGCGACGCACGAACACGCGCGCGTCGTGCGCCCGGTAGACGAGCGCCCAAGACGCCGGATCCCACCAGGCGACGCGTCGGTTGAGGCCGGCGTAGGCGAGCAGCGCGCTGTCGACGCCGTAGGCCCGCATGGCAGAATTCCACTCGGCGCGCGTCAGATCGTCGCGGCCCAGCAGCGCGTGCATGACGGGCGGATACGCCGGCAGGCGCGGATCGACGAAGACGCGATGCCGTGGAAACCCTTCGAACAGCAGGTAAGACCCGATCTCGAAGTCGTTGTACATGTGGTCGCGCAGTCCGTTGTCGTCGACGAAGCGGAGCGCGTCGAGCGGCAGCGCGCGCTCGTCGAGGCCGATCTCGACGGGGGGCCGGCCCGCGCGCGCCGCCGCGACGGCTGGCGCGACCGCGGCCACGAACAGGCACGCCGAGACGGCGAAGGCCAAGGCGCGCGCGCGCGGACCGGCGGCCGGCAAGAGGCGACCGAGGGCGACGGCGAGCACGGGCGCCGCGAGGAGCGCGAAGTCGGCGCCGAACCGGACGGAGCGCAGCGCGAGCCCCCCGAGCGCGACGACGGGCAGCAGCACGCGCCACCGTCGCGGCCGCGTCGCGAGCGCGGCGACGACCACGGCCGCCCCGTAGATGAAGAGCGGCGCGTCCGAGGTCCAGGTCGCGGCGCGAAACTCGTCGACGGCGTGCAGCGTGGGCAACGCGAGGTGCAGGCGAAGGTAGGTCACGAGGCCGAGGCCCACGGGCGTCGCGAGCGTCGCCGCGGCGGCGAGCGGCGTCAGCCACGCGAGGCGCGCCGCGCCGGGATGACCGTCGAGGCGCGCGCCCACGGCGGCGAGCGCCAGCGACACGGGCGCCACGAAGACCCCCGCGTGCAGGTTGGCCCACAGCACGATCGCCGCGAGCGTCGCGAGCGCGACCCGGCGCGCGCGGGGACGGGACGGCGGCGTCTCGTCGCCCGTGAGCGCGTCGACGACGGCGAGCACGACGACGACGCCCGCGAGCGAGAAGATGTGCGGCCGCTCGACGAAGCGCTCGCGCGCCACGAACGCCGCCGCCCCGAGCGCGAGGGCCGACGCCGCCGCGCCCGCGCCGCGCCGGCGACACACGGCGAACGCCGCCACGAACGTCGCGACGAGCACGGCCGTCTTCGCGAGCACGATCGCGCCGAAGCCGCCGCGCGCGTGGAGCGCCGCCGCCCCGACCTCGAACAACCACGACGTGTCGACGTCCGCGTGCGTGGGGTACGTGAACGAATAGAGGTTGAGGCCCGACAGCCCGTGGCGCGCGACGATGTCGCGCCCGGCCTGGATGCGAAAGAAGAGGTCCGACTCCGCCATGGGCCCGAGCGCGAGGCGCGCGACGAAGAGCGCGAGCGCGATCGCGGGCGTGGCGCGCGCGATCCGATCGCCACGGTCTTCGGTCATGACGTCAAAACACGGTGACGATGGCCGCGTAGAGCTCGGTGCTGTTGCCGATCGGCACGTCGGCGTCGTTGATCGTGATGCGCGGCGTGTAGAAGCCCTCCATGTGGCGCACGGCGAGGCGCAGGCGCAGCTCGCTCGTGGCGCCCGCGGGCCCGAGCGGGACATCGACGCGCGCGCCGAGGTGCAGGCCGTAGCGGCTGCCCGCGCGGACCGTCGTGCCGTCGCGCTCGAGGGCGAGCCCCACCTCGACGGCCGCGGCGCGCAGCAGGCGCGACGCGTACGCCCGATCGTCGGCGGCGAGCGTCCACGCCGCGGGCCGCACGACGCCGATCGCGGCGAGCGCGAGGCGATCGATGGGCGTCGCGGGCCCCGCGAAGCGGCCCGACGCCTCGCTCGCGAACGCCGCGAGCTCCGCGCCCACGCGCCAGTCCGCGCCCACGCCGCCCGTCGCGAAGAACGCCGGCACCGTCTCGGTGTTGCCCACGAAGCCCGTGCGATCGATCGACGTCCCCATGCCGATGGCGGCGATGAGGCGCGGCCGCGTCGCGTCCTGCGCGCGCGCCGACGCCGACGTCGCGAACATCGCGAGGGCGACGCACGACGCGCGGAGCACACGCCTCCGCCCTGGACGCGGCACCCCGTCGAGGTCCCGAACCAGCTCCGATCCTGAAAACCCAACCCGAGCCCCGCGCGGCTGCGCCGCGCGGAGCGAGCGTCGGGGGCGCGGGGCCCTCTCGGGGCCCCGAACTAGACGCTCCAGCCGCACGCCGTCCTTGTAACACGCGCCGCCGCGTTCGAGTATGCTGGCCGTTTCCGTAAGGAGGTCAGCGTGGCCGACATGGATCCCCCGCCCGTCGAGGCAGATCGTCCGCAAGATCCGCCGGTTCCCGAGAAGGGTGTCGCCGACATCCTCAAGGAAGCGTGGGACCTGTACCGCAAGCACGCGCGCGCGCTGCTGCTGACGTGCGCCGTGCTGTTCGTCCCGGCCGCCATCGTGAAGTCGTGCGCCGTCTCGACGATCCTCGGCCCGTCGCTCGCGGCGAGCGCCGCCCTGGACGCCAAGGCGCAACAAGAGCTGTCGCTCGGGGCCTCGAACGAGGCGCTCCAGCGCGCCTACGAGACCCACGCCGACGCCGCGACCATCGCCAAGCTGCGCGCCGAGCACACCCACCTGCTCGAGACGTTCGCGAGCACGGGCGCGCTCGGCGGCGCCATGGGCGGCTTCACGGTCATGATGCTGACGTTCCTCGGCTCGATGGTGACGTTCTTCATCTACTGCGTCGCCATCCCGCTCACGAACGGCGCGCTCACGATCGCGGTCGCCGATCGCGTGCTGGGCGGCAACGCCGCGTGGCGCGAGGTGTGGATGTTGCTGTTCCGACGCCTGGGGCCGCTGCTGACGGCCGTCATCCCCGCCGCGCTCATCACGGCCTTCGGGTTCGTGCTGTTCGTCATCCCGGGCGTGATCCTCGGCCTGCTGTTCTCGTTCGTGTCGCCCGTCGTCCTCATCGAGGGCAAGCGCGGGCGCGAGGCGCTCCGCCGCAGCGTCGAGCTCGTGAGCGCCGACTGGCTGCGCGTCGCCATCATGATCGTCGTCTTCGTCGTGCTGCGCTGGATCGCGCAGCTCGTCGCGGGCGCGCTGCTGCCGACGTCGGCGATCTTCGTGGGCTCGCTGTTCGGCGACCTCGTGACGATGCTGTTCCTGCCGCTGCCCGTGCTCGGCATGGTGCTGCTCTACTTCGACATCCGCCGCAAGCGAGACGGCTTCACCGACGCGCGCCTGCGCGCCGACCTCGACGCGCTCAAGACGACGTAGCGCGGCTGCCGTCACCTTGTCGCGGGCCACCTCGTTGCGGGCCACCTCGTGGAAGGACAAGACCGTCCTCGTGACGGGGGCCTCGGCGGGCATCGGCGCGGCCCTCGCCCGCGAGCTCGGCGCCCGCGGCGCGAACCTCGTGCTCGCGGCGCGCCGCCGCGAGCGCCTCCTCGCCCTCGCGGCCGAGCTCGGGGCGCGCGCGTCCGTCGTGGTCGTCGAGGTCGACGTCACGCGAGACGGCTCCGTCGAGGCGGCCGTCGCCGAGGCGGAGCGCGCGTTCGGCGGCCTCGACGTCGTCGTCGCGAACGCCGGCTTCGCCGTCACGGGTCGCTTCGAGCGCCTCTCGCTCGACGACTACCGGCGCCAGCTGGAGACCAACGTCTTCGGCGTGCTGCGCACGATCCAGGCGGCGCTGCCGGCCATCAAACGCGCGCGCGGGCGCGTCGCCATCATGGGCAGCGTCGTGGGCCACATCCCGACGCCCGGCGTGTCGCCCTACGCCATGAGCAAGTTCGCCGTGCGCGCGCTCGCCGAGGCGTTGCACGACGAGCTCCGCGACGACGGCGTCACCGTGACGCTGCTGTCGCCCGGGTTCGTCGTGAGCGACATCGGCCGCGTCGACAATCACGGCGAGCGGCACGACCGCGACGGCGCGCGCGCGCCCGCGTGGCTGCGCATGCCCACCGACGAGGCCGCGCGCCAGATCGTCGCCGCCATCGAGGCGCGCCGCCGCGAGGCCGTCATCACGGCGCACGGCCGCTTCGGCGTGTTCGTCTATCGGCACGCCCCGTGGCTCGTGCGGGCCGCGCTCCGCCTGTCGCGGCGCCGAGCCGCAGGCCGGAGGGCCGGAGGTCCGGAAGGTCGGGTCGACTAGTTGAGGCAGCCCATGAGCTCGACGTCGGAGCACGACACCCACGTGGGCGCCGTGAGCGCGTAGCTGCACAGGACGTCCATGCCGCGCATCGTGAACCCGAACTGACCCTCGAGGTGGTGCGTGCAGACGACGTCGGCGCGCGGGCACGGATCCAGGTGCACGCGCGCGACGTCGTACCCGGCGCCCACCGACGAGAAGCCGTCGAGGACCTGGCCGTCGAGGT
>Ga0210396_10007237_pt1 | contig 10565 bp, 7 predicted proteins | sample IncBWH17OmetaG_FD_155466 | JGI IMG/M metagenome (GOLD analysis project Ga0210396, IMG submission 155466) | Forest soil microbial communities from Barre Woods Harvard Forest LTER site, Petersham, Massachusetts, United States - Inc-BW-H-17-O ... | reverse complement strand
TCCATGCAGGACAACCATCACCAGGTGGCCGAACACGAATGCAATGAGTGCCCACATGATTAGAAAATGCCAGAGTCGAGCCCAATGGAAGCCGCCCATCATCCACGCCAGCCAAGAAAACTGCACCGGCTTCCATATCGCGAAACCGGTCAAGACAGACAGCGCGCCTAAACCAATGGCGGAGGTATACGCATGCTTTTGCAGTGGGTTATAGGCTTCTTTCACCGGCGGTTTAGCTCCGAAGAAAAAATAGTGGCGCACGATCGGCCACACTCCAGGCAAGTCTCGTGGAGCAAAAAGAACCTGATTATAGTTGCCGCTGAACAGTTGATAGCCCACATACACCACGCCGGTCGCCAAGTAAATCCACATGAAAGTGAGATGCCACTGCAGTGCGCCACCCAGCCATCCACCGATAGCAAACGACTTAGGCCAATTGATCAAATCTTTTTGCGGAATCTTTGCTCCGAAACTGGGAAATGCGCGGAAGATTTGCAGTCCGCTGCCCACCATCACGAACAGCGCCACCGCATTCACCCAATGGCACAGACGAATTACAAGCGGGTGCTCATACACCGCTTCGGTGACTTCGCCCGTTCTTGAGTTCTCGATGGCAACCCTTTGAGTCGACATGTCCTCCTCCGCTAAAGCCCGTAAAATTCGGAGTACCCCTGGTCTTCCCAGTACCCCACTCTCTGGAGCACGTTGCTCACTTTTAGATCGGTTAAATACTTGGCCTGCTTGTAGCCGACTTTAGTTGGAATATTCAGGCGCAATGGCGCGCCATGCTCACGGGTGAGCGGTTGGCCGTACATTTCGAAACATAAGAGCGTCTGGGAATGCAGCGCGGTAGCCATGTCCAATGACTCGTAATAATCGTCGGCGCACTCAACGGTCACGAACCGGGCGGTAGTATCCGCGCCGATCATTTTGAGGAAGTCGGAAAGACGTACCCCGCCAAAATTGCCGATTACGTCCCAACCTTCCACGCAAACGTGACGCGTATTCTGGATAACTTTCGGTAGAGCCTGAATCTGCGCGAGCGTGTAATCGCCGGGTTTCTGGACCGCGCCACCGACGGCAAGGGTCCACTTGTCGAAATCGACTCCCGGGTCGTCAAGATCGTAGTCGTTGATTGGAAACTTATCGAAAGGGGTGAGTTCCGAGTCGGCAAAAGTCGGCGCCAAATGTCCCGACCGAAAGAGCCTTGCCGACGCCCAGTCGCTGAAGCCAAGCCCGGCCTTAAGCAAGGGTTTCTGCAACTGAGGGATGGCGAATGCCCCCAGCGCAAACAACGGCGTCAGCTTCAACAACTCGCGCCGGCTGAGACGCTTGAATCTTTGGTCGTCGATTCGTGAGTTCATCGTGTTCCCTCAACCGAGTTCGGCGGATATGAGATTCGGCAAACATCTTAAAGTTACGGGCAGATATGCAGGTATTCTATCGCTTGGTCCGGTTTCAGGCATCACAGCACCGAACATTTCTTGCAAATGAGTTCCCGAGGGATGATAATTTGTACTGTCTTGTCGGAGCGCTCTGGGAAGCGCTTTGGTGTAGGTCTGTTGTAGAGTCTCGAATACCGCGTTAGACGCTTGAGTTTGCTAGCCCCGAGCGGGAGTAGTTCAGCGGTAGAACGCCAGCTTCCCAAGCTGGATGTCGCCGGTTCGATCCCGGTCTCCCGCTCCATCTCTGTTCGTTTGAGCCGTTGCTAATCTGATTGTGTGTAAGGGCTCCTCAAAAAGTACAAACCGGCGGTCACTTCCACTTGAAGGAAAATGCGGGCAGCCTGTAGGCTGCCACGGCGAATATTCTCAAAGCTGGCGTCGATTTGGTCCTACTCCGTTCGACTTATAGATGGAGGCACATGAACGGAGTCGTCCAAATTGAATAATCAAATAGAATGAGATCAAACGAAATGCCGGTGTCTAACGTCAATACCTTGATGAGTAATGGCGGGCGAATTTAAACCGAATCTTTGTGCTGAGGCCGTGAATCAAATTCTAACTGTCGGAGTGCGGTGTCGGGGCACGTTAAGTACGCGTTTCTAACCACTTAAGGGGAAGTCATGGCGAAAAGAATGATCCTGATGTTGGGCGTGACAGTAATTCTGCTCACGGCCTTGGGCTTCATAAAGTTCAGACAGATTCACTCGGCGGTGCAAGCCTCTGCATTTCAACCGCCTCCGGAAGCCGTGACCAGTATTGTGGCGCACAAAGAGGTATGGCCGGCGACCATGACGATCATTGGCACCATGGAGGCCGTTCAGGGCGTCACGGTCAGCGCAGACCTTCCTGGTGCGGTGTCACGAATCGCCTTCGATTCCGGCAAGTCGGTTCATGCGGGAGATGTCCTCGTCGAGCTTGACACCCGGCAGGAGCGGGCCCAGTTGGCATCGCTTGAGGCCCAGCGCGATCTTGCACGTGTGAGTTACGACCGGGCGCAGCAACTGGTGGATGAAGGGGTGATTTCCCGCGTGGAGTATGACCAAGCGACCTCCCAAAGAAAGGCAACTGAAGCAAATGTAGCGGAGATCCGCGCCACGATTGAGCGGAAAACGATCCGGGCGCCGTTCTCTGGGATTTTGGGCATTCGCCAGGTCAACTTGGGGCAATATCTCTCCGCAGGCCAGGCTATAGTCCCTCTGCAGGCGCTGAATCCGATCTACGTAAACTTCGGAGTGCCTCAGCAGGTAGTCTCCCAGTCGCTGGTGGGCCGTCCGCTGCACGTCACGAAGGAGGATTTGCCCAGCGCGGCATTCTCCGGGCGCATCACGGCTGTGGACTCGGTTGTGAATGAGGCGACCAGGAATATTCAGATCCAGGCGACGCTTCCCAATCCTGAGGGCAAACTGCGCCCCGGGATGTTCGTCCAGGTAGATCTTCCTCTCGGAGCGAGCCGTAACGTGATCGCGCTGCCTGCGTCTGCGATCAACTACGCGCCCTATGGCGATTCAGTTTTCGTGATCACCGACCTTAAAGACCCGAGCGGCAAGACCTATCGCGGCGTGAAACAGGAATTCGTCAAGGTCGAAGGATCGCACGGCGATCAGGTCGCGGTCATCTCTGGCGTCAATCCCGGGGACGAAATCGTGACCTCAGGAGTATTCAAGCTGCGCAATGGCGCCGCCGTACAAGTCAACAACAAAGTACAGCCGGGAAACAATCCCGCTCCTAAGCCCGAGGACAGCTAAATGAAATTCACCGACCTCTTTATCAGACGGCCGGTCCTCGCGATGGTGGTCAGTCTGGTCATCCTGATCGCGGGCCTGCAATCCATACGCTCGCTGAGTGTGCGTCAGTATCCGCGGAGCGACATTGCAATCGTGCAGGTCACGACGGTGTACGTGGGCGCCAACGCCGACCTGGTCCGCGGCTTCATCACAACGCCGATTGAGCGTGTCATCGCGAGCGCAGATGGCATTGACTATATGGAGTCGTCGAGCGCCCAGGGCCTGAGCACGATTACCGTACACCTGAAACTCAATTACGACACCAACGCAGCCCTTACGCAGATCCAGGCGAAACTGGCCCAGGTCCGCAATGACCTGCCGCCGGAGTCCCAAGCTCCAGTCATTGACTTGGAGACCGCCGACACGCAGTTTGCGGCGATGTATATCGGCTTCTCATCCGCCAACCTGGATCAAAATCAGATCACCGATTACCTGACCCGCGTGGTGCAGCCGAAGTTAAGCGCCATCAGCGGTGTGCAGCGCGCCGACATCCTCGGCGATCGCACCTTCGCCATGCGAATCTGGCTGAAGCCCGAGAAAATGGCAGCACTCGGTATTTCGGCTTCCGCAGTGCGAGACGCATTATCGAAGAACAACCACCTGTCAGCCCTTGGGCAGACCAAGGGTTCGATGGTGTCCGTGAACCTGATTGCCAACACCGATCTTCGGACAGCGGATGAGTTTCGCCAATTGGTGGTCAAGCAGGATAAGGGTGTTGTCGTACGGCTGGGCGAAATTGCGGACGTTGTACTTGGCGCTGTGGACTATGACCAGGATGTTCGCTTCAATGGGGAGACCGCGACGTTCATGGGCGTTTGGGTGCTTCCCACGGCCAACTCACTTGAAGTAATCAAAAATGTCCGCGCTGCGCTGCCGGAAATCCGGACGCAATTGCCTCCAGGCATGAAAGTCGGAGTCCCCTACGATTCAACTGCGTACATTCAGGACGCGATTAACGAAGTGTTAAGCACGCTCACTGAAACGCTGCTCATCGTCGTGGTGGTTATCTTTCTCTTTCTCGGATCTTTCCGCTCCGTACTGATTCCAGTCGTCGCCATTCCGATTTCGTTGATTGGCGCGGTTTTCCTCATGCAGATCGCTGGATTCACCATCAACCTCTTAACTCTGCTGGCTATCGTGCTCTCGGTCGGATTGGTGGTCGATGACGCGATTGTGATGGTGGAGAACGTCGAGCGGCATATACACCTGGGCAAGCCACCGTTCCGAGCGGCCATCGATGCTGCCCGCGAACTGGTCGGGCCGATCATTGCGATGACCATCACGCTCGCCGCGGTGTACGCGCCGATTGGGATTCAAGGCGGTCTGACCGGCGCCCTGTTCCGCGAGTTCGCGTTTACCCTCGCCGGCGCCGTGATTGTCTCAGGTGTGGTGGCGTTGACCCTGTCTCCGATGATGGGATCGAAGTTGCTGCGCGCCGGGGATACCGAGCGAGGCTTCGCGGGAATGATCAACCGGCGATTTGAGAGCGTTCGTGGTCTTTACGCGCGGACCCTTGCGCGCACGCTCAATTACCGGCCCGTAGTCTTTGTCCTGTGGGCGATTGTTGTCGCGTTGATCGTGCCTTTCTACATGTTCTCGCAGCACGAGTTGGCTCCGGCGGAGGACCAGGGAGTTGTCTTCGGGGTCATCCAATCGTCCGCGAACTCGACTATTGATCAGACGAATTTGTTTACCACTGAGGTCTACGATGTTTATCATTCGTTCCCCGAGAGTGAGAGCATCTTTCAGATTACTTCCCCGAGCGGCGGCTTCGGAGGCATGGTGACGAAACCATGGAGCCAGCGGAAAAAGACGGCTCAGCAGTTGCTGGTCGAATCCGTCGGGCCCCTGTCGAAAATTCCGGGTATCCGCGTAATCCCACTGACGCCGCCACCACTGCCGGGAGGTGGAAACTTTCCCGTGGAGTTCGTGCTGGTCTCGGCGGCGGAACCCCGACAGCTTAGCGAGTTTGCCAACCAACTCGTACAGAAAGCGTTCGCCAGCGGCCTTTTTATCTACGCTGACACCGACTTGAAATTCGATCAGCCGCAGGCTGAGGTCGTTTTCGATCGGGACAAACTGCGTTCGCAGGGAGTTGATCTAACCCAGGCCGGCCAGGACCTGGCCACCATGCTTGGGGGGGACTACGTCAACCGCTTCAGCATCCAGGGCCGCAGCTACAAAGTAATTCCACAGATCAAACGTGCGGAGCGTTTGACCTCTGACCAACTGAAGCAGATTTACGTCACGGGGTCCGACAACAAACTTGTTCCCTTGTCGACCTTTGCCACCATCAAGACTACGACCGAGCCAAGGCAACTCAATAAATTCCAGCAGCTCAACGCTGTGACGATTCAAGGAGTGATTCCGCCCAATGTACCGCTGGACAAGGCTCTGCGTTTCCTTGAAGACGAAGCCAAGACCATCTTGCCACAAGGATTCACCTTCGACTACGCTGGGGAATCGCGCCAGTTGCGGGTTGAGGGAAGCAAGTTTCTCGGAACCTTCCTGCTCTCAGCAATCCTGATCTACCTGGTTCTGGCAGCGCAGTTCGAAAGCTTTCGCGATCCGTTCATCATCCTGGCCGGTTCGGTGCCACTGGCTCTCTCCGGGGCGCTGATGTTCTCATTCCTCGGACTGACGACCCTCAACATCTACAGCGAGGTCGGTTTGATCACGCTGGTCGGTCTTATAGCGAAGAATGGCATCCTGATCGTGGAGTTCGCGAACCATCTTCAAGAAACAGGGAAGGCTAAGCTGGCTGCGATCATCGAGGCGGCTAGCACGCGGCTCCGTCCAATATTAATGACTACTGCCGCCACCGTATGCGGCCACTTCCCACTCGTCCTCGCGAAAGGTCCGGGAGCGGGAGCCCGCAACAGCATCGGTATTATGCTGGTCAGCGGCATGATTATCGGAACGCTTTTCACTCTGTTCGTCGTGCCATCAATCTATATGCTGGTGGCGAAGACGCACACGCTCGCTCCAGAAGCGGAAGCGGAGCCGGAAAGCGAACTCGGGGAACCGGCGGACGTTGTGGCGTAGCAAGCGACGGCTGTATCGACGTTGCTAGCAACGTCTCGGGCATCACCTACGGTGCCGAACATGTAGACGTCCGCCAGAATGGAACTTTGTGACCTTCGCATGAGCGGGCCTGTAAATGATTTTAGCCTCGGCTACCTGGGTTCACGCCAATACTCCCATTAAGGAGAAGTACAAATCCCAGAAAGTTGTTGGCGACAGACATCGCCTGAGGATACAATCGTCACTGAGCTTACCGTCCGCGTCAGGCGGGTTTCTGCACTTGCGTGCAACGTTTAGGTCCAAGGACATGTCCATGTTCAACCCGCGCTAGTTCGCCCTTCTATTGAGTCCGGTGCAGCCGGACATCGTCTATCTTTTCATGTAATCTGATCAGCATCCTTCGCGGTTATTTTCGCGATCGCAGAGAGTCCGCAGGTTCCTATGCAGGCTGATGTCACCACCGCAAAGCCGCAGTATCCCACACTGTGGGCGTCCCTGATGGAAGCGGTCCGCGGTTCCCACCAGGACTACACCGCCGGCAGCCTCAACCGCGCCATCTTGCTACTGGCGGTGCCTATGGTGCTGGAGATGGTTCTGGAATCCCTGTTCGCTGTAGTCGACGTCTTTTGGGTGGGACGGTTGGGCGCGAACGCGGTCGCTACGGTTGGACTGACCGAGTCCATGTTGAGCCTGGTGTTTGCCGTGGGCATGGGACTCAGTTTGTCCACCACTGCTATGGTGGCGCGACGCATCGGAGAGAAAGACCCCGAAGGCGCGGCCGTGGCTGGAGTTCAGGCCATAATCTTGGGTCTGGTAGTGTCGGTTGCCATCGGTGTTCCATGTTTCTTGTTTGCGCCGCAGTTGCTTCGGCTGATGGGCGCTTCGCCTGAGATCATCGCAGTAGGCAGCGGCTACACCAGAATCTGTCTGGGCGGCAGCTTTGCCGTGCTCTTGCTGTTTCTCAACAACGCAGTCTTTCGCGGTGCCGGGGATGCGGCGATCGCCATGCGCCTGCTTTGGATTTCGAACATCATCAACCTCATTCTTGATCCATGCCTGATTTTCGGGATCGGGCCTTTCCCCCGGCTCGGCGTAACTGGGGCCGCGTTGGCAACGTTTACCGGACGCAGCATTGGCGTGCTGTACCAGTTCTATCGTTTGTTGCAGGGCACCGAGCGTATCCGGATTTTGAAGAGCCAAATTCGAGTGCAGTACGATGTGTTACTGCGCCTGATGCGCGTGTCGCTTACCGGCATTCTGCAATTTGCCATTGCGCACACCAGTTGGATTGGCTTGGTGCGCATCGTCAGCATCTTCGGCGCGGCTGCGCTGGCTGGATACACGATCGCCATCCGCGTAGTCATTTTCGTGATCCTGCCTTCCTGGGGCCTCAGCAATGCCGCCGCCACGCTTGTCGGGCAAAATTTAGGAGCCGGGCATCCCGAACGTGCCGAGAAAGCTGTCTGGCGCACCGGACTCTACAATATGTCCTTTCTCGGGACGGTCGGAATTTTTTTCATATTGTTCGCGGAGCCAGTGATCCGCTTGTTCACTCATGATCCGGCCGTAGTGCCGTTGGGCGCAGCGTGCCTGCGCATTGTCAGCTACGGAAACCTTGGCTATGCCTACTTTATGGTCATGATGCAAGCCTTCAACGGCGCGGGCGATACAATAACTCCAACCATCGTGAATTTCTTCGGCTTCTGGCTATTCGAAATTCCCCTGGCATACTGGCTGGCCATTCCTCTGCATATGCGTTCCAACGGAGTCTTCTATTCCATTGCGATTGCCGAGAGCTCAATGGCACTCGCCAGCGCGATCCTGTTCAAGCAGGGAAAATGGAAGAAGCAGAAGATTTAATTCTGAAGACCTTTCTGAGCAATTAAAATGCGACGGACGGCGCTATCTTGTAAGGTGTTTCAGAACGCAATACTAGATATTTGGGGACCAATGAAAAATAGCATGCGCAGTTTTGGGTTGCTGACAGCCTTGACTCTGAGCCTGGTTGCAGGGCGGGCGCAAACACCGCAGCCAGAAAAGAATGCTGCCACTTGGCCGGCGCCGCAGGAGGGCGACTTCATTGTCCACGATTTTCATTTTCAATCCGGGGAGACGCTGTCCGAATTGCGATTGCACTACGCCACTTTGGGCAAGCCGGTTACGGATGCCAAGGGTCACACGACGAACGCGGTCCTGATCCTCCACGGCACTGGCGGCACTGGGGGACAGTTCCTGCGCCCGATCTTTGCCGGGGTGCTATTCGGCCAAGGGCAATTACTGGACGCGTCGAAATACTTCATCATCTTGCCCGACAACATCGGACATGGAAAATCCAGCAAGCCAAGCGATGGCATGCACGCACACTTCCCGCAATACGAATACGCCGACATGGTTGCATTGCAACATGAGCTACTCGAAAAGGGGCTGGGCGTAAACCATCTGCGTCTGGTTCTCGGCACGTCGATGGGCTGCATGCATTCCTGGATTTGGGCCGAGACTTATCCTGATCAGATGAACGCGGTGATGCCGCTGGCGTGCCTCCCAGTGCCGATCGCCGGCCGCAATCGCATTTGGCGAAAGATGGTGATTGATGGAATTCGCCAGGATCCTGAATGGAAAAATGGCGACTACACTACCCAGCCTCGCGCCGCTCTGCAGATCAGCGCGGACTTCTTGCTTATCGCGGGAAGTGCCCCGCTGCACATGCAGGAAGATCTACCTACCCGCGACGCAGCCGATAAGTATCTTGATGAATCCATGAAGCGCATGACCGCTACGCTCGACGCCAACGATTTTCTATACGCCGTTAACGCGTCCAGGAACTACGATCCGTCCTCGAAGCTCGACGCGATCAAGGCGCCTGTGACGTTCATCAATTCCGCCGACGATTTCATCAACCCGCCGGAGTTGGGAATTGCGGAGCGCGAAATCAAGAAGGTGAAACATGGCAAGTTTGTTCTATTACCCGCTTCCGATCAGACATTCGGCCACGGCACCCATACCCACGCAGCGGTCTGGCAACAATATCTGAAGGAGTTGCTGGAAGAGTCCCAGCATTGAATTCTCATTGCTCAGGACAAATGGGACTTTGAATCTTGAGTAATCCGGTACTCAGAAGTCATTCCGCCCGCGAACGCGCCTGTTCCACCATTTCGACCAGGACCTTTCGAGTCTCAGCCGGAGTGCTCACTTCCCGCACGAATGCGATTCGAGCGCCGCGCATGCCATCAGGGGTCTTTAAGCGCACATAAAACCCGAGGCGATCGACGGCCGTCATCGCTGCTTCCTGCGACTCAATACCAGAAAATCTCCGGGCAAGCAACACGAGCGCGTCCGGGTGGTCGGTATTCATGTGCCGAATAATTTCGGCCATGGAGTCAGCAAGAGGATCAGGTTGACTGCGGTCATATTCGGCGACGGACACCCAGCCCATCACTCCGAAGCCGCCCACATAGTAAACGTCAACTACGTCCATGCGGTAGAACGAAAAGTCTTCAAAGTCCACCCAATACTTGCTGTTGGCGTAGCGCGCCAGGTAGAGCTTTCGCGACTCCGGAATCTCTGACTCTGGTATGCGCAGTACGTTGCCCACCAAGGTAACCCTGGAAGCGCCCAGCGGATCACCGCCAGCGTCGTCCTGCGTCACAAGCAAACTGGCGCGAGGGTCTGCATGCAGGTTTTGTGTATGCATGGCCATCGTGCTGATCAGGAAGATAGGGCGCCCGCGATCGTCCAACCCGTAAGGCATTACCGATCCAAACGGAAATCCCGGCTGTTTTCGTGACAACGTTGAGAGGCTACCGATGCGAGCTAAGTACATCAGAGTGCGTGCACGCTCGGCGAACGCCGGCTCGGGAACCGTTGGTTGGTCACTCGGCCCAGGGCCTGCGTGTTTTCTGATAGGTGAGGTCATGGTCGTTTTATCTTGGCACTTCGAGCGCTCTGAGTCTATGCGTTGCGGCACTCGCCCTCATCACCATGCTGGACGACTCGGCGGCCTCAGGAACCGACCCGAACAGACCGGCGGGGTTCTGTAACTGCAGCGTCCAGTCGAGCCGCCAGCGTATCGAAGGCGGCGGTGGGGCCGTTCCAGTGTAACTGGTCTACGTCGTCGAAAAGGGCGATGTCGGTCCGGAGCGTCGCGAGCGTACGAAAGAGCAGTGCGCGGTCCCTCTCCCGGCAAAGAGTGTTTGCGAGGGCACTGGCGTTGGCGGCGTTCACATGCCACTCGCGACAATCCGAAGGGATGGATTCGAGATGGATAAACTTGGCCAGAACCGCAGCCGACGATTTCGCACCCCAGCCAGGCAGG
>Ga0210396_10007236_pt1 | contig 10565 bp, 11 predicted proteins | sample IncBWH17OmetaG_FD_155466 | JGI IMG/M metagenome (GOLD analysis project Ga0210396, IMG submission 155466) | Forest soil microbial communities from Barre Woods Harvard Forest LTER site, Petersham, Massachusetts, United States - Inc-BW-H-17-O ... | reverse complement strand
CATCCGATGACAACGCAACCGATCGGGCCGCAGTCGCTGCCGGCGGGATCTTCGTCGCGCTGGTACACCGATTCGCCCACGTGCAATCGCTCCTACTTGGTCGCCGGTTTGCGCGCCGGCCTGATCGCCCTGGTTTTGCTGGCCGTCCTCGCCGTCATCATTTGGGTCTGAAGCCCCGCCGCGGGGTATTCGCGCATCGCACTCGTTCTTGCGGTGCGCGCGGTGATGGAGCAGGGTTGACATGGTTGACCAACCCAAGCCGCCGCGCCGCTAACAGCCTGCGAGTGGAGCGTCAGAAGTAGCTCGGCAACGATCATCGAAGGAAGGAATCCCGTGGCTGAATACACTTTGCCCGACCTGGACTGGGACTACGGAGCACTGGAGCCCCATATCTCGGGTCAAATCAACGAGCTGCACCACAGCAAGCACCACGCCACCTACGTCAAGGGCGCCAACGACGCCGTGGCCAAGCTGGAAGAGGTACGCGAGAAAGAGGATTTCTCGGCGATTCTGCTGTACGAGAAGAACCTGGCCTTCAACTTGGCCGGCCACGTCAACCACAGTCTGTGGTGGAAGAACTTGTCCCCCAACGGTGGTGACAAGCCGACCGGCGAGCTCGCGGCCGCCATTGATGACGCCTTCGGATCATTCGACAAGTTCCGCGGTCAGTTCACCTCGGCTGCCACCACCGTGCAGGGTTCGGGCTGGGCAGCACTTGGCTGGGACAGTCTCGGCCAGAAGCTCTTGGTATTCCAGGTATACGACCATCAGACCAATTTCCCGCTCGGCATCGTTCCGTTGCTGGTGCTTGACATGTGGGAGCACGCCTTCTACCTGCAGTACAAGAACGTGAAGGCCGACTTTGCCAAGGCATTCTGGAACGTCGTGAACTGGGAGGATGTCCAATCGCGTTACGCAGCGGCGACTTCGAAGGCCAAGGGGCTGATCGCTGGCTGACTTTAGTTGAATTCACCCGATCGGGGCGTCGCGCCATTCGCGCGGCGCCCCGATCACTATTTCGGCCGTGTTTCTTTTTACTGCTTCTTGCAGTTTGTTGCTCGTGTCAGCTTGCGGGTATCCACCGGCTGACGCATGCTGAGTTGATCGACCCACCGGCGTATCGCTGGGTACCCGAACCGATGTATGGCGGAGGGCGAAATGGAAACCGGGTCCGGCCGGGCCATCGAGGTGGCCCCATTCCATTCTCGTGGTGCCCTGAAAGGGTTTGTCATTTCCGGGCGTTGGCCCGACTCGACGAAAGAATGGGCACAACTGTTGATGGTTGCGGTCAGAGTAGCATCGCTACCTGGATTGCTAAACACCACAACGGTATTCGGTGCTCGTGAAGAACTCCCGGACGCTCCTGCGCCGGGCACCGTCGGACTGGTGCTGGCCGAGGGTCCGGTGGTTGGCGAATCCGCCATTCGGCCAGGCTATTTCGCTGACCATCAGCCGCCGGCTCTGTTGATGCTGCATCCACCCTCGGAGACCACGCCGTCGTTACCCGAATGCAACGGCGCGGCGTCGGGATGTGTGCTGCTGCCGGGGCTGCCGTATCTGGGGCTGGAGCACCGCGCCGCCTGGGTGGAGGCAGAGGCCGACGGGACGATCACCTCGATGGTGAGTCGCGTCGGCGTCGACCCCATCAGCCATCCCGACACTGCGATCCTGGCCATGCTGCTCGCCGCCTGAAGCTCCCCGAACTCGCCACGACGGTCCACGCGGGACGAAGCCGGTCGCCGTTGGTCTGCGGACGTGGCCGGAGGCGTGGTCAGAAACCGAGTTCACGAGTACCGCACCGCGCGTGACAGCAAATCGGCTTTTCGAGATGTCGGCGCAGCGCACCGGTTGCCGTAGCGTCGGATGCACTCGACCGGCGAAGCCACCTGCAGCGGTCGCTGAGCACAGAGGCCACGAAACGCTACACAATTCGCTTGGCATGTCTTGTGAATTCGCTGCGTAAAGAGCTCGCGGCACATTGGCCGGGCCGCAAGCGACCACTGCGGCCGTCGGCGGCTACCGCCCACAAGTTTGCACTTGGTTGCGGCGATAACTGTCGCTACGATGGTCAGCAAATACGTGGATGGAGTTATTTGTTCTACCGACCCGGTGGAGGTCATATCGATGAGCACGACGTTTTCTGCCCGCCTGAACCGCCTGTTCGACACGGTTTACCCGCCCGGGCGGGGGCCGCACACCTCCGCCGAGGTAATCGCGTCGCTTAAGTCGGAGGGCGTCACGATGTCGGCTCCCTACCTGTCGCAGCTACGCTCCGGCAACCGGACAAATCCGTCGGCCGCCACCATGGCCGCCTTGGCCAACTTCTTCCGTATCAAGCCCGCCTACTTCACCGACGACGAGTACTACGAAAAGCTCGACAGGGAATTGTCGTGGCTGATGACCATGCGCGACGAGGGTGTTCGGCGGATCGCCCTTCGCGCCAGCGGTTTGTCCGCGGAGGCGCAACACGACATCGCGCAGCGCGTTGACGAGCTACGCCGTAAGGAACACCTGGACGCCTAGCCGGCGATGCGGGCCGGTTAGGGTTGGCCCATCGATGGGGCACAGCGCACCTCGATCGTCGACGAGATACCGGGGAGGCGGCCGCGGATGGGCCTATTCGGCAAGCGAAAGACCCGCGCGACGCGTCGTGCCGAGGCTCGCGCGATCAAATCCCGGGCCAGACTCGAGGCGAGACTATCGGCGAAAAACGAGGCTCGCCGGTTCAAAACCGCACAGCGAGCCGAATCGAAGGCGCTCAGGGACCACTTGAGGGCACAGCGGGACAGCGACCTTACGGCGTTGAAAGTGGCCGAGACCAAACTCAAGGCGGTGCGAGAGGGCAAGTTGCTCTCGCCGATACGTATTCGCAGGATCCTGACGGTGTCTCGGCTGCTCGCTCCGATCGTGGTGCCGCTGGCTTATCGCGTCGCCATAGCCGCCCGCGGCTTGATCGACCAGCGGCGCGCCGACCAGCTCGGGGTTCCGTTAGCCCAGATCGGGCAGTGTTCCGGGCACGGCGGCCGGTTGTCGGCCCGCGTGGCCGGCGCCGAGCAATCGTTGCATACGGTGCAGGAAAAGAAGCCCAAGGACGCCGAGACCAACCAATTCGTGGCCGCCATTTCCGAACGTCTCACCGACTTGTCGGCGGCCGTCACCGCCGCAGAGAACATGCCCGCCGCACGCCGCCGTGCCGCCCACGCCGCAATCTCCCGACAACTCGATGAGATCGACGCCGACCTGATGGCGCGGCTCGGATTGACCTGAATCCATGGCCGCCCGCCGGGGGCGGTCTGATTCCACCCCTTCGACAAAGGAAGAGCAATCGGATGTCATGGCACCGCAATACGGTTTGGCGCGCCCTGATCTCGGCTGCCGCCGCCACCACGCTCTACCTCCTCGGATCGACCGCCGCCATCGCGCTGGCGTCGGCCCATGTCCAGGCCAGCAGCGACGACGCTGTCCGCGGCGGCATGGCGCTGGTCACCTTCCAGGTGCCCAATGAGTCCACCAAGGGGGCGGCCACCACCGCTCTCACGGTCGATCTATCCAACGTCACTTCCGTACAGGCCGAAACGCAGCCCGGTTGGTCGGCCAAACTCGACCGCGATCCCGCGTCCGGGGTCGTGCACTCGGTCACCTGGACGGCAGCACCGAACGGCGGCATTCCGGTCGATCAGTTCGGGCTGTTCCGGATCAATGTGAAGTTTCCCGACACCGACACCGTCAGCTTCCCGGCCACCCAGACCTACGCCGACGGAGCGGTGGTCAAGTGGGATCAGTCGCCGCAGCCTGGCGGGGCTGAGCCGTCCAATCCGGTGCCGATGCTGACGCTCGCCGAGGGGACGCCGTCGCCGCCCACCCATCACCCACATCCAACCAGCACCACAGCGCCGACCGCCGTGGCATCGCCGTCCACGCAAAAGCCAAGGGCCGCAGCCGATAACACCGCCCGGATCCTTGGTGGAGCCGCCCTACTCTTCGCTGCCCTGGGTATCGGTGTCGCGCTGCTGGCACGACGGACATGAGCCGGCGAGCACGCTTGGTTGCGGTGAGTCTGCTCTTGTTAGCGGTCACCATCGGCGCCACCTTGGCCGCCGGAGCCGCCAGTGCGCATGCCGCCCGGGTGTCGGTCGACCCCCCCGAGAATGCGGCTGTCAGCATCGGTCCGACGCACGTCAGCGCGACCTTCAACGAGGATCTGCAAACCACGTTCGCCGCGATGACGGTCATCGGTCCGGACCGCAACCTATGGTCTTCCGGGCAACCGCAGGTGCGGGGCGCGGTCGTCAGCGTCGGCGTACGACCGCTTGGACCGGCCGGAAACTACACCGCGAATTACCGAGTGACCTCGGCAGACGGGCACGTGGTGACCGGATCCTGGTCGTTTCGGCTGACGACAGCCGGCACCGGCACACCCGGGCCGACGGCGGACAACTCGGATACGGGGAGCGGCGACCTCCCGGTCTGGCCGTTCGTTGTCGGCGCGGTGGCGCTCGTGGCCGGCGCGGCGATATGGGCGGCGCGGAAGGGGCGCTGACGGCCCGGCGGTCGCCGGGCTAACCCGGAATGCCCACCTGGCATGATGGATTCGACTGCTGATGTACCTGGCCGGTGTACCCGACGAGAAACTGCAAAGGAGCAGCCGCATGGCAGACCCGCAGGATCACCCGGACAACACACCCGACAGCGAACCCGAACATCCGCCCGGCGCCGGACCCACCCCGCCCGCGCCGCCCACATTGCCGACCGACGACGCACCGGCAAAACCGCCGGAGCGCGCCGCGGAACCGTCCCCGCCATCGGCGAAGGCGCCGGATAAACCGGCGAAAAAGACGCCAGCCAAAAAAGCGCCGGCCAAGGCGGCAAAAGCGGCGAAAAAGGCTCAGCCGGCAGCACCGAAGAAGGCAGCAGCTAAAAAGGCGGCCGCCAAGAAGGCACCGGCCAAAAAAGCGCCAGCGAAGAAGGCGCCGGCCAAAAAAGTCGAACCCAGCGCCGCCACGCTAAAAAGCCAGCCCATACCGCCATCGCGGATCGAGACCAACGGCCAGCTTGCCGCGGCAGCGAAAGATGCCGCGGCACAGGCGAAATCGACTGTGGATGCGGCGAGCAACCCGGTGTCCGGGCAAGTTGGCGAGTCGTCAGCCGGTCGCTCACCGGTGCCGTTGGCGGTGGCGATCGCGATCAGTCTGCTGGCATTGCTACTGGCGCGCCAATTGCGTCGGCGCGCTAGCTAGCATGGCCCGGTGACGGTGATATTCCGGCCCACGGCTGACCTGGTCGACGATATCGGGCCCGACGTACGTAGCTGTGACGTCCAATTCCGCCAATTCGGCGCGCGAACACAATTCGCCGGGCCGATCACCACGGTGCGCTGCCTCGAGGACAACGCCCTGCTGAAGTCGGTGCTGTCGACGCCCGGCGACGCCGGTGTGCTGGTGATCGACGGCGCCGGCTCGTTGCACACCGCACTGGTCGGCGACCTGATCGCCGAGTTGGCGCACTCCAACGGCTGGGCCGGGCTGGTGATACACGGTGCCGTTCGGGATGCCGCGGCCCTGCGCAGCATCGACCTCGGCATCAAGGCGCTCGGCACCAACCCCCGCAAGAGCAGCAAGACCGGCGCGGGTGAGCGGGACGTCACGGTCAGCTTCGGCGGGGTGACATTCGTGCCCGGCGACATGGCCTACAGCGACGACGACGGTATCGTCGTCGTCGCCGCAGCGGCTACCGGCTAAACCGGCAGGGCGGCAGGCTTTCTGGCGAAGTGCAATGCCTCCTCATCGACGCGGCCACGCCGGATCAGCTGCAGGTCGAGCAGATAGTTCTGCTTGAGTCGCCACGGGCTGACTGAGCCCGCCTTGGGCAGGTAGTCCAGGGCCCGCAGCACATATCCCGGAGTGAAGTCCATCAGCGGACGCTCGTCCACCGAGTCCCCCGGATGCTGTGGCACCACGGTGTCGTAGCCATTGGCATCCATGTAGTTGAGTACCCGGCAGACGAACTCCGATACCAGGTCGGCCTTCAGCGTCCAGGACGCGTTGGTGTAGCCGATGGTGAACGCCATGTTCGGCATGCCGGTCAGCATCATGCCCTTGTAGGCCATCAACTCGGTGAGTTCGACGGGCATGCCGTTACGCCGGATCGCGGCGCCACCGAACAGCTGCAGGTTCAAACCCGTTGCGGTGATGATGATGTCGGCCGGCAGCTCGTCACCGGAGCTGAGCTTGATGCCTGTCTTGGTGAACCGGTCGATGGTGTCGGTGACGACGTCGGCCTGGTCGTGCCGGATGGTCTTGAACAGGTCACCGTTGGGAGCCAGGCACAACCGCTGGTCCCACACGTTGTAGCTCGGGCCGAAGTGCTTCTCCACGTCGTAGCCCTCGGGCAACCGCCGCTTGGCCATCGTCAGCAGGGTCTTGCGCATGTAGGCGGGGAATTTCCGGGCAAGCTGGTACTGCGCCGTGGTGAAAGCGATTGCCTTCCAACGGTTCACGACATGCGCAGCACGGGCCGGCAGCCACCGGTTGGCCCGCTCGGCGACGGGATCGATCAGGGGCAGCGAGCCGATATAGGTCGGCGAGCGCTGCAGCATGGTGACGTGGCCGGCGCCGGAGTTCACCAACGCCGGAATAAGGGTCACCGCGGTGGCGCCGGAGCCGATGACGACGACCCTCTTGCCCGCATAGTCGAGGTCCTCGGGCCAGTGCTGCGGATGCACGATCGTGCCCTGGAAATCCTCCGCGCCTTCGAACGTCGGCGAGTAGCCCTCGTCGTAGTTGTAGTAGCCGCTGCACGCGAACAAGAACGAACAGGTGATCTCTTCCTGGCGGCCGTCGTTGTCTACGGTGACGATCCAGTGATTGTCGGCGTCGGACCATTCGGCGGCCAGCACCCGGTGGCGGTAACGGATGTGCCGGTCGATGCCGTTCTCCGCCGCGGCCTCCTTGACGTAGGCCTTGATCGACGCCCCGTCGGCGATCGACTGGGCCGACTCCCATGGCTTGAACCGGAAGCCGAGCGTGAACATGTCCGAGTCGGAGCGGATGCCTGGGTAGCGGAACAGGTCCCACGTGCCGCCGAGATCGTCGCGGCGCTCGAGGACCACATAGCGCTTGGTCGGGCAGCGATCCTGCAGGTGCCATGCGGCGCTGATACCGGAGATGCCGGCGCCCACGATAACGACGTCGAGGTGTTCAGTCATGGCGTCACGGTATCAACACTGTGTTGAGTGCGTCAACACCATGTCGAATTTCTCAACACCGTGTAAAGTAGCGGTCGTGGCTACCGTCAGCTCCACCCGCACCTCGAGAGGGCGTCGCTCGGCACGCCCGTCGGGCGACGACCGTGAGCAGGCGATCCTTGCGACTGCCGAGCGGTTGCTCGAAGAGCGCTCATTTGCCGACATCTCCGTCGACGACCTGGCCAAGGGCGCCGGCCTTTCGAGGCCCACGTTCTACTTCTATTTCAAGTCCAAGGAAGCGGTCCTGCTGTCGCTGCTCGAGCCCATGATCGCCCGTGCCGACGCGGAGTTCGACGGCGCAGCGCAACGCCTGCCAATGGATCCACGTCGGGTGTGGCGAAATGGCATCAAAGCGTTTTTCACCGCGTTCGACTCGCACCGTGCGGTGGCCCGAGCTGGCACGGAGGCGCTGGCCACCAGCTCGGAGTTCCGCGCCGTGTGGTCGGGCTTCATGCAGAAGTGGATCGACCACACGGAGGCCATGATCATCGCCGAACGATCGCGGGGCGCCGCACCGGAGACGATCCCGGCAGCGGACCTCGCGACGTCGCTGAACCAAATGAATGAGCGCACCATGATGGCGACCCTGTCCGCTGAACAGCCGGCGGTCGTTGAGGACCGCGTCGTCGACACCCTGGCCCATATATGGGTCAGCAGCATCTACGGACCGCCTGGCTAGAAGTCACCGCTCGATGCGAACATATGTTCGTGCGCACCGAGGCAAGCATTCTCCACGCGGATCTCGACTCGTTCTACGCGTCGGTCGAACAGCGCGACGACCCAACCCTGCGCGGCCGGCCGGTGATCGTCGGCGGCGGGGTGGTGCTGGCGGCCAGCTACGAAGCCAAGGCCTACGGTGTGCGCACCGCGATGGGGGGCGCACAGGCTCGGCGGTTGTGCTCGCACGCCGCGGTGGTCCCGCCCAGGATGGCCGCCTACTCGCAGGCCAGTGACGCGGTTTTCGAGGTTTTCCGCCACACCACCCCGCTGGTGGAGCCGATTTCGGTGGATGAGGCGTTCCTCGACGTCGGCGGGCTGCGTCGGGTCTCCGGCACACCGGTCCAAATCGCGGACCGGCTGCGCCGCGAAGTACGCGACCGCGTCGGCCTACCCATCACCGTCGGCATCGCGCGGACGAAGTTCCTCGCCAAGGTCGCCAGCCAGGAAGCCAAACCCGATGGCCTGCTGCTGGTTCCGCCCGGACGAGAGCTCGCCTTCCTGCATCCGCTCCCGGTGCGCCGGCTGTGGGGCGTCGGGGCGGTAACCGCCGACAAGCTGCACGTCCACGGCATCGAAACGGTTGCCGACGTGGCCGAGCTCAGTGAGTCGATGCTCGCCTCGCTGGTGGGCGGGGCGATGAGCGGCCGGCTGTATGCGCTGTCCCGCAACGTCGATCCCCGTCGGGTCTCGACGGGCGCTCGTCGGCGCTCGGTGGGCGCTCAGCGTGCGCTTGGCCGCGCGGGCAACACCATGTCGCCCGCCCAGGTCGACGCGGTCGTGATCGGCCTGGTCGACCGGATCACCGGGCGAATGCGGGCGGCCGGGCGGACCGGTCGAACTGTGACATTGCGGTTGCGGTTCAACGACTTCGGCCGGGCCACCCGGTCGCACACGTTGCCGTGGGCCACCTCATCGACGCAAACCATCCTTGCCACAGCGCGGCAACTGGTCGCAACCGCCGCGCCGCTGATCGCCGAGCGGGGTCTGACCTTGGTCGGGTTCGCGGTCTCGGAGATCGACCGCAGCGGCGCCGAGCAGCTGTTGCTGCCCTTCAGCGCGGCGCAAGGACAGCCCAAGGACGTCGGGGCCGTCGACGCGGCTGTCGACCGGGTGCGTCGCCGCTACGGGAAGTCGGCGCTCACCCGCGGCGTGCTGGTCGGCCGCGACCCTGGCGTGGAGATGCCGCATCTTCCGGACTGACTGCGCACCGGAGATCCCGTTGGCTATACGGCAACTACGACGACGCCTCATCCACGCCGGCGTCGGCCGGTGATAGTGGCTTCGCTCGTCGTGGTCGCCGTTGTGGTTGTCGCTGCGACGCTTCTCATCGTGTGGTGGACGCGCGCTAACCCCACCCACTCGCGCCCCGTTTGGCAGCCGCCGGCCCAGACGTTTCTGGCGTCGTCGATGCGCGCGCAGCCCGTGCCCGGCTGGAGAAGCGGTTTCGCGGAGCTGGGTTTACCCGGCCAAAGCAGAATCGCCACGCAGTCGGATCCGTTCTCGTCCAGACCGTTCGTCGGGAACCTCGGTGATCAGGCCTACTTCGTGGCGGGCAGTCCCGGGGCACCGGACACCCAGTGGTGGCTGGTCGGGATCGGCATGCGCGACGGTCGGCGCCTTTTTGCGCCGGTGCCGCTGAGTTCCGAGGCGCGCGCGCCCGCTTGCTTTGTCAACGGCCCCAACGCGGTGTTGTGCCTGCGGCACGATGTGCATGACGTCACCGCATGGGTGATCGACGCGGCCACCGGCAGAGTGTCCTACGCCGGCCCGACCGATCTTCGCGTTGATCCGGCGACGCTCACAGTCCACCAGGTCGGCATCTACGCGGTCGCCGAAACGGAGCAGCAGGGCGTCTACGGCGTGGGGCCACACGCCGAGACGACCTGGTTCGTTCCCGGTCGCGGATCGGTCGACCAGAAATATCTCGGCAACCGTGACGTGGCGCCACTGCCGATCGCCAGTCAAACAACACCGGGCCGAGGATCGGACGGTGAGGAGGTCTTTTCACTCAAGGACGGCGCAGTGATCACGCCGGAATTGGACGCCGGCGCACAGCAGCAGCAGACTGCGGTCTACCCCGGTGGGTTCGCTGCTGAGATCGCCGACAGCGAAAGGTCCACGCGGGTACAGTTTTTCGACGACACGGCCAAACGGACCAGCCGGCACAGCATCCACGGCGATCTGTTAATGGCGAAGATCGGTAGCCCGGACCTGCCGATCGTTCGGTTGTTGACGGGGCCGGATCACTGGGCGGTGTACACCCCCGACGGCGGACAGCTCCTTGAAGCAACCGGTGACACCCCCCAGTATTCGCGTCTGGTGGGAAACAGATTCTTCGTGCAGGTGTCCGTCGACGGCATCAAAAAACGCTGGCAGCAGTACGACTTGCAGACCGGCGCCGAAGGCAAGGCGTGCGACACCGACATGATCGGCTACATCGGCAGCGATGGCGCGGTCGGCGTGTTGGAGGGCGGCAATCCCAACGTCGGCCTCGTCACGACCGCGATGGATCTCAAAACCTGCGACACCCTGTGGACGCTCAAATCGGCCGTCGGCTCATTCCGCGCCGTATGGCGGATCAACACCACCCTGGTGCAGTTGT
>Ga0210396_10007234_pt1 | contig 10567 bp, 8 predicted proteins | sample IncBWH17OmetaG_FD_155466 | JGI IMG/M metagenome (GOLD analysis project Ga0210396, IMG submission 155466) | Forest soil microbial communities from Barre Woods Harvard Forest LTER site, Petersham, Massachusetts, United States - Inc-BW-H-17-O ... | reverse complement strand
TCGGGTGGCACAATGTCGGGATACTGGGAAGTAGGTAGCGTCAGCATTGCGACAACTCCGACGATCACCGTCAGAATCGCGATTACGATTGCCACAATTGGTCGGCGAATGAAAAATCGTGACATATTTCACCTAGCTCCCGTTGGGCTGGAGGTTTCAATTGCTGCCTGCTCTGAAATTTCGCGTGCAATGAGTGGCGCGCCATCCCGCAGCTTTTGTAAATTGCTGGTGATTACGAGTTCACCAGGGTGTATACCGCTTGTGATGATCCAGTCGTTTCCCGTTTGTGGACCAAGGGTCACATTTACCGTGTGTGCGCGGTTGTCGGGCCCGGCGATATAGAGCTGCTTGGTTCCCTGGATGTCCTGGACTGCCAATTGCGGCACGAGAATTGCGTTGCGACGGATCTCCGTCTCCGCCGTTACCCGGCCGAACTGGCCGGGTCGCAGCAGATTGTCAGGATTGGGAAATGAAGCTGCGATGCGAATAGCTCCGGTCTGCTGATTCATCTGGCGATCGACAAACGCAATGTGTCCCTTGTGGGGCCAGACCGTTCCGTTCGCGAGTGTCAACGTTAACGGTAGTGTTGAGTGTCCGCTCAAGAGATCGCCGCCTGCATCGTGAGCGCGGTCGACCAAGTCCAGGTATTCGGTATCACTAATCGAGAAAAAGACTTTGATGGGATTCAGTTGGGAAACAGACGTGAGCAATGATTCGGGACTGACTAGGTTCCCAACTTGGATCATAGCTTGGCCAGCAACACCATGAACCAGAGAGTGGACCTGTGTAAATTCCAGGTTCAGCTTGGCGTTAGTGAGGGATGCATCGGCCGCGCTTACCGCCGCATCCGCCGCAACTACGGCTGCGTCGGCCTCCTTTGCTTGTTGTTTCTCATTGTCGAGTCGGCTCTGCGCTACGGCTCTGGCCTGCGCGAGCGGGGTATCACGCTCTAGATTGATTTGAGAGAGACCTCGTTGAGCCTGCGCCTGCGCAAGCTGGCCCTGCGCCTGCTTCAACTGAGCTTCTGCTTGGTCAACAGCCGCCTGAAATGGACGTGGATCAATCTCAAACAGAACCTGATCTTTGGCCACAGGAGAACCTTCACGGTAATTCTGGTTGACCAGGTATCCACTCACGTGCGGCTGTATTTGAACGTTTACAAAACCATCGAGAGTGCCGACCCAGGTTCCCGTTAGCGATGTGTTTCCCTGATGGACCCTGACAACATCTACGGGAGTGGGCTCCAAAGAAATAGCGGATACTTTCGAATCCCTATTGCCGCAAGCCGTAAGCAGCAAAGTAATCGCGGTTATGAAAATGAGACACCACGCAGACAGCAGTGTCGTGCGTGAACTGCAGTTTTCGATGGCCGCCAATTTGGGGAATTCCACCATTTTCCCTCCTGCCAGCGGCCGATCAAAGACGAACCGACCGCAACAAAGTACGTACGAACGGGCAGATCGTAACGAACGCGAAGAGCCGAATAAATTACATATTCCTACTAGTGGCTGTGGTACCTGAATATCGTTCTGCTTATCGCGGTTGGATATGTGGCGGCATTCCTGTGGGAGTTGAGCGCTGCGCCCCGGATAGCAAAAGTTCCGCTGTTCTGTTTCCCAGATCCCCGACTTCAACCCCGGCTCACGTGAGTCGTCATCTAGCAGAAACATGGAATAGACGCGAGGTTCCTGAGTCCATACCATCAGCCAAAGATTCTGAAATCATTAAGGAGAGAGGCGATGAAAACAATCACGACGCATTACATCGATGGAGAATTTGTTGAATCCCACGGCCGTGAAGTAATGGACATTATTAAGCCGACGAATGGTCAAGTGATCGCCCGCGTTACTTTGGGCGACGAGGAAGATACACAGCACGCCATCGCCGCGGCCAAGCGCGCATTCACCACTTTTGGCCGGACGACGAAGGAAGAGCGCGCGAGCATCTTACGCCGGCTGCATCAGTGCGTCTCGGCGCGCATCGATGATCTCACCGCCGCGATGGTAGAGGAGTACGGCGGCGTTGTGCAGTTCGCCAGAGTTATCGTGGAATCCGGAGTCAATGCTTTTCCGGCCGCTGAGAAGGGGCTAGAGGAGCTACCGATGATCCAAAGTTGGGGCAAGACAACTGTCACCCTGGAACCGGTCGGCGTGGCTGGCTTGATTACCGCATGGAATGCCAACGCGCTATTCATTTGCCTGAAGCTGGCTTCCGCCGTGGCCGCCGGTTGCACAGTCGTCATCAAACCCAGCGAGTTGAGTTCGCTACAAACACAGGTCATGATTGAGTGTCTGGAAGTGGCCAAGCTACCGAAAGGAGTTTGCAACGTCGTGATCGGCCGGGGCGATGTGGTTGGCGCGGAGCTGGTGCGCAATCCTGACGTTGCCAAGATATCTTTTACAGGCTCAGTTGGCGTTGGCCAGTCGATCATGCGCGACGGTGCTGCCACGATGAAGCGCGTCACACTGGAATTGGGCGGCAAATCGCCCACTATCCTGCTCGAAGATGCGGCCCTCGAAAAGGCAATTCCGGCCGCTCTCATACTGGCCTTTATGAATAGTGGACAAGCCTGCGCCGCAGGAACTCGGCTTCTCGTTCCGCAGAGCCGACTCGACGCGGTTAAGCGAGCGATCGTGGACGCTATGCCCTCCTTTGCAGTCGGCGCTCCGGCCGACCCAAAGACCGGCGTCGGTCCGATGGTGTCGCAGAAGCAATATGAACGGGTGCAGTCCTATATCCGCAAGGGCATAGAAGAAGGCGCGGAGGTTCTCGCCGGTGGGGAGGGGCATCCGGAAGGTTTCGAATCGGGTTACTTCGTTAAGCCCACGGTCTTCGTTAACGTAAAAAACGATATGGCGATTGCCCAGGAGGAGATTTTTGGTCCCGTGCTTTGTGTCATCGCCTATGATTCCGAGGATGACGCGATCCGGATCGCCAACGATTCTAAATATGGGTTGCACGCCGCCGTGCTCGGGACCGACCTCGAGCGAGCGCGTCGCGTGGCCTCACAAATACGCGCGGGTCGCGTCGTGATCAATGGCATGACCGATGATCCGCAGGCGCCCTGGGGAGGATTCAAATACTCGGGCTTCGGCCGTGAATATGGCCAGTACGGAATCGAGGCGTTTCTCGAAACCCGGGCCATCCTTGAGTCCTAAGGAGACCAACTTATGAGCAAGCACATTACTGTCTTACCTGAAGAAGCTGCGGACCGCGTCGCTATTCGTGAACTCGTCGAGGCCTACGCGCACTGCGCTGATCGTCGCGATGCGAAAGGCCAGATGGCGCTCTTCACTCCGGATACACACTTCGCGGTGTACATGAACGCCAAGGATCCAAAGCCCTCACAGGAACTATACTCTCGCGAGGCGCTCGCTCCGGTATTCGCGGACCTGAACCAGTATGCCGCGACCATGCACTTTCTGGGGCAGACCACAATCCTCACGTTGACCCGCGACCGGGGCACAGGCGAAACGTATTGCATGCCACATCACCTCACGATCGCCGGCGAAAAGCGACGTCTGATGATCGCTGCTCTTCGCTATACGGACATTTTCGTGAAGATAGACGGCGCGTGGCTGTTTGCGGAACGCCAGCTGTACGTCGACTGGATCGAAGAGCGCCCTCTCTCATGACAGCAACTGATCAGGTGAGGTCTGCCGCCGAAAAGCGCCTTCTCATCGTGGGCGCTTCAGGAATGGTCGGCGGATACGCGCTTCGCTACGCGCTCGAGAACACTGCCGTCAGAAGTGTGACGTCGATCGGGCGCAAGACACTTGGAATTTCGCACCCCAAGCTGACCGAGGTTATGCACAGAGACTTCGCGGACTGCTCTCCACTCGCAGAGACACTTTCGGGGCAGGACGCAGCGGTCTTTTGCCTGGGAGCCTATACGGGTTCGGTCTCGGACGCGGACCTCCACAGGATAACCGTCGACTACACAGTGGAGTTCGCGCGAGTTCTCTGTAGCGCTAGCCCCGGAGCGGCGTTCTCATTCTTGAGCGGGAGTGGCGCGGACCCGACCGGACAAAGTCGGATGCCGTTCGCACGCGATAAGGGGGAAGCCGAGAACGCGCTGCTCGCGGCGGGGTTCCCGCACGTTTACATCTTCCGTCCTGCGTACATCTACCCCGTCGAGCCCAGGAAGGAACCGAATTTCAGCTATCGTCTCTTGCGAGCGATTTACCCCGTGTTTCGGATACTGTTTCCGAACCAAGTAATTCGCGCAGATGATTTAGCGCGAGCCATGATCGATGTGGTTGTTCTCGGAAATGAGCACGGTCCCGTTTTCGAGAATAGCGACATTCGAGCAATGGTAAAATTGCTGCGTTCTGCGTCGGCCCGAGGAACAGGTAGCACATAAAATGTTCGACTCGCTTCTTTCACTCTTCAACCGTTGGCGCTCAAACCGGGGACGCCTCTCCGGAGCCTCCAAGGTGCCGCAACATTCTGGTATTCGGCGAGCAGGCGAATTAGAAAAGTTCAGCAGCCATGAAGATACGATTCCACAAGAACTGCGGAGACGTTGGGAGTACTTGGCCGAAGCACAGAAATTGAGTCATTCCGGAATCTTCGCGTGGAATGTCAGCAGTGGAATGCTTGAGTGGTCAGACGAGACCTACAGAATCCTCGGCTTCACGCGGGAAACGCATCCCACGCTTGATCTAGTTTTCGACAGAATTCATCCCGAAGATCGAAAGCGACTGCGCGAACTCAGGGATCGTGCAGCCCGGGATGGAATGGACCTCGATGTCGAGCACCGGCTGCTGATGGACAACGGTGATATCAGATATATCCACGTGGTGGCGCATGCTGGACACCGTAATTCCGGCGATCGCGAATACATAGGCATCGTGAGCGACATCACTGAACGCAAGCGAGCTGAGGAAGAACGTCAGGCCCTATCGGACAGCTTGCAGGAAAGCAAAGCGTGGCTCGAAGAAGCGCAACACGTTGCTCACCTCGGCTACTGGGTATGGGATCTTGAGACGAACCAGGTGATCTTGTCGGAGGAAACCTATCGGATATTTGGACTGGTGCCACAGGCGGGATCCATTGATGTTTCAAAAGTGGGCGAAATGATGCATCCGGACGATCGAGAGGCTGTATTTCGGACAGCCGAAGAAGCCATTCGTTCTGGGACGCGGGCCGACTGCGAGCATCGGCTCTTTCGTCCTGATGGGGAAATGCGCATCGTGCACAGCCTGGGCGATTTGAAGAAGGACTCATCGGGACGGCCTTGCCAAATGTTCGGTACTACCCAGGACATCACCGAGCGCAAAAGTGTAGAGGAGGAACGCGAGACTTTATCGAACGCCCTGCAGCAAAGTAACGCTAGGCTTGAAGATGCTCAACGAGTCGCTCACATAGGACATTACGAATGGAAGCTTCTCGAAAATCGAGTCACATGGTCCGACGAACTTTATCGAATCTATGGGCTACCTCCGCGTAAAGACCCCATTGACATGGCAACGGTTTTCGAAATGGTTCATCCCGAGGATCGGGAAAATGTTGCCCGGGAAGCCGACGAGGCCATTCGTAGCGGCACCCCTTTGAATATGGAACATCGGATCGTTCGTCCCGACGGCGAAGTGCGATATGTCCAGACCCTGGGGACAGCCAAAAGAGATGCGTCTGGGCGCATCTACGAAATGTTCGGAACTGGTCAGGACATTACTGAGCGCAAGCACGCGGAACAAGCGCTACAGCGGAGCCAATTCTATCTGAGTGAGGGGGAACGCCTAGCTCACATGGGGAGCTGGGCGACCAGCGATTTAGGAATTCATTGGTCCGACGATTTAGATATCTATTGGTCCGACGAGGTCTACAAGATCTTCGGATTTGATCCCACAAAAGGGGCACCAAACCTTCAACAATTCTTTGCTGCGATTCATCCCCAAGACCGCACCTCTCTAGTTGAAGCCATGACTAAGATGCATGAGCAACACTGCAGTTGCGATACTATAAGCCGAATAGTTCGGCCCGATGGGGAGATTCGGTTCGTACGTTGTGTTGGTATTCCGGTGATTGAAGACGGGATTTTTCGGGGATACCACGGCACCACAATAGACGTCACAGCACAGGAGCTATTGACTCAGGAGTTGCGGCGGGAGCAAGCATATTTAGCGGAAGCCCAAAGACTGACTAATATTGGTAGTTGGGCGACTAATTTGGTTACCCGGCGGGTATTCCATTCATCCGAAGAAAACAATCGTATCTATGGGTTCGATGTCAGCCAACACCCGAATCCATTCGACCTCCATTACAGTTCAATTCTTGCTGAGGACGAACCGGCGCTCAGAACAACCCTTGAGAATGCGGTCCGTACAGGAGCGGATTTCGACGTCGAATACAGGATTCGCCGCGCCGACGGTGGAATCAGGTTTCTGCGTGGCATTGGACATCACAACTCCGATCAAGAGTTTGGCGAGTACTTCGGCATCACGATGGACATAACGGACCGGAGGCGTATAGAGGAAGAACACCAGACCCTTTCAACTGCTCTACAGCAAAGCAACTTGAGGCTTGAAGAGGCTCAAAGATTGGCTCACATCGGACATTACGAATGGAATCTTATCGACAATCACGTTACATATTCCGAGGAACTTTGCCGAATCTGGGGGATACCTCCGCAGAAAGGGCCTTTTGACGTAGCGAGGATTTTCGAAAGGATGCATCCCGAAGATCGGGAATCTGCTTCTCGGGAAGCGACGGAAACCATTCGAAGCGGAACCCATGCCAAGTCGGAACACCGCATCGTTCTTCCCAATGGCGAAGTGCGATTTGTCCTCGGCCTGGGAACTGTAAAGAGAGATGCATTCGGGCAAGCCTACGAGATGTTCGGGACGGGCCAGGACATTACTGATCGTAAACTCGCAGAGCAAGCTCTACAACGAAGTGAGTTCTATTTGAGCGAAGGGCAGCGCCTTGCTCATATGGGAAGCTGGGCGTTCACAAATGCCGGCTTCGATTACTGGTCTCTCGAGCTCTTTGAAGTCCACGGCCTCGATCCGCGCGGTAAGCCGCCGACGGTCGAACAGTATTTGGATCTTGTGCATCCCGAAGATCGGGCCTTCGTAGCGCAGATGATTCGGCAGATAGTGGCCAACCATAAAGAGTTCGACTTCACGAAGCGGATTGTTCGGCCAGATGGGAAGATGCGTTATGTGCGGTGGGTGGGTGTTCCGGTTAGGTCAGGAGAACTTTTTAAAGGATTCGTCGGCACCGGAATTGACGTCACAGAGCAGGAGGTACTGACAAACGAATTGCGAAGAGAACAAGCTTACCTCACAGATGCGCAAAGCATGGCCCACATTGGAAGTTGGGCTTACAATCTCCTCACTGGCGAGTTGCTTTATTCCTCGGAGGAAAATGCTCGTCTGTACGGCTTTGATCCCAGCCAAGGTCCGATTTCAGCACAACGCTTTTTCGACACTCAACACGTGGAAGACGCGCCGCATGTGAAGGCAACTCTTGAAAGAGCACTCCGCGAGGGAGAGGATTTTTACCTTGATGAATATCGAATTCATCATACCGACGGCAGCATCAGATTCTTGCGTGCAATCGGACACCGAAATGTGTCCGGAGAACCAGGCGAGTATGTCGGCGTCACCATGGATATTACGGAACGTAAGCATGCTGAGGAAGAGCGCGAGAGGCTGCGCCAATTAGAAGCAGACATTGCTCACACGAACCGTGTCAACATGATGGGAGAGCTTGCCGCCGCACTGGCACACGAAATCAAGCAACCGATTGCCGCTTCCATCACAAGCTCAAATGCCCTCTTGCGATGGCTGGCCCACGATCCACCGGACTTGGAAAGAGCACGGGCCGCAGCCGGCAGAATTGAGCAGGACGCCAATCGCGCTGCTGAAGTTATAAACAGCTTGCAATCTTTCTATAAAAGAGGAGCACCTCAAAAGCGCGTAATCGTCGATTTACGGGGCGTAATTGGAGAAGTGGCCGCTTTGCTTGCAACCGAAGCAGCTCGATACTCCATATCCATCAGCGCCGAGATCGAGGAAGGTACTCCTAAACCTCGGGCAGATCGAGTGCAACTTCAGCAGGTGATTATGAACCTGATGATGAACGCGATCGAGGCTATGAAAGATACTGGTGGGGAGTTGACCATCAAGGCGCGATCAAATCCCGAAGGTGGGTTGTTAGTTGCCGTCAGCGATACGGGCGTCGGATTACCAGAGGAATGGAAAGATGAGATATTTGATCCTTTTCAATCAACGAAGCCTCAGGGAACGGGAATGGGTTTGACCATTACCCGTTCTATCGTGGAATCCTATGGAGGGCGCGTGTGGGCCACCAACAATCATGGAGCGGGTGCAACCTTTCATTTCACACTCCCCGGCGAAGTCGAGGCGCATGAATGAAAGCTGCCGCCGTCCCTACCGTGTTCATCATCGATGACGACCGTGGCATGCGTCAGGCGATACAAGATCTCGTGGAGTCGGTGGGTCTTCGTGCCGAGTCGTTTGCGACTGGCCAGGACTTTCTGAACAAGAGGCGGACCGCTGACCCGAGTTGCTTGGTTCTCGACGTAAGATTGCCCCAGATGAGCGGGCTGGATTTTCAGCACCGGTTAACCGAGATCGGCATGCAAATACCAATCATCTTTATCACGGCGCACGGCGACATACCTATGTCTGTCAGAGCGCTGAAGTCCGGTGCTGTGGACTTTCTGACGAAGCCTTTTCGGGACCAGGATCTGCTGGATGCGATTCAGCAGGCTCTTCAGCGCGACCGTGTGCTGCAACAGCATGAGGCGGAGATTCGTGAATTGCGTGAGCGCTACCAAGGATTAACTGCGCGAGAACGGGAGGTCATGGGTTTCGTAGTCTCTGGGTTGCTCAATAAGCAAATTGCCTCAGAGATAGGAGCGAGTGAGTCCACTGTAAAAATCCACCGCGGCAACGTGATGGAAAAAATGCAAGCGGCTTCCTTCGTTGAGTTAGTCCGTATGGCTGACAAACTCAAACCCATTGTTGCTAAATAGCGTCGCACGCTCTCTAGAAATTGACTAAATACGGACCGTCACACTGTTTCCCCTCGGGTTGTACCCGACTACTACCGAAGTATTAGTTTTTTCGACCATGATCGGATTGCACTGTATCCACGATGCGCTTAGTGTTGGTTTATGCATTTAGAGCACAGCTCAGACCTCCTGGCCATCCTTGACGACAACACCTCGTTCCGAAATGCAATGCAAGATCTGATCGAGGCCGAAGGAATGTCTGCGCTCTGCTTCAGTTCTGCCGAACACTTTTGGCGGTCCGAAGCCCGGCACACTGCATCATGCTTAATTGCGGATATTCGGATGCCAGGAATGTCTGGCCTGGAATTACAGGTCAAACTTAATGCCGAGCAATGTATGATACCCATCATCTTTGTGACTGGCCGCGGTGACATTCCTACGACCGTAAAGGCAATGAAGGAAGGTGCGATTGACTTCCTTACGAAGCCGATTAAAGAGAGATCGCTTTTAGCGGCTGTCGCGCGCGCCATCGAAATGGATCGAATTGCCAAAAGAAAAGCTCATGAACGTGCAGATCTTCTAGATCGATATCGTTCGCTGACACCCCGCGAGCAAGAGGTGCTTCCGCTCCTCGTTAGCGGTCTCTTGAATAAACAGGCGGCGGATGAGCTGGGAATCACAGAGTATACGGTTCAAATCCATCGAGGACATATCATGCGCAAAATGAGAGCTGACTCGTTCGCGAGCTTGGTTCGAATGGCTACGAAACTCACTCCAGCCTGACCGCATTGTGCTATTACGTTTCGATTGACACACCGTAACCCAATATCTAGGACGCTCCAAACAGCTCTGTCATCGGTGTCGTAGATCCAGCTCTCGGCAGTTCCGTCCTCAGCTGGAGGGCATACATGAATTGCTAAGTTAAACACTTCACCCTGCCTCCAACGTAATTGAGCGTATTGACGTCACCGTCAAAACCGCCTCCAACAATACTTCGCCTGCCGCGCACACTTTCTACTAGGAACATGTAATTTCGCCCATACCTTCGGATTGCTACTATCACGCCGTTCGAGGCCAAGGCATTCACAGACGATCAGACGACGCTTGGACTAGAGAGGCTTTATGCGCTGGGTCACTAAAGTCTTGGAATTCGTCGGGAAGGTGGGGCTGCTATGCTTACGCGTCCTCACGGATTCCGTCAGGCCTCCGTTTGAGTTTGCTCAGTTGCTCCGTCATCTTGCCGAGGTAGGAAACAAGTCGCTAGCTCTCATTGTCGTTTCAGGCTTCTCGCTGGGAGCCGTTATGACTCTCCACACCAGAAGCACTCTTGTGACATTTGGAGCAACTGCAATGATTCCTGCCGTGCAAGCAGTGTCGTTCTTCGTCGAGATCGGTCCGTTGGTTGCGGGACTGTTGCTTGCAGGACGCGTAGGATCAGGTATTGGGGCAGTTCTTGCGAACATGCGCATTTCAGAACAGATCGACGCTCTCGAGTCACTATCGATCGACTCATTTAAGTTTCTAGTGGTGCCAAGAGTTTTGGCTTGCGTAATCACACTTCCACTCTTGACCCTTTTCATG
>Ga0210396_10007232_pt1 | contig 10569 bp, 9 predicted proteins | sample IncBWH17OmetaG_FD_155466 | JGI IMG/M metagenome (GOLD analysis project Ga0210396, IMG submission 155466) | Forest soil microbial communities from Barre Woods Harvard Forest LTER site, Petersham, Massachusetts, United States - Inc-BW-H-17-O ... | reverse complement strand
ATTTCTAGGCGGTGCAGGTCTGGCCGGTGAAGGTCTGGGCTGTGCAGGATTCGGTCAGCTGCGTGCTACCATTCTTTTTCCCTGATATTTCATTGAATGAAAAACATTGGCGAGAACGTGGTGCGCATTGAGGCAGAGGCGCTGCACGCGCTGGCGGACCGCATCGGCGGCCCGATGGCGCCTGCGTTTCAGCGAGCGGTGGACCTGATGTTTTCCTGCGCAGGACGCGTGGTGGTCACGGGGATGGGCAAGAGCGGTCTGATTGCACGCAAGATTGCAGCTACTCTGAGTTCGACGGGAACACCGGCGTTGTATTTGCATCCGGTGGAAGCGCTGCACGGGGATTTGGGGATGGTTGTGCGAGGGGATGTAGTACTGGCGCTTTCAGCATCCGGGGAGACAGAGGAAATTCTGGCGTTGCTGGCGACAATCAAGCGGCTGCAGGTGCCGCTGATTGCCATGACGGGAGATGCGACCAATGTGGCGCGTGCGCCCTCGCCCGCGAATGCCGGCAGCAGAGGATCGAGGGGAGCAGGGAAGTCCGCAGCAAAATTGTCGGCAGAGAAGGTTGAATTGAAGGCCAAGGCAACGTCAAAAGCAGCGGGCGATGGCGCCCGCTCCACAGGAGCTTCGACTTTGGCTTCTGCGGCGGACGTGGCGCTGGATTGTTCGATTGCGGAGGAGGCTTGCTCGCTGGGGCTGGCGCCTACGGCTTCGACTACGACGATGCTGGCTTTGGGCGATGCCCTTGCGGTTACGCTCAGCGAGAAGCGCGGGTTCAGGGAAGAGGATTTTGCGAACCTGCATCCCGGAGGGAAGTTAGGCAAGCGGCTGGCGCGGGTGGAATCTTTGATGCACTCGGGCGAAGCACTGCCGCGGGTGGGTCCGCAGACGAAGATGCCGGACGTGATCTATGAAATGTCACGCAAGAAACTAGGAGTAACGGCAGTGGTAGAGGGCCAGAAGTTGGTGGGCATCATCAGCGACGGAGATTTGCGGCGACTGCTGGAGAAGCGCGGCAAGGACGTGCTCGATCTGACGGCGGGAGAGTGCATGACGAAGAATCCCCGGACGATTGCGGCTGGGGAATTTGCCGCGACCGCACTGGCTTTGATGGAAGAGAAGAAGATTACTTCGCTCGCTGTGGTTGGTGCGGGAGATCGACTCGTGGGGATCGTCCACTTGCACGATCTGTGGAGCACGGAACTCGTATAGCGCCGGCCTCGCCGCCGGCTCCCGCCGAGACGGCGGCGCTACAATACCTTTATGTATCACTACGATCCCAACACCGCGCTGGAAGAATTGACGGAAGATGCAACCTTGCCAAACCCGGTGCATGTGCGCGACATGATCCTCCGCAAGCATCCCTCGACGGACAATGCGCTGGAGTTGAACCGGAAGTTTGTTGAGTATCAGAAGCTTTTCGGGGAGACGCAGAAGCTGGGCAAAGAGATTCTGCGGCGGCTTACTTCTTAGTACCGGGTCGCGAGTACTGCTTGATCGCCTATCTGCTGGCCAGAAAGTCGATCAACTCCTCGCGGCTGAAACCCGCTTCCCTCAACAAGGACATCGAGTGCCTTTTGGCAGGTCGCGATTATGACCGGGAAACCGCTCTGCGCCGAGAGGTCGGATGGAAAAAGACGAAGTGGCTGCCCGAAGTGTGATCCAGAACAAAGCCGTTCTGCTCCAGAAAACGGACGCCTTGGCGTGGTTTGACTGCGGGCAGCTTTGCCATGCGAGTACCTCACTGCTTTTATCTGAAGAGTCTCGTAGAGTCTCTTCTCAGCGGGAATACTCCAAATCCAGAGAGGCCACCAGCGTGTTGTCGTCAGTTGGAACGGGATCATTGTGCTTGCGCAGGCTGGCAATGTAACCGGAGATTGCGTCTCTGGCCATTTCTCGGGCCTCGTCTACCGTGCGGCCGTACGTGACACAGCCAGGTAGGGCCGGAACCAGCGCTGTGTACCCGCCTTCTGGCTCGGGACGCAGCATGATGTTGTCACGGTAGCGAGTTTTAGCCATCAGACTGCAATCATTCTAGCAAGGGCTGGAAGCCTGTCAAAGAAAGTCGCTGCTACAATAGCCAATTCCACTTCCACAGGAATCATTCACTATGCATCGATGGTCAGAACTCTTTATTCCTACACTGCGCGAGCCTCCCGCGGACGCGGAAGTGGCCAGCCACAAGTTTCTGGTGCGGGCGGGCTACATTCGGCAGCTGGCAGCGGGGATTTACTCCTATCTCTTTCTCGGTAATCGCTCGTTCAACAAGATCATGGGCATCGTGCGCCAGGAGATGGACAAGATCGGGCAGGAGTTCTTTCTGCCGGCGCTGCATCCGCGGGAGCTCTGGGAGGCCAGCGGACGCCTGGCTCTGGTGGGCGACAATTTATTTCGGCTGAAAGACCGCAAAGGCGCCGACCTTGTGCTGGGCATGACGGAGGAAGAAGTGATGACTTCGATTGCCCTCAAAGATTTGCGCAGCTACAAACAGCTGCCGCAGGTCTGGTACCAGATCGCTACAAAGTTTCGCGATGAGCCACGGCCGAAGTCCGGCCTGTTGCGGGTGCGGCAGTTCATCATGAAGGACTCATACTCCTTCGACATCGATGCCGCCGGGCTGGACGTTTCCTACAAGAAGCATTACGACGCTTATCGCCGAATCTTCGACCGCTGCGGATTGAAATACATGGTTGTGGAGGCGGATTCGGGGGCGATGGGCGGGAAGGAGTCGCACGAGTTCATGGTGCGCACGCCAGCGGGAGAAGATCGAATTGTAAGTTGCGACGGTTGCGACTACGCCGCGAACGTCGAGAAAGCTACGTCGAAACTAGAGGTGGTCGCGGACCTGGCTGCTGAAGGCGATGGCAGGCCGCTCGAGGTGCACACTCCGGGGCAGAAGACGATTGAAGATGTGGCGCGGTTTCTGGGAGTTTCGCCGAAGAACAAGATCAAGACGCTGGCTTACATGTCAGACGAACCGGCGTCGGATAAGAAGAACGACGAGAAGACTGGCAAGACTGGGTCCCGGCCTACGTCTCGGTCGATCGTGGTTTTGATGCGCGGCGATCATCAGCTGAATGAAGCAAAGTTCAACGCAGCGGTGGGCGTCGCGACGCGGCCCATGGAGGAAGGCGAGATCAAGGCTCTGTTCAAGTCTCCCGCGGGATACTTGGGCCCCGTTGGCATTGAGTGGGCCAAGGACTTGAAAAAAGACGCCGGGCTTCCTCTGTTGCTGGTCGATGAGGCTCTCCAGGGCCGAGCCAATCTGATTGCGGGCGCGAATAAAGAGGACTATCACCTGAAGAATCTGACGCCGGGTAAGGACTTTCATCCCACGGCTTATGCCGATCTGCGCGCCGTGACGGCTGGCGAAGCTTGTCCGAATTGCGGCAATGCTCTGCGCATTGATACTGCGGTTGAGATTGGACACATCTTCAAGCTGGGTTACCGGTATTCGGACTCGATGGGGCTGCGCGTACTGGACAAGAACGGCAAGGAAGCTATGCCGATCATGGGCTGCTATGGCATTGGGATTGAGCGCATCCTGACGGCTGCTGTTGAACAGAGCAACGACGAGAACGGGTTCTGGCTTCCCCCCTCGATCGCGCCGTTCCAAATCGTGGTTACTCCCGTCAATGTGAAGGACGAGAGCTTGCTGAAGGCGGCGGTCGACATTGGAGCCCGTCTGGAATCCGCTGGCTTCGACGTGGTCCTCGACGACCGCGATGAACGGCCGGGGGTGAAGTTCAAGGACGCCGACTTAGTCGGAATCCCCTTTAGAATCACGGTGGGGAAGAAGGTTACCGAAGGTACTGTAGAAGTGGTTCTACGCTCGACTCGGGAAGTGCGCGATGTTACGATCGCGACGGTAGTGGAATATTTCCAAGGAGTGCTGCCAGCCAAGGCCTGAAAGTTGCGCCGCTGGCCGGCGCAGTTTTGAGACTATGGGAACCCTTAAGGCACTGGCGGGATTTCTGGCGATGATTCTGGTGGTGATAGCCCTGTTTCAGGTGGCTCCGCCCATCATGGCCAACTTCAGTTTTCAGGACGACCTCAGGCAGGTCGCGATGATGGCAGGGGCTAACCCGAACAAAACCGACGATGATGTTCGCAATGACGTGCTGCGCAAGGCCAAAGAGCACGACCTGCCGATCAGCGAGAAGCAGGTAACCGTCCAGCGAATCCTTACACCCGGCCTGATGGCCGTTTACGTCGCCGCAGACTATACCGTGCCCATCAATCTGCCGGGCTATTCCTTCGAGATGCACTTCAATCCGTCGAGCGAAAACAAGTAGAAAATCAGTGGTCAGTGATCAGTGGCCAGTACCCAGTCACGACTGGGTTCGGGTGCCTATGTTCGTGATTTCGTTGCACGGCCTCTCCTGAAGCTCACATCTCGTGCTTACTCTGGAGCCAGGATTCAATCTGGGGCCGCGTTACCCGGCCCATTCGGCTTACCGCTCGCCTCTGCTCGGACCTTCGGCAAAAAAGGCCAGCTGATTGGGAGCGCACTCTTCCAACTTACTGACTGCGTGCTGATTCTTCAACGGGCTGTCAGGGCGATGGCTGCCCTGAACATCTTTTACGAGAGGTTGAAGTCAGTGGCACCGATGCGCCTCCCCAGGCACGACGGTTCGGGGCTTGATTTCTGGTGAGAGGGAAGAGGACGCTGTGCGGGGAGTGGACCGCACAGCTTCAGAGGAATTCAACGGACAATTTAACTCAGAAAAAAACGGCTTCGTCTCGGGATGTGATCTGCGGGGGAGCAGACCCGAGAACAGCTCCGACTACGGAGTTGGGCCGCAGCCGCCGACCAGAGAGCTCGCGGAGGTTTCCGCTCCCACGCCGATGGCGACCGGCTGTGACACCATGCCGTTGTAAGTCGCCGTGACGTTGTAATATCCGGTGTAAACCCAGACCGGCGTTCCGGTCGGGGGATTAGCGATGTTATTCCAGGTGCACATGTTAGGATCTACAGCCGTCATCAAACCAGTAGCGTTGATGGGCGCGATAGTCGGGCCATCGGGCGGCAAAGCATCCCCGGTATTAGCGTCTTGGCCGAAGGGCGTTGCCGTCCACACGACAGAGTTTGTGACGGGGACTGTTCTGCCGCTATGGTAGACCTCGTTGGCAGTTAGCTGAACCGTTGAATCGGCGCCCGCCAGGTTAGTAAAGCTAGATGTGACCTGCACCGACTGCACATAGTCTGAAGTGCCGCATCCAGTCGAGATGAGCGACAGAGCGACGAGCAATGCGGCCAGAATGTTTGTTCGTTTCACTTGAGAAAATCCTCCCTGAAAAAATCCCCCGCAGATTTCACTTCGAATGTTGTCAGCTTCTAATAATGGAGGCAAGGGAAATGTGTGGTTACTATGCAATCGAGTGGTCACGTCCGATAGTCACACGCAGCTTTCACAGCGCGTCGCGCGGCGAGATTTTGTCTTCAATATAGGTGAGTAAGTGTGGCTCGCATAGGCCTACAGACGGGGAGATACGAGATATCGCCTCGTTCGAAAGCACCGCGTTCCGCGGGTCTTCGTGCAATCTACTGGTTCGCTATTGGGACTCGACTGCGGCGTGAGTCTAAGTCGGAAGAGCTTCGAGTTATCAGAAGTGGAATGGTTCGAGGTACGAGCTAGCTCGGACCGGCGGCACATATGCTGACTTAGTCTCGGAGTTCCCTCCAAGTTGGCTTATTCATGATTCAGAAACCAGCGACAAGGGCCAGTGACATTCGTAACGTTGCCACGATGTTACCTTCCCCCTACTATCGCAATTAGATTAAGAGTTTCTTCACGCGCTCGCCGCGAATCAGTGAAGCTCAGGTGGAGGCAGTTCATGAAGACCAACGCTCGAGCGCTGCTCAGCTTACTGTTGCTGGCGCTCGCTACGATGTTCCTTGCCAGTTGCGGCGGGTCTTACGGGTGCCGCGTCACGTTCGGCAGTTCGACCTGCACTCCCGGAAACTCCGGGTTTGGCGGGGGGAACGGCGGCGGCGGGGGCGGCGGGGCTACAGCTTTCGCTTTTGCCGTGGACACCAGCGGCACGGGCACGATCGACGGCTATGCCTTGAACTCCGGCAGCGGAACATTCGGTCCTATCACCGACTTCGTTGCGCCCGATACCACCATCATCAACAATCCCGGTGCTGGCATGGTGATTGCCCAGCAAAACGGACAGCAACCATTCATTTACGCACTGTTCGGCCCTTCGAGCGATGAGCTCTTCGGTTGGTCGATGAGCAACAGCGGCACTCTCACTCCACTGACCAACTTTCCCGCACCGTTATCGGGATTTGATCCAAACGCTTCGATCCCTTTCAACCAATACATCATGACGACCAACCCCGCCGGCACACTGCTATTTATTGCGAATAGCTTTGGCGACGAGATTTTTGTCTTCCAAATCTCTAACGCTGGCGCTTTGACTGTAATCGCTGGATCTCCTTTTTCGACCCCGGTGAACCCGGGAAACCTGACTACGGATGGTCTGGGCAAATATCTCTATGTGACGGAAACGTCGCTCAACCACACCGGCGCCGAGGTGCTCGGCTATTCGATCGGCGATGGAACAAACGGTACGACCCTGGGCGCGTTGACGCAACTTTCGAGCAGCCCCTTCGCATTCAAGATGTGGCAACTGCAGGGCGATGCCAGTGGCAACTTCCTGGTTGGCACATCAGGGAATTCAGCAGCGCCGGGTTTCAGTGGCGTCGACGATAAGAACCTGTATGTATTCAGCATTCAGCAGACCGCCACTACAACTCCAGCCGGCACGCTTACGCAGGTAACAGGCTCTCCCTTTGCCACCACCAATTCGCCGCTTAATATCGCGGTTCAGCCGCCTTCGAGTGGTGGCGAGTTCGTCTACTCGTTCGGCATCGACGACACAGGTTCGGCATACAACCCCATCGAAGGCTACCTGCTGGCCACGGCCGGGTCGCAACCCGGAGCGCTTACTGCGATTGCCAGCTTTCCGACCACCGGGATCGGGACTGGCCACTGGGGCCAGTTCGATCAATCAGGGGCAAACTTGTTCGTCTACAGCAGCATTTCAAATGGCGCTACGGTCGTAACGCAGTTAGGGGCGCTCAGCATCGGCGCGGACGGCATTCCTACGGAGCCGACTTCGCCAGCGACCCTGATCACGCCCGGCTATTGGGTGATGACGGATCCGCAGTAGCTGGCTTTGGTCTGGTAGGGTACGGAATGAACGTTACCTCGCTATTTACTCCGCTATTGACAGCTTAGAGACCCGCATTCACGGCGGGTCTCTTTTTGTTTGCAGGCGCAGCGGTACAATGGAAAGCAAAGCATCCTGACATTGCGCGGTGACGGAGAACTCCAGAAGGAATCGGCAAAAGGAGAGCTTGCGGTCAAACCTTTTGCTGCGTCCCGCCGTCTGACCAGCAGGCAGTTTCTTCAACGGGGGTACGAGTCAAGCCGTGGCCATTAAGATCAAGATCCCAAAAAACGGAGGCAACGGAGGCAACGGCGCCAAGGGATGGCGTGGCTTGCCCCGCGATCCGGTAATCCGAGCTGCACTCGTTGTCTTCTTGGTGATCGCGATTGGCCTGGGTGGAACGTTCTGCTTCTTCTACATCAAGTACGACCGCATTATCGAGCAACGCTTCCGGACTCCCGTATTCAACAACTCAGCAAAAATCTACGCCCTGCCTCGTACCGTGCATGACGGCGAAAAGATCGATGCCAAGGAGATCGCCACGTTCCTGCGCCGGGCGGGGTATTCCGACCGGGAAGGCCAATCGGTGCTGGGCACTTTTCACCTGGTAAGCGACGGAATCGAGATCACCCCTGGGCCAGAGAGCTACCACAGTCCCGAAGCCGCACACATCGCGATTCAGGATGGTCAGGTGGAAAAGATCGTCAGCCGGGGCAATGAGCTTTCCGCCTACGAACTGGAACCCCAACTCGTGACTGCGTTGTTCGATTCCGAACAGCGCTCCAAGCGCCAGGTGGTGAAGTACTCCGACATTCCCAAGGTGATGGTGGACGCGGTGCTCGCGATTGAAGACCGCCGCTTCTTCGAGCACAGCGGGGTGAATTTCATCCGCATGTTTGAGGCAGGGTGGATCGATCTGACGCGGCAGCGGCACGAGCAGGGCGGTTCGACCATCACCATGCAACTCTCCCGCGGCTTCTTTCTGACGCCGGAAAAAACCGTAAGGCGCAAGCTGACCGAAATGCTGATCGCCGAGGAGATGGAACAGAAGTTCAGCAAGCAGCAGATTTTCGAGTTCTACGGCAACTGGGTGAACCTGGGGCAGCGCGGATCGTTTGCCATCAGCGGATTTGCCGAAGCTTCGAAATCCTATTTCAATAAAGATTTGAAGGACATCACTCTGCCTGAGGCGGCGCTGCTGGCAGGCATCATCCAGGGGCCCAGCCGGTTGTCGCCCTACCGGCATCCTGAGCGTGCGTTGGAGCGGCGCAACCTTGTGCTGGATTCGATGGTCGACACCCACGCGATTACCCGGGAGCAGGCGGAGAAGGCGAAAGCCACTCCGCTGAAGCTGGCGCCACCGAACGTTGAGGCCAGCGACGCGCCGTATTTCGTCGACATGGTGCGCGACACGCTGATCAACCGGTTCAATGAACATGACCTGAACGACCAGTCCTACCGCATCTACACCACCCTCGATCCCGATCTGCAGAAGTCGGCGGCGCAGGCCGTCGAGATGGGCATGAAGCTGGTGGATGATCAAGTCACCAAGATGCGCACCAAGAAGGTGAAGGTGGGCAAGAAAGTCGAGACCACCGTTGCGCCGGGCCCGCAGGCCCAGGTAGCGCTGATCGCTCTCGATCCGCACACCGGCGCCGTGCTGGCTTTGGTGGGCGGCAGGGATTACGGTTTCAGCCAGCTGAATCACGCCTTGTCGAAGCGGCCCACGGGATCCATCTTCAAACCCTTCGTCTATGCCGCCGCGATGAATACCGCCCTCGATGGCTCGACCACCGTCATTACCCCGGCTTCCACAGTGACTGATGCGCCTTCGAGCTTCGCCTACGGCGACCAGATCTACGAGCCGCGCAACTATAAAGAGGAGTACCACGGCGATGTCACCCTTCGCTATGCGCTGGCCATGTCGCTGAACAACGCGACCGTGAAGGTCGCTGAAGAAGTGGGCTACGACAAAGTAGCGGATCTGGCAAAGCTGGCGGGAATCGTTTCGGTGAAAGCGACTCCAGCCATGGCGCTGGGCTCGTATGAAGCCGCTCCCCTCGATATGGCGGGAGCCTACACGTCGTTCTCTAATAATGGCGCGCGTCTTTCTCCCATCCTGGTGAATTCGGTGCGCAACGCCAAGGGCGACGTGGTCGCGAACTTCAAGACCGACCAGCGGCAGGTGCTCGATCCGCGCATCGCCTACGTCATGACCAACATGATGGAAGGCGTGATCAACAACGGCCTCGGCTACACGGCGGTTCGCCTGCGTGGATTTACTTTGCCAGCGGCGGGCAAGACAGGCAGTTCGCACGATGGCTGGTTTGCGGGATACACCTCGAATCTGCTGTGCATTGTCTGGGTAGGTTACGACGATTACAGCGATCTTCGAATCACCGGAGCGATGACTGCCGCGCCTATCTGGACCGAGTTCATGAAGAAGGCCTCCGCGTTGCCGCAGTATTCCGACATGAAGGCCTTCTCGCAACCCACGGGCGTGGTCGATGTTCAACTGGACAAGGCCACGAACCGCCTCGCCACGCCAACCTGCCCGGACGATTACGAAGCAGCCTTCGTGGCGGGCACGGAGCCTCGCGAGACTTGCGACCAGCAGAGTGCCGTCGCGGGATTCTTCAACCGATTCTTCGGCGGAGGAGCCAAGCCACTGCCGCCTCCGCAGGCGGCGAACGGACAAGACCCGCAAAACGCCGATCCGCAAAAGAAGAAAAGCTTCTTCGGCAAGATCGCCGGAATTTTCAAGGACGACAAATCCTCAACCCCGCCGCCCAAGCCGCCAGACACCACCCAGACCGCGCCTCACTGAGCGGAGCTGGGCCTCGTAAAATCTGTCGTGGCGCAAGCTCACAATACGTCGAGGTCGGCACCAAAATAAATCGGCTGCCCCGCGCCTCGCAAGCGGGGGGCAGCCTTCAGGGTTTCATTCACCAACCCGGTGTTTACAGCGTTACAGTCGCGGTGACAGCCAGCGTGCCATCGGCAACCTTGCCACCGTTGATCGTGATCGCCTGGTCATGCTCCCGCGCAAGATCTTCGAGTACTCCCGCGATCGATGTGGTAATCGGCGAATACATGGTCACGTCCAGGCTCCCGGTGATCGAGTTAGTGGTCCCGGTCGCTGCCGCGAACATCAACCAGGAAAAAGGAATGTTCACTTTGCACGTCGCCGTGGAGCCGGATACGGTGGCAAGCGCTGTTGCGCTCTCGTCGTAGCCCAGTGCACCGGTCTCGCTTGAAGAAACTCCGTCCGCCTCTACCCGGCAGGCGATGGTTCCACCTTTCGGTAGAGCTGTCTTCAATGTGATCGTAACTGTGGTCTCGATGGTGCCGGCGAAAGTAGTGGTTGTGGCAGTAGCGTCAGGT
>Ga0210396_10007231_pt1 | contig 10569 bp, 10 predicted proteins | sample IncBWH17OmetaG_FD_155466 | JGI IMG/M metagenome (GOLD analysis project Ga0210396, IMG submission 155466) | Forest soil microbial communities from Barre Woods Harvard Forest LTER site, Petersham, Massachusetts, United States - Inc-BW-H-17-O ... | reverse complement strand
GCGGCGTCGCATTGCGCCAGGCATGCGCCGAGGTACGCGCGTCGTTTCTCGACCATGCCGCGGCGAATTTCCGCTACTCGCGCCCGGATTTGGCGGTTCGCGACGGAGCCATATTGCATCGTGGGGAGGCGACCGGCCATGATTATTGGTCGCTCGCCAACGCCGTCGATCTCAGGCGGCATGCGACCGGCCTGTCGGCGACCAAGAGTGTCAGAGACTATCGTGTCGTCGGGCAGAACGCGCCGCGGCTCGACCTCGCCGCGAAGGTGTTCGGCGAACCCATCTTTGCCCACGACATGGCTCTCGACGGCATGGTGCATGCGCGCGTTGTGCGCCAACCCCGCCGTGAGGCGACGATCGCGGCGGTCGATGAGTCCGCGATTCGGCGCGCCGCCAAAGGCCCGATAGAGATCGTTCGCGATGGCAATTTCCTCGCGATCCTCGGCGCGGACGAGACGGTCGTCGAGGCCGTCGCCGCTGTTGCGCCGAATCACGTCGCCTGGGACGGGGTCGACGCGATCAATCCATTCCAGGAAGAGGGGCGCTGGCTCTTGCAGCAGCCCTCGATCGACCGAACCATCGGCCCCCCTCCCCCACCCGATCCTTCAGCGGCGGCCAGCCGCCAATCGGCGACCTATAGCCGGATGCACATCGCTCACGCGTCGATCGCGCCGTCCTGCGGGGTCGCTCTCTACCGCGACGGGCGGCTCACGGTGTGGACCCATTCGCAAGGTGTCTACCCGTTGCGCGATGCTTTGGCGCGGACCTTGGAGCTCGATCCGGCGGCGATTTCGGTGAAGCACGTCCAGGGGCCGGGCTGCTACGGCCACAACGGCGCCGACGACGCAGCGGCCGACGCGGCGGTCATCGCGTTCCGCAAGCCGGGGAAGCCGGTCAAGGTGCGCTGGCGGCGCGAGGAGGAATTCGGCTTCGAACCGATCAGCCCGGCGATGGTGGTGACGGTCAGCGCCGCGCTCGACGGCGCACAGCGGCCGGCCGACTGGACCACCGAGATCTGGAGCGGCCGGCACACGAGCCGCCCGGGCGGCGGCGGCAACCTGCTCGCCGCCGAAGCCCTGCCGAACCCGCCACCCGCGCCGCCGGCTTCCGAATCGTCATATCCGCCGGGAGCCGGCACCCGCAACGGCGAGCCGCTCTACGCCTTCCCGGCGAAACGCATCCTCCATCACCTGATCGCCGAAACGCCGGTACGGACGTCGTCGCTGCGCGGGCTCGGCGCGACATTAAACGTCTTTGCGATCGAATCTTTCATGGACGAATTGGCCGAGCGGGCCGGCATGGACCCGGTCGCCTACCGGCTGTCGGTTCTGTCGGATGCGCGCGCTCGGGCGGTTGTCGAACATGCCGCCCGCCTCGCCGATTGGAAACCCGGACTGCCGCCCGGCACGGGACGCGGCCGCGGGATCGGCTTCGCCCGCTACAAGAATCTCGCCGCCTACGCCGCCGTCGTCGCCGAAGTCGAGGTCGACGAGAGCGTCCGGCTGTTGCGCGTATGGTGCACGGCGGATGCCGGACTCGTCATCAACCCCGACAGCGCGCTCAACCAGCTCGAAGGCGGCATCATCCAGGCCGCGAGCTGGGCCTTGAAGGAGGGGGTGCGGCTCGACACCGGCGGCATCAGCTCGCGCGACTGGGAGAGCTACCCGGTGCTGCGCTTCAGCGAGGTCCCCGAGGTGTTGGTCGAACTAGTCAACCCCGCAGCCGACCTTCCCCCTCTCGGCGTCGGCGAAGCGAGCGGCGGCCCCACCGTCGCCGCAATCGGCAACGCCGTCGCGCACGCGCTTGGCGCGCGCCTCCGCGACCTGCCGCTGACCCGCGACCGCGTCATGGCGGCGCTGTTGAAGGTGTGACCTGAGCCTGACGCGCATCTCCTCGGGAGACAACCAGCGCGCAACGTATGCACCACGTTGAGAGAAATTTGAGCCGCGACGGATTACGGTGACAGTTTACTCTAGGTTTCACAGCAGCTGCGCTTGCCGCGCGGTGTGCCGCTCCACTCGCGGCTTTGGGCCGGGTTTGCGGGGCGCCAAAGGGCGGCCGAGCCGGCGCTCGAGCAACGCGATCCATTCCGGCCTCCCAAGCGGGCGGCCGATGGTGGCGGCCCGCTCGATCCGGGTCGTCGTCGCCGCGTCGGTCGGCATGGCGAGAAGCGCCGCAAAATCGGGGATCAGCGCGTGCAACGGCGCCACCGTTGTGAGCTCGTCATCCTCGCCCGCGAGCTGGGCCCGAGTGCTCGACCATGGCCAGTCTTCGGCACGGCTCACCAACCCCACGACCACCGGATTGAGCGCGATGTAACGGGCCGCCGCCAACAAATGCGGCTCGTCCATCACCACCGCGCCAAAGCGACCCTGGAACAGATGGCCGGTCCAGCGAAACCGAGCGTTGATCGCCCCGGTGTAACGCCGGTGCGCTTCGGCAAAGGTCGCACGCAACCCATCCTCGTCCGCCGGCGTCACGATCAGGTGGACGTGATTGGGCATCAGGCAATAGGCCCAGACCGCTGTGCCGGCGCGCCGCGCCGCCGTGGCGCCCAGCCGCCGGTAAAGGCGATAGTCGTCGGCCTCGAAAACCACGGGCTCGCGCCGATTACCGCGCTGGGTGACAGGGTGCGGCAAGCCCGGCACAACCACGCGCGCGATCCGGGCCATGCCTGTGCTTCCTGCAGCCGATTTGCGAGAGGTTCATAACGGCGCGGTGCAATCTTGTAAACTGTCACCATAATTCGACGAGTTAACCGATGAATGCTTTTCTCCAAATCGCCGCTAATGTTGCTACACCACTGTCATTAGCGGGTCTCATTGCAACAATTTTGTTTTTTATCATAAAGCAGTTATTGACCTCGAAACTTCTAGTGCCTGTAAAAAGGGAACATGCGTTCCTCATCTTACGGAGTATCATTACAGCTCTATTTTGGCTTTCTCTAGTGTCGTTAATCATCGGCGGAGTGAGCTACACCATTATCAACGTCCTGCATCGCGATCAGGGGCGACCTTATTCCGGTGTTCTCACCCCTCAGGCTACGTTACTTTTTTCTCCCGACGGCGGGAAGATCTCTAAAATCCAGATCGGGCAATCCAGAGTCTTTCTTACCGATCTAGACGACCCGTTAGCATTACGAGTATTTTCTGCCCTTCGAACAGGACAGTTCAGAGTAGAGAATATTGGCGGAGAGATAAAGGTGTCTACACAGATTTTGGATCGCGAAGGTGATCTAATCACGGAATTAATTCGTAATGAGTGGAAGGTTGCTCCGCCACCTCGTACATTCGATCGAAACTACACCGATGACGCCCTGGAAGTCAGAGACGCTCGTGGTCTGGTAGTTCTGCAGGTTAGAGCACTCAAAGACCGCGTCCAGCTTCAAGGTCTATGGTGGATCGATATGGGACCGCCAAACGGTATCAGGCAGTTCACTGTGCGGCAAAATCCAGAAGGTGGCGGGGGAGAGATTATTATCAGCTCAAAGGATGTAACTCCGCCGCCAATAGTGCCAATGTTTCAGTATCCAAGTGACCGGCACCTCGGCGAATTGCGAAATAGCTGGTAAGCCAAACCTCCAGCAATCCGAGCGGAGATCGACATCGACGACTACATCGACGAGGACTACGTTTCCAGAAGGTACGTTGCCCGACTTTTTCCCAGAACTCGATGTTATGCGACTTTGATGTGTAGATCACCGATAGAAACGTTACCGGCCTCACCGACAGAGACGTCATGCTCCTCGGTGTGCCTGAGGCTTGTCTCGAGGTAATATGGGACGACGGTAATCATAATGAGCCACAACGAGCTGACGCGCCTGCCTCTGGTGATCGATGTTGCTGACCCGGACGCCTGTCTGTCGTCGATGCCGCGGGGCTGACCGGAGCTGGCCGAAGGCAGATTTCCCGCTGCTGCTCCGTTGACGAATACCCCTGACGAATGCGCCGGCCGCGACAGAACAAGGTTTACCCAGTCCATGAAAACCTCGAATTGGGCACGCTCCCGCTCGTCGAACGCCCAGTTGCTGGGTAATAGGGGCGGCGGGCGATCCGAAGCTCAGCACGGAGCCGGCCTCGGACGCGGCAGGCATCAAGACCCGCATCGGCAACCACAGCTTCCGCGCGACCGGCGTCACCGCCTACCTCAAGAACGGTGGCCTTCTCGAAAACCGCTCAGCAGATGGCGGCGCACGTAAGCCCGCGCACGACCGGCCTTTACGACCGGCGCAGCGATGACCTGAGCCTCGACGAGGTGGAGAAGATTGGGATTGGAGATCTGGCATCGCGTGGTTTCTTGAGCTCCTTTGACTTTAAGTCCGTGCCGCGCTTCAATGACGATGCTCCTGCCGATCCATGAAGCTGCGCAGCACGGCGTTCATGCGGCCCTGCCAGCCGCGACCGGCGCGCTTGAAGAACTCGAGCACGTCCGCGTCAAAGCGCATCGTGACCTGACGCTTATTCTCTCCTGGCCGCCGCATCAGCCCGGTCGCGGCATCGGCGCGGCTCACCCAATCGCCGGGAACCCCCTCCCAGGCGGGATCGCTCGCCATGTCCGCCGCGAGCTCGTCCTCGGTCTTGGCGGTGACCGCCGCCCAATCGGTTCTGTCCTCGCCGCGTGCTTCCTTCGCCGTGAGCTCCTCAGCCGTGTATCTGCTGATATTGCCCCTTTTCCTCATCCCCCGCCCTCCTCACCGAAATAATCCTGCAAACGTCCGCGCCGCGCTGCGTCCAGGCCACGGCGATCATCACGCCGTCCAGCTCGCCAATGCTTAAAATCCTGTGCTCCCGGCCACGGGGAGACTGAGCGTCGAGCCGGGCCCTTCCATCGAAAAGGCGCGCGGCGTGAATGAAATCGAAGCCGTGCTTTGCCATGTTCGACAGCCGTTTTTCCTCGTCCCACTCAAATCGCATAGGCTCCCGTTTGTAGTTACATTATAACTACGATTGCCTCCGCAGGCAAGGGAAGAAAGCATCTAAAAACCGGGGGCGCCCGTTCCCTTGGAACCGCGCGCTACTCGGCGCTGAAAGCCGCGCCCTCCGTGCCGCTGATATCCGCATCCCGGCCATCCGGTGACGCCCGCTCGCGCAAAGCAAGCCAGGCGCATGTCAAATCCATTGCAGTTTTATTGCACTTGGATGACGGCGCGAGCCGCGATTCCAGGGTGCTGCGCAACGCCACTTTCCACGGAGTGCTGCCGCTGAGGGGCAGGGTGCGGTTTGCGCGCACCCACCCCCGGCTTTTAACGCTCGTGGGAGGCACAGTCCCGGCAGAGCAAGATTAGCCCCAGGTGGCTTGACCGCCTACGGCGGTGATCGTGATGTGCCCCATTGTCGTATTGGCCTTGGCGCCGTGCCAATGGCGTTCGCCGGCCTTGATGTGCACGACGTCGCCGATATTGATCTCGCGCTGTTCGCGCTCCGTCGCCACCATGCCGGAGCCCGAGGTCACGACCAGGATCTGGTCGCAGCTATGGGTATGCCAGCCTGTGGTGCAGCCTTGGCTGAAGTTCACGACGCTGCAGTTGTAGTTTGCGGAATCCCCGGGCTCGATGATCGTCTGACGCGACCGGGAAACTGGCCCGGTCCAGCCTTCGATCCGCTCGGCGCCTTCCACCGGGAGGTTCGGTATGTCTTTGAGGGTGACGACCTTCATGATGACTGTCTCCTCCTGTTGACGGTTCAAGGTATCCGAAATCCGCTCCGACGCAAAATTGCCAACTTCCTATCGTATCCTCCGAAGGGTGCCGGTGGCGACGGGATATGGCGTGATTGCAACCAGTGAGAGAGTATTGGCTGTAGACGTGCTGCAGAAACAGCCAGGCGTCATAAACTACTCTACTCAAAGCTTTATTTGCGCCAAACTCGCGAGGGCGGCTTCGGCGGCGGTGAGGCCGGAGAGATAAGCGCCGTGCGCGGTCGAGAAAAAATTGGGCGAGGTGGCCTCGCCGGCGAAGAACAGGCGGTTGTCGACCGGTGCGGCGAGCACCGCGCGGTCCGCGGCGTGGCCCGGCAGCGCATAGGAATAGGAGCCGCGTGCCCAAGGGTCTTGCAGCCAGGCGGTCGAGGCGAGCGGCGCTATCTTGCGGCGGATGTCGTTGCCGAAGAGGCGCGCGAGTTCGCCGGCGGCGAAGGAGAACATCGCCCCCTGCCCTTCCCGCTCGAGCGCCGCCGCGAACCGCCCGCCGAAAAAGGTGTAGATCGCCGGCCTATCGAGGGGCCGCACCTGGTAGGTCATCGTTTCGCGCGAGGTCGTCGAGCCGACGAGAAACATGTTCGGCTCGATTCCGGGAAGCGAGCCCGTCAGCGAGATGAAGAGCTTGTCGTCGACCCCGAGCGGCAAACCGGCTGCGGCGGCGAGCTTGTCGGGCAGCGGCGGGTCGAAACGCAGCACCTCGGCGGCGAGGATCGAGGTCGGCACGGTGACGATGACCCGCCGCGCCGTGACCGTGCAGCGCGTGGTTTCGAGCCGGATCGCGCGGCCGCTATGGTCGATGCGCGAGACCGCCGCGCCGAGCGCCACCGGGAGTCCCGCCGCGAGTCTCTCGAAGAGCCGGCCATAACCCTCGCCCAGCCGCCAATTGGTCCCGCTGTCCTCGTAGCAGACATAGTCCTTGACCGAGACGCGATCGAGCTCGGCACCGTTTCCCCAGGTGCTGGTCGCATCGAGCAATTGGTTCCAGCGCCCGCCCGGCGGGACCAGGCTCGCCAATGGCCGGTCGGCCGGTTCGGCGGCGGCTTTCCGACGCGCCCGGCTTTGGGCCTCTCGGGTGGCGAGCCAATCGGCCTCAGCTTCGACCGTCTCGCCGCTGCGGCGCAACCGGGTCGTCCATTCCGGCGGACGGTGATGGATCGAGAAGCCGAGATCCCGGGCAATCGGCGACAGCGGGTTGCAGTCGGCCGAATGCAGCCATTCGGCGCCGCGGTCGAGCGGAAAACCGGCCGGGTCGATCGTGTGCACGCGGCCGCCGACCCGGTCGCGCGCTTCGAGCGCGAGAACCGAGGCCGAGCCGCTATCGACCAGCCGCCGTGCCGCGCCGATCCCGGCGGCGCCGGCGCCGACAATCGCGATATCGACCTCCGATCGGAACCCCGCCACAGCTCAGCGGCCGGCCGAACGGATCTCGGGGGCGGCTGCGGCAATCTCACTGACCAGCTTGTTGGTCATCGCGTCGGCAAAGGAATGAAAATCCTCGACGACCCTGAGAAAAGCACCCGGACCGCCGATGACGTTCTGCCGATACCACTCGGGCAGACCGCCCGGCGGCTGGGTGTGGAACGCATAGCCCGGGTTCGGCTTGTCGTTGACGATGGCGAGCCCGTTGATCGTCACCCCCTGCCCCACTGCCTGATCGCGCGCATCGGTGACCGGCCGGCCGGAATTGTTGGTGCCGTCGCCGGAAATGTCGATGATGTGGCGGTTGGCGCGCGGCTCCGCCGCTGTAAAACGCTCCATCGCAAAATCGATGGCGCCGCTGATCGAGGTGCGCCCGATGAACGAGCGCGGCGCGGCAAGGATCGCTGCGGCAAACCCACCGGCATCCTCCTCGTCCCGGATCACCGTCCATTCGGCAACGACGTTCTGCTCCCCGGCTCCCGACCATTCGACAAAGCAGATCGCGATTGTGCCGGTCGTCCCGCCGCGGATTGCCGCGAGGACGCGCGGATCGGTCACTGCCGCCGAGTAACCCTTGCGCTGCAGCGCAAACTCGCCTTCGTCGATGCTGCGCGACACATCGGCGGCAAGCACGAGCAGCAGATCCGTGGTCTGCGCGCCCACTCCTCCCCCGAAGGTGAGCAGGGCAGCCAGGAAGACCGCAGCCGGGACAACAGATCGCATCGGAAAAAACCCTCGTCGTCGGAAACGAGGATAAGCCGGCCGGCAGCGCTGCGGAAGGGTGTCGCCGGCCCGGTAGCCGACGAACCCCACATTTGCCGGTCATCCAGATGTACAACGGGTGGCCGTACTCGGTGTTTCGAGGCAGAGTAAGGGCCGGTATCGGCTATAACCCGGCAAGCCTGCAACCGAGATTGGAGGACCAGCATGAAGCTGATGTGGTTTCACCTGATGCCATACACCGAGTTGCCCGACGATTTCCGCGACAAAAACCCCTCGGTATGGGTCGACATCCATTCCTCGCTGTTCGACCCCCGGCGCGCCCATCACATGTACAACGACTTCATGGACGAACTCGAATTCGCTGCCGAGTGCGGGTTTGACGCGATCTGCGTCAACGAGCATCACTCGAACGGCTACGGGCTGATGCCGTCGCCCAATCTGGTTGCTGCCTCGCTGGCCCGCCGTACCACGGACGCGGCGCTCTGTGTCCTCGGCAACTCGCTAGCGCTGTACAATCCACCGACACGGGTTGCCGAAGAGTTTGCAATGGTCGACTGCATCTCCGGTGGGCGGCTGATCGCCGGGTTTCCGGTCGGCTCGCCAATGGACACCTGTTACGCGTACGGCCAGAACCCGAGCATGCTGCGCGAGCGGTACCACGAGGCGCATGATCTCATTCTGCGGGCGTGGACCGAGCGGGATACCTTTGCTTTCAATGGCCGCTTCAACCAGCAGCGTTACGTCAATATCTGGCCGCGGCCGGTACAGAAGCCCCACCCGCCGATCTGGATTCCCGGTGGCGGCTCGGTTGAGACGTGGCAATGGTGCGCCGAGATGGATTATGTCTATTGCTATCTCTCATATTACGGCTACAAGGCCGGGCAGTCGACGATGGACGGGTTCTGGAAGGAAATGCAGCGGCTCGGCAAGGACCGAAACCCGTATCAGGCCGGCTTTCTTCAGTTCGTCGGCGTCGCAGAAACCCGTGAGGAGGCCTATCGGCTCTACCGCGAGCCGGCAGAGTATTTCTACGGCCGTTGCCTACACATCGATCCGCGTTTCGCCGGTCCGCCGGGCTACACCACCGAGGCGACGCAGATACGCGGCGCGCAGAGCCAGGTGGCGCAAGCCGCGCAGCTGTCGCGATACGAATCGAAATTCCAGATGTTGGCCCGCGAGATGGATGCAATCGTCGACAAGGGCTATGTCATCATCGGTTCGCCCGACGAGGTCGCCGCTCAGTTGCGCGAGGTGGCGAAGAACCTCAATGTCGCGCATCTGATGCTGTTGCTGCAGTTCGGCAACATGAAAAAGGATCTGGCCAAGTACAATACGCAGCTGTTCGCCGCCCGGGTCATGCCGCAGCTGCACGACGTCTTCGCCGATTGGGAAGACCGGTGGTGGCCGCAGCCGATGGACCGCTCGATGCGCGCGCCGCTTTCGGGATTGCAGTCCGCGGGAATGGCTGCCGAGTAGCCTCAGAGCCATGCCGACCGTCTATAACGCCCGGGACGCGGGCAATTACGAAAAGTTGATGGGGAGGTGGAGCCGGCGGTTGGCGCCGCTCTTTATCGAGCACGCCGGCGTCGCGGATGGCGAGGAGGTGCTCGAAATTGGCTGCGGCACCGGCAGCCTGACCTTCGCGCTCGCAGAGGCCCGCGGGTTCGCCCGGCTGACCGCGATCGATCAATCGGAGGTCTATCTCGCGGCGGCGCAGGCCAAGAACCGCGATCCGCGCATCCATCTCGAGCAAGGCGACGGCTGCGCGCTGCGCTTTGTCGACGCCAGCTTCGACCGCACATTGTCGATGCTGGTGCTGCCCTCGGTGGTACCGCAGCCCGAGCAAATGGTCGCCGAAATGCGCCGGGTGACCCGGCCGGGCGGCGTTGTCGCCGCGGCTTTCTGGGACACGCCCGGCGGGACGCCTCATCAACGCATGTTCTGGGACACGGCCGCGGCCCTTGACGACTCCGCCGGGACCGCGCGCGACAGCACGTTGTCGCGGCCGGTTTATGCCCCGGGCGCGCTGGAGCAAATGTGGACCGAGGCCGGGCTCGTCGAGATCGACCAGCGATCATTGATGATCCGCATGGACTTTGCCGATTTTGCGGACTACTGGGCGCCGTTCGCCAGCGGCGAAGGCGGGCTCGGAGCCTATGTCGCGACGCTCGATAATGCCCGGCGAGGCCGCCTCGAGCAGCACCTGCGCGCGGCCTATCTTACCGGCCGTCCCGACGGAGCGCGCTCGTTTGTTGCGGTCGCCCTCTCCTGCCGCGGTCTCGTCCCGAAGACTTGAAGCCTACTTCGCCCTGAATGTTAAGAGCGATTTCACTCGGACGGCGGCAAAATCACTAACCGACGATTCTGTGGTGGCGCGATGGCTGCGGCTGACCCAAATGGGTACAACCAGGCCGCCGCGCCGTTTTCGCCGCGGCACCATTGCGCCGTGGGGGGAGATGAGGCAAGCTGACGCACCCCTGACGCGGGTTTGCAGAACGGGCATGGCGGACCGAGCGAAAGGGGAGATGACGGCCACACATTGCATATGTATAAGGCGCCGGCCGATGACCGGGGGTGAGTGACCGCGCAAGACGACAAAGTGATCGGGTGTCCCTCGGTCCAGGAGGAGCCTAGTGCAGCCTACCGACATCAGTAACCCGGATTATTTTCACAAGGTCGTCGACTGCCAATGGGCGTGCCCGGCGCACACGCCGGTCCCGGAATACATCC
>Ga0210396_10007230_pt1 | contig 10569 bp, 7 predicted proteins | sample IncBWH17OmetaG_FD_155466 | JGI IMG/M metagenome (GOLD analysis project Ga0210396, IMG submission 155466) | Forest soil microbial communities from Barre Woods Harvard Forest LTER site, Petersham, Massachusetts, United States - Inc-BW-H-17-O ... | reverse complement strand
TCGGGCATCATGGACTCGCGATAAAAGCCAAGCGTCTGCTGTGTGATATGGGACACACGTTTCAGTTCCGCCTCCGCCTGAGTCAGATGGACCGCGATAGTTGGAGGCGTCTCCGGCGCGCGGTTTGCAAGGTAGATCAGATTGGTCACCGCTTCCAGAGGATTGTTCAATTCGTGCGCCACGGAAGCTGCAAGCCGAGCAGCCGCGGCCAGCTTTTCTGTCTTGCGCACAATCTCCTGGGCCTTGCGCTCTTTGGTCGCGTCGCGAAACACCAGCACCACGCCGATCAACTGACCGCGATCGTCCCGGATGGGCGCGGCGGTGTCTTCGATCGGTATGAGCGTTCCATCGGCATTCATCAGCGCCGTGTGGTTTGCCAGGCCCACCACACTGCCCACTTCCAAGACCTTCTTGACAGGATCCTCAGCCGGAAGATGCGTGGCCTCGTTGAAGATGGGAAAGACCTCTTCGATAGTCTGCCCTTTGGCCTTTTCCAGACTTGTCCCGGTGAGCGTCTCCGCCACTGGATTCAAGAAAGTCACGATTCCATGCCGATCCGTAGCGATGACCGCGTCGCCGATGCCGCTCAACGTCACCCGGAACCACTCTTCTCGTGCTCGCATCTCCTGGGTATGTTTCTCGCGGACGCGCATCTCCCGCATTATGTAATAGGCAAGCAGGACCAGGCCAAACGCCGCAAGACAACTGGCCAGATAGATGCTGGCTATCGTGTTCCGCTGGCTCTTCCGGTAGGCATATGTGCGGGCCGCCTCAAGTGAAGTCTCTTCCTGTTCCATTGGTGCGATGACCCGGCGAATATCGTCCATGTACGATTTCCCCAGGTGCGACACAACCTCCGCCCGCGCTTCATAATCTTTGCCCGATTGGTAGAGCGAGATCATGCGGGCAAGCTCACTCAATTTCCCGTGCGCCAGGTTGCGCAGCCGGGCAATTCGTTCCTGTTGACTGGGATTGTCCGCGGTCAACCGCGCGAGATTGTCGATGTGCGGCTCAACCTGGGCAGCGGCGCGACTATACGGAGCTAGGTATATCGGATCACCTGTATAAAGGAAGCCACGCTGAGCTGACTCGGCTTGTCTTAACAGCGACTCGGTCTGCTCCGTCTCAAATAGGACCTGCCTGTGCGTTGACAGCTAGCACGGACAGCAAGAGCGCAAAAGCCAAAACCACGCCGGAAGGCTTGTAAAGGCTTTGCATCAGGAGTTTAGATGCATCCGGGCGGCAACCGGCTTTGCCTAAGGTCAGATCAGATCTGGTTTTGTGAGACCGACCGACAATGTTTGTCCGAATCCGGACATTTTGGCTGAGTACAGAGAGAGGGCTGGCGTTGCGATTGCACAACACTAACGCCAGCTTTCTAGGGACCTTCAGCCCCGATCATGTAAACAATCCCTAGCCCAGCATTCTCACAACTTCTGGTCATTCTCATCCACTTCTGAAAATCACGGCGGCGGCAGCACCAAAATATTGCTAATACGATCTCATTATCATTATGGTCATGAATGGCAGAAACTAGACGCTAAGACGAAGCAGCCGTTCGCCATCGCCCTCAAGTCTGGTGAGCCTTACGCGCTTGCTGGCCTGTGGGAGAAGTGGAAGGATCGGAAGGCGGGTGGAGAGTTGCTGACATTCACGGTCATCACTACTGACCCGAACGAGGTCGTGCAGCCGCTCCATAACCGGATGCCTGTCATCATCCCAGATCGCGACTATGACCAATGGCTGAAAGCGGACCCAGATCGGCCGCCGATCGATCTGCTGCGACCATTCGATGCGGACAAGATGACAGCGTGGAAGGTAGACAAGGCTGTCGGCAATGTGAAGAACGATTCGCCGGAGTTGATCGAGCCAGCGTCAGCCACGCCAAAGAAATTAAGGGCGTCGAGGACAGCCACGGGTTTCTCTTCTCGTAGCCCGGTCCAAGGCGATGGACGGGCGCTCAATATTTGTAAGCTGCCAATATAGCGGGACTCCGGACAAAACCACAGAAAACCCAAGATTTTCACAGCCCTGCGAAGGGCATTATCGGCGCGTGACAAACCCTGTTCTGCAAGACACCGCCCGTATCGAGCTCATGCCATCCGCAAATCATGAGACGCCTGCTCTGGAAGTGGTTCTATTCCTTGCGAGAAGAGAGGTTTTCCTCGCACCGAATGGATTGGCCCGGATGCGGTCTTTACAACACGAAGCGGAGTTGCTTTTGGCATTATCAGCGGCCTTTGCCGGGCATTCTTCGAATCGATACTGACCAAATTCCGTTAGCCACGCCTGAACCGTCGCTCCCCAGAAACTCTGGGATTGCTCTTCGGCCCGTAGCCTTCCACTTCAGCCTTGGCACGCGTGCCCTAGCCGCACAGCCCAGGCGACTCTAGGTTCCTCATCGTCCTGTCACCTTGTAGAAAAGTTCAAAGACGCAACCGATGGCGCGAACCGGCCATTCCAAGACGCGACCGATAGCGCGAACCGGCCATGGGAGCCGCGCGCGTATTTCGCCTCCTGAATTTCCGCGGCTGCTATTGCATTGAGTCTGGCTCTTTCGGCCCGTCGTCTTCGGTAGATCTGTGGATCCTTGGCCGTGCCAGCTACTGTTCTATCGCCGGACCTCAGCTGCTTATAGACCTTGCCGTCCCAGTAGGGGTTATCTGCCATAGATCCCCAGTGTGTCTTCCGCTAGATTCCCCGGGAATGACACGCGAGTCGTACGCCTGTTACTGCGGTACTTCGCTTCTGGATTTCGCGATGAGGAAGGCAATCGGCCGACTGTCCAGGATGATTTGCCGCCTACAATAGCGCATGCCAACCGTCAGCGGCATGCTCAACACAGATGCGATGAACTTCATCGAGTGTCTGAAGTGCCATCGGCCAGCCGGAAAAGTCTGCCATGATCACCGTGGCAAGAAGCTGTCAATCGTGCGTCCGGAGCGAGCCAAGGAGTACCAGGGCAAGTTCAAGGACCGCGCCGACTTGTACAAGGATGCCCTGACGCGCTTGCAGCGAAAGAAGGCCCCCGACGACAGTTCAACCCAACCGGAATAGTGAAGGCCCCACTGAGCGATGCTGTGGGGCCTGTTTGTAGCTTTCGCGTGCCAGTCTAGATGACGCCGTCGATCTTGCCTGCCAGCCCCGGAAAGATCAGATCAGCCAATGCCATTGCAGATCTGGTGCCGAAAACATAGTAGATAGTTTTCAACCACCATCTGAGCGCGTCCATAGCAAGAACTACGCCATCAATCAGCCGTGAGCAGAATGGTAACAGGCGGAGGTGCAGGCGCAGTTGTATCGCTCGTTGCCGAAACTGTGATCGAGTAGTTTCCGGTCTGTGGGCCGGCTGGGGAAGGCGGGCCAGCGGAGCCACCGGTGCCGCCGCAGCTCGAGAGCGACAGCATAGATCCAGAAACCACTAGGATCATCATTGTCGCCGCCAGCCAACGATAGCGGAGACGCCCCGGCAACAGGAGGAGTAGAACGCCACCCCAAAGCACGATGCCGCCCTTATCTAGACCTCCATTACCGGCAACCTTTCCATCCGCAGCTGTTGCCGTAGTCGTCGCGACGATGAGGTGCGTGCTGATATCTGATCCATTCACCGACAACGGGTTTGTGGCGAATCCACACGTGGGTGAACTCGCGTCCGTTCCCGAGCCAAGATAGACCACCTTGCACGAGAGACTCACCGTACCAGTAAATCCGTAAAGCGACTTGACTGTAATGGTGACCGAGTTGTTCGCCGGTGCCCCGGCTTTCAACTCGATCGTCATTGGAGAGTCAACAAGTTGATAAGTGGCGGGTGGATTAACGACCTGTGTCAATGACGCGGATGCGGCCTTGAGAAAGCTGTCTCCGGGAAAGGCAGCCGTGATGAGGGTCGAACCGGCCGGCAGGCCAGCCGTCTCATAGGTTGCGGCCGCCGTGAAAGGTCCATTGGTACCGCCTCCTGCAAACATGATCGGAATGGACACGTTTCCATCAGGAAGTCCCTCGAAGGTGATGGTTCCGGGACTCGGAGGCACGGTCAGGTCCGCAGGCGCGCGGATCATGGCAGTAAAGGTGACTGCCTGTCCGATGACGCTGGGATTGGCGCTGCTGTTCAGATCCACGCTCGGTGTTGCCACATTCGGAGGAGTCCCGGGCTGCGTAAAGTTGTCGAAGAACACCGTGTTGTCGCTCGGTTGCGGGTTCCCCGGATTCGTGCACGACGTCCCGTCGCAGACCTGCACGTACTGAATCGTCATGACCTGCGGGAACGATGGCGGTATTACGCTATTTACTCGATTCTCGAGAATCATGAACATCGGATGCGTAGGAATAGTCGCTGTGAAAAGCGTGGGCGATGCCGTTCCATCTACAGAATAGGAAACCGAAGAATTACTCCATGACATTCCATATGTATGGAAATTAGAGTAAGGCGTTGAGAGCGACTGCGACTCACCATTCTGCGTGTTGTTGTTGAATAAATTCTGGTTGGTAGTCCCGTAGTTAGGCTCGGTGTACTCCATGATGTCGTTTTCCGAGGAGTCGTCCGCGTCAACTGACCAGTTACAATTTCCCGCGTTGTCCCAGGTGTTGTAGATCGTTTGATATTGGCACCCATCCGAAGTCGGCAGCAGGCCATCCCCGCCGAGCATCCAGAACGACGGCCAGCCGCGTCCGATCTTGATGCTCGATAGAAACGTGCAGGTCCCGCTTGGGCAGGAGGTCGAGGGGCTGAAGCTCGGCACCGACACCATCGAGCCCGAGAGATACGGCTGCGAACCGGCCGTCGTCGTCGATTGCCCGCACGTCGGCGACGTGGTGGGCTTCGTCATAGTGATGGTCAGAGCACCCGTGGCGAATGCTATCTGCTTCGAGGCGTAGCATCCGTGATCGCCGGAGTTGGTATCGGCCGCGTGATTCAGCAGCATCCATTTTCCATTCGGGCTGGTCACAGGAGCGCACACGTTTCCAGATCCATCGTTCGGGTTCGTGCAGGCTTGCCCGAGTGCGCTGCCGGAAAGCAGCAGCGGAATGAGGATGGCGGAGAGTGCTAAAAGCATCTTTTCCATTGCGCACAAATCCACGACGCAAGGCGTTCCGGCTCTACGAGGGCTGCCGGGACCGACGATAGCGTCGGTGAGATGGGGTGTGGGACGAGACTACGCCCATAACGCGGACATCGCACCCTGAATCCCGCTCACACGTGGGCGGGGAAAACGGCTGCTCACTATCGCTCCACTTTCGTGCTCAGAAAGTTACTTGACGGTTATTGTGTATGCCTTGTTCTGCAGTGAGTTGTCCTGCCCGGCGGCGTAGACGGAGACCTTGTGGGTGCCGGCGGCGAGGGTGAGGGTAGTGTCAAGGAAGGCGGAGTGCGAGTAGTCGCGGGCGAACTGCTGGTACTTCTTCACTCCATCGATCCAGAGCTCCATGCGATGCATCAGCGGTACACCGGCGGCCGAGAGGCTGAAGGCCGCAGTAGTGCTCGTGTAGGTGGTCGGCGAGCAGAGGTGGATGCCTGTAGCCGAGCCGGGAAGCGAGCACCCGCCGAACCAGCCTGCGGTGTCGTTGAGAAAGAAGAGCGCGGTGGGGGAGTTGTTGGCGAAGACGTCGGCGAGAATGTCCGCCTTATTGTCGGAATTGGCGTGGATGGCCTGTACGTTGAAGTCTAGACCGCCTGTGTTGTCTGTGTAGATGGTTTCCTCGGGATTGAAGACGCGGCTACCTTTACCGGTGAGGACGACGAGGCGGCGGGTATTGCCTCCGCCATCCGCCTGCAGGGCTTCGACGGTGACAAGGTCGGCCTTGCCGTCGCCATTGAAGTCAGCTTGATCGGCGGAAGGCTCGTTGAAACCGCTGCCGGTGACGGTGGGCACGGGATAGCCATTGAGCGGGATGGCGGTCTCGGTGACGGTGCGATTGGCCGTGCCGTAGATCACGAAGAGGTCTTTGAAGTAGAGGTTTTGGTGCGTGCTGGGATTCGACCCCAAGCCAGCGCCGACGAGATCGGTTTTTCCGTCACCGTCGATGTCCATGGGGAACAGAAAGGGCGAGTGCGCAGTACTGGCATTCGTCTGGGCCGAGAAGTTGCCCGCGTTATTGCCATAGCAAATAGTGGATGGATTCCCACTTCCACTGCCTTGGATAAAGATGTCGGCTTTGCCGTCACCATCGAAGTCACCGACGGCAATCTGTCCGGTGGTGGGAACGTAAGTGACGGGACCTACGCTAAAGCCGGATGCGTGATTATTGAAAAGTACATGAATCTGTCCCTTAGGGGAGCTCGCGACGGCTAGATAAGCGATATCCAGATAGCCATCGTGGTTGAAGTCGCCGACGGCCACGCTGAGCAGGCTGCTGAGTTGATAAGTGGCCTGAAGGTGAAAGGCGCCGCTTTTGTTGTTGAGATATTCGTACAAACTATTTCCGCCATTCCAGGTGAAGAGGTCGGGAAAACCGTCGTTGTTTATGTCGAGCAGGACGATATTTTGGGCGAGGCTATTGGGAGACGCGTAGAAGACGGGGGCCGCATAGGTGCCATCTCCGTTGCTGAGCACGACAGTAAAACCGCTGGGGCCGCTGGCGCCCACTGTTGGATAGACGAGGTCCTCGCGGCCGTCGCCATTGAGGTCGATATGCGTGTAAGTGGCTGCTCCGCGGTAGGTGCGGCGACCAAAAGTGAGCGTCTGGGCCTGCAGGACGCCGGTGACCGTGACGGCGAAGACGGCAAGCGTAGTGAAGCGAAGTATGGATTTCACAGTGAACTCCTGGCGACGGGTGTGCGCACAGCTGGATTCCTTGTCCGGTGGGATCCACGCGTTGACAAGAATTTGAGGAGCGAGAGGCAGGCCAACCGGAAAGCTGAAGGATGTCGTAGATGATCCGTAACAACATTGAATACACGGACGGCCCTGCCTATAGATGCATCAGATGCCCGTCCAAGGAGAACGGGCAAGCCACTTATTGAATAATTTTGCGAGAATCCGCAGACAATACGAACCACCGTTGCGCCTCAGGTTTCCAGCACCACCTTCCGCGGTGCCGCAGCAAGGTTTAGGAAAATGAGACTGGACCTCTTCTCCGCCCTCGGGCCGCCCACAGACTTGTCGGTCCTCCTGAATTCGCCAACAGTATCCCAGAAGGGAATCAGACCCCATCGCACCACTCAGGTCGTGCGCCACATTCATCCTGGCAATTGAACCGCGGGGCTATCCCGCCGAGCCAATCGGGATACCGAGCTGTCGTGTCGAAATGAGACGTCGTCTTGAACAAATCAATATTTGCCTGCCATGCCCTCGAGCTTGGTTTTTGCCGCGGGCGAATACACGTCCAAGCAACTCGCGCCGGAAGCGGCCACTCCTACTGCATGGGACGATGAAATCCTGAGAGGATTGGCGAACAGAAGACTGCTCGTCCTGTGCCTTCGAGCTCAAAAAGAAAGGCTGATTCGGTTGGCGGTCGCCATCAGCCCCCTCTTATAGTTTGCGCGATCTAGTCGGACAATTATGCGGGCGGCCTGTACCGCATCCTCAATCAGTGTAATAGCCGCATCATTCGGAAGGAATCGATGACTACAACAACACGCGAAGAACAGAAGATCAGCAATAAGGAAGTGGGCGAAACTCTACACGATGTGATCGAGAGTGTGATCGACGGTCATGAAGGTTTTTCAGAAGATCGGCGAGCATTTGAAGAGCGAAGCTTTGAAAAAGTACTTCTTCGCGGAATCCCTGAAGCATTCACAATTCCGCGGTGAACTCGAGACGTTGCTCCACTCCACCGGGGACCATGATCCGAAAGAGAGTGGAAGCGTGAGCGGCGCTCTCCATCGCACTTGGGGTGACATCAAAGCACATCTCGGCGGCAGCGATCACACTCTTCTGGAGACGGCGGAGCAAGGAGAGGATGCTGCTAAGAAAGCTTACAAGGACGCACGCGCTGATGAGCATGTGATGAGAGCGCCCGATTATTTCCATTGGGCACCCTCATGGTCATCCCTGCAGGATGATTCGTCAACTATATAATTGCCCTTAACATGCCCTAGGGCACGGTGTTCAGATAACACGGATTGCTGAGGTTTTGTACTGGAAGCGCAGGCGGAGACATCCATGGCGGACTGTTGAAGTTGAAGAACTCGGTCATATCGATCTGGGCCGCATCCCGCTTGGTGAGGGGAGGTAGATTGAACCGCGTTTCGATGAACTTCAGAATCGCCGTGAAATCAGCGACTGTGTGGGAGACATAGTTTTTCTTCGCAAATGGGGAGATGACAACCAAGGGTATGCGATAGCCCGTATATGTGAAATTGCATGTCGGACCCTTTATCGTGTAACAGACATTGTTCGGAAGGATGTCGACCGGTGCGATTCCATCGGGGCTGACGGCTGGTTGCGGCGGGACGTGATCGTACAAGCCGCCGCTCTCGTCGAAGAAAAAGAAAAACACCGCACTGCTCCACGAAGAACTTCCCATCAGTGCGCTGACGAGTGAGCGGGTATAGTTCGCTCCCCTCTGGACATTTGTTCCTGCCTTGTCGGTATCGGATCCGTGTTCATCGAGGCCAGCGTCAGATGCGGGTGCGATCTCCGCGACCTGGGGCAGGGTACCGTCGGCCAGATCAGTGAAATACTGGGAGATGGGGGCGATGTTCTGTGGAAACTGCGCCAGGATGGTTTGGGCATAGGTGAAGCCCTCGAGGTAAGCCGTCTGGATCAGGCAGGATGGCTTGTAGGGCGCGGCGCAACCGGTGCCTTCCGGGTCAACGTAGATCTTCCAGCTTATACCCGCAGCCTGAAGCTCCGCGAAGATCAGCTTTGACTTCAGCTGGGGCGTGTCCTTAGCGTTGGAGCCGTTCGGAAGCGTATATCCCCCGGATGTCGCTGCAAAAAGATACTCGCGGTTGGGTTCGGTGCGAGACATCAGCGGGTGGAAGAAGCGGTCGGACGTGGCGAACATGGTAGCCATGAAGTAGTCGTAGTTGAGGTCGGTGCCGTTCCAGTAGCCCATGGCGCGAAGACCGTTCACGTCGAAGAACGGATGTCCGGGGTTGGTGCGGGCGTCGTGCGCGGCAGTCTTCACGAACCCATTATTCTTTGCGGGATATCTGCCCACCTGATCGTTAAAGTTCCAATCCACGTGGGCCTCGTTCCACGAGGGGCTGGTGTTTTCGTTGCAGACCGATTTCATGTGGAATGAGGCTACGGTGTGACTTGGATCCCAAACGCAGTCGCTGGGCGGAGGATCGGCGGGGTTGCATCCGGGGATGGCGGGAGGGGCTTTAAAGAGTGGAGGCGCACCGCTGGTCGGGTTGAACTGAGGCAGGCCATCGAACGACTGGTCGGGAATTCCGTTCTGCTTCCAATATTGCCGCATGGCGCCGAAGTAGTTATCGAGCGAGCGATTCTCCTGGGCAAAAATGATGATGTGGTTGATCGATGTAATATTCGCCGTTCCGTTCTCGAATGTCGCCGTCGCTGTAGTGCTCGCGCCCAGAGTCAGTTTGCACGTTCCCGTACCCGTGCACGGGCCGGACCATCCGGCAAAGGTAGTGCCCGGCTCGGGAGTCGGCGTCAATACGACAGCTGTTCCTATAGAGAAGTTGGCGGTGCAGCGTCCCGGACAGTCGATCCCCGCGGGAGTGCTGATAACCCTTCCCGGGGTGTCGCCTGCGCCCTTCACCGTGAGTTGGACGGAAGTGGAGGCCCCGGCAATGCAGAACATCCCGCATAGGCCAAGGAAAAATACCAGACAGAAAAAACTGCTAAGGAGAGATCTAGAGGTGGACATAACATCCCCCGGGACCCATACGTCTTAGTGAAATCTTCCGGTTTGCAGTTGTAGGGGAGGGCTCTAGGCCTGAAACGCTAGCATGCCTCGGCTGGCCTTGGCTACAGGTCTTTGCCGCGGCCTCAGGCGCGCTTCCCGCAATTAACCCGTCGTTAATGACGGATACTTGGAGCTTGGCGACTTCCTTACCCGCGGAAACACAATTCGCTCCCTATGTGACCATTAGAAATGTCGTCGATGCACTTTTTGAGGTGGTTTGGTAATGGAAAGCGTGCAACTGGCCTTGGCCAGACAGGATGTGAAGGAACGCGAGTCGCGCGATCATTGTGGATGCCGGTCGAGTGACAGCTACAGCCCGCGCCGACGGCGATCAGATTACAGAAGGAGAACGGGCGGCGCACTTTGTCGCATCAGGCTTTGTTACAAGGCGAAGTTCTGGCTACTGAGTTCGTAAGCACGTACTCCAGCTCCTTCTCAAGCATCTTCGGATTACGGCAAACGTGGAGGTCCCACATACCGAGTGTGCCCCAGTTGTTGACGGGAGAAATCCACCGGCGCGCAGAGTCATGCTTTGCCCTCGCTTGATTATCTTCCTGCCCCTGTACGCAACAAGTTGACATCATCTCCGGATCGAAGGCGAACTGATCTGGCTCGATGCCGATACCAAGATTCGTGAACTGACAGACGGCAAAAAGTCACTCGACGACTTCGCGAAGCTATTCTACGGCGTCTACAACGGCAGCTACGTCACCTTCACTTACCATTTCGAGGACGTGGTGAAGGCGCTCA
>Ga0210396_10007227_pt1 | contig 10571 bp, 10 predicted proteins | sample IncBWH17OmetaG_FD_155466 | JGI IMG/M metagenome (GOLD analysis project Ga0210396, IMG submission 155466) | Forest soil microbial communities from Barre Woods Harvard Forest LTER site, Petersham, Massachusetts, United States - Inc-BW-H-17-O ... | reverse complement strand
CCATATCTGCTCGACGCGATTCGTGCGTTGGAAGAAGGAGTAGGCTCGGTAGTAGATATCGATAATTCGATGAAGCTGGGTTGTGGCTATCCGATGGGGCCATTTACATTGCTGGATTTTGTGGGATTGGATACGACGTATTACATTTCGCAAATAATGTTTGACGAGTTCAAAGAGAAGCGCTTTGCCGCGCCACCCTTGCTGAAGCGAATGGTGCTGGCCGGTTGGCACGGAAAGAAAACGGGCCGCGGCTTTTACGATTACGCTGACCCCGCGAAGCCGAAACCGATCGAATTATAAGGACACCGAGATGGCCTACGAAAATCTGCTGTACGAAAAAAAAGAGGGAATCGCGACGGTCACGTTTAATCGGCCGAAGGTGTTGAACGCGCTGAACCGAAAGACCATTGAAGAGTTGCACCATTTACTGCTGGACGCGCGCGACGACGAGAGTGTGCGAGTGCTGATTTTGACGGGAGCGGGGGAGAAGGCATTTGTTGCGGGTGCGGACATCAATGAATTGGCTCAGCAGACGCCGGTGAACGGAAAAGAATTTTCGCTGTACGGGCAGAGTGTGCTTCATCTGTTGGAGACGATCGGCAAGCCATCGATATGCGCGATTAACGGATTCGCCCTGGGTGGAGGATGCGAATTGGCGCTTTCCTGTTCGATTCGAATTGCGAGCAAGAACGCGAAACTGGGTCAGCCAGAAGTAAAACTGGGCATCATTCCTGGCTATGGCGGCTCGCAAAGGTTGGCGCGGCTGTGCGGAAAGGGCGTGGCGCACGAGCTTTGCCTAACCGGGGAAATGATTACAGCGGAAGAAGCGCAACGCATTGGCCTGGTGAATCATGTGTATGAAGCCGGCGAGTTGCTCCCGGCAGCCGAGGCAATGGCCAAGAAGATTATCGAGAAGGCGCCACTGGCGGTGAAGTACTGCATGGAAGCAATCGAACGCGGAGTGGAAATGCCCCAGGAAGAGGGATTATTTCTGGAAGCAACACTTTTTGGATTGTGCTGCGCGACGGAAGACATGGGGGAAGGTACAAAGGCGTTTTTGGAAAAGCGATCCGCGCAGTTCAAAGGACGATGAGAAATTGATGAGCGAGAAGATTCAACCAACGAAGATTGATGGCGGGCTGAGCGCGACGGGATTACGGTTTGGCATTGTGGTGAGCCGGTTCAACAGCTTCATTACCGAGCGACTGTTGGAGGCCGCGGTCGATGCTTTGGCGAGGTCGGGGGCTGCGAGCGAAGATGTCGACGTCGTGCACGTGCCGGGAGCATTTGAACTGCCGCTGGCGGCGAAGAAACTGGCGGCCACGGAGCGCTATGACGCATTGATCGCGATTGGATGCGTGTTGCGCGGCGAGACGGCTCATTACGATTACGTGTGCTCGGAGACGTCGCGGGGACTGCAACTGGCGCAGATGGATAGCGGCATACCCGTGATGTTTTGCGTGCTGACATGCGACACGCTGGAGCAGGCGATTGATCGCGCAGGATTGAAGGGCGGCAATAAAGGTTTTGAGGCGGGGCTCGGCGCTATTGAAATGGCTCAATTGTCGCGGAAGTTACGCGGGCCGGTGAAAACGGAAGCGTCGGCGGCAAGGGTACGGGGGAAATAGTGTCATTACGGTCAAAATCCCGCGAGTTCGCAATGCAGATGCTGTTTCAATGGGACATGAGCAGCCAGGATACGACAAGGTTAGAAGCAAATTTCTGGAAGAGCGCGAAGGCGGCGGGCCAAACGAGGGCGTTCGCGAATCAGTTGTTCGAAGGCGCGGCGCACGATTCGACGGCGCTCGATGAGTTGATAACGAAGCATGCGGACAACTGGCGATTGGATCGAATGGCGGCCATCGATCGAGCGATTTTGCGACTGGCACTGCATGAAATGCGGGCAACGGATACACCGGCGAAGGTGGTCATCAACGAGGCGGTAGAGTTAGCCAAGAAGTTTTCTTCGGAAGAGTCTGGCGGATTTGTGAACGGAATCTTGGATACGTTTCGGAAAACGCTACCCAGTGTCACGGAAGCTTAGCGGCCTCGGGCCTTAGCCCGCTGCGCCGTGGCGATCAGGTGCGAATCACACCCTCAAATACCTTTACGGCTGCGCCGCTGACGCGCGGGGTCAGTTTCTTACCAGTCTGTGAAACTTCTACTTCAATCTGACTCGGGCGCCCCATTTCCACACCTTGCGTGACGTTCAAGGTGTGACCGGATCCGAGCAGGCCGTATTTGACGAGGTACGCACCAAGTGAGCCTGCAGCAGAGCCTGTGGCCGCATCCTCATAAAGTTCCCACGGCATCATGCCGCGGGTGAAGGCGGAGTGGCCATTGCCCAACGCAAAGCAATAGGCGAGAGCTCCTTGCTTGCCGAGGAGCCGCGCCAGTTCGACCATGTTCATCTGAATTTTGGCGAGGGCGGCGCGGTTACGAAGCGGCACCATCAAGTTGTAGATGCCAGTAGAGACAAATTCGGGCTCAAGTTTTGCGGCAAAGTCCTTAGGAGAAAGACCCAGAGCCGCTGCGAGCTTCTTTTTGTCGATGCTCGATGGCTTGAAGGACGCCTCCTTCTGGGTCATGGTTACGCGCTGCGGGCGGCCATCTTTGAAACGAATTTCGACGGGCAGAATACCAGCCCCGGTTTGTTGCAAAACGTGAACGCCGCCTTCCTGGGCGGGAACAACGCCAAGCTCGGAAAGCAAAAACCAGGTGCCGATTACGGGATGACCCGCGAGTTTCAATTCTTCTTTCGTAGTGAAGATGCGCAGGCGCGCGAGGGCGCGATCTTCCGTGGGCTTTTGCACGAAGACTGTTTCGGAGAGATTCATTTCACGCGCGATGGCCAGCATTTGCGCGTCGGACAGGCCGTCGCCATCAGTGATGACCGCGAGAGGATTGCCCTGAAAGCGTGTGGTGGTGAAGACATCGAGAGTGTAGAAGCGGTGCTCCATGGGGACACGTACCTGTCTTGAGCACGAGAGTCGAGAATTACAAACGCTCGAGTTGGCTGACAGTCCTTTCGTTGATGAGATTTCCCGTATTTAAAGTGGATTTTGGTTCGATGAGCAAGATGGAAACTTCTTCGTCGGCGACGGGGAGATGTTCTACGCCCCGGGGGACGATGACAAATTCGCCTTCGTGGACGAGAGCTTCGTGATCGCGAAATTTCATGCGGAGCGTACCTTTAACGACGAGAAATAGTTCATCTTCTTGTTCATGATGGTGCCAGACAAATTCACCTTTGAGTTTAACTGCTTTAACGTGGCAGTCGTTCACTTCGCCGATGATACGGGGATTGCAGTAGTCGCTAAACTTAGCGAATTTGTCGGCGAGATTTACGGTGTGCATAACGGAACCTCAACTTAGCTTCTGAATCGAAGCGACAGTGGCATTCAGAACTTGTTTTGTGGTCTCGGCGTTGTTGGTCTCGGAATAAATCCGCAACAGATTTTCCGTGCCCGATGCGCGAATCATTAGCCATCCGATATCACCGAGATAGACTTTGATGCCGTCCATATTTTCGCGACGAACCACAGGCCACTGATCGAACGTCTTCAGGGCCTCATCCGAAAAATAATCGATGGCTTTCTTTTTCTGTGCAGGCTGCACGTCTAAATCAACGCGCCCATAGCGGTGCTCGCCGAATTCCGTATGAAGCGCGTGCAGCAATTCGCCCAGGGTTTTGCCGTGCCAGGCCATGAGTTCGGCCAGGAACAGCGCGGAGACGGTGGCGTCGCGCTCGGGTAGATACAGGCTGGTGCCAATCCCGCCGCTTTCCTCGCCGCCAATCAGGATATTTTGTTCCAGCATGAGCTCGCAAATGTATTTGAAGCCGATAGGAACTTCGTGAAGCTTGCGATTGAATTTCGCCGCGAGCTTGTCGATCAGCTTGGTAACGGAAAACGTTTTGGCAATGTCTCCGGGAAGTTCCCGGGTGCTGACGAGATGCCAGGTCATGAGCGCGAAGATCTGATGAGGGTTGATGAAGGTGCCGTCGCGATCGATGGCACCGATGCGATCGCCATCTCCATCAGCTGCGAGACCAACATCGTATTTGCCCGCGAGAACAGCTTGGCGCAGAGGAGCGATGTGCGGCTCGATGGGCTCGGGATGAACACCACCGAAGAGCGGGTCGCGTGTACCGCGAATTTCGTCGCACGGCACACCATTGCGGATGAAGAGTTCTTTGAGAAGGCCAGCGGCGGAGCCGTGCATGGGATCGGCGATAAAGCGGAATTTGGAATCGCGCAGACGTTTCCAGTCGATCAGCTTTTCGACGGTGTCCAGATAAGGCTTGCGCGGTTCGAGAGTGTGAATCAGCTCTTTGCGAGGCGGAAGCGCAGGCACCCCGGTAGCGATAACTCCGGCCAGTTCCGTCTCGATGAGAGCGATGATGGAAGGCAAAGCGCTGCTGCCATAGCTGGCTTTGTATTTGATGCCATTCCATTGATAGGGATTGTGACTTGCGGTGACCATGAGGCCGCCAGCAGCCTGACGTTGCCGTACGAGAAGAGATATGGCCGGCGTAGGGCAAGCTTTGTCGGTAAGCCACACGGGCGTTCCGGTAGCGCTTATTACTTCTGCCAGCGAAACGGCGATGCGGTCCGCCCCAAAGCGATGATCGAAACCGATGAGAACGCCCTTGCGAGCATCTTCGCCGCGCACAACATAGCGGGCGATGGCATGCGCCACAATGCGAGCATTGGCGAATGTAAAGTCGTTGGCGATGGTGCCGCGCCAACCATCTGTGCCAAATTTGATCTGATCCATTTGTGGAGAAGTATACGCGAAGCGTGTTACTGGCTAAAGACTTGAGGGCCGCACAGAACCAATGGCTGAGATTGTTTTGGTAAACCTAGAGCAGGTGCTTGCGCTTTTTCGCTTCTAAAGACTTAACGATTTTTCCTACGTCTTGCGCGCGATCGCGCGGACAAATTAAAAGGGCGTCGGGAGTGTCGACGACCACCAAATCGCGAACGCCGATGGCGGCAACGAATTTGTTGGGACTCCAGAAAAAGCTACCGTGGGTATCCAGGGCTTCGCCTTCACCAACAAATACATTATCACCTGAATTTTGAGCTTGAAGTTCGTGAACGGCCGTCCACGAACCGATATCGCTCCACCCCACTTCGGCGGGAATCACGTAAACACGGGGAAGGCCGGGAAGCGCCGTGCTGCGCTCAAGAATAGCGTAATCGACTGAAATGTTTTCGAGCTTTGCGTAAACCTTTTTCAGCTTGGAGTCGTAGCCGGGCTTACCGATTTGCTGCGCCAGAACTTCTAACGCATCGAAGGTTTCGGGAAGATGAGCTTTAAGCGCATCAAGAAAAGTAGAAACACGCCAGAAGAACATTCCAGCATTCCAGTGGTATTCACCGGAACGTACGTATTCCTTGGCAATATCCAGGTCGGGCTTTTCAGTGAAGCGATGCACCGGATAAACGGGAGTGCCATTTGTGGCGATGGGATCGTTGATGCGCTCGATGTAACCAAAACCGGTTTCCGGCCGAGTAGGAGGAATTCCAAGAACGACTATACGCCCTGGTTGCTCGGCCACCTTTAACGCCGATTTAAGGATGGAGCGGTAACGTTCCGGCTGCGCTATGTATGTGTCGGCGGGAAGAACAGCCATTAGCGCATCGCCATGTGCCGCACGCTGGATGTGGAACGCTGCCAGGGCGATCGCCGCTGCGGTGTTGCGACCAACGGGCTCGGTGAGCACATGTTTGCGAGCGGCCACCGGCAGCTGCTTCTTCAGAGGATCGGCTTGCTCGGCATTGGTGACGGTCCAAATGTGGTCCGGGGGTATCAGCGGATGAAGGCGAGCAACAGTCTGCTCAAGCATCGTGCTCTTGCCAATAATGTTGAGAAGCTGCTTGGGAGTGCGCGTACGGCTACGCGGCCAGAAGCGGGTGCCACGTCCTCCGGCCAGAATCACGGCATGAATGCTGAGCTTTTCTTTAGCCATATTGTTCGGGTCAACCGATCAAAACACGCGACAAGGCATGTTCCTCGAATCCTAAGCTACGAAGCTGACGGCGCAATTCGGTGCGATCCGGTATCGTGATGCGCAAAAGCGAAGTGGAACCATCGGGCTGCAGCAGGATGGTTGGCAAGGAAGCTGGCAGGAACCAGCATTCGCCGACTGTGTATTGTGCAGCAAAATCAGAGTCGATAAGTTGACCGCTGCCCTGGAGAATAACCAGTAACTGGAATTGAGCGGGATCGCTCTCGATCGGTGTGGTCTTGTAGCAATCCCAACGCTCCGTAGAAAAAAAATCGCAGGCCACAAGCAAGTGTTTATTTGCGTCTGGAGAATGGAGCGCGAGCGGAGGAATTTTGCCGCCTTGTGTTCCAGAAAAGTGCGTTACTTGAAGAGCCTTATCAAGATGAAGCTCGCGCGGTTTGCCGGAAGAGTCGACGCGATCGTAATCGTAGACGCGATAGGTGAGATCCGAGTATTCCTGGATTTCACATACGATAACGCCAGGGCCGATGGCGTGCTGGGTTCCCGCGGGTACGAAAAAAGTATCGCCAGGGCGAACCGCGTGGTGCACAAACAAGTCTTCGACGGACCCGTTGTGGACCGCTTCGACGAATTGCGATTTCGTAACCCCGTCTTTGAGGCCGATCAACAATTCCGCCCCGGGCTGGGCCCAGACGATGTGCCACATTTCCGTTTTGCCGCGGCTACCGGCAGCCTGTTCGTGTTGCGAGGCAAAAGTATCGTCGGGGTGCACCTGAATAGAAAGCCTATCTTGAGGAAAAATGAACTTCACGAGCACAGGAAAGTCGCGAAGGGCAGCCAAGCGCGTACCTCGCCACTCAGCGGGCATGGCCTGCCAAGCCTCCACGAAAGAATGTCCCTGGAAGGGGCCATTGGCGACGCGGCAATCCATTGCGGTCAGCCATGCTTCGCCGATCGGCTCCGGTAGATTTTGTTTTTGCGGATAAATGGGTGCAAGTGAGCGTGCGCCCCAGATTCGCGCGCTGAAGGTCGGGTCAATACGAAATGGAACAGGCTCGACCACGGCTAGACGGCGGCTTCAGCGTGCGCGAAAAAGTTCTCCAGGCGGCGAAGGCCTACGTCAATGCGCTCGAGCGAAGTGGCGTAGGAAAGGCGCAGAAATCCCGGCGCGCCGAACGCTTCACCGGGAACAAGAGCGACGTGAGCTTTTTCGAGCAGGAGTTTGGAGAGTTCAGTGCAAGTTTTTGCGAGCGAATTCTTGCCCTCGCCAAGGTATGCTGAAATATTTGGAAATGCGTAGAACGCCCCGGCGGGCCACTCACAACTGACTCCGGAGATTGCGCGCAGACCTTCGACGATGCGTTTACGGCGTTTGGTGTATTCCGCGAGCATAGGGGGCACAGTGTCCATGGTGCCGCGCATAGCTTCGAGTGCGGCGTATTGCGCGATGGAAGTAGGATTCGAGGTGGATTGGCTCTGGATTTTGACGATTGCCTGGATCAAGGGCTCGGGAGCAAGAGCGTAGCCGATGCGCCAGCCCGTCATGGCGAACGTTTTTGAGACGGACCCGATGACGATGACGTGGTCCTTCGAATCCTTGGCGCTGGCGATGGAAAACGGTTTGTGCGGGTCGTAAACGAAATGGGAGTAGCACTCGTCGGCCATCAACCAGATGTTGTGCTTCCTGCAGAGCGCAAGGATGCGTTCGAACTCAGCGCCGTCCACCGCGCCTCCCGTAGGATTGCTGGGGGAGTTGATTATGACGACTTTTGTTTTGGCGGTGATCGCTTTCTCAATGTCCGCAGCCTTGGCGCTGAAGCCGCTGTCGGGCCGGGTTTGAACAATGACGGGGTTGGCGCCTGCGTACTTAATGATGTCAGGGAAACTTACCCAGTACGGCGCTGGGAGAATTACTTCGTCTCCGGCCTGAACCAGAACGCATATGGCGTTGAAGATGGCGTGCTTTCCGCCCACGGTGACCGCGCACTCCTTGGGCGAATAGTTCGAACTGAGTTCTCGGGAATGCCATGCAGGAATAGCCTCACGTAGGGGCGCGATGCCGCCAGTGGGCGTGTACTTAGTGCGATTTTCCTCAATAGCCTTGATGGCGGCTTTTTTGATGTGGTCGGGTGTCGGGAAGTCCGGCTCGCCTGGACCGAAGTCCGCGATGTCGACCCCTTTGGCCTTAAGCTGCTCGGCGGCGCTGATAACCAAGGCAGTCGGCGATGTCTGGATGCGATTGATGCGATTCGTGAGTTGCACGTGCTCTCCCTGGGAGCGAAGTGAGTTTGTAATTAAACAGTCTTTAGGAAAATGGGCAGAAATTCAATGCAGAATCATTGCCGGCACGTAAAACGAGAAGTTGTGAGCGGAAACGCGCGAAGTTTCGAGGCTACGAGACTTTGGCGCGTAGCCGCTGTTCCACGGCGGGCGGAACCAGGCCCACCAGCGGGCCGCCTAGCTGTGCAATCTCGCGAACTAGCTTTGCGCTGAGGTAGCTGTAGGGTTCCCCGGGCAACATAAACACGGTTTCGAGGCGAGGTTCCAGCTTGCGATTCATTAGAGCCATTTGGAGTTCGTATTCATAGTCAGAGACGGCGCGAATGCCACGCAAGATGACTGCGGCGCCCCGTTTGCGCGCATAATCAACCAGCAGGCCTTGAAAAACGTCGACCTCGACGGCATCCCACTGTTTGGTGACTTCGCGAAGCATGTCAACGCGTTCGGGGACGGAAAATAGCGGCTCTTTTTCAACGTTTTTCAGGACGGCGACGATGAGTTTATCGAACATCTTTTCGCCGCGTTCGATAAGGTCCAGATGACCATTCGTCACCGGATCAAACGAGCCTGGATAGATAGCGATGGAAGTCTTCATAGGCTAGGGATAAGCACGCGGCACATTCTAACCCATTGGCCAAGAAAGCGGGAACAAGGATTGGCGCCGCTTCGTTTCGCAGCTACTTTTGTTCTGTCCCAAAATGTGCCACTCTTCTGAGTTTCGTACTGATGACAGACAGCGCACGGGCATGACCACGGGGAGATACTGAATGAAGAAGATTGCGGCGAAAGCTGGAATGATACTGGCGCTGTTGACAGGCGGAAGTAAGAGCATGGTGACGAACGCACAAGCACAAACCCCAGCCATCGGGACCCTGAACGTCATGCCTCTTCCGGCGAAAGTTCAGATAAGCAGCGGAAGCCTGAAAATCGATGAGGGCTTTGGTGTGACGTTTGAGGGGCACCGGGAGCCAAGACTGGATCGCTCCGGCGAGCGATTTTTGGTGCAAATGCACCGACTGACGGGAATTGTTGTGGGAACCATGCCAAGAGATGCGGCGAAGGCTACGTTGGTAGTCAGTACGGATCATGAAAGCAAGCCGGTGCAGGAAGTCGGCGAAGACGAATCTTATTCGTTGGATGTGACCCCGTCTGGCGCAAAGATTCACGCAGCGAACCCGCTAGGTGCGATGCACGGTTTGCAGACGTTTTTGCAGCTGGTCGCGATTACGCCGGATGGATTTATGGTGCCGGCTGTACATATTGAAGATGAGCCACGGTTTCCTTGGCGCGGACTGATGATCGATGTGGCACGGCATTTCGCTCCGGTAGAGGTGGTTAAGCGAAACCTGGACGGAATGGAAGCCGTGAAGATGAACGTGTTTCACTGGCACCTTTCGGAAAATCAAGGGTTTCGAGTGGAAAGCCACAAGTATCCGAAATTGCAGCAAGAGGGTTCGGACGGACAGTTTTATACCCAAGAAGAGATTCGCGACGTAATCGGATATGCACGCGATCGCGGAATCCGTGTAGTGCCGGAATTTGACATGCCGGGGCACAGCACGGCTTGGTTCGTGGGGCACCCGGAATTGGCCAGTGGCAGCGGCCCTTATCAGATTGAACGACGGTGGGGCGTATTCGATCCGGCGATGGATCCAACAAACGAAAAGAACTACAAATTCCTCAACGAACTCATCGCGGAAATGACCAAAATCTTTCCGGACCAATTTTTCCACATTGGCGGAGACGAGGTGAATGGCAAAGAGTGGGACACCAACCCGAAGATTCAGTCGTATATGAAGGCACACGGAATCAAGAACGACGAAGCGTTGCAAGCCTATTTCAGCCAGCGTGTGCAGGAGTTGGTGGTAAAACACGGGAAGACGCCAGTCGGCTGGGACGAGATTTTGGTGCCCGGTGTACCCAAGACGATTGTGATTCAGTCTTGGCGTGGCGCGGAATCGCTGGCAGCGGCTGCAAAACAGGGGTATCGCGGCATCCTTTCCAATGGCTATTACCTCGACTTGGGTTGGAGCGCGGCGCGTCATTACGCGGTGGATCCCTTGGGCGGAGCTGCGGCAAATCTTACTCCAGAGCAACAGAAGCTGGTGCTGGGCGGTGAATCCTGCATGTGGTCAGAATACGTGAACGCGGAAAATATTGATTCGCGCATCTGGCCGCGCAATGCGGCAATTGCCGAGAGGCTGTGGTCCCCGAAACAGGTCACCGACGTTCACTCCATGTACGAGAGGATGGCGAGCGAGGCGCAGCGTCTCGAGTGGCTGGGGCTGACGCACGGCACATACCAACGGAGGCT
>Ga0210396_10007226_pt1 | contig 10571 bp, 8 predicted proteins | sample IncBWH17OmetaG_FD_155466 | JGI IMG/M metagenome (GOLD analysis project Ga0210396, IMG submission 155466) | Forest soil microbial communities from Barre Woods Harvard Forest LTER site, Petersham, Massachusetts, United States - Inc-BW-H-17-O ... | reverse complement strand
ATCGCGCCCATAATCAGGATCGGAGGGAAAAACATGATCAGGATCCCGTGGCGAAGCGCCTGGATAAACTGCGCGCCTGATCCGGCCGCTGTCTGATAACACATGGCGCAGCCCTGGGCGAGCAGCGCTGAGGGGCTGAGAAGGGCCAGGAGGCCAATAGAAAGCCGTTTTAGAGGCGTTACTCTCACGTCGCGAATCATACCACTGCCCTCGGAATACGGCCATTGTCTGTTTCCCAGTTCGTTCACTGCAACCTCAGATTGAACAGGCGGTAAGCATCTGCCCAGACATGGTCCATCATAAAGAGCACGAAAATCGTGATCGGCACGATGGTCCAAAATAGGATTTTTCGCTCGTATTTCATGTGCATGAAGTAGAGGAGCCCGACCAAAGCCTCGATCGCCGCCAGTATCAGCAGCGTGAAAAGGAGATGCTTGGTTTCGGGACGTTGGTATGTGATGAAGACTTCGATCCCGACTATAGCCAGGAATCCCACCCAGATACCCACGTACGTCCCCATACCAGGATCGTGCTCAGATGCGCCAGACGCCATAATGCACCCCTCCCTTCGAGCGGCTCAGTGCGCGTTCATCAAATACATCAGCGGAAATACGAACATCCACACGATGTCCACGAAATGCCAATACAGGCTGGTGGTCTCCACGTGGTTCGCGTCCAACCGGCCTCGGTTGTAACCCCAAGCGATTACGGCAAGCGCTATTACGCCGGACGTGACATGCAGCAAGTGAAGACCCGTGACGCTGAAGAACGCGGCGCCAAAGTCCACTGAACCCCCGGTTGGATTGTGAAACAGGCCCCAGCCATCGGCGAACATATGGAACCACTCGCGAAGATGGAGTCCCGCAAAAATAACGCCAAGCAGGATCGTAAACCCGATCCATTGGATGGATTTGTGTTTATCGCCAGCCTTGGCAGCGCGCACTGCGACCAGCATCGTCAGGCTGCTGGAGAGCAGAACGAAAGTCATCACCAATCCGTTGGCGATACTGGGCCAGAAATAGAACGGCCGCGTCCAGTCGGGGCTGCCGATGCGCAAATAGCCGTATGCAACAAGAGCCACAGTGAACGTGACCGCATCAGAGGCGATGAATAGCCACATCGCAAGCTTCTTCGACTGCATTCCATAGGGAGTTTCTTCCATCAGGGCGCCGTGCCCTGCGGATCCCATGGCCAGCTCGGAATCGCTCACAAATCCTCCCGTAGCTAAATCACTACATCCGAATCGCGATTACCATCAGCAGATAGACCCACAACAAATCGACGAAATGCCAGTAGACAGCCGCGGTTCCCAGGCTGGTTTGAGCGTTGCGCGCGTTGTGGCGGAGCCTGTATCCGACATAGACGAGGCCCAAAACGCCTCCCAGTAAGTGAAGCCCATGCATCGCCGTGAGCAAATAGAAGAATGAACTGCTCGGGCTTGTGGCGAGGAACAATCCTTGCGATGCGAGGCGCTGCCACGCGAGCACTTGGCCGGCCACGAAGAATAGTCCAAGCGTAAGGGTGATGTTTAGCCAGTAGAGACCATCTGATCGAAGCGCGCGAGCCTGCGCTCCATCATCCGAGGTCAGCGAAGTGCAAGCCGCAAAGCGCTTGCGTGCTAGCTCGAGCGTGTAGCTGCTGGCGATCAAGACGAGCGTATCGAGATAAAGAATTCGAGGGAGCACAAACCGCAGCCAATCGGCGCCAGAGCCTTGGCGTACCACTAGAGCGCTGGTAAGCGCCGCGAAAGACATAGCAATCGCGGACACAGCCACCCAGACACCCGTTTGCGAGGGAATGCCTTTTGTTGCCGCAAGTGCCGGCATTGCTGGCCGAGGACGAACGGCCGGTTCTGGTCGCGTGTAGGTTGTGACTGACACTGCTATCTCTTCCTCATCAGTGTGCGGCGACGGGTCCGGGGTCGGTCTGCATAATGTGATCCGCGGGTGCCCCTTCGACGCTATATTCATACGGCGGCTGGTGAACGACGAGGTGGCGGCCGCCGAAATTATCGAATGGAGGCGGAGAGGTTGTTGACCATTCGAGCGACGTCGCCTCCCACGGGTTGTCGGGCGCCAGAGGGCCCCACCACCGCGTGTGAATCAGGTTGTATAGGAAAATGAGCTGCGCAGCGCCGGTGAGCAGAGCCGCGATGGTAATGAACTTGTGCACCGGAATCAGGGGCACCAAATAGTCGTCGGTGAATGAGGCATAGCGGCGGACGTTTCCTGCGAGTCCGAGATAGTGCATCGGCATGAAGATGCAGTAGACGCCGATGAACGTCAGCCAGAAATGCAGCTTGCCGAGCGTCTCATTCATCATACGGCCGATCATTTTAGGCATCCAGAAATACGTGCCCGCGAAGATTCCGAAAATCGCCGCCACGGCCATCACAAAATGGAAATGCGCGACGACGAAGTAGGTGGCGTGCAGATAAGTGTCGATGGCCGGCTGCGCCAGGAAGAAGCCACTGATTCCGCCGCTGATGAACACGGAAATGAAGCCCAGGCAGAAAAGCGACGCGCTTGTAAACCGCAGGTTCGCGCCATAGATAGAACCCAGCCACATCAGCGTGGCCACCGTAGCGGGAATGGTGATGATCAGTGTCGGCACCGAGAATAGAATCGCTGAAAATGGATTCATCCCGCTCACGAACATGTGATGGCCCCATACCATGTAGCTCAGGAACCCGATCGCGATCATGCAGCCGATCATCACGCGCATTCCACCGAGCAGCGGTTTGCGTGTAAAAGCCGGCAGAATGTGCGAAATAATTCCGAAGCCGGGGACGATCGCGATGTAAACCTCCGGATGCCCGAAGAACCAGAAGAGGTGCTGCCACAAGAGTGGCGAGCCTCCGGAATGGGGCAAGAGCGTGTCACTCACAACCATGCCAGCGGGATTGAAGAAGCTGGTGCCCGCCGTGCGATCAAGAATAAGCAAAATGCACGCCGGAAGCAGGTCTGCAAAAGCCAGCAGGCCGATACAGGCAGTGATAAACCACGCCCAGGTGGATAGCGGCATACGAGCCAGCGTCATACCCTTCGTGCGAAGGTCGAGCGTAGTAGCGATGAAATTCAGCGAGCCTAGCAACTGGCCGATACAGAAGAGCGCGATTGAAACCGCCCAGAGGTTCTGCCCCATCGCCTCGCCAGGACCGGAAATTCCGCCAACGGAGCTTAGCGTCGCATAAGCGGTCCAGCCGGCAATCGGCGGCCCGTCGTGTACGAAGAAAGCTGCGATCAAAACAAGGAACGCGACGAAGGTGGTCCAGAACGACATCATGTTGAATCGCGGAAACGCCATGTCTTCCGCGCCCACCTGAATAGGCAGGAAGTAATTTCCAAAACCCGCGAAGGGCGCGTTGGTCAACACGAAAAAGACCATGATCGTTCCGTGCATGGTCATCAGCGACAGGTAATACTCCGGCGTAATTACGCCGCCCGGCGCGCCGTTGGGCGAGAAGAGTTGCAGGCCCGGAATCGACAGAGAAGCCCAGCCCAAGTGGAGCCGCATCAGCCAGGAAAGAACCATGCCGATAAAAACTGCGGCAAGCGCCAGGCCGTAATACTGCAACCCGATTACCTTGTGGTCCAAGCTAAAGACATATTTCTTAATAAATCCCTGCGGTGGAGAATGGTGGTGAACCGCTGGTTGTGCGGACATGTCATGCATCGCTGTGCCTCACAGATTGCGCTCGGCGGTCTGCCGCGAATTTTCGTCGTCGTCGCTCGATCACAAGTTAATCTCCAGACTGCTGCTTCAGCCAATCGTCATACTCAGATTGTGATTTCACCTCAAGATAGGCCTTCATGCTGTAGTGGCCCAATCCACAGAGTTGCGTGCAGACAATTTCCCACCTCCCCGTTTTTGTCGCGGTGAAGTGAAGCGGAATATCGATACCCGGAACGATGTCCTGCTGGATGCGCAATTCCGGCACGTAGAAATTGTGAATCATGTCCTTGGAGTGCAGGGTCAGTAGAATCGGGGTGTCCACCGGAATCGTGAGCGACCCAACTACGATGTCGTCGCGTGCGGCTACGTCGTTTTCGGGATCGAGTCCAAAATAATTTCCATTTCCGTCGTTGATCTTGTCCGGATGAATCCCGCCAAATACTCCATCCGGTCCGGCGTAGCGGAAAAAGAAGGCGAATTGTTCTGCCTGCACGTCCACGTGAAGCGCGCGCGGATCGGGCTTTGCAATATACATTGAAGCCCAGACCTTGGAGCCGACGAACGACAGGCTGAGGATTTCCAAGCCGACCAGAATGATAGCGAACGCCACTACGGGCTTGTGTCCGCCGGGCCAGTGCTTGATTTTCCCCTTGTAATTTCCGAATGCCCAGATAAATCCCGCGAGAACAAATTGAGAGGTTACAAACAGAATTCCCGAGGCCACCATAGTCTCGTCCAGTTGATGGTCCACCTCCGGCCCGTGCGCAGATACCGCGGCTGGCATCCACCACATGTGCGTGACAATCGGGTATACAGAAATCAACGTGATGATGATAAGCAGGACCGCAAAAAATTTGCCCATCGGAGCTCGCCTCCGCGATTACACAACGATTCAACCTGAAGTGCAGCGGCGCCCATCCCGCGCGGCCGAGCGCCACATATCCGCAGTGCGTCGCTTCCTAATACGGCATCGCTTTGAAAGTGAAATTCGCGGTCGCCGCCCCGCCGGAGACCGTGACTTCCTGCGTTTGAGTGCCCATGTGCTCCTGCCAGGCGGTCAGCGTGTACTTTCCAGGTGGCACGTCCTTGATCGTATATGTCCCGTCCGCTCCGGTCGTGCCGTAGTGAGAAGTCTTTAGCACGACGAAATACCCATGCATCCACGGATGGATGTTGCACTTGACGGAAATAAATTCGGGCTTATCCCACTTGGTATCGATCGGAGGTGCGCCCGGAGGTTGCGACTTATTCCACTCGGAATTCACTTTGGGCAGAGGGTGAATGTTATGTGCGTTCGGGTCATTGTTGTATATCTGCAGCGGCTGATCGACCATCATCACGGCGACGTGAGGAATATACTGGCATCCCTTCTGGTCATACCTCACGGGAGTGCTGGCAGGTGCTGAGCCTTGATCGCCGGCAGAAATGAATACCACCGCATCTTCGAGTGTGTCCCCTGGACCCGCTTCCACATCCTGAGTCTTGATTGGCGGATTGTGAAGTTTCTGGCAGTACGGCTCCTTCGACATATCAATCGGTTTCATCTTGGGAGGCGTGCCAGTAAACGTTACCTTTCCCGTGATTGATCCTCCCGCTGGTCGCGCGGCAGTGACTAGCACCGCCGATCCCGCCAGAGCAAAAACGGCCAATAAAGTAAAAAACTTCGTTCGCATGATCTCAACTCCCCTTTTACAACTGGTATATGAATAGACCTGTTACCGTTAGCTGGGACGCCGGTCGCACGTGTATCTACTGCCCTGCTGATTCGGCTCCAATCGGCTTGATCTGTCCCTGGTGCGTCTTCACATATTCCAGCCAGACGTTTCGTGATTCCGATTGCACGTTCGGCTGCAGTGTGCGGAGGAAATGAACCAGATCCCAGGCATCTTGCGGCTTGAGCGAATCCGCAAATGACGGCATCGGAGTGCCATCCAACCCAGTCATAAAAATCTTGTACAGATCCGAATTCGTTTCGCCGCAGCGGAAGCGCGTGCCGTCGTGGAAATTGTAGGGAGGTATCGGCTGGCCCTTATCGTCCGTCAGCGTGATGGCGGAGGGGCCGTCGCCCCGCCCTTCCGGCCCATGGCATTTCCAGCACTGCATTTGATCGAAGAGCTGCCTGCCGTGTAGGACGCTATCGATCGTTTGCGGCGGTTCAGGCGGGATCGTGATCGGAGTGCCGGCTTTTTGCGTCTGCCATTTCGGCGAGAAGGTTTTGATGTATGCAATTAAATCCACTCGCGTTTGCGGGGTTAGCGGACGCCATGTGGGCATAAGCGTATCCACCACGCCGCGTGTGATCGTATCGTACAGATCCTGGTCGGTTGGCAGCGTGCCCGTCGGAGTGGATCTCCACCGGAATAGCGCTTCTGTGAAATCTCTCGGCCTCGGATCCACGTACGGAGCATTCTCACCTTCGCCGTTGCCTTCCTTGCCGTGGCAGCCGACGCACCAGCGGCGGTAATCGCGCTTGCCCGCCTCCGCGTTTCCCGTCAGGCCGTTAACGCTGGCTCCGGTGTCCTGAGCGAAAGCGACGCAGGGAGTCGCGAGGGCCACACCGAAAGCCGCGAGCATCAGATTGCGCGTGATTTTCTTTGCTAGTGCCATGGGCTCCTCGCTCCTTTAGAAGTCGAAATCGAAACCGAACATCAAACTGCTGCTGCTGATCGTGCAGTTGAATACCCGCCCCGCGTCGGTACACAGGGTTCCAAAAGCTCCGCCCTGGTTCGTGACGCCATTCGATCGCACGAAGGAATATTCCTGCTGCAATGCCAGGCCGGCGCGGCTAAACATGAACGGATACCAGCGATTCGCGATCGTAAACGCGTTCAAATTGCCGGTGTCGCCCGCAGTGATTGACGGGTCCGCTTGCTGGGCCATATGCACTGTCTCCCAACGGGCGATAATGATCCACTGAGGGGAAATGATGTACTGGCCTTCTACGAAACCTCCATTCCATTTGGCAGCGCGGAGACCGGGAGGCAACGGGCCGCTGTTGGCAGCTATTCCATTTGCAAGGAACGCGTTATCAGACCCATGCAAATAGACGCCCTTCACAAGCCACTTATTGAAATACCATTTCCACTCAAGTCCCGTCCGGCTAAACGGTTTGTTACCTCGCCCGTAGATAGGCGTCGTATTGGAAGTCTGGAAGAAAGTTGGCGCGTAACCGAAGTAGCCATACGCACCCACTTTCATAAACCCATTGCCAAACGTGTTAAATCCCTGCTCGAAGTGACCGTAGTAGTCGAAGGTACGCCCGGCAGCTTGGCCATTGCTGTAAGTCAAACCGACGTTCCCGTCAACGCTGCTCAAGGCAGCGAACGTGTAGCGGGTATAGCTATTGGCGTTGTGGCCCCCCAGCTCCATGCCCAGCTGGTTGTCGCCGATACCGCCAAATGGATTTGCGTCGTTCAATGGCGTGAAGTGGTAGATGTAATAAAAGCCGCCATCTCCAGACAGGGTGAGCAGCCGTTTCTCAGACACCGGCAGATCGAGCTCAAATTTTCCAACCTTGAAATTTAACCAAGAGGAGTGAAGCAGGTTGTCGAATCGCACGAAAGCGTTTTCAAAGTGGAACGAAGCGGTAGAGTCCGATGACGGCAGCACGCTGAATGAGATGTTCTTGTACAAAGTACCCGCGAACCACAAGTCCAAACCCGAGAGATCAAAGCCATCGGTCGTCAGTGTTCCGGGATGAGTGCCGCTATCCGTGCCGCCGCCCGGAACGTTGTCCACGATTTGATTATTCGCGCTTTCACGGTGCCACTGCGGCGTAATCCGCACCGTAATCGGGAAATAAGACGGATCGCGCGTGATCGGAGAATCGCGCTCATTCATCATCTGATAGCCGTTGTCGCGAAACACCTGGCCGAAGTTGTTGAGCTCCGGCCAGCCTATGTGGCATGCCGAGCACGGCAGGCCATACTTCCGCGCAAACGCAGGAATCGCGTTGGCCGGTTTCGGCGCGGGGAACAGCACGGCCGCAAGTAATATGAGTGCCGGCACAGCTGCGACAACTCGGTTAGTCATTTTCGACGGCGAATGGGAATTCATCCGTGCCTCCTGATTTGAAAACCTTCGCGCACTTCGACAACGAGCGATCCCAAACTCGGCAAAAAGAGCGAAGAGACTTCACCTCTAAGCGCAACAATAGATTGTGGAAAGGGGAGGAAGGCGTTCATACTCACGACGAAAATACCTTGGAATCAGAAGGTTGCAATTCTTCTTAGGGTATCTTTTTCTGGTGCAGTAGGGTCTACAGCGGCATATATCCACAGTATCTTTACGGACATATCTTTCGACATGTACCCGCAATCAACCGCGGCCACGTCCCAGTACGGGCCATAATGCGGATTCCCGGAATTTATGAGAGAATCCGCGTGTCTAAGGCCGCTGAGGTAGGACTCCGGGGTTCCAAACCTCAAAATGGTCCCATTCCAAGCACGTAATCCTGGCAAACATTACTGGCTCCGAGGCTCGTCAAGGAGCGCAAATTGTCGGTAGTAGGCCTCAAGACTGCCTGGACTGGCGACGGAGACGAAAAGGTCTATCTCGCCTTTCTCGATTCTCTACCCTTTCCCATATGGCTGGCTGATGAACGCGCACGCTGTATATTTCAAAACAAAGCCGGCTTGGAATTTCTAGGTAAGAACCGGGAGGATATATCGCAAGAGGGCTGGGCTGGCTTCGTTCATCCGGATGATCAGGCGAATTTGGCGCATCACCTTGCAAGCCAGGCGGATGCCTCTTCACCACGACAAATCGAGCTACGGTTGCGAAACAGGGCCGCCGAGTATCGTTGGTTTCTTTGCACCCTGACACCCCGACACGACAGGTTGGGACGCTTTTCCGGCAGCGTCGGCTACTCGGCTAACATCTCGGCTTTCAAGAAAACGACGGAATCATTCTTCTACAGCGAAACACGTTATCGCCAGCTGTTCGCTTCGAACTTGATTGGCGCCATGTACACGAGCGTCGAAGGCGGAATCCTCGACGCGAATCAAAAGTTTCTCGAAATGGTCGGCTATTCAGCGAGTGATATCAAAGCCGGCTTGCGTTGGATCGATATCACGCCTCTGGAATATAAAGCCCAGGCAGAATCGAACGCCAAGGAACTCCGTGCCAACGGCATATTCAGGCCGATCGAAAAGGAATACATCCGCAAAGACGGTTCCAGAGTTCCCGTACTTGTGACTTCAGCTCTATTGGAAGGGTCAACCACAGAAGCCATAACATTCGTCGTTGATATCACCGAACATAAGCGCGCCGAAAAAGCCACGCGCCAGCAGGCCGAATCGCTTGCCAATGGCCAGATAGCCGCACTGAACAGGACGTTGACGCTTCTCGCCACTGAACCCTCGCTCGACACCGCTCTTAGCCACGTTCTGAAGGCAATCAGCGAGCAGCTCAGCGTGACTTCCTCCGGGCTTCACCTCGCGGGCTTGCACGCGAACGATGCTCTGCTGCATATGAACTACGATGATGGACAAATTACGCGCGGCGAGGATATCAACGATCCATCCGCCCTTCATCCTCAACACGTGGCGCGCGCCACCGAGCGTTGGGAGGCGCAAAAAGACGGTTGCTGCGAACCGTTGATTCTCGATGTAGCGTCGTCATCTGAGCTTGACGAGGCCCGGCGTGCCCGCCTGATCGCCGAGAACATCCGCACGCTTTTGCTGGTTCCATTGCTCGTTCACAATAGGTTGGTTGGCACGCTCAGTATTCGGATCAAAGAGCGCCGCGAGCTGCGTCCGGCTGAAATTGAACTGGCGCAGGCCCTCGCCCAACAGGCCAGCCTCGCCGTCTATCTCACGCAACTTGCCAACCGGTCTCGACACGTTGCAATTCTCGAAGAGCGCAACCTCGCCGCAACCGGCCGGGCTGCAGAACTTGCGCGCGCCAACCAGGCTCTGAAGCAGACGCTCGACGTTCTTGCGACCGATCCCGAGATCGACGAAGTGCTGGGTCACGTTTTGACGGTAGTGACGCAGGTGCTCGAAGGGACATTTTCTACTCTCTGGCTGCGGGATCGCGACGACGAAACAGCCAAGTTGCATCTTGTCTTCCGAGACGGCCGTCTCGTAACCGGTGCGGAGTCCGGCCACCGTCTCGCAGGGCAGACATTGAGCCTGTCCCGTCAGGACCTATTCGCCTTTGCTGTATTTCGCCGCGGGCGCCCGGTGTGGCATGAAGTGGCCACCAGCGGAGCACTCGATGAAGCAGCCAAGACCTACTTGCGGGAACAAGGCGTAAAGGCTCTGCTCGGCATTCCGCTCATTCTTGCCGACAAAGCAATCGGCGCAATCGTCATCCGCTTTTCCGAGCTGCGCCAGTTCGGCTCGGTCGAATTAGAGCTAGCGCAAGGACTCGCGCAACAGGCCACTCTCGCCCTTCAGCTCACGCGTCTTGCCGAGCAAGCCCGCAAAGCCGCTATCACCGAAGAACGGAACCGGATGGCGCGCGAGATTCACGACACCCTCGCGCAAGGCTTCACCGGCATCCTGATCCAGTTGCAGGCCGCGAAACAGGTTCTCAACGGCGCCCATCACGAAGCCACCCAGCACTTGGAATCTGCTGTCGCCCTGGCGCGGGTGGGCCTCACGGAGGCGCGCCGTTCCGTGCAGGGGCTTCGCCCGCAACTACTGCGCGACGGCAACATTGCTACGGCTCTCGACCAACTGGTGCATCAACTAGCCACCGATTCCATGATTCGCATCCATTTCTCCTCGAATGCGGATGCTCAGCGCCTCACCTGGTCGCCAGACATCGAAAGCAATCTCTTGCGGATCTCTCAGGAAGCCATCGCCAACGCCATGAAGCACTCCGGCGCCAATCAAATCAACGTGCATCTGTCGGCGGGGCCGGAAGCTATTCAGCTTGCCGTCGAAGAC
>Ga0210396_10007225_pt1 | contig 10573 bp, 13 predicted proteins | sample IncBWH17OmetaG_FD_155466 | JGI IMG/M metagenome (GOLD analysis project Ga0210396, IMG submission 155466) | Forest soil microbial communities from Barre Woods Harvard Forest LTER site, Petersham, Massachusetts, United States - Inc-BW-H-17-O ... | reverse complement strand
ATCAGATTATTCAATTTAAACTGGCCGACATGGCAACCCGGATTGAAGCGTCCCGTTTACTCTGCTTAAAGGCAGCAAGAGAAAAAGATCTGGGAATGGATTATGCCCAAAGCTCATCTATGGCTAAGGTTTTTGCGAGTGAAACAGCGATGTGGACAACTGTTGAAGCGGTGCAGATTCATGGTGGCTATGGTTACGTTAAAGAATATCATGTTGAAAGACTTATGAGGGATGCGAAAATTACGCAGATTTATGAGGGTACAAGTGAGGTACAACGTATCGTGATTTCCAGAAGCATACTCAAATGAAAAACTCCATGCAGGTTTCTGCTTATCAGCAAATCCAGGATATTTTGCGTTCTTCAGGCATAAAACTGGTTGCTGTTTCAAAGACAAAGTCAATTGAAGAGATACAATCAATGTACGATCTCGGACAACGGGATTTTGGTGAAAACTATGTGCAGGAGCTCCTGGAGAAACAAGAGGTTCTGCCAAATGATATCAGATGGCATTTCATAGGGCATCTTCAAACCAATAAGGTTAAATATATCGCGCCATTTATATATATGATTCAATCGGTAGATAGCCTTAAACTACTACTTGAAATAGACAAACATGCGGCAAAAAATAATCGTACGATACTTTGTCTGCTACAAATTTTCATTGCCAGTGAAGAAAGCAAATTCGGGCTCAATGAAATGGAGCTCGAGTCGCTTATTCAAACCGTACTTCAAAACAAAGAGGAAGATAAATTCCGCCACTCACTGGTGAGCGGCTGCATGGGGATGGCTACGCAAACAAATAATGAAGAAAAAATCAAAACGGAATTTAAATCACTTCAACTGACTTTTGAAAAAATAAAAACAGCTTTCCCTTATTATCCTGTAGATACACTAAGTATGGGTATGAGCACTGATTATTTAATTGCCATTGAATCCGGATCCACCATGGTACGTATCGGTAGCCTGATATTTGGTGCCAGACAGGAGAAAAAAGTGTGAGAGTGTGAGAGTGTGAGAGTGTGAGAGTGTGAGAATGCGGATATACCGATTAATGACAATTGTGTGCAAGACATTCTGCTGTAGACGCAAAATTAATTAATTTCGCCTTTGATAAATCTAAAACATGGCGGAATTGAATGTAGAAGGGAAATCCCTTAATTTTTTGGAAGAAATTATAGAAGATGATCTTAAAGCAGATAGATACAAATCTATTCTTACACGTTTTCCACCCGAACCTAATGGATATCTTCACATAGGTCATGCAAAATCAATCTGCCTCAACTTTGGACTCGCTAACGAATATGGGGGGAAGACCAATCTTCGTTTTGATGATACAAACCCTGCAAAAGAAGAAACCGAATATGTAGATAGTATTATTGAAGATGTGAAGTGGCTCGGTTTTATTCCCGATAAAATTTTATACGCATCCGACTATTTTGAACAGCTCTATCAATTTGCTTTAAAACTTATTGACAAAGGATTAGCCTACGTTGATGACAGCAACAGCGAAGAAATAGCCTTACAAAAAGGAACCCCGACTCAAGCAGGAATTGCGAATAACTTCCGGGACAGGACTGTTACAGAAAATCGCAGTTTATTTGAGGAAATGAGGGAGGGGAAATATGCAGACGGAGACAAAGTACTCAGGGCAAAGGTAGACATGGCTTCCCCTAATATGCATATGCGCGATCCGATTATTTATCGGATAAAAAAAGCCCATCATCACAGAACAGAAAATAAATGGTGCATATATCCAATGTATGATTTTGCACATGGACAAAGTGATTCAATAGAAAATATCACACATTCCATTTGTACTTTGGAATTTGTGCCGCACCGGCCTTTATACAACTGGTTCATCGAGAATCTGGAAATATTTCCCTCCCGTCAATACGAATTCGCCAGACTGAATTTGACTTTCACGGTTTTGAGTAAACGAAAATTGCTTCAACTGGTAGAAGAAAAATATGTCAACTCCTGGGATGATCCGAGGATGCCGACGATTTCAGGTTTACGAAGACGAGGATACACGCCCGAAAGCATCAGGAACTTTACAGACAGAATAGGCGTTCAAAAAAGGGACAATCTCATTGATGTTTCGTTGCTGGAATTCTGTTTGCGCGAAGATTTAAATAAAAATGCACTTCGCAGAATGGTCGTTTTCGATCCTCTGAAAATTGTTATAACCAACTATCCTGATCAGGTGGAAATGTTAACTACCGAAGATTATCCTGAAGGGGCAGAAAAAACAGGAAACCGGGAAATACCTTTTGGCAGGGAAATCTTTATTGAAAGGGAAGACTTCATGGAAAATCCGTCTAAGAAATATTTCAGGCTTGCACCAGGAAAAAGAGTCCGTTTGAAAAGCGCTTATATCATTGAATGTGAAAAAGTAGTAAAAGATGACCAGGGAATAATTACAGAGCTTCAATGCAGTTATTTACCAGAAAGTAAAAGTGGAAACGACAGTTCCGGTTTAAAAGTGCAGGGAACATTACATTGGGTTAGTAAAGCTCATGCAATTGGAGTAACACTACGATTATACGACCGCCTTTTTAAAGTGGAAAACCCATCTGTGGAAGCTGGCGATTTTAAAGATTATATCAATCCCGATTCGCTTAAGGTAATTGAAAACGCTGTTGCTGAACCCTCTCTGGCAGATGCAAATTCAGACGAGCGATTTCAATTTATCCGTAAAGCTTATTTCTGCCTTGATAGAGAAAGTTCGAAATCCCGATTAATATTCAACAGGACAGTAACTCTCAAGGACGCCTGGGCCAAGGAGATAAAAAAAGGATGACTGGTAGCGGGCTGGTAAAAACGCCGGTAACAGTCATCCGTGAAACGATACTAAATATTAGTTGCCGGCTGGTTTTCCTCCACCTCCGCTACGCATTTGTTGCATATATTTTGTACGCCAATCCTGATATTGTTTAAACAGTGGATCGCCTAAAATTGGCTGAATCCGCTTGTCTGCCTGATCGGTAATAGTCTGCATTTTTGCCTGCTTTTCATCCTGGCTAAGAGATTGATCCTGGAATATTGCACGGCGTTGCGGACCGTAAGACATACTAATCGCAACAACAGAATCTGCCTGTACATCAGTCATTTTCAGATCTGTTATTAATTTTTGTTTCATTTGGGCAGCCCGGGCTGCCGGATCTCCCTGCTGAGCGAAACTGTTTACTGAACTAAATAAGGCCAGCATGACCAATACGCCTGCTGCGATAAATTGTTTCATAAATTGAAGTTTTTTTATAACTATTTTGTACGCCAAATACATGCCAATGGTTGTTAACAGTTTCATTCTTTATTCAAATGGCAAATTAGCTTTTCAACAAAACAATAAGACTTTCAGAACTTATGTAAATTGCATCTATGAATCAATACCTGGAATTGCTTGATCATGTTGTTCGCAAGGGAGTTCATAAAGAAGATCGCACAGGCACGGGTACGCAGAGTTGTTTCGGCTACCAGATGCGTTTTGACCTGAGGAATGGTTTCCCCATGGTTTCCACCAAGCAGCTTCATCTAAAAAGTATTATATATGAATTGCTTTGGTTCCTGAAAGGAGACACAAATATTAAATATCTGAAGGATCATGGAGTAAGAATATGGGATGAATGGGCAGACGAGCGCGGAGAGCTTGGACCAGTTTATGGTAAACAATGGAGAAGCTGGACCGGCGCTGATGGAAAACAAATTGATCAAATCAGTACGCTAATTAACCAGCTTACAACAAACCCTGACAGCAGGCGATTAATCGTAAGTGCATGGAACGTGGGAGATCTGCCGGAAATGGCACTAATGCCATGCCATGTATTATTCCAATTTTATACATCCATATCTCCAAATTCTGGTCGGAGGCAATTGAGCTGTCAACTGTATCAGCGAAGTGCTGATGTTTTTCTGGGTGTGCCGTTTAATATTGCGTCCTATGCACTTTTAACTCTGATGATTGCACAGGTAACTGATATGGAGGCGGGAGAATTTATTCACAGTTTCGGCGATGTCCATTTGTACAGTAATCATCGCGAACAAGCCGCGCTGCAGTTAACGAGGACACCAAATCCCCTTCCTGTAATGAAATTGAATCCAAAAGTGAAAAATATTTTTGATTTTCAATACGAGGATTTTAGCCTCGAAAATTATAAACCCCATCCTCCCATTAAGGCACAGGTAGCTGTATAAACTGACATTTGATGAAGCTGTCGATAATAGTAGCCGCAACTGAAAATAATGCAATCGGAAAAGATAACCAGATGTTGTGGAACCTTCCGGAGGACATGAAATTTTTTAAAAATACCACATGGGGATATCCTCTAATAATGGGGAGAAAAACATTTGAGGCCCTCGGAAATAACCCGCTTCCCGGGAGATTCAATATCGTAATCAGCAGGCAGGTGGGATATAATGCAGGAAACGATGAAGTTCAGGTAACAGACAGCCTGATTAAAGCTATAGCGCTAGCAGAAAAGACCGATGCAAAGGAAGCTTTTATTGGAGGTGGTGGCCAGATTTATAAAGAATCTCTTTTATTATGTGACACGATTTATATGACAAGGGTCTTTGTGCAACTCAATGGGGACGCTTTTTTTCCCGAAATTCCAAAAGACATTTTTAAGCTCACCAGCTCCAAAAAGGTTCCTGCAGATGAAAAACACGCATATGTTATGGATTTTCAAACCTGGACCAAAATTAAATCCATACCGTCTCATATACGATAAGGTCCCTTATGTATTCTAAATCGCGACTTGCTGTTAAATGGGTTCGATATTACTTTCATGCATTCAATAGCAGAGGTCATGGTATTCATTCACCATTCGTATATGATTTTATCACATCAGTTCTGAATGATACCCGAAATTATTATGCTTATGAAAACATCGAAAAATTAAGAAAGATGTTTCTTCGGGATGATAGAATCATTCAATATACTGACTTGGGTGCCGGTTCAGGAAAAGGAGAAGAGAGATCAAAAAAGCTGTCGGAGATTGCAGGGAATGCTGTATCAACTGAAAAATTTGGACGGCTTTTATTTAGACTTGCAAACTATTATCCGTCAGAAATAATTATCGAATTGGGAAGTTCCCTGGGTATCTCAACGGCTTATCTGGCATCAGCTAATGACGCCAGTAAGGTTACAACTATTGAAGGATCTTATCCTATTGGAGAAATTGCAAAAGAAACTTTTGAAAAACTAAAGCTGAAAAATATTCAATTGATGAATGGTAATTTTGATGAAGTTCTTAAGAAAGTTATCGATTCAAATCCTCCGGCGGATTTAATATATATAGATGGAAATCACAGAAAAAAAGCAGTGCTGGATTATTTTGAAATTTTTTTGAATAAAGTTTCACCTTCTTCTTTGATTATCATTCACGACATACACTGGAGCACGGAGATGGAAGAAGCCTGGTCAATTATTCAATCACATCCTAAAGTTAAAATGAGTATTGATATTTTTTCAGCAGGCCTGGTATTTTTTAGAGATGAGTTCCAGGTGAAACAAAAATTCATGGTCCGGTTCAATTAAATTCAATCACGTTAAAAATTAATATTGGCGGTCAATATACCATCGGAACTTATCCAATCTCTCAATAAAATGGACCATTTTGATCCGGTTAAATTTCTGGCTGCTCATGCATCCGAAAACCAGATCGTATCGGTGCATATGAATCCTGGAAAATCAAATCATTCTGATAAAGGGTGGCCGGATGAAATAAAAGACCCTCCGTTTAATATTATTGACAGCGTTCCCTGGTGCGCTGACTCATATTATCTCTCAGAACGTCCAGCTTTCACATTCGATCCTTTTTTTCATGCGGGACTATATTATGTTCAGGAAGCATCCGGTTTGTTTCTTGCGCACGCAATCAAACAGATTGCCGATGTAAGCAAAAATCTCCGGGTTTTGGACTTGTGTGCTGCTCCCGGAGGGAAATCCACATTGATCCAATCCATTATTTCGGCCGGGTCTCTCCTGGTTAGTAATGAAGTCATCAAAACAAGAGTCCCAGTTTTATCTCAAAACATGATTAAATGGGGAAATGCAAATGGTATAGTTTCAAATAATGATCCGGAACATTTTAAACGACTACCCGGTTTTTTTGACATCATCTTAATCGACGCGCCGTGTAGTGGAAGTGGTCTTTTTAGAAAAAACCCGGAAGCTTCCGGAGAATGGAACGCCGACCTGGTACACCTTTGCCAGTTAAGACAACAGCGAATTGTGGCCGATGCCTGGAATAGCCTCAAGGAAGACGGATACCTGATTTACTCCACCTGCTCTTACTCAAAAGAAGAAAATGAAGATGTTCTCGACTCGATATTCCAAAAATTTCCATGCGAATCTGTTCCTTTATATCCGGATTTGAACTGGAATATTATTGAAACAATATCCCGTCAACATAGAGCACATGGATATAGATTTTACCCCTACAATGTTTCGGGCGAAGGATTTTTTATATCTGTTATTCAAAAGAAAGAGGCGCCCGCCTCCTTTGGCGCAGTGAGATCGAAACATAGTTTCCCAAAAATTGCAAGGAGGATAGAACAACAGATTACACCATGGTTAAACGAAAAATCACTCTCTTTCATCCTGATTGGGGAAACAATACACGCTATTTCAGAAAACCTTTTAAACGACCTGGAAACTCTTCAAAACAATCTCTACCTGAAAAAAGCGGGAATAAGAGTTGGTAAGTCGGGCGAAAAGGAATTGATACCAGATCATGAACTTGCTTTGGCCAATTTTTTGAAGAAGGATTCTGAATGTATTGATATCTCAAAAACGGATGCACTCCATTTTTTACGCGGTGAAGCATTTGAAAGGAATATAGAGGGAAGGGGCTGGAGGGTCGTTTCATACCAGAATCAGCGTTTGGGATGGATAAAATTGCTTGAAAAAAGATTTAATAACTACTATCCTAAGTCGTGGAGAATACGAAAACAGGAAATATTTTAATATTTTATTTGCAAGATAAGTAAGCATCTTTGCGTTCATCCATAAATGCCTGACATGAAAAACAGGATCGTATTTTTTGTATTATTCATATTTTACGCCTTTAAGGGACATTCACAACATGTTCAATTGCATATTGAGGGCACTAACGGTAAATTTTACCTGGTTCATATGGTGGTTGCTAAGGAAAACTGGTATAGTATAGGACGTTTGTTCAATCTCAGCCCCCACGATATAGCCAGTTTTAACAATATGAGTTTTGACAAGCCACTGGAAGTGGCAACCCAACTTAATATTCCTCTCAATGCTTCTAACTTCGATCAAAAGCAGCTAAAAATACCGGGGGAGACACTGGTGCCCATATATCACATGGTTGAAGAAAAGGAATGGATGTTCAAATTGAGTTCTGTATACAATGATGTACCGGTTACCAGTCTTGAAAAATGGAACAATATTAAAAGGGATGACTTAAGGGCTGGAACCGATCTCATCGTTGGATTTTTGAGAGTAAAAACGGACCTTTCTCCTTTGGCATCCGGAATTTCTTCAAATCCTTCTATTTTACCTTCAACTTCTGATTCTGGCAATAAAACGGGGAAACAAACAGAAGTTGTGGCCTCAACAACAGTTTCTGCTCCCTTATATAGGGCGGAGCCCGCTAAAACTACTGTTACTGCTGTTTCCAATACCACTACCGGAACGTCGACTGTAAGTAATACGAATGAAAAAATAAATAACTATGCTTTGAGTCATAGTAACGGTGGATTTTTCAGTAGCGACTATACCACTTCTGGAAAAAATACCAGCGGTCAGGCTGGAACATTTAAAAGCACCAGTGGATGGTCCGATGGAAAATATTACGCACTGATGAATGGAGTACCTGTTGGGACAATTATCCGTGTTTCCGGTGCCAATGGAAAAACGATTTATGCAAAAGTTCTGGGTCAATTGCCTGACATGAAAGAAAGTGCCGGCCTGATTACCCGCATCAGTAATGCTGCCTCTGCTGAGCTTGGCCTGGGAGAAGGCAGATTTCCGGTAGAAATAAAATATTAGTAATTATTGTTTTGAATGACCCCCGCCGTCCTCTGGTTTTTTGCAACAGGTGGGCAGCTTTTTATACGCTTCGGGGTCTGCTGTAACATCCCCGGCATCGTAGCCAACGTTCGCAATGGCAGTTTTAATATTTTCTGTAGTTGTGCGGTCCCACAGGTAAGTGACTTTACATGTTTTCTTTTTGTAATCCACCGATACTTTCTGTATGCCCTCTTCGCGTGTAAGGTATTTTTCGATTCTGTCTTTGCATTCTTCGCATTGTACAGTAGGTACGCTGATTGTTACAGTTTCGATCGCCCCTTTACGAACAGGTGCTTCAACCTGGCAAAAACCAATAAATCCGGACAGCACCAAAACTGACAAACATAAAACCTTTTTCATATGATCTTATTTAATTTCAAAAATACGAAACTGCATTCCAGTTGGCAGGATCTTCTCTCCATTTAACAAGTGTTTCGTATTGAGCATGACTCACCGACCCTCTTTCCACAGCCAGTCCTATCAGATTAGTATAGTCAGTTAATGATTTGGTAACTACAAGTTCTGACGAAAAAAGTTTAACAGCTTCGTCAAAACCATAGTTAAAGATAGAAACCAGACCGGCTATTTCCAAGCCTGCTGCTCTGAGCGCCTGGATAACAGCCATACTACTTTTTCCTGTTGAAATCAAATCCTCAATTACTACCACCTGTTTTCCTTTTTCATAAAAACCCTCAATCTGATTTCCCATTCCATGCTCCTTGGGTTTAGAACGAACATATATGAAAGGAAGTTTAAGCTGATCTGCAACCATCGCTCCCCATGCAATCCCAGCCGTCGCCACTCCGGCAAGTATATCAGCGTTCGGGAACATATCGAATATTTGATTGCACATTTCCGATTTAATAAATTCCCGGATATGTGGAAAGGAAAGTATTTTTCGATTATCGCAGTAGATTGGACTTTTCCATCCCGATGCCCACGTAAATGGTTTCTCCGGACTCAATTTTATTGCCTGGATTTCCAGCAGTTTTTCAGCAACAGCTTTTTCATTTGTCATGACGTGAAGTTAAAATAATTAATCGTACGCGACATCGGTTTGAACATTAAAGTAATTCAGCTTCAATATTAAAAACTGCTTTTTATATTTACATTAATTATGAAAGACGAAAACAGAACTTTTATTCAGGCAGGGGGTGGGTTGGTAGAAAATGAACAACGTGAAGTTCTTTTCATATTCAGAAGAGGTAAGTGGGATCTTCCAAAGGGGAAACTGGACAGAGGGGAGACATTGGAACAATGTGCCATTCGCGAAGTGGAAGAAGAAACAGGTGTCAGGCAGCTGCAGCTTATACGTTTTTTACTTATTACAGAACATGAATATGTAGAGAGAGGGAAGAAAATTCTTAAAGAAACACATTGGTGGCTAATGAAAACAAAGGGATTCCAAACACTCATTCCTCAAATGGAAGAAGATATCACTGAGATCAGGTGGATTGGTTCTGCAAATTTTAATTTGGTATTGCAAAATACTTATCCGGCAATTGTAGATGTATTGAAATCCGCCGGTTTCTTCTTTACATAAACCGTTAGACGGCTTACACAAATCAGTTTTTCATTTTTGTCGATGATCTTGATATCCCATACATGAGACGACATCCCGAGATGAAGCGGGATAGCAGTGGCCGTTACAAATCCATCCTTTACACTTCGTAAATGATTCGCATTTATTTCTACACCAACACATATAGACTGATCAGGATCTACAACCAGCACAGAACCGACACTTCCAATGGTTTCAGCAAGTGTTGCAGAGGCACCGCCGTGCAATAATCCATAAGCCTGACGCGTGCGGTGATCAACCGGCATGGTGGCTTTAAGATAATTTTCTCCTACTTCGGTAAATCTGATTCCAATCAGATCGTTCATAGTATTGGCTGCAAACTGGTTTAGCTTTTGTATATCCCAGTCTTTCTTAAACCAAATCGACATAACTCTTGGGTTTACTTTTTATTTCTTAATGAGTCCGCAACAACCTGAGGAAGAAACTGGGACACATCGCCGCCGTTGCGCAAAACATCACGAACCAATGTTGAAGCAACAGAAGTATACTGGGGCAGGCAGGTCAGGAAAACGGTTTCAATTTGAAAATCAAGACTCCGATTCATATCGGCAATCGCCTTTTCATATTCAAAATCATTCACATATCTGATACCACGAATAATGTAATGCGCACCTACTTCCTGGCAACATTTGATTGTTAACCCGTCATATAAAACCGCGTCTACGCCGGGATTATCTTTATAAATTTCATTTATCCATGCAATTCTCTGTTCTTCTGAGAACATGGGAAGCTTATTTACATTGCGGCCAATTCCTATGACAACTTTATCAAATAGACCTAACGACCGACTGATTATATCGAGATGTCCGATAGTAATTGGATCAAACGTACCCGGAAATAGTGCGATCCGTTTCATTTTTACTTGAAGTTATTAAAGATTAGAAACTTTGCCAGCCAATAAATACAGAACTGCCATGCGAACCGCTACACCATTTTCCACTTGTTGTAA